>Ga0247779_1000348_pt1 | contig 31474 bp, 27 predicted proteins | sample UWRJL221509R5_FD_179925 | JGI IMG/M metagenome (GOLD analysis project Ga0247779, IMG submission 179925) | Plant litter microbial communities from Arlington Agricultural Research Station in Wisconsin, United States - UWRJ-L221-509R-5 | ecosystem: Environmental > Terrestrial > Plant litter >...
CCTTTACTTTTTTTAAAAAAGGAACGTAAAATACTCCTTATCTGTCTTGCTTCGGCACGGGGTCTTAATTAGGGAGAAGTTTCCTGTTATGGCTGGCGCGGACAGAGCCAAACAAGGACAAGCCATCAATGCCACTTTGTTCCCAACTGCGACCATCTGAGCTTTTGGGCGGGGCATTTAAACGTGTACAAGATGTCCCTACACCGTATGCGTCTTGCTGGAACAATATCTGAGAGTTCAATCGGTCGACAACAAATGAAGGTTAAAGATACAACAAATTACAGCTCGGATCGTCTTTTTTTGTTTTTATTTACAGATTTAACTAAACAGCTATGCTATACATGCGCCCTCTCTCATCTGCTCGTCTTTACACCTCTGGAACTTGGTACCGTGCTTGGCACGTACTGTTATATCATCTCCTAGAGATTGATATTGATGGGGCTGCAGCCCAAGTTGATCAATCCGCCCTAAATGCAGGTAAGTTTTTCCTCTTTGGCATAAAAACGATAGGGACTCACGAAGGTGTTTCCAGTGCAGCAAACTGGCTGGGCGGAGCTACGTGGATGTCGAAGGGTAATCAATTAGTCTCCTTCTATCTGAGCGAGCGGTGCACATACCAGGAGTTACCTCCAACGCCGATGACATTGAGGGGGCTGCAGTTGACTATGAAAATTCAGATTGTAAGTATCGTGACATCCTTCGACTTTTTTCTGTACTTACTTCCGATGATAGCAGTTATTGGGTCAAGGACGACTCCCAACAGACCAAGGAGGCTGCCAAGACCGAGTGAGCTGGCCTGTTTTCATCAGTCAACAGGTTAGCCTTGTCGCATATATGTCCTGAGGAATTATAACTCACCGATCCAACCTGGTTGCAGCACGAAATGGTACCAGTGTTGCATTGATTGCTGGGACCACTACCACCGTCGGTGCGAGGAACGGCAGTGGCGGTCGCAAGTAGGGGGAGAGTGAAGAAGAGGAAGAAAAAAAGACTGTAAGCGCGAGCGAACATTATGCTTATGATTGTTTAGTCAGTTTCTGGAGCTAGGTGGGTAGTTTAAACTGTTGTTTGAACTGAGGATTGACCGTGAATGCGTGGCCCTTTTATATGTTTTCTTGGTACCCTTTGAACCGCTTTCAGTCAAGATCTGCTTCTAAACAACGGCCACTCTTTATCGCCAAGATTATACCGGATGGCGATGGAAACGCTGAATTATAATCGGACAATCTAAATGAGATTCATCCCGCCTTACCTCCTCAGGCACGACGGAAATCCAGAGGCTTGTGGCCTGTGTGTATAGGTTTTCTTTCACTGCAATTGGCGAATATATTTATTCACGCAGATTTCAAGTTACAGAGCTTGTCACCGCTCTATTAAGTCTGAGCATTGACACACACACGGTTGTCTATCATTACGAAACATTCCGTTCATCAAATGTCACGGAAAGTTATCAAATACTAGGCAAGGTATATATTTTTATATATGCGACTTTGCGTATAGGAATTTACTCATATGTAGTCAACTCTAGTTGACACTTACAACGTCATAACGGAAACGGAATGTCGGGGGACGATTCTGACTACATCCCGTGCACCAAGTTCATCCCTGCCGTTTACCGTCTGAGGTTTCGGGGAGCGCAGAAGATTATCCTGCCGTTTTATTCGCGGGAGAGCAACAATGTATTTGACATACCAATAGGCGTCAAGGATTAATGCGAAGAACTTGTTCGCCGCTTCATGCCGCTCAGCACTGAAGCAACTGCCAAAGTCAATGATTTCGCGCTAAACGCAAAATGGAAAAATATCGCGGTACAGCCGGCATCCATCACAATTAGAAGCTATGTACGATCTGTCAACGAGGTCAGCATCTAAAGAGCGACGCGACCTTGGAAGAGTTCCAGCAAATCGAAACGGACGCCGTTTACACTCGTTCATGATGTTTTGCTCCATTTACCTCAGGGAAACCAGGTTTATTCAAGAAACTCAAGATATAGAAGACTAGCAAGTAAACACATTATTTACGAGGGCATGGATAGGACCCTTCAAGCGCATGGAGACGGTAGCTCAGGTCTCAGGGCCTCATATGCTCCTGCGCCGCAAGCCTGTGCACGTCTCGAGGACCTGTCAGTTTTGCGGTCTTTATACGCTCATCCTTGGCTGTCGCATCCTACGAAGCAGCTTCGGAGGATAACGATGACAGTTAAAACCAAACGACTCCCTTATGTCAAAAATTTTAGTAAAAATATACTGAACACGCCCGTTTGTCTCGAGGCTGGATTTCTTCCGAATTTCCAATTCATTCAACGTGGCGACTGGTGCTTTTAGTCCCATGGTAGGTGCCACCTTTCTTTCGTAGAAAACTTGTATTTACGGACCTTGGCTTTAGTGCTTGCTTTTGTAACGCCTAAAAGTTGTGTTTCTTCACACGCGAAAAATCGGCCTCTCCGGCATCTCGAACCAGTTGCTGTTGTGATCATCCTCAATATCACCCTTGTTATGTCGAGATGTTCCATAAGTTGGATCCATTCCAAGGTCAAGAAACCATCATTAAGTTTGATAGATTTCTGGTCTAGATTCCAGAAAGATTATGAATCTGACTTACATCTGCTCAGGTTCAACGCGAAATTGACTTGCTGCAAAAAATACTGCAATAATTTTGGGGAGATGTGATGTTCTCTATCTATCTATCTTTTGCCTCCATTATACTGGTCACATCCTCGTCTATCGCACGATGCCTAACGCTACATGCATTCAACACAATTCCAGTTCTCCGGAGTTTGGTCACAGTCCGGATTGGGAATAAAGTTGATGGGTTTCCAAATTTGGTATAAATTCCCATTTAAGGATAATGGACTACTCTTCGCCTTACCGACCGCGACAGCGACCCGTGCCTACAATCCTGCATCAAAACCTATGATATTCTGCGAGGGTAAATATTTTCCACGCGTGCTCTTACCCCATGCATCAGGGAAACTGCATACGACGAAGGACTTGCCTACTTCGGGCGATATTCACGAAAAACCAACGGAAGACGTTAACAAAGACAACGCAAAAACTTTTTTCTTTTTTGGTTTATATGTGAGAACAAGACCATAGAACTTTGCCACGCTCCGCCCCTGTCTCTTTCACCTCTACTCTGTTTTATCACTCCACTCTTCGCCATACATGGCTACAATCCTTGGAACTGTTAAAGGTTGATATTGATGGGGCTGCATCCCACATTGATCAGACCGTTCTAATTAATAGTCAGTCTCGTCCTCTCCTTAATGTTCACCACTTACGAATTGGTTGCCAGTGCAGCAGACGGGCTGAGCAGAGCTATAAATACGACAGGTCAAACGAATTCATTATATTCCTTGTAGGAAAAGCGTGTACATACCACGAGTTACCTCCAGCTCCAATAACATTAATTGGGCTGCAGTTAACTTGGGAAGAGAGATCGTCAAAAAAAAATTAAATCAAAAGGTCAAGAACGTTCAAACCCTTACCTCCAACATGAGAATTCTGTGGATCGAGAAGTATGCCCAACAGACCTAAGATTCCATCGAGACCAAAGGAGCTGGCCTATTGTTAATAGCGAGCGTAAATATTATATTGCGCCGTAAATTGGGGGAAGGAACGTGTTCCTCACCGATCCAACCTGGTTGCAGCAGGAGATGGTGCCGACGTTGCACTGATTACCAGGGCTATTCCCTCTAGCAATGGCTGTGCCACTCGCAAGTACAGGAAGGGTAGCGAAAAAGAAAAAGGACGGGGTGTACACACGAGAGAGCATTCTAATGCTGATGATCACTCTTCGGTTGCTTTTTCGTCTTGAGGTTAGTAGTTTAAACTTGCGCTCGAACTGAAGGTTAACGATGCACTTGTAGCTCTTTTTATACCTTTTCCTGTGCCCACCTTTTGGCCCACTTTTGCCAGACTCTCCTACGGGCAATACAGTTAAACCTTCATTGTTCGGATGTATCATAACATTTGAGTCAACGCTGGTCGTGTCAGCGCTGCGTTGCCTCTCGAGATGGGCAATAAGAACGCTTTTAGATGATATCTATCTTTTCTGGAGACGAAACAGTTTCAAGTATGGGGTTTTCTGCTCAAATAAGCTCATTCTTTTCTTGACTCGACGTCCTCAAGACACCGATTACTGTCAAGTTCCTCAATCGTCGAGAAAGTATTTCAACGCTGTTTTGTGTGCGTGTGAGTCCTTATCGATAATTCAGGATTCAAAGACGCCATGAAGAAGGTGAATATCAAAGGAACGCCTAACAATTTCTTTACCATGTGGGATGCACCATAGGAAGCTGTCTCGTTCGAATTGTGTTTTCTCTACTTCCGACAGAGGGAGCCAAAGTGGACGAGCGCCCACATCGTAACTATTTCATTTGCAAAGCTAATAATGTTCTTGACATCAATGATCCACAGAAATTCTCGACCTGAAAACGAGGTTACTTCTTGTCGAGCGACTTGTGAATTCAAAATGTCAAGTCAATGGCCAATGGCTTCCACACTCATTAAAGCTCAATATAGAAAGAATGACTGGGGTAAAAAAAAACGGCGAAATCATAAGCTTTTGTTTACCTAACGGTCCAAAAGGCTCTGCGAGGATTCAAATTTCTTAGTGACGCCTAAATTTATGTTTTACTTTTTGACTTCCGGACAAGTCTTTGACCCGGATCAATTGAAAGTCCCTCTCCTCCTTGTCGCCACCTTCAAGATATATTCTACGAATGATGGTGGACTTTGAACGCTTCTATGACTGGCCATCGTCTCCCGGCATTTATATCAACGGCCAACTGGAGTTTGCCGCTGTCGAAAAGCCATCTAGACAGAGATGTTATTCAAATCATTAGGGCTCTTAACCGGATATTTCTTCTTTCTACGGCCTACGCTTCGCTGGATTCACAGTGGCGACTTTCGGAGCATCTCTATTTCATACTAGCTCCCTTCTGTTGACTTGTCGATCCGGAGTGAAATGAAAAATATATCATTGAATGACTTGGTTACATTCTTTACGTTGCCTTGCATCTGTCTACGCTCAGCGTGGCGCTATTTCCCCACCAATTGGGAAAAGCGACTGCGTTTCCACTCGCACCAAAAACAGCAAATGAAAGAATGAAGAGGATGACTTGACTGCCGCCATCAAGAGCAGCGGACAACAGATAGTTGTACTGGAATGGGCGCGATCCCATCAGTATTTGCATGTCTCGATAGAAAGAATGCCTGCATACATACCTTCACAAACCAACGCGGACGCCTCGACCTAAGGTACCATTGCGAAAATATGCCTATAACAAGGCATGACCACCACTGGCCATTGACAGAATATGGAAGCCTGGATAAACCAGCTTTCAGGAACATTCGCAAAGTTTAGACAACCTCACAGTACTAACCATCCCATATAAAGCCCAATGATGGGTATATTGACAAACGCCATTGCTCTAGCTAAAAGGGAGTTTGGTCTTGCCAGTTTCCATACAATCCAGAATGGCAGGGGCACAAATAGTCCAATGAACCTTGAATAGAAATAAGCATGATCATAAAACGTATTCCGAAAGGAGAGAGAAAGAGAGCGACGTACATCCCGAATGGAATGACCCAGTATCCCGCAGGTTTGTGTATGGAAAAAAGTTCTTTTCCCAATGCACCCATCGCCACAGAAGCAGAATTGTACTGCTGGATGATCCACCCGCTCCACTATCCAGTACTCCGTAAGTGCACCGCTCATCTTTATTATCTGGAATTGACACTTACGACGCGGGTTCCAATAGGATCCTTAAGAACCTCTCTGTTGTTGCTGACAATAATTTTCATCACTGTGGCAAGCAGTTCAGCAACGATTGGGAATCTTTACATCAGACAAACACGCACTTGTGAAATTGAAAATTGAGCCAACGATGGATCCCGACTAAATAAATCGCAGACATCGATCATCAGCTAACCCATAACCTCTTGAAGTTGATCAGATAAAATGCCCACCATCTGTGCAGCAAACGTCATCCTAGGCGGAATCTTCGTATATTGCCCAAGCTTCAGATCTTCAAAAATCCATTAAATCCAGATAGGATGTTGATTAGCCAGTGGTACCAACCTTGAAGCAAGTAGAGGGTTTGGAACGAAGTGCTATTGCCAAACAGGTTAGCGTACATGACCGGTCTGGAAAGACGTTATTCGTTATTTTCTACAAAAGTGATAAATAATCAAATAATCAAACTCACATGGGCTTTCCGGGGTGAAGGAAAGCAGCAATAATTTGAATGGCATATTTCACTGATATGTTGATACCTTCCGATCGAACGAAAAGTTTAGTCTAGAATAACGAGCCGCTCGTCGCATGATAGAACATACCTGTTGTCGCCGTAACTAGAAAGGGTTTGGTCAGAGAAGCTTGTCTCGCCATGTAGTTCATAGAAGAAACTCACTGAAACCTAGAACAATTGCTATGAAACAGCTCAGAACTGAAAGTTTCATCATTTCAACAGTTATTCCTTTCATTGAAAAGGACGACAGACCGGTGAAAAAGATGACACTCCAAGCAGGAATAAGAACTGTTCCGTGCGGTCCAGCGTAGCTGCACCCAATGCCGACACCCAACGACGCGAGAAACAAGACTCCATAAACCCACTGGGGTACCTCAGCTATAAACACATTTAGCAAGTATTTAACATTTATGTCGTAAAGAAAGAGAAACCTACGATATTTCTGCATTTCTAAAAAGATATCCAGTTGATCACATCGATAAAACTAGCGCAAAATTATCTTGACATACCTCTGTAATGAGGATCATTCACGTCGGCATGGCCTCTCTTAAGAAAGCGCATGCCACCAAAGGCTATAGAACAGTTGAGCATCGACTCACAGCAGGACAGTTGCCAATTATCAAAAGCGGCTTACCTGCCTTAAGCTCAGGCCAATGCCATATTACAATATACGTAAAGGCCGACCCGAGCGATATATTATAAAACAACTGCGACAAAGCGTATGTTGTCGTATACCGAGGAAGTCCAACAGTCTCGAGGGCGTCGGTATTCAATTTAAAGTCTGGGCCAATCACTGCTGACTGATTGTACGTATTTCCATCTGATCCAAAGAGCGAGGTAGACATGAACGCAAGATCCCGGCCTTTAAATACGTTCAGATAGTACCCTCCAGTCAGGAACAGGTAGCCAAGCGCCATTCCGACTATTTATGGACTTGGTCAGTTTTGTTCGTCCATAGGCTGCGAATCCATCCATGTGCTTACTGTACGAGTTTATTTCTGGGGCAACGTGTGTTAGAATGAGACGATGGATGGATTACATTGGAGACCTACGTGTCTGGAGCGGCCATACAAGAGGACTTCCTTGTGTGATCAAGGTCCATGATGTGCTGAAAGAAAGTAAACCTAGTCCTTCATTACTAGAACCCGCTCCGAACAAATTTCGAACGAAGTCGTGTCGGCCATTGTCGGCCAGGCAAATGATAGAAATGGCGGTCAATAAAGGGAAGGCGTATTGAGGGATCCATTCCCAGAAGAATATTGCAGCAAACTGTTCAATACCGTCGTTTTGCTGAGTAAGGCTGTTCAAATTTCAATGATGGAGAAAATGCTCACCACAATCCAAAAGAATTTCCTCCGTTTAGCATTCAATACTCCGCCGAAATGAAGGGACTGCAAGAGATTGACGATAGAGATATATCCCGGATAAAACGCGCTACAAATAAAGGAATTAGTTAACTCGTCCGTTCGAGCATGATCGATGAACTCGTGAATGATCTCACTATGTCGGATACACAAGCAAAGTCCTCACTGTACCAGGAATTTGGTAAGAAATATGGATGATTGGTTCACGGACGATCATTCCTACATACATATTCCAGCCAAACCATATCCTGCATCCAGTCCTTGTCAGCGAAGCACTCTGCGTATACGATCGAGGGGTACGCACCCAGCATTTGAGAAGAGAATATGGAAAACACGGCAACTGCAGAATTTAGTCGAAGATCGTAAAATAAATCTTATTTTCAAACAACGCCGCTAATTAGTGAACCGGTCGCAAGAAAATGCTGGTCATCAGATACATACCCAGAGCTGCGATGATCTCCATCGCGATTGCAACGTTTGCCGCCGTTGACGACATGATAACGATCACAGTATGTTCTCTTCGAATTACAAGTTTACTTTAAGCGACAAGTGTAATGAGGGGATTACTGGAACCACTGACTTGATATTAAATGGCCCAGGATTGATATAATGCCATACACCATGAGATGGTAGAGCTAGGGAACGACAGTTCAGTATGAGGAGCATATACGAGCTACATGTATAATCTTCATACTAGACATGGCCATTCCGAGAATATACGCTATTATGAGGCAAAAGAGCTGGGATACCGTAGCATTCTGTGGTTTGAACGTGTATATGGTGCCTAGGACCTACAATCCGACCTTTTTAGTCCGCCAGAAGACGAGCATACAGAGATACTGACGGAAGAAAACACGCTCAACCCAATTCCAAGAACTATAACGCGAAAGGTAAATGCAGGCAAGTCTGGATCATCCCGCGTCGAAATAACCTAAAGCTCAATGTTAATTGCTTTATCTTGCAACTCAATGTCATGATTCTTTACCTGAGTGGCTACAGCTTCCGGACGCTGCAAATCTTTCTCGTCGACTTCATCCTGAATGGAGGACTGTTCAGAGATCTTCTCTTCTGCATCGGAAGCAGTTCCGTTGAATGCATCTTGCTTTTCTCGATCAACAAGTGCGTCAGCCATTGCGAAGAGTGAGCAAGAAAGAGCGACGAGTTATCGCCATCTATTTTTCTCATATCGAGAGATAACGTATTCTCAACGCCGGTTTTGTCCACTGAACATGCAATTATGCCCCATAAGCGGCCGGTCTACAGGCGAACTGGAACATAAATGGTCAGGCCTCGTCGGGCAAGAGATAAGAAATGCTAAATTTACCTCAATAGTAAGTACTTACTCGACGCTTTGTTGAATGTGATGCTCATGTGAGCAGTGACGACATGAGGCTCGTGGGTATATAACTGTACAGTATTGCAAGGAAGAAAACAAGTACTTACAGGGCAATTTGATCGCCCTCCGTAAGGACCTATACCTGGTGAATATTTAGATGTAAAATGGTGCATATATGCCCCCACCTTTTTACTGGCATCGGTTTCAAGAGTCATCAGCCCAATTTTGCATGTCATTCCGGGTTTACGCCAATGTATGTAGTTGCATACCAGGAGGCCAGAGAGCACGGCATTTGTGTGATTCCTGCCTGATATTATTCTTTACCGGACTCTGGCATTATGGACTTTCAGAGTCAGGCACGAGGTGCCAAATTATGCAGCGGTGCGTCGGCATCTTCAGTAAAGATGTACTAAAATGACTAGAGGAAAGCTAGTTTAGCTTGCGCTGCTCCGGATAAGTTGGTTGCTGCGTAAATGTGCATGTAAAGGCTGCTTACATGCAAACATAATTCGCCGGGCTCATCAAAATAATTAACTATTTGTCGCACGTTATGCCATGGTCATACACTGGGCGTCGTGGGATCCCGAGAAACAATTTCTCATGATCAATGGATTGAACCGTAAGTTTGATGTGTTTGCAAGACATGACTGTTATGGAGAGTTCAGAGACTTGTGTGGTGTGCATGGCCATCTATCACGGACTTATGTGTCCATCATGAACTCGAAGACTGTTCACCATGATGATGATGATGAGGGTGAACGCCGTTGATGAACGTGAAGACTCAAATACTCAAACATGATCAAGTGTTAATGCCGCTGATCGGCAGATGCCCAATTATATCTCCGCTTCCATGGCAACAACACCCATTAGGCGGCGCTTGAAATTTGAGTTAGCCCTTGTGAACTTTGTTCATTGTCCAGGCACAAAACTGTCTTGAGCTGTCTTGTTTACATATTCCCATCTTCGTTTTGGGCGCCCAATGGTTATATGACATTGAGCAGCTGCTTACTGGGAAACTCTTATTTCAAATCTTTTGTTACAGTTTTATGCGTGTGTACGAATCTGATCATGTTATTCTTTTGAATACTTTGCGGATAAATCGAAGGAAGAAGCAGTTATATTCACCAACGTCTACTTCTGCTGCGCAGAACATGATCGAGAAGCTCGGTATTCCTTCAATAAGTTGCAGAAGATCGACATTATTGCTAACTTTAGAATGCATATGTCCGAGACTATTTATACCTATAACTTGGCGTCGACGCGAAGATCTCAATGGCAGTTGAGCGTAAGAGAAATGAAACACAGGAAGAAAGTATGAGAAAAGCATGATGTTTCCAAGTGCCTTGATCCTGTACATCTTTTATTCCTTCTTATGGGTGCCTTCTCCGTGTATATACGCGCGTAAGACCGTCACAATGAGCACTGTACTTCGCATAGGACTTCCGATTCCCCCTGATTTGAAATCACATCAGTAAACGTCCTTCAACTTACAAGTGATGTGCGATGCAGTTAACTGCGTACATTTCTGTTTCGGGAGGGTCTGTCATTTTCAACCTTGCCGAGTTGCTATATCTGCCTCGGATCTTTCGAAATAACTCTTCGCTCCACGAGTTAGACTAGGACAGGAAGGGTATAAAATCCGTTGGGTTTTCTTCTTCACATCCCAAGGCACATTTCCTGTCTTACGAAGTCCCTTGCTTCACCTCACCTTAATAGCTTCCTCCAATATGAAGTTCTCTTTCACCACACTCATTACTTTGGCCGCAAGCGCCCCCTTGCTTGCCGTATCAGGCCTCGTCGTAAAACGCTCAGGCTGCAGTCTCAGCGACGTCAATCTCTCCAACCTCCCTGCGCCACTTGTTGCGCCGTCGACTACGCCTGTAAACTTTGTCGGCGTTGCCATTGGCACTCAAAACTACACTTGCACCAGTGCTGGTACCTACACGTGAGTTTTCTGAGAGCCTCAAGTTATATTCCGACTTACGAAATTTCCAATGTAGTAACGTTGGTGCCTTGGCCGAGCTATTCGATGCGTCGTGCTTGTATAACACACCCCTGTTCGCAAGCCTCACCGACATTGCCATAGCCGCTTGGAGCAGAGCCCCTCCTGCAGTGACCACATCAGAAATCATCAAAACTCTCCACATCTTCCCTACAAGTGCCATTCTCGGTAAGCTCAACTTGACATTCAAAGACATCCAACTTACTCACCAGAACCTTCTAGGACAGCACTACTACGTAACCAACCCTCTTACCGGCCAAGGGATCAACCCCAAGTGGGACTTCACCTCCCAAGGAGCTGATGCCGGAAAATCGGACGCGTTCGTAGTCGCTGCCAAAGTCAACGGTGCTTCCGCACCCACCGGAAGCCAGGACATCGACTGGGTCCAACTTGGAAATATCGGCTCAGGGGCCCTAGCTCAGCAAGTTTACCGCACTGACACTCGCCTCGGCCAGCCACCTGCATCTGTGCGCTCTTTTCTTGATTGTTTTTAAAGGATTTCCACTGATTCGAATAATGGCTTATAGTGCACCCCAGGATCCCCTGAAATTGTTGTTAAATACGCTGCTAAATATTGTAAGTCTCTAAAGCTTCCTCGATTCAAAGACATCGTACTAAATAAGTTTTTTTGTTCAGATGGCTTCGGTGGATCTGCTTAAGACCTGGAATACTGACTTGCCACCACAGTATCCATCCTTCAATAAGGACGACACGTATATACGGATTCTAGTAGCTTACCGAATTATTATAAAATATCGCGTGTTTGACTATGAATTTGCTGGGAGAAAAGACGTCTTGATGCCAGAAGACCTTTACATTCAGTTAGCAAACTTGAAGCCACTGCTGTCAGCGTTGTTCCAGTGAGAGCGAGCTCTCCAAAGAAATGAATGCATATGCATCTCTGCAGTTCTGGAAGTGCGTTAGGCTGAAGAAGAGCAATCTCGCTCCGTAAGCTGTCTTCGCAAGAGTGTTTGTTCTCACCGGACCATGGTCCTGGATTTGCTGGTTTGTAAAAGCCGGAAGCGGAACGAAATTTCTCCGCGAGCTCTGAAGAATCAATAACACACTTATAATATCTTTGGATGAGAGCCACCGTATGTCTCGGCAGGCAAAGAACCTAGTTCGTCAAATTCGAAGGTGCCTGGAATGCAGTGGGATCATGTGTTTTGCTGGTTTCTAGAAGTTGAAGATTCGAAGCTTCAGTCACATGCAAATAGGTCCTATGAAATCTAAAGGCGATAAAATACCGAAAGTAGAATCCAATCCTCTTCCTTTTCTCTTCTTGCATAGGTTTCGGAAAGCAGGCGAATATGTCCTCGGGGGCCGGGCACCAACCTGCTGATATTGAACAGATACATTCTTTCAAAACCCACGAAAATAGGGGTCAGGTCAAGCCGTTCCGGGTATGTTATAGGGTTGAAACCTGTCCTCTGTCGCTGTGAACTCCACATGACACTACAAAGTCGGCCATCCGTTGGAATGCCTTCTCACGCATGGGAACCTCACCCAAGTCGCGACGCATACGCGAGACATGCGCGCTACGTGATCCTCGCCATCGACATCCTAGAGTAGTCGTGATAAACTTGAAAAGATCAAACAATGTCAATAAACCTTATGAGTGTAAGTGACAGACATGTTGATAATCGAGATCGAGTCATAGCCGCATGTCTCCCTATATATCCAAGGCATATCAAAGCAAGGTGAGTTCAACATAATCTGTAGGGCAACGCGTAACTCATGACATAGACAAACACGACATATATCCACAGAAAATGTAAACATTTTCACTTCAGTAAAGGTATCATATTGTGAAGATAGAACACACTGTCGCAGCCATAATAATCATGCCAGCTTTCCATCCATAGCCTGCTCGACCAGCTCTGCTACCCACTTCTCAAACGCTTCTTGATGCATAATCCCTTCGTCATCAAAGAAGGCGGCGAAATGCTGCTTCGAGTTTGTTCGTCCTTTTACCAATAGAGATTTGCCGGCGTTGGTGGAACGGACGTAAGACACAGCCAGTTGGTAAGAGGGTGAATTTGAGGGAGTCAAGGAGGTAGTCACTTTGGATGCAGGGATAGTAGTAGAGGTGATATGTATACGTTCGCTTATTATCTATCATAGATACAGCTTCATGAATGGATGCACATAGAGTCAAAAGTGTGGAGACTGACCCGTTTTGACAATGTTTTTCTCTTTCCGACAAAGATGGTATTGCCCTCAAAGAAATACGCATAGAGGGTTTGAACTACAGTGAGGAGAATATATCTGTGTACAAAATCATGAATATCATTACAAGGCAAATAATGAAGGGACGGTAGGGCGCACATTACAAGTCCGAGTGAAACCATAGGTTTTGATGTTTCGAAATCAATCTTATAGCCATACAAAGCCGTGCCAGCGGCCACAAATACGCTTAACCATCCGAGACCAAGGCGGACGTCTGTATGAAGGTGGTTTTGTTTGAAGAGCTCTGGCCGTGATAAAAACTAAAGGCGGGGAAAGCAATGAGTCAGAATAAGGGAAGAATTTGTTTGAAAAAGGGAGAAGAATGGTCGAGGATGGATCAAGAAAGAATGAGGGGGTATATAGGAGCTGTAAGAGCTAAAAATCCAATGAGTGACTTACGCGCTTCACAGCATCATCACAAGCATTCTTGAGCTCTGTTGCACTAGCGTTGTTCACTTTTACGGTATCCCTGTCTGTCGAGGATACAGTTATCGAAAGAGGACCAACAGGGCGTTCAGACTCTGGTGAAATTGGCGATCGTGTGCGGCTTGGGCTGGGTGTACGTGTCGTTCTTGCGGAAGCTACAGAGCTATCGACTTCAAGGTTTGATACTTTTTTGGAACGAGCCATGGATGCTTGTATAGGAAAGAGCGAGAAAAGAGAGGGGTATTAAGACAAAAAAAAGTGGGTGTGGAGAAGGTATAGAGCACACAATGCCGACCGACTGTGACTGATTCTTTGCTCACTCGCGACGTGTTCCCCTCGGCCTCGCCACGTGAAATTCCCACGATTCTCTTGCATCAACAGCTCCTTAGCCAAGAGATTAGATAAGATTACAGACCCCTTTTACCCCGCGTTCACGCCTCATTGTTCAAAATCCGGTCAGTGGCGCGAAGATGCCAGTGTGCATTCATAATGGCTTACAGGTGGACGATTAAGCAAACAGCACAGTTCAAGGAAGACAGGGACAAGCAGCGCAAAAGCCAAGGGCTCTGTCCATTCGACGCACTCGATGAACAAGCGAAGAAAGTTGCCCTGGAGGCCCAAAAAGCTGAACTGTTGAAGGACACCGAACAAGATCTCATTTTGACTTCTTGGTCGCTGGGACGGTATCCACTTCAAATCTACATTGCTCCATACTCTGGATTCATCGAGCTTCCGCGGAACCATCTGTCTTCGTCTGGTTTTGACCGGGTAAGTCAAGTGTAAACCGGATCCTCTTGTCTTGACGTCAAGTTGAATGTTAACTCTCGATTTTCTAGATAAAATTTAACGAGGGAGATGACCTAAACATAGTAACGTTCAACCATTATGACCAAGCCGTTGATTCCAAGTCCTATCCGGGTAGAAACTATGTTTCTGACGGGTCAATTCATCCAAAGAGGTCAGCTAACATTTTCTCTGAGGCTTGTAGACATCTATTCCTCATTATTATTCTTGGCAATAGGCATGAATATCTTGGTCCCTCCCCGAAGATAGCTGGATATCGATTCTCTCTTGGTACGGCGCAAGTCTTATTCTGGGACAGTTATTTGGAAACGAGATGGACTGGAAAACACAAATGGAATGTCGAGCTCGAATTCAGTCCAACCCTTAATAGCTGGCAGATACCAGAGTATAGCCTTTGAAGACAGTAAGATTTTTGAAAGGTGTGCAATGTATTGTTGTTACCAACCCCAGGATTGTCCCTCTCAAATGGTTTTTTTAGTAGTAGTACCAAAACTTGTGTTTATGCGCCTTTGCTGCTCAGTGAGTCGCTTCTTTCTAAGATGCAAAATACTCACCGAGCTATTTATCACATTCCGACTATACGCACTTATGCGCACGCAAAGAATAATTTATATCCTTCAGTCGCTAGCTCAGGGGGAGCGGCAATCTGGGGCCGTGTACCCTGACGCCACGGTCACATGCATCCACGCGTCTATTTTACGATCCAGGAAAATGCCATGGCACTTTTTTCTCTTTGAAGTTCTCATTACACCCCCTTATCATCACTCATACCACCCAAAAATTTCTTGAAAACCACACTATATTTATGACCGCAAATTCTTATGACATTCTTAAACGTTGAGCCTTCCATATCAGCCGAACGAGCTAAACTCACCGCAATCTTGGCCTGTTAAAGACTTTATTTCTCATCACCATCATCTTTGTACCCTTCTATGACTCACTGTGTGATGCATCTGCGCAATAGCGCACTTCTCTCATGAATGATGACTCGCATATGACATTTCCAGATCAGAAGCAGACCTTGAGGCATTTCTAGTGGTGTACCTATAATATGTCGTGTGGCCAAACTATGCCTGTCTCTCACGGTTTACTTATTGTTCTGCTTCAGCACTCTAATTGTACTTGCTCGATTTTGCTCGCGTCTGCCTTTTGAATTTCTCTTTCCGTTGATCATTCAATGCTGTAGAAAATGCTTGGTGAATTTTTTTAACCGCGCGATACCAACGTGGCTTGCACAAGTTGGATTTACTTTATTTTTTTGTTATAAATCGCAAACAAAACGCACCGGCGGTGCGACACTGCGGCTCTGATATGTAATGATAGTCAAGTATACGGGATATTCCACCCCCCAGCGCCAGAAATACGAGCTCTGTGGAAATTCTTGCCTCATGCTGCACCCACCACTTACATAAGGTTGTGCCTAGGGAAAGATCGACTTGCGTAAATTTGTCTGATGCTCCTGATATCGTCCCCACATCCCACTTTAAGGCTAAGTGTAAACTGGAAAAACTACAAAGCGACCACATTTATGTTTATGTCATCATCCAATGTTCTCCCTTGTTCATATTCCAGGGATTTGGAACTGGCTTTCAATCTCCTTATGATCTGAAAAATTTCCTTGTCCGATCACCGTTTTATCTTTACCCTAAAACTATGTATAACTACATAGCGAACGGTATTATTGACGTCGGCCGCCACTCTTAACTCTGGAAATCAATTCATCGAGCGCCGAGGAGCAGATGTAAGTTACTGTGTAACCTGCCCAAAAGTATGTTATTTAACATATTTGATCCCTGAAGCCGAGAGCCTGATATAGCTTCCTTATAAGTTCTAGGTCGATGGATGGTGAAATTTCTAGCAAGTTAGTTAGACAGTAGTGGACAGGTGGATTGTTGAAGCTGACTCGCATTTGGATCGTTGCGTAAATTTACTGTAAAGACATATCAAGGCAGAATTAAAGACCACAAATTTGAATAAGTTCAAGTACTTTTTGAGCGCCTTCAACTTTGAGAATTATGACGGTTGTATGAGTAGGAATACGTAGCACCCTTCAGGCGCGCGGCTAACTCCCTGAAGGTTGGCAGGGCTCCGGTTTTCAAAAGTGTCTAAGTGCCGTGCTATGAACATGGACTCTGGAGGGGAATTCCTGACCATCAATCAGATAAGATAAGGATCTTTCACCCTGCTCCTCTTCCTCCCATGCAATCGATGTCACAAAGGTTGTATGGAGCCTCGAAATTGAGCGCTATTGAGCCATTGCGATCATGGAATACAACAGTAAATTTTGTTTACATCGTAATTAACAAGGTCGAGTCATCGAATAATTGGAAGACTTGATATTTGAAGACCGAGGTAGGAACCTGTTTTCGAGGAACTCGTCATCTGTGATATTACATGTGCAGGAGGAAAATGCATGCTCATGGTGAGTCTGAGAACTTGTAAGGTTGGTTCTCCGAGTCCGATATCCGGTCCTATCTTATCAGAAGTGAGGCATTGAGGAATGATGCAACGACCACTGAACAGCCAGATTTGGGTCCTCGCAAATAAGCTGACTGTTGTTTTCACAATTGTTATTCGCTTCAATATCGATATCCGAACGACCAAAGGAAGCTGTAAACATAACCGGCTCTCGAAGCTGCACCTCTTTTTTTCGCGATAGGAACCCCATAAGAGTCGAGCAATTAAGAGAGAATTGCGTCATCGTGCCCGGGACACGACGCAGAATTCCAGCCCGGTCGATGTAGTCCATGCAGGAAGATGGTGACCAAGATAAAATAAGTTCCTCTGAGGAATATTTGAGGAATATAGTCCTTTTAAATTCAATCTATGCCTGACCTCCCCCCAATACGGAGCAAGATAGACACTGAAAAGAAAGGACGCTAGGATGAAATTCTTCGAAAACGTCAATTTTTGCAATGAAATGATGAGAAAGACTGGCGAAAAGGGGGACAAAGGCGACAATGTAGAGGCATTTCAATGTTGACTTTTTGATTTTGCTTTGACTTGTAAGGAAGAGAGATGATGAAAGTCGGGCTGGACTCGTCGGGTGTGTAATGGCCGAATGTGGGAACTTCTCCACGTCTGCATCACTACGTTCCTTGTTCACGACCTCGTCCCTGTCTTTCTCCTCCAAGATGTTTCTTACATCACGGACTTTTTCTTTCACCCCATTGTCTCTCTTCCTTCTTCTTCTTTCTTTCCTTCACTCTGTTTCTGCCATAAAGTTCAATTTACCTGCCTTCCGTTACCCACCAACAAAATGCATTTGGAACACCGCTCATGCGAAGGCACTTGTCATTGTCACAGCCAACGTCGGTCCAGGACCCAATCAGCGCGTCGACATTGAGATAGTCGACTCTGAAGACAGGAAGAATATCTACCTGAGCAAGAAAGGCATCAAAGGCGAAACTAGGCTGGCTATTACCACACACTCAGAGGGTGATGTGGGTGTTTGTTTGAAGAATTACATTGACGGAGGTACGCCTGCGAGCTTCAATCCCCATGCTTCCACTAATTATACTCTAGATGTCTCTATTGGATATGAGGAACAGTCAAAACTAAGCCGTGTAATTGACCTAGACATTGATATTGGCGCTGATGCTGTGGACTACAAGTGCGTGTGCATTGACGGACATTCATATCCATTTCTTGTTCTTACCTATGCTTCAGCGCTATTGCAAACCAGGAGTCGCTATCTGGATTAGAGACCGAGATGCGCAAACTGGAGGGTTTAGTGAGGGAGGTCGTAGATGAGATGAATTACCTCAAGAAACGTGAAGAACGATTCACCAGCACGAACTGTACGTCTTCTATGAAATTTCTACTTTTTTCTTGGGCTGAACGACGTCAAACCTCCCTTCTTCAGTCTCCACAAACCAACGGGTGCAGAACTTTGCTTGGTTCACGCTTGTCTCTCTTGCTGGCCTCGGAGTTTGGCAAATATTCCATTTACGCGCTTTCTTCAAGAGGAAATACCTCATCGACTAAAATACGTTGTCTTTTGCCAATACTACTAGATGCATCTTCTATCGCGTGATGAAGAAGGCATTAGTTACTTTGAAATATCGTTGATTCCGCGCGCTAAGTTTTGGATGCATATTTTGTATACGTACGCTTACCTGCGTTAATGGCTATTTATGTTGAAAAGGGAAGCGAGCCTCATTGTAGATCTGGACTCCGATCTGGTACCATATGCCCGGGAACGACTTACCCTGTTCTCACAATCGTTTTTATTTCAAAGTTCAATGCTACTAATAGAACCGAGACATCCGTGGGATCTGACCAAGTGGGCACATCAACTTTTTTTTTTTCTTGTCACAACAAGTTTAACTAATTTTCCCGTTCACAGAACGCACCCACTAGCAGTACCTCGTTGTTTCTTTTGTGCTACATCCGCTGATACTCGCCATCCTCTCTTGTGACTCACTCTGATTCCCCGTCTGGCTCCTTTTGACCTCTAGCGCGTCGTGACCGAGCAGCCTGTTCTGTCCGGTCCAGAAGACTTTTGTCTCGTCTTATCTGAGGGCTTGTGGTGGCTTCTAATGCTGGGATTTCAAGCTTTGTTCTCGAATCATTCATAAACGCACATTGTCAACAATCTTCGATCCACACACAAATTCTTGCTTTTCCAGTATATTTCTCCCGTCTTCCAGCGTCATCGCTCAGGTACTCTTTTTCGAGCGGCAAGCAGCCAGGTAAAGGTCCCTAATATATGTTATGTACCGCTAAGTACTAAAATGCCGTTATAGTATTATATCGTTTCACGTAATCCAACAAACTTCACAAAATGTGTTCTATTTCAAAACTTTCGTCGGAACAACTCCTACGAATATTTATGCATAACAGTCAACAGGACTGTCAGTTTCCCTTTGACCCTGTGGTGACGATGATGGCCTGTTCGCATGTCTGTAGGCGTTGGCGGAGAATTATTTTTCGGAACGCTCTGTTGTGGAATGCCTCGATAGACTTAAGCAAGTCATCGCATATTCTCAATCACGTCGTCCATCTCTCAGGCGACAACAAAATCGGCCCCCTTGTTTTGCCGAGCATAACGCCTCTCATACTCAAAAGCGCAACTGTACGTTCAGCTATCCGCGGAAAGAAAGAGTTGCCAATCCTGGAAGTCCTCCTTTCGAACCCTGTCTATGAGCCAAACCTCGCGAAGAGGTTCATGGCTCTGTTTTCCCTGATGTCAAGGACCGATTCTTTAATCCTAAAGATGCCTCACCATGGCTGGATTATGCTCGATTTGCTGTTCAGCAACCCTGTTTCCCATCTAGAAACTCTGGTTCTTGCGCGGAGCAAGATCGATTTCGATGCCGATCGCGAGACGTCAACTGTTGCTGTTCTGAATGAAGCGCTCAAACGAGCGGAGGAGCCGTGGAGTCTGAGGAAGTTGTTTCTCCAGGGGTGCTCTATTGACTTGAGATCCAAAGCTTTGGTTGAACTGCAAGAGTTAACATTGCAACATCTGCCCCATGGGGTCGCGTGGTCTATTCCAAACTTGTTGGCAATACTGAAAACTACCCCAAAACTTGTCAAACTGGATCTGCGACACTGCACGCAGACTGTGCATCGTGTTAACCCGAGGAGCGAACTGCACAATGCTAATACTGGCCAAAACAGCAACAACAACGGCGCCGTGGTAATCTCTCTTACACAACCGTGGCAGGCTGAACCCGTTCGTCAAGAAGGCGGTGATGGAGATCACTTCGAGATGGTATCAAGCAATCTAGCCTACGGTGGTGGAACAGCGTCTCTCATCTCCGTTGAGCCTGTCGCACCTTCGCGAAGGAATTCCCGAAAGGTGAAGGAAAAATTTGTCGAGCCACCGGCACCCAAAAAGTCGAGGCAAAACCAGACGACACCACTTTTACCGGCTCCTCCACCCCCGCCACCAGTTCAAATCCTTGTACCGCCTCTTCCAACCCAGTACACTAGCCTTCCTCATCTTACTTCTCTGGTTCTCCAAGGTCCCGTAGGTCACGTATGCGACCTTTTCCGCTCTCTCAAAACACCGGTGGGATGTAACATCTCTCTTCATTCCAGTAGCATAACTTCGCTTCAAGTACATAATCACGAACATCCACTCAACATGATTTTCCAGGCAATGTCTTGGAGGTTTCAAGACAGGTCAAAGATGTTGGTGGCATATGGGAACTTGCGTCCTTGGACGTCAATGGTGGTATCTGTCCACGCCGGGTGCGTACAAATGCGCGTCTTTGACTCGAACACCGACAGAGGGGCCGCCATAGTTCTCGCGCCAACTTCGTCAACGATAAGGCTTCCGATAAGGCCTTCCACGCTTTCCCCATCTCTTTTCGAGGTTACTTTCGAATGGAACGAAGCGCTTTCGCGTCCATTTGCTGACGCCCCGCAAAAAGAGCTACGCATTGACCCTTTCAACTTCTTCAGGAAGCTGACTGAGCACATTGGGGAGGCCAGCAGGGATGTGGAGTTTCTACACTTCGAATATGCTTTCTTTCCTCCGTTCTCGGATTACCAGAACGTGACTCATACGGAAGCATTGTTGACCTTCCTTAATCATTTTCAAAAGGCCAGATGGATGGACAGGATCACGACGCCTACGTTCGAATTCCTGCTCCCCTATTTTATGCATCCTTTCAAAAACCATCGTGCCGTCAGCTCTAATAGCGCTGACTCTCGCTCATCGGTTGCATCGACCAATTCCACTTCCAGAACACCGACGCCTGGGGACAAAGATGGAATGGTTGTTCTGCCGGACCCGCTCAAGTCCTTGACGAGCATGCGGTTCTATAAAGTTGATTTTTCCAAAACGCCGTGGGCGTATTCGTCATTGAAGTATACCCTTGGTGAAGTACTACTCCATTTTGTGCTGAAACGGTTGAATCAGGATGGGCTGCCCGAGATTGTAAACATTATTCTGGAGGAGTGTACCGGCATGAGACCCGAATACCTGGACAAACTGGACAGCATGGGAGTCACTGTCGGACGATATAATAGTCCAGGGGGTCAAAAATTTTAGCCGCTTGTATCTGGACTTATTTTGCTTCTTTTTTTTGTTTTCTCAAAAAATCAACCCATATTGTTATCCAGTCGAGATTTGTTAGATGCATTTGTTTTCATTGTTGTGTTGTCGTTGCTTTGAAATAGTTTGTAGACAATAGATACATGTGTGCGATTGTACATTGTCATCGCCTGTTATTCGTTTGCAATGCATAGTAGTATATACCACATCATATCATACTGTCATACTGTACCACAGCATACATGTCCATACATGCATATTATCAGAAGATATTGTCCGTTATGGCAAACGTCAGGGAGACAAAATTCACCCCCATGTATAAGATGATTGTGCGATGAGATGTCGTTTGGACTTTTGTAATATGTATATTGTCCGAAATGTTGAAAGAATAGTGTCACGCCAAAAAATATATTCCGAGACAAGTCTAGCTCGGTACACACTCCCCTATTCCGCGGATTTCCTTTCTATTCGTGCCAGCGCTGCAGTAAGTACCAGTGTAGAAGAAAACGAAACAAAGCCAATAGGCCTACACTCCGTGTGTATGCGTAGGCTTCGTATTAAACCTCGTGTGTCCGTCGCACTTCTTCCGCATGCCGGTTTGTCTGGTCCCGATTAATCGAACTCCATCTCTCTGGATCTGAACAAGCATTGGCGAAGTCGCGCACAGCTAAGGCCATTTGTACTGCGCATCGTTCGGCAGATATGCCGCCAACCCCAGTGCCTAGGCCCGTCATAAGTACCCTGCAGATGGGAGACGATGTTGGGCTCGAACTAGCCTCAGAGAGCGTTCTCGTGTTGTGTTCATCTAGGGTTACGAGCAAAGACCACATTAGGTTGTATACAACCTCTTTGTTCCATTGGACGTTCTCGGGAACACGCATGGTAGGACAGAGCGCCAGAAACGAGCATCCATGAGGGTTGTCTGGCAACGAGAGTTTTCCCATCTTAAGAGGGACAAGCATGCAAGTCCCTGGTGGAATATAACCTTTCCAGCGACTATACAAAACAGACTGGACAAGATGCGTTGGGGCTGATAAATCGTTGGGAGATAAGGCCTCTGATATTACGGAGTCGAACCTAAATCATCAATATTGAGTGTCTCTCTAAGTTATGATATAAAACGTACACACCCTCCATCTAGTAGACCGTAAGAGTTTGCTGGAGACACGATGCAGTCGAATTTCTTGTACTTCTCTTCCAGGTCGGATAATCTAGAACTTTTGGAGGTGACCATTGTAAACCTCTGCCGGATCGTCTCTGGAACACGCTCGCCAAAGGCTTTCGTCCATTCTCTCACTAAATCTCCTGAGCGATCTAAGAGAATGAATTGAAGCTGTTTCATGACCATGAACGAGGAGAATAGGTGTCCGGTTGGGGGCGGTCCTGGGCGGTCTGCATTAAAAGATATCATTGCAAATTCAACTTGTGAAACGAGCAAATTAGCTCACCTTTTTCAATCTTGAAAATATATAGATATTGCAACGAATATATTTCTGTTTAAGCTGAGCTCATATACCCGCAACTTTGAACACTTTGGAAACAGTACACTTGTAAGGTAACACCGTAAACCGATTTCCACGAAAGCTAAAAACCCAAATTGGCCTTCGGAGATACTAGCTAGTCATCGGGCCGTTGCTCCGCTCTCCCTTCATGGTTGGTTATTATTGTTCAGCTGACAATCGATTATGATGTACCCGAAATGCATATAATCCGTTCGATGTATGCGAGTAGACGCACTCAACTCCCTCAACTGATCTATGGCGCCATCTCTGATCACTTCTATTGAGGTTCGGCGCAAATCCTTTGCCAGAATCGATGTTGAAGCTTTGAAGCCTGATCGTTTTTCCTACATAGACTTTTCGCCTTCCACCTCGATGGGTGTTTGTTCGTGTGGAAACAGAAGATGGTCATGTTGGCTGGGGAGAGGCTACTCTAGAAGGCCACACTGAAGCAATTGAAGGCGCGTTAAGTGAACTGCGCGAACGATTCACAGGGGTGGACGCGGATGGCATCCAAGATATTTGGCAGGTCTCCTTGAGAGGGAGGTTCTATCGTGGAGGTCCGGTACTCATGGTATGAGAGCTTTTACTCTAGTGTGGCGAATGAAGCCTTTGACGGACGCTGGTACCCCAGAGTGCGCTATCTGGCTTAGACATCGCATTGTGGGACATTAAAGGCAAGAAGCTAGGCGTACCTATTTACCAACTGTTGGGCGGAAAAGTGCGAGATAAATTGCGCGTGTACGGATGGATAGGTGGAGACGACTACGGTGCACTGAAGCAAGAGGCGGAAAGGAGGAAAGTTCAAGGTTTCACGGCTGTCAAGATGAACGCCACGGGTGGGTATTGAACAATGAACGTGGAAAATGAATTGTGCTAATGAATCCTACTTATATAGAGTCGCTTGCGTGGATTGATTCACCTACAAATCTTGACGATACCGTTCAGAGACTGCGAGACATTCGTGCGTTGGGACTGGATGTAGGTCTTGATTTTCACGGGAGGTTACACAAGGGAATGGCGAGGCAACTCGCAAAACTTTTGGAACCTCATCAACCGCTATTTATTGAGGGTATGTTGCACTGAACTATGTCATACTGCCTTTATATTAACTATCGCCCTACAGAGCCTCTGCTACCTTCACACCCCCAAGAAACAGCGGACTTGGCGAAGCTTGTGAGCACGCCTATTGCACTGGGTGAAAGACTCTTCAGTCGCTCCGACTTCAGGCCGTACTTTGAAGCTAGAGCCATTGACATTGCCCAACCTGATGTGAGCGCAGGCTGTCGTCGTCCATTGTATTTGCAATCCCAATTAACTGCCTCTTTCAACAGATATCACACTGTGGCGGTATCAGCGAAATGCACCGCATCGCTTCCTTTGCAGAGACTTACGATGTCGGGCTGGCTCCTCACTGTCCTCTCGGTCCCATTGCGTTAGCAGCATGTATGCAGGTGGATGCTGCTGTTCCCAACTGTAGGTGCTTCCACTCAGTCCTTTAGGTTGGATTAAACGTTCTCTTTGCAGTCTTTATACAAGAAATGAGTTGGGAAGTTAGTGTTATCTAGCCCTATTCATGACGAAAATATCTGACCTTGTTCTCTAGATTCATTATAACAAAGCGAATGTTGCCGACCTCCACACCTATATCGTTGATCCAAAGGTTTTCGAAGTCAAAGCTGGACACGTCGACGTCCCACAAGGTCGTTTAATATCATGCAACATTGAATCTCCTTTTCTGAATATTCGTTTAATAGGTGCAGGACTTGGAATTCAAATCAATGAGGATCTGGTACGAGAAACCTCCAAGCTGTACATACAAAACGAGCAAGCATGGAGAAACCCTGTATGGAGAGGCGAAGACCGGAGTGTGAGGGAATGGTGAACCAATAGCTCCCACTCATCTACTAGCTTCATGCGTCTGGCTGTCGCAAAAGGTCCACCGAAACAAATACAATATGACGTGAAAAGAATCCAGTACAAAATCACTGTTTTATGGCGATCTATGGCTGAGCACTGCATGCGACGATCCACATGGTAATTATCCCATTTCAAGACAGGAATGTTACTCATACCTTGGAAAATTTTCAATCGATTACTAAACCGCACAGTAGAAAAGCCACAATGTTGATAATCAATACCTTCCGCCTTACCAAGAATTGTGAAGATGTCAGGACGCGCACGCCTTTGTTCTATTTTTACGTATGTTTACATCAATGACGAATCGATATGTTGACCATGGAATGTTAAGATTCAGAGACTTCGTACATTATTTAACAGATGCTATTTGGAAAGTAATCGACATTAACTTCTACCTATTTGTATTTGGACAATACTTTGACCACCAGTAATAACATGTCTACTCCAATCAAAGTCGGTTTCGTCGGGCTCTCCGCCCAAGGATGGGCAGCGGATACTTTGGCCCCTGCTCTCCTTCATCCTAGGCTCAAAGGCGTATACGACCTCGTAGCCATATCCACCACCTCCGAAGCTTCAGCTCAGGCCTCAGCCAATAAATATAGCGAGAAGGTCGGGCATCCTATCAAGGCATACCACGGGGACAGCTCCAAGATCGCTTCGGACCCTGATATCGACCTGGTCGCTGTCTCTGTGAAGGCGCCGCTTCACAAGGAAGTCGTAATCCCCATTATTGAGGCAAAGAAGAATTATTTCTTGGAATGGCCAGCTGGTCGCTCCACAGAAGAGACCAAGGCTATTGCTGAAGCAACTCGCAAGAATGGGGTCAAGTCGATTATCGGGCTGCAAGGAAGGCATAGCTCGACGATTCTCAAGGTACGTCTTTTGGATACAGATTTATAGCCTAGATCATGTGCGGATTATGTACTACTTCTATATTTACAGGTCAAAGAATTGCTTGCCTCTGGTGCGATCGGCAAAGTTATGTCGACTAACGTGGTATGCTTGTTGTAATGCTGACTGTTTGGTTTTTTTGATCTAAAACTGAAATAGCTCGGACACTTAGGAAGAGACATTTCAATCTGGGCACCTCTGATTTCTGGCTCAAGATACGCATTCAGTCTAGAAAAGAAAAATGGTAACTGAACGCAGGAAAACCAAGTATATAAGCACTGATCATAAATTCTTTAAAGGCGCCACACGTCTAAGCGTCCCCATTGGACACCAGCTGGATCAGGTCACCCATTTACTGGGGGATTTTGCGTCGCTGACGGCGACGGAAGCCATATTATACCCTGTGGGTACCTTCATCGACGCTGACGGCAAGCCAACTGGAAAGACCGTTCAATCCGAGATTCCGGATCACTACAGTATAACAGGTTTCCTTAAAACTGGTGTGCTGGTTAACCTGTTCTGGCGAGCTGGGTACGCTGTTGGGGAGGAGACAGGAAGACGCCAGTACATCTGGGAAATTGACGGCGAAGAAGGAACAATCAGACTCGAGTCTAACGGTCCATTGGGAGCATTACCGGCAATGGTCGAGCCAGATTTGTATTTGAATGGCAAGAAGGTGGAGCTGGACAACCCTGGAGGTCCCGTCGATAGCGTGAGCGTCGAATGGAAAGAGTTTGCTGATGGAAATAGAGGAGACTATGCCACTATCGAGGATGCAGTCAAGCATCACGAGCTTTTGGATGCAATCGAGCTCAGTGCGAAGGAGGGGCGTCGAGTTGTATTGTAATGTTTCTTAGCTGGAGAATAATATTTCTGCACTTTAACTCTTTATAATTTTGGCTCTTTGAAATTTAGTACGATAGATTGTGATTTTATCGAGAGAATTTGATGTAACACCTCTCGACCTAAAAAAACAGTTGCAGAAGCATATTCAACCAGCGATGACTTTCTTTCCTAAACGAAAAATGAAACTTGTGAAGAAGCAGGCTATTCCTCACAGAATGTAACATTAACGGTAAAAAAGAACTGATAGAAACTTTATCAAGCAATACAGGTGATGCCTATTGAGAGCGATTGAGCTCTATGACGAATATCGTTCGAAGCGTTTAAAAAGTGCTTGGGGTTTGTCCTTAGGGAAACTGATCCTCGTCACATCTATAATGGCTTACTAACACTAGGAGGAAGCGAGCTAATTTATGAAGCGCTGTGAAAGTTGGTTCATACTTGAATTGGAAAAGTTACCTAAAAAAACAACTTTTGTACGAAATTTGGCCATGCTATCAAGGCAGACTTTTGTAATCAATTAACAGAGAATTTTCTAGGCCACAAAATAAGCTTTTTCGTGTAGTGTAACATATCTACTACAATGCACATTCTCCCTGGAATTCATAAGCATTCAATGTCCAACTTACCAAGCACTTATTAGAATTCCAGGATCTAGGATAATGGATTCCAAAACGGACGCCAATGACTATTTAACGCATGGATTCTTCAACACGGATACGTGACATTCGTAACAACCTGCTCCAACATGCCTGCACCAGTTAAAGTTGGTTTCGTTGGTCTTTCTGCCCAAGGTTGGGCTGCTGAAGCTCTAGCGCCCGCTCTCTTTCACCCACGCCTACAAGGCGTCTGCGATCTCGTAGCAGTATCCACCACTTCAGAAACCTCAGCTCAGGCATCAGCTAATAAATACAGCAAGGAAGTTGGGGATCCTATCAAGGCATACCATGGCGACAGCTCGAACATCGTTACAGATTCAGATGTTGACCTAGTTGCGATTGCTGTGAAGGCGCCCTTCCATAAGCAGGTCGCGCTACCCGTCATGTAGGCAAAGAAGGATTTTTTCCTTGAATGGCCGGCCGGTTCATCTACGGAGGAGACAAAGGCCATTGCTGAAGCAGCGCGTAAGTATGGTGTAAAGTCGATCATAGGACTTCAAGGAAGGCACAGTGCTACCGTCCTTAAGGTAAGTTGAATTTCTGTAACATAACTACCACAGCAATGTTATGAATCGGAGAGGTTAATCTTGATCATATTCTTAGGCGAAAGAACTGATTGCTTCTGGCGCTATAGGCAAAGTGAAATTGACTAACGTGGTATGTTCGTCGAAATATTGTGGGTCAACAAAAGTTAATTGCAGCGATGCCGTGTTTTTTTGTAGCTGGCGCATGTGGGCAGGGATGTCCCAGTTTGGCCACCCGTTATTGTAGCAGATCCAAGTACTCAATATAGGTTGGAAAAGAAAAATGGTACGCCAATCCAACTTGCGTGATCCAGGAAATCACAATCACTAAATTTCAGCACATCAAGGTGTAACGCGTCTGAGCATTGTAGTGGCACACCAACTAGACCAACTCACTCACGTTCTCGGTGATTTTGCATCACTCTCGGCAACAAACGCTACGTTATATCTCACCGGGACGTTCGTCGACGCAGATGGCAATGCAACAGAAAGGACAATCCAGTCAGAGGTCACGGATCATCATAGCATAACTGGATTCCTTAAGTCCGGTGTTCTAGTCAATATTTTCTGGCGAGGTGGGTATGCAGCTGGGGAAGGAACTGGCAGGCGACAGTATATCTGGGAAATTGATGGAGAGGAAGGTACGATTAGGTTCGAGTCAAACGGTTCGTATGGTGCCGCAGCGGCGGCGTATGAGCCAGAGCTTTATTTGAATGGCAAAAAGGTGGAGTTGGAAAATGCCGGCGGCCCTGTTGAAAGCGTGAGCCTCGCATGGAAGGAGTTCATCGAAGGAAAGGAGGAAAATTATGCGACGATTGATCAGGCCGTCAAACTCCATGAATTGTTGGATACCATTGAGTTCAGCGCGAAAGAAGGGCGGCGGGTTGCTTTTTGAGGCAGGTTCAGGTATAAAATGATTCTTGTAACATAGCCACATTCCAAGAGGTTTTTTGTCCTCTGCGACATGGAACCCGAGATTTATTTTCAGGCGCTAGTGCGTAATTGTTTGGGATATTCACCATGCGTTGGATCGCTGCCCACCTTAAAACCCCGTCCATTGAAGAAATTCGCTCCTTGCTATGGGATGGTAAAGTTAATGATCGAGCAATAGACACCGGAGATACCCACGTATGAGTTAACCAACCAACTTCCAAGGTTGCGTCACGGGTAGGATCGACGTAGTGGGAAGGATGGAGGTAGTTGCCTTGGAAGAAGTAGTCGGCAATATAAGACTCGTCGTTGCAGTTGATACACTCCTAGAAGAACACGATACCGTAGAATGAACTGTGTTCGATGCAACTAAGCTCGAAGCAATCAATATGCTGTTGGTTATCGTGCTGTTGGCAAGAGTGCTACTACTGGCTGCGATGCTGTTGGCAGGAGTAGTGCTACTGCTGGTCTTGCTACTAGTATTGATCTTTGAATAAGGCGCAGTTGTACCATATACACGTCCATTACCGGAAATGTGTCCTTCATGGCCTGATAAATGCGTTACATGTTGGCAGTAGAGCACCATGAGGCCGTGTGCGGGCTGAGACGAAAAGATGTCTTGAAATGCGATGCGAATATCGCGCGCAAGACCAGTACGCCGAAGAGAGGCTCTTTCTGGTGTGTTTCGTCCAGAGACGCGTTTATACGAACTCGAAACAGTGTTACGTCGATCAGAAGGACCAAACGGAATAAAGAGTCCCCTAAACATTGATTGAAATCGTTGGCTCATGGCCTGTCTTGGCAGGTTGATGTGAAACGCCTTGTGCAAATTCGTGCAGAATCACCTAGTAAACGAAAAGGCGAATGTTCGGTAGATTGGAAAGGTCATGTTTGTTGTAAGACGGGTCAACGAAGAAGGACAAAAAATACAGGTAGAATGATCTCAAATTGCGCTTTATGGCTCAGCTTGCATGTATGAGAGTCTTGATATTTTCTTGAAGCTTGATCAGTTTCAAAGTGTTGTCCAGTTGTTTCTAACTAGCGGCCGCCTTCGGCGTCTTATGGCTTGCTGCTGTGGCCTTGAGCTTTAGGACGGTTCCAAAAGTTTGGCAACCTCATGAAGCATAAATATAAACAAAGGCAGAAAATTAGTAAGCAAACTTCCTAATCGAGGTATTTTAGAGGTTGGGGAACCTTACTGTTACACAGCAAGCCAACAAGCTTGATTAATGACGTGTTTGCATTTGGCACACTAACCAAACAATAATTTGATCACGTTACTTACTACTACTAGTAGTCCAGTACCTTTTTATATATGTACTTGCATGATACTACATAAAATCTTACGCCCGCTTTCACGATCCAGAATACCGAGACTGACCAGGATCACTGAATTACTTGGTATCGTGTACGAGATCCGCAAGCTCTATTCAAAATAAATTTGATTTTTGATTTTTGATTTTCATTATTTGTTTCTTTGTTTCACGGAACAATGAACTCGGCAAAGGGATGTATCCCAATATGGTAATACCTCCGAACCGACCTTACCTGTGCTGATGGTACAGTCGATGGCAGTTTAACACGGCGGGACACGCATATATTTCCAGGGGAAGGACATCACATATATTATATATGTTATCCGGCACTTTGTCGTTATCTCCTCCGGAGTAAAACAATTGCCCTCAATTGTGCTGCCTGGTTGCTGCCTGGCTTCAGGAACCCATCCAATTTCAAAGATTTGTACATCTATTGTATCATAATCCTACATACATTTAGCAGAAACTGTATCAAAATCTTGGACCCCTGAGGGGTATTGACTTTATGAGTGCTAAAATGGGTTTTTCGTGGTTCCCGGCGAGGGTGGAATTAATCTCGGGAATTCCCGAATAAGTGAACTTGGTGAAATTTCTGAGCACCGACGACTTTGGTGGTGACTTCAAGTGGCCGTTCAACTGAAATTAACAGAAAAAAGATATTGCCATGTTATAATTACATTAAGCTACTCAGTCTCGCTATTCCCTTCCACTAATCTAACATATTCTGCAATCATTTGCTTGAAAATCTTCCATCCATTGTGGTGCTCGAGCTTTGGGGCCCCAATAGCATTATACAATCCTTCGCATAAGGTCACCTCCTCATTGTTTCCGAACTTGAGAAGCCTTGGGTTATCATACTTCTCTAACAGTGCACAAACCTGGTTTTTTGGGACTTTGATGAGGCAATCTTCACCCCCAAAGTCTTCAGGATAATTGTAAAAATCAATGCGACGTCCATTAGTTGGGAGAAGACTTTTCTCCTGAAAGCGGACACGGTGTACTTCATTTCCCCGTCGGTATTTGTCAAGTGTGTACTGTACAATGGCACCCCATAGCCACGTCGAGATAACTCTACATTCAATGTTAGGTGTCAAAACATATATCCATACAAACTTTGAAACACAGCATACGCACTGATGAACATAGACACCCTCCCGGAAACCTGCCTCTAATTTGCCGCCAAGATACTCGTGCTTGATGTTCCCCAATTCCTTCTCCCAGAGTGGTCGCCAAGAGCGTTCACGAGTGATATTGTAGATACTCTTCACTGATCGATGTGCTGGAAGAACCTCTTCATCCAAGAATGGTTGATTTTTCTCTCTGAAATATGAGTAGTCCCCAGGTAATCAGTCCAAAGTTAAATAGAGCAGAATGCATAAATTTATACCGTAATGAAGTCACTATCGGAATGAGTGTTGAAAGCTCAGACCCCTTATCAGCTGTTGTTGTTACTGGCATTCCACCTTTCT
>Ga0247779_1000349_pt1 | contig 31443 bp, 27 predicted proteins | sample UWRJL221509R5_FD_179925 | JGI IMG/M metagenome (GOLD analysis project Ga0247779, IMG submission 179925) | Plant litter microbial communities from Arlington Agricultural Research Station in Wisconsin, United States - UWRJ-L221-509R-5 | ecosystem: Environmental > Terrestrial > Plant litter >...
GGTTTCGCAAAGCTATTCAGCGTGGGAGGCAACATCGCGATCAACAACAACGCCAAGCTACTGACCTTGGCCGGCTTCCCCCAGCTGACGGACGCGGGTGGGATTTCGATCGACACCAATGCGGCCTTGAGCGGAATTTCGGGCTTCGACTCGGTCACGAACGTAACGGGTGCGACCAACATTCACGGCAACCCCGCGCTGACCACACTCGACCATTTCAACGCCTTGCAATACACGGGCAACGACGTGCTGATCTACGGCAACGATCTGCTCAACGCGCTGCCTGGCTTCGCGTCCCTGGTCACGATCAACCGCCACCTCGAGATCCACGACAACAACGCGCTCACCTCCCTGACCGGCTTCGGCAAGCTGAACAGCGTCATCGGCAACGTCGATATTCGCAGCAACGCAGCGCTCCTGAGCATCGGCGGCTTGGGCGCTCTCGACAACGTCGGCGGGTACCTGGCGATCATTCGTCACCCCAAGCTGACTGACTTCAACGGTATCTCCAAGCTGAAGTCAGTCGGTACGGATCTGCTGGTTCAGAGTAACCTCGCACTGAGCTCGCTCGCTGGCTTGCTGGGGTCCGCATTTCAAAGCCTCGGCAACAGCTTGGCGATCTCGCAAAACCCAGCCCTTTCTTCGTGTCAGGTCGATCAGCTGAGGAGCGTGCTTCAGGCGCCGACCTCGACCTGGCCGGGCAGCGATCACAGCTGTTGCAACGCCGGCTGCAACACGTGCCTGGCGGGGACTTGCAGCTCGGCCGGTGCGACGAGCGGCCAGATCGGCGAGTTCATCGGCAACGTGGTGGTTCAGAATGCGGCCGATTTGGCGTCGCTTGCCAACGTGACGCAAGTCACTGGAGACCTCACCATCTCCGGCACGGCCCTGAGCAACCTGCAAATCGGTGCCAACAATCTCAACCTCGCGCACGTCACCGGCAACCTGAACATCAATAGCAACGCGACGCTGACCAGCCTCTCCGGCCTCGCGCAGCTCACGACGGTCGACGGATACGTCAGTATTCAGAGCAACCCGGCCTTGACGAGCCTCGGGGGTCTGAACAATTTGAGCAAAGTCGGCGGCTATTTCTACATTTACAACAACGGCACGCTGGGCAATGTCAGCGCGCTGTCGAAGCTCGCGACCATCGGTGGGTATTTCAACATCTACGCCAACCCCACCCTGACGAGCTTCAATGGCCTGGGGGCCTTGAGCTCGATCGGCGACTACTTTTCCGTGGTCTCCAACGCGAGCTTGCTGGACATGAACGGGCTCAGCTCGCTCAAGACCATCGCCGGCTACCTTTCGATCACGAGCAACGCGAAGCTCAGCAACTTGAATGGTTTTCCCGCGCTGACCTCCGTGGGCCAGTCCCTCCTGATCGAGTCGAACGGGCTTTTGACCATCAACGGTTTCGGACTGCTCAACTCGGTCAATGGCGAGCTGAGAATCGACAACAACTCCGCGCTGGCCGCGGTCAGCGGTTTCGACACGCTGACTAGCGTGACCGGCAATGGCAGCGTCCGGATCTTCAGCAACAGCGTTCTGACCACGATCCCCGGCTTTTCCAAGCTGGCGACCATCGGCTCTGCGCTCGAGATTTACAGCAATCCCCAGCTCGGCTCGCTCGACGCATCGAACGGCTTCGAGTCGCTCACCGGGCTCGGCAGCCACCTCAAGATCTACGCCAACCCCGCCCTCACCAGTGTGGGCGGGTTCACTGCTCTGACGTCGGCCAATGCGAGTATCTCGATCTACGACAACGGCCTGCAGACCATCTCCGGCTTCCCGAATCTGACGGACGTCGTCGGCGATCTGTATCTGAACAACAACACCGCACTACAAACGGTCACCGGCTTCCCCAAGCTCGCTCAGATCGGCGGCACGCTCACGATCAAAGACAGCGACGTGCTGACCCAGTTCGACGGCCTGAAGAGCTTGCTCAAGATCGGCGGGAACCTTTACGTCAAATCCAACCCGCTGTTGTCGAGCATCAGCGGCTTGCGCTCCGGCACCTGGACGCAGAACGGCTTGGGCAGCACCTACGACATCTCCGGCAACCCGAACCTGCTCTATTGCGAGGTGCTCGCGCTCAAGAACACCCTCGGTGTCGCCAGCTACAACGACCGCAGCGGAGCCAACCTGGGTTGCACCGCATGCACCGGGGCCGTGTGCAGCGGTACGGCCGGCGGCACCGCGCTTCAGAGCGGTACGTTCGACGGCGATGCCAACCTGCAAAATGCCGCGGATTTGGCCTGGATGAAGAACGTGGTGAACCTGAACGGCGCGCTGCACATCGACTCGAGCGCGTTGCCCGCCGTCAGCGGGCTCGGCAGCCTGACGACCATCGGCGGCGATCTGACCATCAACAGCAACGCCTCGCTCTCCAACGTGGCGGGCTTCACCGGGCTACAGAGCGTGACCGGCAACGTCAGCATTCAAAGCAACCCGGCGCTGACCAACATCAGCGGCTTCTCTGCCTTGGCCGGCATCACGGGCTATCTGTACCTGTACAACAACGCCGCACTGGGCAATGTCAGCGGGCTGACCAACCTCGGGACCATCGGCAGCTACCTGAACATCTACGCCAACCCGCAGCTCGCCAACTTGGACGGGCTCTTGAACCTGACCTCGATCGGCGACTACCTCAGCATCGTGTCCAACGCGAAGCTCGCGTCCATGCTCAATCTGGTGAAGCCTGCTGGCAAGCTCGCGACCCTCGGCAGCTACTTGACCGTGCAGAGCAACCAGCTGCTTTACGGCTGCCAACCGGATGCGCTGAAAGCGGTACTTGCCGCGTCGAGCTGGAACAAGACGTACTCCCAGAGCAACAACCTGGTATGCGCGTCACCCAAGACGTGTACGGCGGTCGGGGCTTGTCAGTGAGCCCCGAGCTCCCAATACCTGAGCAACGCTCCTCCCGCATGCTGCGGATAGTCGATGCGCACGTGCAATTCGCTCGCGCTGCCCGGATATCCGCCTTCTAACAGGCGGGGCTTGGCCATCAGGTGCCGGGGCCCCGGCGTGAATTGGTAGCGCAGGAGAAAGGCGAAGGCGCGCTTGATCTGCTGCTCGAGGAGAGTAGCGTCCGACGCTGGCACGCCCGCGGCGCGCGCGACCTCGAGTGTGGCCACGGCCGCTTCCATTCGGCTGCCAGTAGGCGTCAGGCGGGGGGCCATGAACGGGCCGCGGCTGATGCTGCCATCGTAGAAAATCGGAGCCGGCGGCGAATCGAATTGCAGGTTGCGGTTCACCGCCTGCCAATCGAGGCAAAACTGCAGAGCCACGCGATCGGGCGCGCGTTGCCAAAGATCGGCCAGCGCTTGGCAAGTCCAGTGCTCTGCGCCCCAAAAGTAGTGTGAACCGAGGAACCAGGGCGAGCGCGCGACCAAGAAAGAGAGCGCGCGGCGCGCGGCTTCGAGGTCCTTCGGGTCGCCGCTCACGCGCTGGACGCGCGACAAGGCGAAGGCGGCTTCGCCCGTGTAATACTCGGTTTGCGCGTCGATCGGGTGCTGCTCACTGAGCGAATAGAAGTGCTGGAACTCACCGTCCGCGCGTTGTTGAGCGCGCAGAAATTGCGAAAGCTCCAGGGCGGGCGCGCGAAATTCTTCGCTACCGCCGTTGAGCAGCTCCACGTACGAGAGCAGAGCGAGGGCCGAAGATCCGATGTCGGTTTGTTCGCCCTCGCCGATGCAGGCGTGCTCGCCGCAGCGTAGCGTGGCGCGGTCTTTCATGAAGGCGCCCGCGCGTCGTGCCGCGCGTAGCAGTTGCGCGTCGTGGAATTGATTCCCCGCGCGAGCCAGGAAGTAGGTGGCGCCGGCATGACGGGGATAGTTGTAGTCTGGGGATTCGCCAGCGGTCAGCGCGTTGAGCTCGTATCGAAACGAGCCATCGCGGCGCTGGTTGCGCGCAAGGTAACGCGCTGCGCTGGTCACGGAGTCTTTCACTGCCGCAAGCGTCACGTCTGCTTCGCTCACCTGGCGCGGGTAAGCCACGTCGCTGCTCACGGCGAAGCGCCGAAGGCTGCCGTGACGCAAGAGCTCGGAAGGCTCGGTGTCGAGCTCTTGTGCGAGGGCGCCGAGCACCTTGTTCACGTCGATGCCCAAGACCAAGCTGAGCGGCCCGAGCGCGAACGTGAGCTCGTAGGCCTCGAGCTTGCGCAAATCGTCCGGACTCGCGTAGGCGGTGCGCCCTTGGTAGGTCGCGCTGAGCCCGTCCTGCGCGGGCACCATGGACATGCCCAAGAGCAGCCAGCTATGGCCAAAAATCGGCGCAGAATCGACGATTCGTTCGATCACCCGTTGCGCGCCGCCGCGTGCCGCGGCCTCCTCCAAGGCGCGTTCCGGGTCGCTCAGCACGACCGCGCGCGCGCTGCGCTCTCCGCGCTCCCAAACGCTGACCAAATACGGCCCCTGTGCGGCGCGCGCGCGGTCGAGTCGCACGCTGCAAAAAATCAGCACCGAGCACAGGCTCAGCACGCCCAGCCAGATCGCGAGCAGCCGCAGCAGCGTGCGCGGGGTCACGGGCGTGACTCGACGCGCTGTCGCTTCAACCACAGCAGCTGGAGCGCGGGCAGCAGCACGGTATAGGGCACGAGCAGCGCGACGATTAGCGACGAGACCGCCAGCGCGGCGAGTCCGTAGTCGCCATGAATGCCACGCAGGAACACGATCGTGATCGCGATCAGTGTCACGATCGTCATGCCCAGCACGAACGACACCCAGGCTGAAACCTCGAGCGCGCGTAGCGCCCAAGGCAAGCGCGCGAGCAAGCCCAGCGCGCTCACCAAATCGACCAGCGCAATGATCGCGGCCGGAAGGTCGAGCGCCCAGAAGCGGGGCTGCACTACGCCGAACACGCCCACCAGCAAGACCAACGCCGAAAGCACGTTGAGCACACCGAACACGATCCGCATCAGCTTGCCCTCCGGCTGTAATCGAGGGCGGAGCGCGCTGCCTGGAACCCGGAGTGAGCCGCCAGCAAGGCCGTGCGCGGGCGACCGGCGATCGCGTCTCCGGCCACGAAAATGCCGGGATTATCGTACGCGGAGCCATCGGCGCGCGTAGCAATGCCGACTTTGAGCAGCGCGCCCAAGCCACGTTCGGTAAAGTCGACGCTCGACAAGGAGGAGATGCCTTCGATCACTTCGGCGTCGAGCTCTAGCGCAACCGGTGCGGCGAAGGATAGGCGAAAACCCGTGCCCCCCCGCCGTTCGAAGGAACGCTCCAGCGCGACACCACCTGCCGCGACGCCGCCCGTCGCCAGCAGCACGCTCGAAAATTCTTGGGGCTCGCGATCCTGCACATGCAAACGGTAGCCGCTCCCGTGGCGCTCGACGCGGGTCAAGCGCGCGCGCTCCACGTCGGCGATGCGCGCAAGGAGCCGGTCGCGCGCTTGCTCGAAGCGCGCTCCCGCAGCCCCCCCCGGAGCCGACGTGGTCTCGCCCACGGGCACGGCGAGCGCTGCGCCCAATTCGCCGGCAAGGGGGCGCTCGATACCGAGCCAGGGCCCGAACAACCAGGCGTCCGCCGTGACGCCACTCTCGCGAACTGCCAGGTGCACCGCCCGAGCGCGTTCGGGAAGGTCGTGCAGCGCGGCAAAATCATAGGCGGAAATGCGGCGTTCGAAGCCGTTTTGTAGCAGCTGTACGCGGGCGGCAAAAAACTGTGTCTGGGTTTGCTTGGCCCACGCGCTGCTCGCGAAGCTCTTGGCCAGAAGTGGCGCGTCCCAATCGTCGCGCTCCAGATCGACGACTGCCACGCGCTTGCCGACACAACGAGCCAAATCCAACAACGCCCCATCGCCACCGCGCGCGGGGCGCACGTTGCCCTCGAGCGTGGCGACGCAGCGTGCGGATTCGCCCAGCTCCCAGTTACCCAACTGTTTCGCAAATTCGCCCAACTCGCCCGCGAGCGCGCCGGGCTCAGCTGGCTCATCCCAGGGCATGAAATCGAGCGCGCCCGAGTACAAGCCGCTCGAGCCAGTGAGATCGTGAAAGACCGTCGCGCGGACACCGTGACGGGCGAATTCGAACGCTGCGGCGGCGCCCGCGATGCCTGCGCCGATGATGGCGAGCTTCACCAGTCCCTGCTCCCGGAGCCGATTTCCGCCTGTAACGCGCTCAATGACAGCGCTTCTTGTCGGGCTTGGGCGGCACCCACTGCCGCGCTACGCCGGCGCGCTGCCTGAGTCAAAAACTCCAGGGCCATGTGCTGGCCCGCTTGTGGCGAACGGCCCGTTGCGTCCGCCACGATCCGCCCGCAGCGAAGCGCGCAACGCATGCCACCGCAGGCTCCCAGGCCGAGCCGCGTGCGGCGCGCCACGTCCGCTACGTCTTGCGCGAGCTCTTGCTCGACCACGTAGCGGATCTCCGCTTCGGTCACCGGTTCACAGCTGCACACGACCGCAGCTTCGCGCGGCTTCTGCAGCATGCGCTCGAGCACGCGCAAGCTGCGACCGCCATGACGATACTCGAGGCGCGTCGCGGTGACCGCTTCCATGCCGCCCTCGACCACGAGTCGCATCGGGTCGACCTGTTCGTCGCCGCCCGGCAGGGGCGCAACGTGCGAGCGGCGCGGGGCGTCGTTACCGAGACGCTTCGCGACCACGTCCGTCATTTCCTCCGCAAATAGCCGATAGCTCGCCAGCTTCCCGCCGATCATCGAATACAGGCCGTCGGCCCCGTGCTGCGCGTGATCGACGACTTGATGCTCGCGCGATAGCTCGTCTTCGTTCGGTCCCCATTCATAGAGTGTGGGCCGCACGCCACCCCAGCTGCCGATGGCACGTGCGCTGCGCACCGCGGGGAATACGCGCTCGACCGCTTGGAACAGGTAGCTCGCTTCGTCGCTGGTAGCGACGACGTGGTCGAGATCGCCGTAGTAGTCGTCGTCCGTGGTGCCCAGCACACTCATGTTCTGCCAGGGCAGCAAGAACACCTGCCTGCCGTCGATGGCGTTCGCGAGGATCGCGTAGTTGGTCAAGCGCCGATCGAGGAAGATGTGAATGCCCTTGCCCGGTCGGATGCGCGCAGCGTTGGGCGCCAGGCCTCCGAGCGAGGTGGTGATCGGCGCCCATGCGCCGGTCGCGTTGACCACGACCCGCGCCGTGCGCTGGCTGGTCTCCCCGGACAGCCGATCGCGAAAACGCACGCCATACACGCTGCCGTCTTCGCGACGCAAAATCTCGGTCACGGTGCAATGCACGCGAATTTCCGCGCCACGCTCGCGGGCATCCACCGCGTTGGCGATGCACAAGCGCGCGCCATCGATGCCCCATTCGTCGAACGTGAGGCCGCCCGCGGCGCCCCCGACCAACCCGGGCTCCAGCTGATGGATCTCATCAGCGCTCAGCCGCACGTGGTTTTTGCCCGCCTTGAGCGGCTGATAGGCGTCGTACAAGTCGAAGAAAGCATCGTAGGCCGTGAGCGCGAGCTTCGACATCAGCGCCCCGCTACTGAAGATCGGCATCAAGAACGGAATGCGAAACAAAAGGTGCGGCGCAATCCGTTGGATGTGCCCGGAATCCAGGCAAGAGCTATGGGTAACGGCGGGGTCATAGGTCAGGTAGCGCGGGCCACCATGGATCATGCCGCTGGAATTGCCGCTGGCTCCGAAGGCAATGTCGTTGCGTTCGAACAGCGCGACCGTAAGTCCACGCAATGCAGCGTCACGGGCTACCCCCACCCCATTGACCCCGCCGCCGATCACGATCACGTCGCAATCGAGTGCGCGGCCGCTGGGATCGATATCGAGGTCGCACGCCATGGTTCATCGATAGCGCCCGGAACGGGTCAGGTAAAGCGAGCTTCTGCCGCGGCTAGCCGACAGGCGCGGCAGGCTCGTCCGGCCCGGTAAAACTTGGCCCAGGGCTCGATTCGGAGCTAACGCGATCGGGTGCCGCGCGCTCCCCGCCTGTTATTGTGCCTGCTCGCGTTCGCTGCGTTCGCCCCGGGCAGCCCGCGCGTCGCGCGCGCAGAAGCCGAGGAAAGCGGGCTTTCCGCCGGCAGCGGCCCGCGCGTCAAGCTCGACCAGCTCAGCCTGCCGCCCGATCTGATCGGAGCCAAGGGATTCGAGAGCCACTTGCGTAGCACGCTGCGCCGTGAGGCTCGGCGCGCCGATTGGGGCGCGGGGGCCACGAGCAAGATCAGCTACCGGTTCGTGGTCGAACGGCTGGAGCTGCGAGAAGACAATGGCGTGCTGCACGTCACCTGCACGGCACGCGGTCGGCTGCCCAAAGGCAAATCGGCCAAGAGCCACATCGTCTTCGGCGGTGACCCGCACGAGCGCACCAAGGTCGTCCAACACGTACTGGACATCGTGGCGCGTGGCGTGGTCACGCGCCTAGCGGAGCTGGAACGCGCGCGACGCACGCCCTGAGTCGCTCAACTTCGGCCAAAACGAAAGGCCACGCCCGCGAAGGCGCGCGCCGCATACAGCGCATTGACTGCGACATAAGGCAGGAAATACAGCTCGAGCCGGCCGATCAGCGCCACGTACAGCAGGTACGACGGGTAGTGGATCAGAAACTTCGCGCCGCTTTCGATCAGCCCGACGAGTTTCCGCAACGGTGAGCGTGAGGCGACGCGTGCGGACCCGCCCGGAGCCGGCGGTCCAGCCACTTCCGGCCGCCGCACGAAGGTGGTGAGCGCGATGCCCGAGGCCAGGGCGACCAGGCCGAACAAGCCCAAGAGCAAGAAGCGCACGTCATTTCTCTCCAGGTACAGGCGCACCGCGACGGCCGCGAGCAGACAGAAGGCCTTCAGCTCATCCATCAAGAAATCGAGCAAGTGCCCGACCGGCGAAGCCGTTTCGCGCCAGCGGGCGAGCATACCGTCCGCGCAATCGAGCACGTACGACAATTCGAACACCACGACGGCGGCGATCAAGCCCAAGTGTCCCGGCCAAACCAAGAGCAGCACGACCGAGGCCAACGCCACGAACACCGCCGACAACGTGATCTGATTGGGCGTGATCCGAGTGCTCTCCACGGCGCTCACCAGGAGCGCCGCAATCGGACGACAAACATAGGCGTTCCAAAACAAATCCGGAACTTTGCGAGTCTTTCGGTAAACTTCGGTCGCGCTCATCAGCTGTCCCCGCAGGCTACCGTGAACCTCCCCCAAACTCGAATCCGCTCACTCCTGCCGATCTTAGCCGCCCTTTCAGCCTGCACTCGCGCCGAACACCACTCGCTCCCCCCTCCCGCGTCAGCGCCCGTAAACGTGAGCGCGAGCGCGAACCTGAACGAGCCCCCGTCAGCGTCTCCCTCCCCTCCCGCTCCCGCGTCAGCGTCTCAACCGGTGCCCGTGCCCGTGCCCGCTCTCCCTCTCGAGCCTCATCGCTACATCATCGCCGCCATCGGCGACTCGCTCACCGATCCCCGCTCGCACGGCGGCGGCTACCTCGAGTACCTCAAGACCCGCTGCCCCACGCTCGAGATCGACAACTTTGGCAAGGGCGGCACGATGGTCAACCAGATGCGGCGCCGCTTCGATGACCAAGTCGCGAGCTCGGTCCACCGCTACACGCACCTCGTCATTTTCGGCGGCGTCAACGATCTGTACAGCGATCTGACCGCCTTTCGCACGCCCGCCAAGATCGAAGCCGATCTCGACTACATGTACGCTTGGGGCAAGGCGCACGACGTGAAAGTGGTGGCACTGACGGTCGCGCCCTGGGGCGGCTTCAAGCGCTATTTCAACGCCACGCGCGCCGAGGCCACGCGCAGCGTGAATGCTTGGATCCGCGAGCAGCCCGGGCGAGGCCACGTCGACCAGGTGGTCGACGCGTACGCCCTTTTGTCCTGCGGCGACCCAGAAAGCTTGTGCGAACGCTTCGTCCAGCCGTTCAAGGACGGCATCCATTTTGGCCGAGCGGGTCACGAGCTGCTGGGCCAGGCCCTTTATCAGCAGGCATTTTCCGACTGCGAATGAGCCTTTACCGGATTTTTCCCGGGGGTTTGTCAAACCCTGCGGCAAGACTTGGGAGCGTCAGCGATTTGCGCTATTGAAGCGCGCGATGGCGACGAGCGATTCGAGCAAACCGGAAGTCAAGGGCGCAGCAACTGAGGCCGCTCCCGCCAAGAAGCCCGCGGTCAAACGCCGGGCCGTAGAAGAAGAGGAACCCACCCCGGTCGTCGGTGGTCGTTTCCTGGTCGCGGCATTGATCATCGGTGCGCTGACGGTGATCCCGATGTCCGCGCTCGGCAACTTGTTCGAGCCCGCTGAGCCGCCGCCCACGGACGTCGCTGCCTGGCAAACCGGCGCCAAGGCGACCATCCGCCTGACCGTGGTCACCGCCGACGCCGCCTCACTGACCTGCGCCTCGACGCAAGTCTTCGAAGGCAGGCATTGCGCGATGAAGAGCGAGACCGAGGCCTGGCCGCGCGAGCCCGGCGCACCGCTCGATGACAACAAGGCCAACACCATTCAGCCGTACCGCACCTGGCTCGACAACAAGTTGATCATGGTGTCCGGCGTCTGGTCGCACCCGTCGGTCGCGTACCGCCTGCATCAAGAACCACCTGCCAATCTGCCGTTCGACAAGCTCGCGCGCTTCGTCGTCGAGTGCCGAGCGCACTTCGCGGGCCAAATGGAAAAGCCCGTGCTGCGCTGGCAACCCGGTCAATCCTGGGGCACCGAGGTCGCGACCATGGTCGCCATCACGGACAGCTGCAAAGTGATCGAAGAACCCTCGGCAGCCTGCCCGTCGGGCCCGATCTGCGCATTGATGAACGCCTTTCATTGAGCCCCATGACCGACCCCGGAGCTCCGCCGCGACCCAAGGCGTCCCTGGCGGTGCGCGCGCTGTCCACCTGGTTCGGCTGCGGCGCGTCCAAGCTGGCGCCGGGAACCATGGGCTCGTTCGGGGCCATCCCGCTACACCTCGGTCTGCGCCTGCTGCCCGTGCCGGTGCACTTGGCCGCCATCGTCGGCATCACCGCGCTCGGCGTCTGGTCCTCGAACGAAATGGCCAAAGCCATGGGCGTCGAAGATCCGCAATGCGTCGTGATCGACGAAGTCGCCGGCACGTTACTTGCGATGGGCATGGTCCGAAATAGCTCCATCGGCGTCCAAGTCCTCGCCCTGGGCTTATTTCGTTTGTTCGATATCTGGAAGCCCAGCGTGATCGACACCGTCCAGAACGCCAAGCCCGAAGGCGTCGGCATCATGGCCGACGACGTCCTGGCCGGCATCCTCGCGGGCGCGATCAGCCTCGTCGTCGCCCGCGTCTGAGTTGTTTTTTGATGGTCGCGCGGCACGTCGCGCGCGTCCCAGCCTTCGGCGTCACATCCCGCAACGGACAGCTGCGATCGTTCGCAGCGGCCTAGCGAAGATCGCGGGCAGCCACGAGCTACGGCCCGCTCGAGGCGCCCGCTGCGTCAGAAGGATCCGCGCCCGATGCCCCCGCCTCGCCCTGTGGCGGCAAGGGTGCAGGCAGCGCAGGCAGTGACGCGACCAACCGAACCCAATACTCACTGCAAGTGTCGTTCTTGATCTGGATGATCTGCGCATCGACATACTCGAGGATGCTCAAGTTTCCCGCGCTGGGTGCCAGTGCGCCCTTGTCGCGGAACGCGAGCCAGATGTCGATGTCCGGTGGCGCTGCGCCCAAATGGTGCTCGAACGTGAGGGTTCGCGCGGGCGGGAAGTAGGCAAATGGCCCGTACGTCGGGCCATCCATCGAGCCCTCGTTCGGGGCAGAAATATAGGTATTACCGACGACTTTCCCGGTGGTGACCGTATCTTCGTCCGGATCGCGGTTGCAGGTGCTGGTGAACGTGCAGCCGGCACACGCGAGCGCGAGCGCCGCGGACGTGAACACGAGCTCGAGCGAGCTCCGAACAGCGCGGCGCATGTTCATCGATAGTCCTTGGCTTCGGGCCCGAGCAAGCTGCCGCACATGGTTTTGCAGCGGGTGTCTTTGGCACTGCAGGTGCACTTGCCTTGGTCCTTGAGCTTCAGCTTTTCGATCATTTGCGCTTTCGTGAAGCCTGCGATGCGCTCCACGCGTTCGAAGCCCCAGTTGCCCTTGATTTGTTTGGGCGTGCGCGGGTCGGTCGCCTGATGGTCGGGCTCCGCGCAGCAGCGGAAGCCGAGGAAGTAGTAATAGAAGCCTTCGTCGTGGGTGTAGATTTTGGGGCGGCACTGGTTGCGCACGCCTTTGTACCAAGGGCCGCCCGAGTGCACGCTGTCGTATTTGCCGCGAAAATCGCTGGAATAGGTCTCGCTCGACACGACTTCGTCGGTGTTGCCCGGTAAGTCCGCGACGCCGTAGGCGCTGATGCACTCGGGCTGGCTGCCATTGCGTACGCCCTTCCACAGGCGAGCAAGCTCTTCTGGATCGCGCTGTGCGACCTTCTTCATGTCCGGGCCGTCCCACTCCACGTCGCCCAAGCACTTGTTCGTGTCCCGCACGTAGCCGTAGGGAAACGGCAGCATCTTCGGTCCTTCGCAAGCCAGCGTCCACTCGGTCTCGGTGCACATGCGTTTGCCGACCGCTGCGCACTTGACCTCGGCTTGATGAAAGCGATTCATCACCTCGGGGCGTGCGCCCTTTTCGTTCGGCCAGGTATAGGTATCCATGCAGTACCGCTTGTGCACCTTCTCGCCCTTGCAAGTCGACTTGGGCTCGAACTCTTCACACACGGTTTTCTTGTTGGATTTGTCGTACCAGCTCTTCTTGCACTCGTAGTCGACGTCGGTGCAGTAGTCGCCGTCGACGAGCTTCATGCCCGCGGGGCAGGCCAGCTCGCTGCTGTCTTTCGCCGCTTCGTTCTTCGCGTCGCTGCCCGAATCTTTGGCTGGCTCTTTCGACACACCCTTGTCGTTCGCCACAGCGGATGTCGCCGTGGTTTCGCGCTTCGGTGCGGTTTCCGCCTTGTGTGTCGCATCAGCCGGCAATGCTTCGGACGCTCGCAACGCGGGCTCACGATCGATGGGCGGGGCAGGCCGCGAGCCCACGCAGCCCACTAAAAAAATCACTAAAACAGCGGACAATCGCATCGCCCGGGAAGGTAGTGCGTAGGACAACTTGGCGCAATCACCGTCGCCCTGACGCTTTGCGACAGGGCGCGACAGCGACGCTTGCCGGCACTCGACGGAACGTCCCCAATCACACTTCTGCGTGCAGACGTGAAGGCGACCTTCGGCTAGACTTTTGCTCGATGCTGCGGCGTGCGGGAATCATTGGCGATATCCATTGCGAGGTCGCGCGCCTGAGGCGAGTCATCGAGCACTTTCGCAGTGTCCAGGTCGACACGGTGCTCTCGGTCGGTGACATCGCCGACGGTCCAGGTGATCTGACCGACGCGTGCTCACTCTTGCAGGCGGCGGGCGCATTGGTCGTGGCCGGCAATCATGACCGCTGGCTGCTCGCCGGTGAAATGCGTGACTTGCCGGACGCCACTCGGCCCGAGGCCGTGACGCCCAAAGCGCGTCAATACCTGACGGCCCTGCCCAAGACGCGGCTGCTCGAGAGCCCGCGCGGCAGCGTTTTGCTTTGTCACGGCCTCGGTGACGACGACATGGCCAGCGTACGACCAGACGATGATGGCGAGGCGCTCTTGGCCAACCCTGCCTTGCTCGAGCTGCTGCGTTCACGCCGTGCCCGCTTCGTGGTCAACGGCCACTCGCACCGCCCGATGTTGCGCACGATCGATGGGCTAACGATCTTGAACGCCGGCACGCTGCACCCCAAGCACCGTCCCATCTGCTCGGTCGCTGATTTCGAAGAAGGGTTGGTGCAAGTCTATGATCTGCGCGGGAACGAAGTCAGCGCCGCCGAGTGCTGGTCGTTCGAGCGCGGCTCGCGGCCCAGGCAAACGCTCCCGGCGTAACCCGAAGGGCAAGGGCCGAACGGGGCGAAACGGGCGAAGGGAGTGCTGCTCACGGGGCCTGTCAGCCCCTCGCCTGGTCTCGCCCGGGTCCGGGGCTCACTCCGCGTCGGACGCGGCCAAAGAGGGCGCTTTGCGTTCCAGCGGGTAGCGCGCGCGTTGCTCGGTCGCGATTTTGATCACGCCCAGCGCGTCGAGCACGACGATCACGTAGTACGTCGGGTCCACCTCGAACCAGCGCGCCGCGAAGCGCGGGCTCATCGAGAACTCGTGGTGATTGTTCTGGAACAACTCACCCAAGGTCACGAAATCCCAGGGCAGCGTGTTGCGCGAGACGTCTGCGCTCTTGAAGTTGCGATAGCCGTATTTGTGTCCGGCCCAATTGACGATCGCGCCGTGGATCGGACCCATGATGAAGTGGGCTGGCAAGAGCAGGTACCACCAGAGCGAAGGCGCAAACGCGACGTAGACCGAAGTGTACGCGGCACCCCACAGCACACGCATGATCCAAGATTGCCCCAGGCGATCGAGCGTCGGCCAATCCGGTAGCCCGCCGTCGAAGCGCGGCTCCGGCTCTTCCCGCCGGTAGGCAAAGGCGTCGTAGCGATGCTTGGTCGCCAGCATCATCGTGAACACGTTGCTGTAAAACAGCGGCGAGTGCGGATCCTTCTCGGTATCGCTGTATGCGTGATGCATGCGATGCAGGATCCCGTAGCCGCGCGGCGACAGAAAGCTCGACCCCTGCGTCAGATAGGTGAGCAGGTGAAAGAAGCGCTCCCAACCCTTGGACATCGTAAATTGGCGGTGTGCGCCAAACCGATGCAGGAAGAATGTCTGGCAAAAGACCGACAGCTGCCAATGCAGGACGAAGAATGCGATCAGGATGTACATGGCGAGTGTCTGCAAGCTAGCTCGACCCGCGCGCTCCGGGAGTCACGCTTCCGTCATTTGCACTAGGCCTTTTGGCTGTATTTTCGGTAATTTGCGGTATTTTTCCGGAACACGGCGCGTGCTGGGCCAGGCCCACGCGCAGGGTGCGTGCCTGTGCGCTTGCCCATTGGCCTCGAAATGACTAGGGTTCCGCCCTCCTTTTGGCAGCTTCAAAGCAAAATCCCGATCGCGCCCCGCTGGTTGGGCTAATCATGGGCTCGCAAAGCGATTGGGAAACCCTGTCGCATACCGCCGAAACCCTGACTGAGCTCGGCGTCCCGTTCGAGGCACGCGTCGTTTCGGCGCATCGCACGCCGGACTTGATGTTCGAGTACGCCAGCAGCGCGGAGAGCCGCGGCCTGGAGCTGATCATCGCCGGCGCCGGCGGGGCCGCGCATTTGCCGGGCATGGTCGCCGCCAAGACGGCGCTACCCGTGCTCGGCGTGCCCGTGCAAAGCAAAGCCTTGAACGGCCTGGATTCACTGCTCTCGATCGTACAAATGCCCGCAGGCATCCCGGTCGCCACGCTCGCGATCGGCAAAGCCGGCGCGATCAACGCGGCGATTTTGGCAGCGTCGATCCTCGGCTCTCACTACCCGGCGCTCCGCGACGCCGTGAAGCGCTACCGCGCCGCGCACACGCAAAGTGTCCTCGACAACCCCGATCCCCGACGCTGATCTGACACCGCGCATCGGCGTGCTCGGCGCTGGCCAGCTGGGCCGGATGCTCGCGCTCGCCGGTCTGCCACTCGGCTACCGCTTCGTGTTCGTCGACCCGAGCCCGGGTGCGCCCGCGGCCGCCGTTGGCGAGCAAATTGCGTGCGCATACGCCGATCCGGTCGGACAAGACGCGCTCGCCGCGTGCCTCGTGGTCACCTACGAATTCGAGAGCGTCCCGGTCGAAGCTGCGGAAGCCCTCGCTGAGCGAGTGCCCGTTTTCCCGCCACCGTTTGCGCTGCGCGTGGCGCAGGATCGACTGGCAGAAAAGAGCTGCTTTCGCGCGCTCGGCATCGGTACCGCGCCGTTCGAGGCCGTCGACAGCCTGGAGGATCTGACGCGCGCGGTCGAAACCCTCGGACTGCCCGCCGTGCTCAAGACGCGCCGACTCGGCTACGACGGCAAGGGACAAGTCGTGCTGCGGCGCGCCGAGGACGTCGCGTCGGCCTGGGATGCGGTCGGGCAAGCGCCGTCGATCTTGGAAGGCTTCGTGCACTTCGAGCGCGAGCTGAGTCTGATCGCCGTGCGCGGCCGCGATGGTGAAATCGCGTTCTACCCGCTGGTCGAGAATCATCACCGGCACGGCATCCTCAGAAAAACCATTTCCCCGGCGCCCGCACTGACGCTCGATCTGCAGGCCGCCGCAGAAACCTACGCGATACGCATCCTCGAGCACCTGGACTACGTGGGCGTGCTCGCGCTCGAACTGTTCGAAAAGCGCGGCATGCTCGTGGCCAACGAAATCGCCCCGCGCGTCCACAACTCCGGCCACCATTCGCTGGAAGGCTCGCACACGAGCCAATTCGAAAACCACCTGCGCGCGATTCTCGGTCTGCCTTTGGGCGACACGAGTGCGGTGTCCCCGAGCTGCATGCTCAATCTGGTCGGCACACTGCCCCAGCGCGAAGCCGTGCTGGCCATCCCAGACGCGCACCTGCACCTGTACGGGAAAGCGCCCCGCCCAGGCCGCAAAGTGGGCCACATCACCGTCCGCGCCAAAACCGAAGCCGAGCTCGCCACGCGCGTGGCCGAGCTGGAAGCCATCCCGGGCGTGTGCGACGTCGAGTGAGCTGCGCGCGGCTTCAGAGTCGCGCTGCGTCGTCCACGAGGCGGGTCATCTCTTCGTCGTCGTCGCTGCGGTAGTAGCCGCGAATCTCGAGCGTACGGTCGATCAGCACCAGGTGTGAGCCGTGAATGATGCCGCCATTCTCCGCGGCAGCATCGGCCTTGCCGTCGAGCGCGAGCTTGAAGCCGTCTACGACGGTGCGCTTGATCACGTCCAAGTCGCCGGTCAAAAATGACCAGTTCTTCGAATCCGCATCGAAGCGCCGAGCATAGGCGAGCAGCGCGGCCGGCGTGTCGTTCTCTGGGTCCACGCTGAAGCTGACCAAGGCCAGCGCAGGTACCTGGCGCGCGGCTGCGACTTGCAAGGCCTTCATGCGCCGGGTGATGCGCGGACAAATCGTGGGACAGCGCGTGAAAAAGAAGGCCGCCACCCAAACCTTTCCGCGCAGCGTCTCGGCGCTCAGCGGGTGAGCGTGTTGATCGAGCAGCGAAAACCCAGCCACCCGACCGAGAGTCGGCAACGGTTCGGGCTGTTTCTTACAACCCGCCAAAGTCCCGCTCAGAGCCGAGAGCAGCAGCACGCACAGCGCGCGGGCCAGCACCGAGTGTGCGCCCCGCGCGGTCAGTTCTCCAGAAGCCATGGCGGCTTCTATCGCCCCGCCGGCCTACAATCGAGTGAGCCGGTTGAGTTTGTCGATTTTTGCCACTTTCGGCTGTCATTCTGGCCAGTTACACTCAGGGGTCGCGGTTTGGGCCGCCGCGGGAAGCTTGCACACGAAACCCGAACGGGTGTAGGGAGTCGCCTCACACGGGCTCTTACGGGCCCAGAAAGAGGACCCCATGCGCTGGTTCCGAAAAATGCTGAACCGCCTCCGCTTCCCAGTCCCCACCGCCAGCTTCGGCTGATGGTCACGTCCCGCCGCGTTGCGGGACGACAATCAGGGGGTCGAGCCTTCCGCGTTCACCGCGTCGAGATCGACCCCTCACCCGTTGTCCTCGAGTTTTTGGCTCGGGGCTCGCTTCCATGCTCCTCGGCAGTGTTAAAGTTAGCTGCGTGTCGCGCCGCGTCTCACTTCCTGTGAACGATCCCTCTGCCAAGCGCCCCAGGTCGACGATCGAGGCCGTGCGGGCACGGCTCGGTGGCCGCGCCCGTACGGATCTGCAAGCCGGCCGTGTGGTCTGCTTCTTGGATACGGGGGCGACCGGCGTGGTCCTGTACGGCCAGGGGGACGAGGTACACGTGTTCTCCAACGCGGGTTGGGTGCGCCGCACCACGACCGACGCGCTCACCCACGTGGATGAGCCCGCGCCCGATCTTCGCACAGTCGCCGACGACGTGCGCGTGTTCGCCGCCCTCGAGGAAGGGCACCGCGTGCGCTTTCAAGATCTGTCCGGCGTCGCGCAAGGCACGCTGATCGAGAAGTGCCGTTATGGCGCAGTCATTCGTCGCGACGACGAGACGGTCATGGGCGTTGGCTTCCGTCGCATCTGGCCGCTGCCCAATCCCTCCGACACGCCGAGCTGAGCCCACGCTGGTGGTCGATACCGAGCGTGAGAGCCTCGCCCGCGTCGGGCTCTGTGCCCAGTGCAACCAAGCGCGACCGATTCGCTCCGCGAAGGGCAGCGAATTTTGGCTGTGCGAACGCGCCAAGACGGACGCGCGCTTCAGCAAATATCCGCGGCTACCCGTGCATGCCTGCGCAGGCTTCGAGCGCAGTGAGCCCTCCGCGCGTTGATGCGTCCAGGTCTCGGCCCGATCTCCTACTGGAGACCAATTGCTTTTATACGAGACAAAGACTATGCCGGAGGCATGTCCCTATTCGAACCTCTGCGCGTAGGCTCGTTGCTCCTTCCCAACCGGGTGGTGATGGCGCCACTTGGCCGGGCGCGAGCGGAGCCGGTGAGCCGCGAGCCCACGGCGTCGGTCGTGACGTACTACGTGCAGCGGGCGACAGCTGGTTTGATTGTCTCCGAAGCAACCCATGTCTCAGCCGAGAGTGTGAGCCGTCCTGGCACCTCGGCGATCCACAGCGGGGGTCAGGTCGCGGCGTGGCAGCGGGTGACGGATGCCGTGCACGCGGCGGGCGGGCGAATCTTCCAGCAACTGTTTCACCTCGGCAGGAAGGCCGATCCGTCGCGAGTTCCGAGCGGACGGCTACCCGGCGCGCCGTCGGCGATCGCTGCCCGGGGCGAATTCTCGACGCCCGCCGGCCCGAGACCGTTCCCCGTTCCCCGGCCGCTCGAGCTCGCCGAGATCCCGGGCGTAGTCGCTGAGTTCGCGCTCGCGGCCGAGAATGCGCAGCGCGCGGGCTTCGACGGCGTGGAGATCCACGGAGCAAACGGCTTCTTGATCGATCAATTTTTGCGCGACGGCGCGAACCAGCGCGACGACCGCTATGGCGGTTCAATCGCCAATCGCGCGCGCTTCCTGCTCGAGGTCGTAGACGCGGTCAGCGCGGTCTTCGGTTCTGGACGAGTCGGAGTGAGGCTCTCGCCCCATGCGACGAACGATGGGACGAACGATTCCGCTCCCCAAGCGCTGTACGAATATGTCGCTCGGGAGCTGAGCCGTCGCGAGCCGGCCTACTTGCATCTGATCGAGCCAGTGAGCACGCCCGAGCATGAACGACTGGCAGCGACCATTCGCCGAGAATTCAGCGGACCCCTGATTCTGTGCGGCGGGTTCGATCGTGCCTCTGCTCGCGCCGCGCTCGAGGAAGGTCGTGCCGATCTGATCGCCTTCGGGGTTGGCTTCATCGCCAATCCGGACCTGGTCGGACGCCTCCGACTCAATGCACCGTGGAACTCGCCCGACCCGGCGACGTTCTACAACGGAGGCGACCACGGCTACATCGACTACCCATTCTTGAGCCCGGCCGAGGCGGCGGGCAGCAAGCCGCGGCCTGATTCAGCCACCGATCGCGCGGCCCAGCCTGCCTGACAGGTCGGCAGACACGAGTCATTCGGCGACTGTCGAGCTGAAACCAGCGTTCCCGTGCTCGACAAGAAACAGCGCGACGTTGACTAGGGGGGCGGGCTCCGTACCGGTAATGGTGTGGAGGAAGGAGCGGATGGCAGCGCCGTGGGAAACGACCAAAACGTGCCCGGCGCGCTCGGACGACTTGGCGACTGCCGTCAGGGCAGCGATCATGCGCGCAACGACCTGCTCTTGCGGCTCCGCGTCGGTCGGTGTGCTGCGGCGGTCTGCGCGGTAGCGCGCCCAGGCCTCCGGGTGGCGTTCCGCACACTCTTCGCGCGTCAGCCCCTCGAAACAACCGAACCCTCGCTCACCCAAGCGCGGGTCGATGCCGAGGCGGGTGACACCGAGCACCTCGGCGACAATCTCGCCGGTCTCGCGGGCCCGACTGAGATCGCTGGTGAAGATCTCGCTGACGCCGCAATCACGCACGCGCTCGGCAAGCGTGCGTGCCTGGGCACGCCCCACCTCGGACAGCGGGATGTCGGTCCTGCCCTGCCAGCGACCGATGCGGTTCCACTCGGTCTCACCATGTCGCGCCAAGAAAATGCTCATCGTCTTGGCCAGAGGTGGGCCGTTCTTGCTGCCGCGTCAACGTCTCGAGGATGGCCGCATCGGCGCATGGCTCTTATAGTAGACAGATACACCGCCCAGAAGACGTGCGTGGCAAGCCCACGCCGGCTCGAGCGAGCTCGAAGCGGTGGCCGACAATTTGCCGGACTCGGCGAGCGAGGCAGCTTTCCAGGTCGTGGCGGAAACCCAGCTCACGAAACAGCCAGGCGGGCTCCCGGCGATAGCGTGATAGCACCCGTGGTGGGAACGCCTGAATGTCACCACTGTCTGAGCCGCTCTCGAATTTGCTACCCCTCGCGTGCGTCCACGTTCGCGATATCCTCACTCATGCCATCGAGCACTCGCCCGGTCGCCCCGCCGTGGTCGTATGGGATGGCAATTCCGATCTAGCTCGCATCCTGGCCGACGCCTATCGGCACTGCCTGCCAGACGCCGTACAGCTTTGCTTCGACAGCGTTCCGGCCGCACACATCCTGGAGGCCTTCGCGGCGCTTCCGCCAGGTGCTCTAGTGGTGTTGATCCAATCCACCAGCTTCCGGCTCGGCGAGTACCGCATTCGCGTCGAGCTCTTCAAGCGCGGCCTGAAGGTCATCGAGCACCCGCACCTCGCTCGCATGCGCTCGGCTGAGTATGCCACGTATATCGACGCCCTGGCCTACGATCAGACGTACTACCGCGGGCTCGGCAGAGAATTGAAACGTCGCATCGACTGCGCGAGCGGCGCGCTCCTGCACAGCGGAGGCGAGCGCCTGGTGTATGAATCCGGCTTCGAGCCGGCGAAGCTGAACGTGGGCGACTATTCGAATCTGCCCAACGTGGGTGGCCAATTCCCAATTGGTGAAGTGTTCACCGAGCCACTGGATCTGGAACGGGTCGATGGCAAAGTTCGCATCTTCGTGTTCGGTGACGTCGAGTTCTGCGTCAACGTGCCCGACGCGCCCATCTGCCTCGAGATTGCGCGTGGAAAGGTGGTCAATGTCTACGACTCCACCCCCGACTTCGACCGAGTGATCGCGCAGATCCGTGCGGAAGAGGAGGTTTGGGTGCGAGAGCTCGGCTTCGGCATGAACCGCGCTTTGACCCCCCAACGCCTAGTCAGCGACATCGGCACCTACGAGAGAATGTGCGGTATCCACCTTTCGCTCGGGGCAAAGCACGGTGTGTTCGCCAAGCCAAACTTGAGCCGGCGGCACTCCAGGTTCCACGTCGACGTGTTCGCCGTCACCGAAGAGGTCATTTTGAACGATGAGACCGTGTTTCGCGACGGACAGTGGTGCGTCTGAGTCCGACGCGAGCAAGTTTCAGCGCTCCAGGTCTCCAATACAAGACCCTGGTCCCCTCGACAAGAGCCGGGGGCTGCGGCATGACTCGGGCCTGGCATAGCCAGCTTCGCTCACGCCCCGAAAACAACCACGACCAGGAGAATGCCCAATGACGACCGATGTCGAGGCCGCGACCCATGTCAGCAACGCACCTCCCGCTGCCCGAGAGCAGAGCTCCCGTCCGTTCTTCGCGCAGCTCGCAGCCAACGGTCCCCTGACGCGCGATCTGGGGCTGCTGATCCTGCGGCTGGGTTTCGGTGCGGCGCTCGCGCTCACTCACGGGCGCGCCAAGCTCGCGGCGCCTGCACGCTTCATCGAAGCGCTGACGAAGCGCGAATTTCCCCTGCCGGGGCTGTTCGGCTGGGCGGCAATCCTGAGTGAATTCTTGGGAGGCTTGCTGCTCGCCGTGGGTCTACTCACGCGCCCGGCTGCGACGTTGGTGGTGATCACGTTGGGGGTGGCGGCGTTCGATTTCCACTCGGCGGATCCGTTCGCCAAGCGCGAGCTCGCGCTTGCCTACGTGGTCGTTGCACTGTCCGTCGCGATTGCCGGGCCAGGACGCTACTCCCTAGATAGCTGGCTCGGGTCGCGCTCCGAGCCACGCAAGCGCTAGCGTACTTCGAATTGACGCCCCACAGACGGGCTGATTCGACGACGGATAGCAGCGACGAAGTCGAGCCTGGCTTCGAGCGCTGCGTCGACCAGGCACTGACTCACCGAGACGCGACAGCTCGATGCTCGCCGCGACGAGCATCGAGCTCAGAGCTCAACCGGAGATCAAACGGCGATGCCGGGCGGGGGGAAGCCCAGGCACATCTCTTTGACTTGCGCGGCGACGCCTTCGATCAGCTTGGCATTGTCCGGGGCGCTCACGACTTGGTCCATGAAGTCGGCCAATTTGAGCATTTCATCCCGGCCCATGCCGCGCGAGGTGATGCTCGGCGTGCCGATGCGGAAACCGGAGGGATCGAAGGGCTTACGCGGATCGTACGGGATCGAGTTGTAGTTGCCGACGATGCCTGCGCGATCGAGCGCTTGCGCCGCGACTTTGCCGGTCACGTTCTTGCTGCGCAGATCGATCAAGATCAGGTGATTGTCGGTGCCGCCCGTGACGAGCGTGAAGCCCTTGCTGAGCAAGCCTTCGGCGAGCACCTTGGCGTTCGCAACCACCGCGTGCGCGTAGGCTTTGAATTCGGGCGTGCCGGCTTCCTTGGCCGCCACGGCGATGCCGGCGGTGGTGTGATTGTGCGGGCCGCCCTGCAGGCCTGGGAACACGGCGCGGTCGATGTCCTTGGCAAACTCTTGCTTGCACATCACGATGCCACCGCGCGGTCCGCGCAGCGTCTTGTGCGTGGTGCTGGTGATGACGTCTGCGAGACCTACGGGCGATGGGTGCGCCCCCGCCACGACCAGGCCGGAAATGTGCGCGATATCCGCGCACAATTTGGCCCCAACTTCGTCGGCGATCTCGCGAAATTTCGCGAACTCGAGCGTGCGCGGATAGGCGGTCGTGCCACACCAAAGGATCTTCGGCTTGTGCTCGAGCGCGAGCCTGCGCACTTCGGCGAAATCGATGCGCTGATCGCTCTCGCGCACGTTGTAGCCCACGCTCTTGAAGTACTTGCCCGTGATGCTCACGCCGGAGCCGTGCGTCAGGTGCCCACCCGAGGGCAGACCGAGGCCCATGATCGTGTCGTGCGGCTGGCAAAACGCGAGATACACTGCGAGATTTGCAGGACTTCCGCTGTACGGCTGCACGTTCACGTGGTCCACGCCGAACAGGGCCTTCAAGCGCGACACGGCCAGGTTCTCGACCTGATCGATGATCTGTTGGCCCTCGTAGTAGCGCTTGCCCGCGTAGCCCTCGCTGTACTTGTTGGTCAGGATCGAGCCGGTGGCCTCGAGCACGGCGCGGGAGACGTAGTTCTCACTGGGGATCAGCCGCAGTTTGACCGTTTCCCGAACCTCCTCCTCGCGGATCAGTCGAGCAATCTCAGGGTCACGTTCGGCTAAAGAAGGATCACGAAGCGTTACAGGGTTCGGCATGCGGCGCAGACTACCGCCCACTTTCGGCCCGCGCCACAGCCTTGCAACACTCTGTAATCATTGCTGTTTATGAATTTCCACCAAAACTGCAAGAAGTCACGCCGCAATCACTCGACGCTCACGTACGACTGGATAAACTGCGCGCCGTGCGATGGCAAAGCCGAGCCAAGCGAAAACCCCGACTGAACCCGATGGGTCGGAGGCCTCGGAGCGCCGTAGCGCGAGCATCCCTAGCGCTGCTCGCCCGGAATTCGAACCGGTATCCGCCGCTGAAGTGTTCAGCGAGCTGAGCGCCGACCGCCCCGCCGACCCCGTGCCACCAGCCGCGCCAAAAACCGATCCCGATCTCGTGCGCGACCACGAGATCTTGCCTGCTGCGCCCGCCGAGCCCGAGAGCGCTCCGCCCAGCATTCCATCCGCTGCCGGCGTTACCGAGGAAGCGCCTAAGCCGCAGGGCTCTATCCCGGTATTGCCGGGCCATGTGATCGCCAACCGCTACGAGGTGCTCGGCATCTTGGGCGAGGGCGGCATGGGCATCGTGTATCGCTGCCGCGACCAGTCGAACGGTCAGTACGTCGCCATCAAGCGCGTGATCCCGCCCACCGGCAATCTGCAGGGCGAGTACGTAATGTGGTTTTACAAGGAGGCGCGTGCGCTCGCCGCCTTGGCCCACCCGAACATCGTGCAAGCGCGCGACTTCGGACAGTTGCGAGACGGCTCACCGTTCTTGGCGATGGAGCTCGTGTCCGGCGTTTCGCTGCACGAGCTGGTCCACACCCGTCTCACTTTCCCGCTGATTTGGACGATCGTCGACCAGATTTTGTCCGCTTTGGCGCACGCCCACGCGCGCGGCATCATCCACGGGGACCTAAAGCCGTCCAACGTGCTCGTCGAGGCCATCGACGACCAGCCGCCGCAAATTCACGTCCTGGATTTTGGCTTGGCCTGGCTACGCCAAGATGCGCTCGATCAGCGGCTCGACGGCAACAAGCCGATGGAATTTGCCCCGCATGCCGGCGCGGGCACGCCGGGCTACATGGCCCCCGAGCAGATCCAGCACGAAATGCACCACGTGTGCGGTGCCACCGATCTGTATTCGCTCGGTTGCATTTTGTATCGGTTGTTCGCCGGCCGCGCGCCGTTCTCCGGCGAATCGAAAGAGCTCTTGCGCGTGCACGCGTTCGAGCAACCGCCAGCACTGAAGCCGGTGATCGACGCCCCGGACGGGACGATCGCGTTCATCACCCGGCTGCTCGCCAAGCGCCCCTGGGACCGCTGGGAGTTTGCTGCAGAGTGCCGCACCGAGTGGGGCAAGTGGCGGCCCAAGGCGGAGCCCGCCGAATATCGGCTGCCAGTGGATCTGCGCTCGTCCACGGCCAAAACCGCCGCACCGACGCGGCGCACCGGCGCGCGCGGGCCCAATCCCGACCTTTCGCCCGCACCGGAACGCGCACCGGGTCTGCTCAGCATTCGCCCGAGCCCGTTGGTCGGTCGAGAGGACGTGCGCAACACTTTGCGTGAAGTGTGCGACGACGTGATCGACGGCGTGGGCGCCCCGCACCGCCTGGTGATGCTGGTCGGCCCCGCCGGCTGCGGCAAGAGCCGCATCGCGGAGTGGCTGAGCGAGGTCGTGCACGAAGAGGGCACGATGGTGCCGCTGCGCGCGCGTTACCGCAAAATCCGCGGCTCACTCGACGGCATGCTGGGCGCTGCCCTGCACCATTACAACTTCGAGCGCGTCGAGCGCGACCTGATTGAGCGCTCGCTGCTCGAGCGCTGGAAGGTGCGGCGCGACGACAAGAATGGCCGTGCCTGGGTGGCCGGCGCCGGTGAGTGGCTCAGGCCGATGGGCGCGGAAGCCCCGGTCGGGCCCAGCGGCGTGCGCTTCACGCTCGATACGCTGGAAACCCGGCGCATGGTCACGCGCTACACCCTGCGCAAAATCGCCAATGGGCGCCCGCTTCTGTTTTGGCTGGACGACATTCACAACGCCAGCCCCGCGACCATCGAAGGTCTGCTCAAGATCCACACCGACGAGCCCGATCAGCGGATCGTGATGGTGGCCACGGTTCGCCTGGAAGACGTGGTGATGGGCACGGCCACCGCCACGCGCCTGCGCGAGCTGCGCGATATCATGAACGGCAAGCTGATCGACATCGAGCCGCTGCCGGCCGATACGACAGCCACCCTGCTGCGTGAGTCTCTGCCGCTCGATGACGCCGCGGTGAAGGAAGCGGCACGCCGCAGTCGCGGTAACCCTCTGTTCGCACTGCAGCAGCTCCATGCCTGGGCCCTTGCCGGCAACATGGAATTCCAGAACGGCGTGTATCGCGTACCGCCGGAAGTGCTGGCGATGCGCCCGCAGACCACCGCGGAGCTGTGGGACAGCCGCGTCGCGGCCATGCCCGAGTCGCACCGCGTGGCCGCGTACGCCGCCGCTACCCTCGGGGGTGACATCCGCAAGAACGTGCTCTCGGCCTTGCTGACGGCCCTGGCCCTGCCCTCCGAAGCGGCCATTTTGAGCCTACAAACGGCTGAAATTTTGGTCCCGCGCGGCCCCGGTCGCTACGCCTGGCCGCACGAGCTCTTGCAAGAGCACCTGCTCTTGAGCCTGAACGAACGCAGCGACAAGGAGCGCTTCTATCGCGCGTCCGCGACCGCGCTCACCCAGCATCCGCTTGCCAACAGCCGGCGCGTGATCCGCCAGCGCGTCGTCAATCTGCTGCAAGCGGATGACGCCGATACCGCAGCGCTGCTGCTGTTCGACTTCTTGCAACAAAGCTGGAACGGCGCGCGCGAGCCCGTCGCCACGCTGGCCGATCTCGAGCTGCTCAAGGGCAAGCTCACCGGGCGCACCTTGGCGCTCAAGAATCGCTGGCAAGCCGAGGCCCTACGCCACGCCGGGCGCATCGCCGAAGCCATGACTTTCGCCGAGCTCGCCCGCACGCGCTTCGAGGAGCTCGGTGATCCCGAGAACATCGCCCACAGTCTGCGGCTGCAGGGCCACCTAGCGAGCGATCAGGGCAGCTCCGCCGAAGGGCTCGAGCTCACCCAACGCGCGCATCAGATGTTCGTCGAGCAAAATAACGCACTGGGCCAAGCCCAATGCGAGGCCGTCGCCGGCGAAATCCAGTACCTGCTCGGCAGCTACGAAGAGGCGCGCGGCACGATCCAGCGCGGCGAGCGCAATTTCGCGACCCTCGGCCAAGCGCTGGGCCGCGGCCAGTGCCTGCTCTTGCTGTCCTGGGTCGAACATTCGGAAGGCGCTACCGAGCGCTCACGGCGCTTGGCCCAAGAAGCCCGCTCCGAGTTCGAACGCGCCGGCTATCGCCTCGGCACCGCACAGGCGGACGTCTCGATCGCACACGTCGAACATCGCTTGATGAACTTTCACAGCGCCGAAATTGGCGCGTTCGACGCGCTCTCCACCTTCGAAACCTTGCGTACGCCGCGCGGCCAAGCCGCCTGCGACCGCCTGCTGGCGATGATCGGCCTCGATACGGACGATCTCGACATGGCCGAACTGCACACGACCCGCGCTTCCCAGCTCTTCGCGCGCATGAGCGATCCCTGGGGCGTGATCGAAACCAAGCTGCTCTTCGCCCAAATCGCGCTCGTCCGCCATCAGGGGGGCAAAGCCCGCACGCTGCTCGAAGAATCGAGCCGAATGGTGGTCGAAGAAGCCGAAGCACGTCAGCACTTCCTGCTCACCCGTGCCTGGCTCGAAGTCGTCGAAGGCGACAGCGACGCAGCCCTCGAATCGATCGAAGCCGCCGCCGAAGTCTTCGGCCAACGCACCCGCGCCGGCGACCACACGCCTCACCTCCTCAGCCGCCTCGGCCGCTTCCCGTGGTCCGACAACGCCCTCGACCGCATCGACGCCTGGCGCACCGTCCTAAACGACCGCCTACGCAGAAAAAACTAACGCTCGCCACTCACCGCGCGCCGATCACCACGCTGTACACCTAGCGCGAATCACGCCGCACGCCGACCCATACCTACCCTTGCGAACAATGGCGACTCCGAGAAGCCCGCCAAGATCGCCAAGATTTCCAAGATCGCCAGGGGAGAGAAGAGAGTTGGGGTTCGCGCTGAGCGGGCGCGCACGTCGTCGTGAAGACTAAAGACGCGTGAATGCGTGCAACCCATTCGTGGGCTCTTGCGGCTACGGAGGCTGCGGACCAAATCGTGGAGCTCTGATGACACGCTTGATTCCATGGCGGAGCTCGGAAACGTTGAAGTTCACTAGTATCCCCAACCGTAGCCGCGTGAACCTCAAGTACGAGAGGACTTGCGCGATGTGAACCGCTGCGATGCTCTCGACGGCCTTGAGCTCGACGACGAGCCGGCGATCTATCAATAAATCCAATCTCACGGTGCCGATTTCGCGCCCCCTATAGTGCACTTCCAACGGGAGCTGCCGTTCGAAGGAAACACCAGCTGACGCGAGCTCGATGCACAATGCCTCTTCATAAATCGACTCGAGCAAGCCGGGCCCGAGGATTCGGTGCACCACGATTGCCGCTCCGATTACATCCCGCGCGAGCGCATCGACAATAGGTCCAGGCTCCCACTCCCGCTCCGGGCTCGCCTTAGGTTCTCCAGTACTCACCACCCCTCATCGGCCGCACTCAAACGCGGGTTGCGAACCTCCTCGGCCGCGCCCGGGCCTGTTGGCCAGCCAGACCGCCTTGCGTTTAGATAATGCGACCTGCGCCTCGTCTCGGTAACCCAAACAATCTCCTCGCATTCTCTCGGTGCATCGCGCGACGGTTTGTCGCGTTTAGGTCTTGGCGGTCTTGGAAATCTTGGCGATCTTGGCGGCCCTCTCGGAGCCGTGCCAGGTGCTCCAATAGCTCACATTGGCGTACAAGGCCGTTTGCGGGGAGTGCATTTGGCCGAGGAATGTTAGAACCGGGGCATGTCGCCCACCGGAAACAATAGGCACAGCGCATCGGACAAGCTGATGGAGCGCGCGGAGCGCTTGATGCCGGGGGGCGTGAATAGCCCCGTGCGCGCGTTTCGCGCGGTCGGCGGGCATCCGCTGTTCATTGCGCGCGCGCTCGGGTCGCGCGTGTTCGACGCGGACGACAATGCGTATCTCGATTACATCGGGTCCTGGGGTCCGGCGATCCTTGGGCACGCGCACCCCAAAGTGGTGCAGAGCGTGGCAGAAACCGCGGCCAAGGGGCTCTCTTTCGGCGCACCGACGGAGGGCGAGGTGCGCTTCGCGGAAGTCGTGATGGAGCGCTATCCGAGCATCCAGATGCTGCGCTGCGTGTCGAGCGGCACCGAGGCCACGATGAGCGCGCTGCGCGTGGCGCGCGGGTTCACGGGTCGCGATGTGATCGTCAAGTTCGATGGCGCGTACCACGGTCACTCGGACTCACTGCTCGTGAAGGCGGGCAGTGGCGCCGCGACCTTCGGCAATCCCGACTCTGCCGGCGTTCCGGCGTCGATCGTCGAAAATACCGTGACCGTGGCCTACAACGACAACGCCGCCCTGAACGATTTGTTCGCGCGCGAGGGCGGGCGAATCGCGGCCGTGATCGTCGAGCCCGTGGCGGGAAACATGGGCCTCGTGCCCCCCCAACCCCAATTTTTAGAAACGATTTTGGAGCTTTGTGCGCGGCACGGCGCGCTGTCCATCTTCGATGAGGTGATGACCGGGTGTCGCGTTGCCCGTGGCGGCGCGCAAGGCCTGTTCGGCATGACTCCGGATCTGACTTGCCTGGGCAAGATCGTCGGCGGTGGGCTACCGCTGGCGGTGTACGGCGGCCGCGCAGACGTCATGCGTCGGGTCGCGCCGCTTGGCCCCGTGTACCAAGCGGGCACCCTGAGCGGCAACCCGATCGCGGTGAGCGCGGGGCTGTCCACGCTGGCCGAGCTCGACAACAGCTCTTACCAGCGGCTGGAAGAGCTCGGCTCGCGTCTGCAAACCGGGCTCGAGCGTGCGCTGCGCGAGACCGACACGCCAGGCGTGGTTCAGCGCGTCGGCTCCATGCTCACGCTGTTCTTTCATCGTGGCCCGGTCCGCTCCTGGCTCGATGCCGCCGCTTCGGACAGCAAGCGCTTCGGCGCTTGGCACCGCGGGCTGGTGACGCGCGGGGTGTATTGGCCGCCTTCTCAGTTCGAAGCCGCATTCATCTCGCTCGCCCACAGCGAGCAAGACATCGATCAAACGGTCGAAGCCGCTCTCGGCGCGCTGGCTGAATAACCGAGCCAAGCTTACGCGCCGCGTCGACGCCGTTTTGGGGCGAAAGGCTGATTTTTGTTTGCGTTTTGCCTGGGATCTCGTAGCTGTCCGCCGGTACTTTCCGAGGAGTCCCCTGTGAGCCAGAAGAAACAAAAAGTCGCGATCTTGACTGCTGGTGGCCTTGCGCCGTGTCTCTCGTCCGCCGTGGGCGGTCTGATCCAGCGCTATTCGGAGCTCGCTCCGGAGGTCGAAATCATCGGTTATTTGGGGGGTTACAAGGGCCTGCTGCTGGGCTCGAGCGTGCCGGTCACGCCGGAGGTGCGCGCGGGCGCCAACGTCCTGCACAAGCACGGTGGCAGCCCGATCGGCAATAGCCGGGTCAAGCTGACCAATCGCAAGGATTGCCTGAAGCGCGGGCTGGTCAAAGAGGGAGAAGATCCGCTGGAGGTGGCAGCCAGGCAGCTGACCCGGGATGGCATCACCATCCTGCACACCGTCGGCGGCGATGACACCAACACCACCGCCGCGGATCTGGCCGCGTTCTTGAAGACGCACGACTACAACCTGACGGTCGTCGGCCTGCCCAAGACGATCGACAACGACGTGTTCCCGATCCGGCAATCGCTCGGCGCCTGGACCGCGGCCGAACAAGGCGCGATCTACTTCGAGAATATCGTCAACGAGCATTCCGCCAATCCGCGCATGCTGATCGTGCACGAGGTCATGGGCCGGAACTGCGGTTGGCTCACGGCATACACCGCCAAGGTCTACCGTCAGCGCCTGAATCACCCGGATTTTTTGCCGAGCTTCAACTTGGCGCGCGCGCACAAGGACATCGACGCCGTGTACATCCCCGAGCTCGATTTCGACCTCGAGGGCGAGGCCAAGCGTCTGAGCAAGGTGATGGACGAGCAAGATTGCGTGAACTTGTTCGTGTCCGAGGGCGCCTGCGTGAACGAGATCGTGAAAGAGATGGCCAGCAAGGGCGAAGAAGTGCCGAGGGACGCCTTCGGCCACTACAAGCTGGACGCGGTGAACGTCGGACAATGGTTCAGTAAGCAGTTCGGCAAGCTGCTCGGCGCGGAGAAGACCCTGGTCCAGAAGTCCGGTTACTTCGCGCGCGCTGCGGCTGCCAACGAGGACGATCTGCGCTTGATTCACAGCATGGTCGACCACGCGGTCGAGTGCGGGCTACGCGGGGAATCCGGCGTAGTTGGCCATGACGAAGACCAGGGCGGCCGCCTGCGCGCGATTGAGTTCCCGCGCATCGCCGGCGGCAAGGCGTTCAACGTGAACGAGCCCTGGTTCGACGAGATGCTGAACGACATCCGGCAGCCCAAGGGTCGCGCCGTCACGGTGGATCACCAGCACGGCGAAGAAGCCCCCTCGATTCCGCCGCCAGCGCCCTGAGCTACAAAAACGCGAGCCGCGCGCCCCAGTCGTCGTTGACGATTCGGGCGCGCGTGACGCGAGGCTGAGCGCAGAGGCCCGGGAGCTCGTCGAGTGACGGGCTCCCGACGCGCTCGTCCTTCTCAGACGTGATCGACGCGGGCGCCGCGCGCGGCGCGACGGCGCTGCAGCGCGAGACCCAGACCGAGCAGGGCGCTGAACCACGCGAGCTTGCTCGAAGAGGCGTCCGTGTCACCGCCCACGCGACAACCGCAGCCCTTGGCGGAAGCGGGACCCGAATCGCGCCCCGGGGTAACGCCGGATCCGGTGCCGGCGCTGCTGCTGTTCCGTCCGCCGCCCAAACTCATGGCGGGGTTACCGGCCGTGAAG
>Ga0247779_1000350_pt1 | contig 31243 bp, 30 predicted proteins | sample UWRJL221509R5_FD_179925 | JGI IMG/M metagenome (GOLD analysis project Ga0247779, IMG submission 179925) | Plant litter microbial communities from Arlington Agricultural Research Station in Wisconsin, United States - UWRJ-L221-509R-5 | ecosystem: Environmental > Terrestrial > Plant litter >...
TACGCACGAGGCAACCAAGCAAAGCCCCTGAGTCGCATCCTGTGCCCTCTGCCTCCTTTGTTTTCCGACTTCCAAGGCGTTCTTTCATTTTGGTTTCTTTTACTATACATTCTCGTGTTACTATGAATCAGGATCTATACGAGGACGACCAAGCTGGCTTGGAAGAGAGAGATCCAGAAAACGCTATCCGACATATCAAAGATCCCATCCATAATTACAGTGCGTTACATTCAATTTGCTTACAACTTCGCTCGCTTATGGGGGAACAAGTCCCCGTATCTGCATCTCTTGCAAAGTTTATAGACACGTAAGTGATCCTTCTCCAACGCGTGTTCTACGCTCAATCGAAGCATCTAGGAAACAATTCCAGAGATTACGAAACATCAAACAGCTTGGCACCACGTCTTATGTCTGGCCTGGTGCTTGTCATTCTCGATTTGAACATTGCCTAGGTAGATGCTCTACTCTTTTAAAGTTTAGACGACTTACAAATGGACCCCCAGGCGTCGCGCATCTCGCTCGCTTGATGGCCACTCATTTACAAAAGACTCAGCCCTACCTGGAAATCACCGACCGTGATGTGGACTGTGTCGAAATAGCGGGCCTATGCCATGATCTAGGGCATGGTCCCTGGAGTCATGTTTGGGACGGACTTTTCATTCCAGCTGTCCTGTAAGTAGCTCATTCTGATATTCTACCTATTTTGATTTTCTTTCAGCAAAGAGAAAAAATGGCGGCATGAAGATGGTTCAGAAATGATGTTCGACGCGCTCATTAAAGACCATTCCGTAGACATTTCCGAGAAAGACCAGAACTTTGTCAAGGCATTAATCGCAGGTGAACACTCGAGAACGTAAGTAGTTCGTGTTATGCATTTCAAATAGCTAATTTTATCTTAGGCCGGACGAGAAACCCTTCTTATTTGATATCGTGGCGAACAAGCGCAATGGACTTGATGTTGACAAGTTTGACTACATACATAGGGACTCGCACATGATCGGTGAACCTATCCACTTGTCTCTTGACCGGTGGGTTTACTTTTTTTCTTCATTCGTCGTGCTTCTCACCATATAATAAACAGTCTTGTTAATTCAGCCCGTGTGCTAGACAACCAAATATGCTATGATATCAAGGATGCAAACCATATATATGATATATGCGTTGCCCGCTTCAAACTTCACAAAATATTTTACAATCACAAGACAGGTGCTCTCCTAATTAAATATCCATGCTATGTGTGCTCACATTATCACATTATTCTACAGCAAAGGCAATTGAGTACATGATTATTGATGCTCTCAAGGCTGCAGATCCTTTCCTGAAGATTGCAGATCGCATATGGGACCCGAAGAAATTTCTTTATCTGACGGACAATATTTTGGAAACTATCGAGTCCTCCACGGAACCTGTACGTTTTTCTGCGCCTTCCAAGCAATGAGTTTATCCAAACACGATGCAGGAATTGGAAGACGCCCGCATAATTATTGATCGCATAAGAACCAGGAAACTCTACAGATGTGTCGATTACAAAGTCATTGACTGGCCAATGATACAGACTTTCAAAGCCGAAGTGACTCCTAAGCACATAATGCAAGCGGTGCTCCAACGACAATCAACTACTGACTCTCCAAGACTGGAGCGGTCCGAGTCATCATCCACTGTCTCAAGCTTGGATGATGACCCTCTTGAGGAACGTGACATTGAGGTGGATGTCGCTGTGATGCACTATGGGATGCAAGATAGTAATCCTGTTGATAAAGTAAAATTTTATTCAAAGCGATGTCCTAAACGTAAGTATTATTCCTTTGGAGTCAAATCAGACAGCCGTTGATACCCATTTTTGAAGGCGGTGCGAACGCTCCTCCAGGGGTATATTCCAATCTAGTGCCAGCTCATTTTGCCGAAGGTGTCCTCCGAGTCTATACTAGGAAGGAGAAATACTACGGCCTTGTTCAGGCAGGATACAGGGATGTACTCCACACTCTCGAAGACAGATTGAAAACCCCCTCTAGTGAATCAGTGCAAGTTATAGCTCCAGCGGACCCTATGGTACCGACACCTCCCGCATCTGAGCCTCCTACCACTCCGAAATTCCATTCTCGAACTACGAGCCTTTCCTTCCCTGCACCAGGCACCAAGTCTACCGCGACCCCCTTCTCAGATAACGCGTTTACCACTGTTTCTCCCTCCTTTGCTCCAGCTAGTCCCACTCAGACTGCGCGGAAGACAAATAAAAGGAAGAGGTCGAGAGATGAAGCTTCCTTCAATGCTACACCCCTTGCCATAAAGAAGCGCAAGTAATACAAACTATACCTCACATATTTTTCTTTTTGCTTGGTTCCATCATATCATTTTTCATCCTTCATCACTCGGATGCCCTTTATCAATAGTTCAATATATGCAGTATGTACACCAACACAATCTATACACCACTTGGAATTACTCTAAACTCTTAATATCAAACTTTGTTATGTTACGTTGCAATTTGCTTATCTTATCTTGACAACACATCGAGGCATGTGGCAGGAAAGCTAAGTATGTGCCGCTCTAATCAGTTCCACGCTCCACGCATTTCAATGATTCAAGTATCTGCGGCGTTCTTCATTTCCTAAAGACATTGTCCTTGAAATGGGCACGTATTATAACAGGCCGGCACCAGTTTTCGTGCCGCACAATTTTGGCTCCGAACCGAGATTCAGGGTGGTCTAAGTTCTATTACGACAACGAACAAAGCTATCCATTTCCAACTTCTTTCAGGCAATTTTACACCATGGCAATACCAACTCTTTTCAAGCAGGAGGACTCTCAAGCAAGCGGTGCTCCTGCTTACAAGTACACGGAATCGATGGTTTCTCGGTTGATTAGTGATCCTCTATACGGAGACGATAGTGCGTGTATTATTCCCCGACTTTCCGACGCGTTTTTCATCGTTTTCGCTCTTTTGTGCAGTACCTATATATCCTCGACTGGCGGAAATAATCGATACGCGCGTATTTTCACGTTCTTTTTACGATCGCCAAGCTGAGACTTTTGCAGCCCTCAATTTCAACGACTACGCGAAATAAAGCAGCTGGGGACTACCAGTCATGTCTGGCCAAATGCCACGCATACGCGATTTGAGCACTCTCTAGGCACGTACCAATCTTTGAGCCTTTGACTACAATGACTAACGATTGATTAAGGTGTCGCTTTTCTTGCCAGAAAAATGGCAGATCATCTGCGCAGTACACAACCTGACTTGGGAATAACGGCACGCGAAGTCGCCCTTGTTGAGATTGCAGGTCTTTGTCATGACCTCGGACATGGTCCTTGGAGCCATGCATGGGATAACATGTTCATGCCAAAAGCCTTGTAAGTGCGAAAAAAAATACAATTCCTTTTTTTTTTTTTTGGCAAAGTTTAAAAATAACTCAGACCAGACACGACTTGGACACATGAAACGGGCTCAGAGATGATGTTCGACTATCTCATCAAAGACAACAATATCAGAATGCCCCCTGAAGATCAGGAGTTTGTGAAAGCCCTTATTGCTGGTAACGCTTCTCGAACGTGCGCCTCATTTACCCTTGCCTCGAATTGAGTGAATTTAATCGGTTCATGTAGACCTAACGAAAAAAGCTTCTTATTCGACATTGTCGCAAATAAGAGAAATGGTCTTGATGTTGACAAGTAAGCTTCATATATTTTTGGAACGCCGCTATGCCTACAAAGAACACAGACTTGACTATATTCCTCGCGATTGTCGTATGGTGGGCATGCCTGCAGGCCATTCCATTGCCAGGTTATTCCGCACCGCTCGCGTCATTGACGGACAAATATGTTACGATATCAAAGAGGCAAAGACTATATATGACTTTTTCTCCGACCGTTACAGGATGCATAGCAAAGTATATAATCACAAGACAAGTATGCATTTGCTTTATTTTGTTTGGGACCTTTGCTAAATATTAGCGCAGCCAAAGCTATCGAATACATGATCATCGATGCTCTTCTGGCAGCGCAGCCTTACCTGCATCTCGCAGAATCTGTCTTCAACCCGGAAGAATATCTTGGACTTACGGATTGCATTAGGAGTCATATTCAACACTCGAAAGAACCTGTAAGCGTCCTCCTGATCACTGGGTTATCATCACGTGTAGGCTGAGAACGAGAACTTCATAGGAACTCTCAGAAGCTCGGGCTATTTTTGCTCGGATCCCTAAGAGGGATCTTTACAAGGAAGTAGGATCCAAGATTGTTGAATGGACGACAAGAGATTTCTACCGCGAAAACGTCACTGCGGAAAGCATCATAACTATCGCAAAAACATTGCCTCCATCTTCACCCGACGCACCTGATCTGAGTAAACTCAAGACAACAGATATCATCGTCGATTTCTCACCCAGGAATTATGGAATGAAGGAAAAGAATCCTATTGATTTTGTCAGATTTTACTCCAAGAACGAGCCATTCAGTCAGTATCTTTCCCGGTTAAACCTGTATGGTAAATGCTGATAAACCCGCATTATATAGAATGCCGGAAGGCCGACCCGAGTGAATATTCGAGCCTTATCCATCAATTCTTCAGCGAAGATCGCATGTCCATTTTCATCAAGAAGAAAGAATATAAACCGACAATGGAGGCAGCATATCATGCTCTTATTACCAGTTTAGATGGGAAGGAAAAAACTACTTCGTGATTCTTTCCTATTTTTTGCACATGATTTTGGGTCTTTCTCCCTATAATATATATTAAACCTTCAATTGTAATATCCACATAAATAACATATAATGTTTCCTCAATCACATAAATTTGTGCCACCTAAGAAAAACCCAGTATCATGAAATCATTGCAACAAAGTGTAACTAAGTAGCCATAGAGTTAATTAACATCAAAGGCGAGAAGAAGGCGGTGTATTCTTGTCCGACGATAGGGCGTTATACATTTCTTGAGCCAGTCTCATTGGGGCTTCTTGTGGTATCTATGGGCAAGAGGTGAGAGGCTGACATATAGCTACACGAGCAACCATACCAAATGTCCAACATCTTTCATTGTGACCAGCGAAGCGAAGTGACGGCCTGAACTCAGGTCAACCAAGTCCGGATGGATGTTGGCAGGTCTGGAATCGTAATCAGTGACAATAATCCCAATCCACACAGTAAACATTTACATGAGATCGTGCGTCCCACCAAGAATAAGATGAATGGGAATTGAGTGACAGATTCTGTCAATAACTTGAACAGGTTTCGTCGGACCCTCTATATCATCACGGTACATGGCCTATAGTCGCGGTTTAAATTTAGCCATTAAAAGGTGGATCGGAGCGCTCACAGCTTCGTGTTCAGGTTTGCATGCCAGAGCGAAGCGATTCGCTTCTGGTTTCCAGTAAATCGCATGATCCTGGGATCAAGCTCAATTATAGTTTTGATGATGGAGGATTTCACGCACGACGAAGGAATCTAGAACACGAGGATCCCATTTCGCTGCATGCCGAGTTGGAGCGCCTAACTCCTGCTTAAAATGCAATCGGCTACTCCATAACTCTTGACGCTTGCTCGCTCTTGTCGTTAAAGATTTGCGAAGAGACTTCAGTTGTTCTTGCCCTTTTGGGCTGACCATCGGTTCCACAATGACCAAGAACGAAAATGGAAGATCAGGTTTAAGCTCTTGGAGTATGAGCCTGGATAATATAATAAGCCACTTGATCAGCATCTTATCTCTGGAGCGTACATTGCATTGGCGCCTAAAGAATGACCTATCCCAACCATATTCCGACTTCTGAAGTCGGTTGGGCCGCTGACAAGGAAGTGATGAGCTGCTTGAGCATATTTCTCGCAAGTAACTATATAAAACTTGAGAAAAGGGGTCCGAAAATCCGAATGCAGACGTACATACATTTGGCAAAGTCCGATTCAGACAAGGCTCGGTGGTTCAATTGCCCCGACTCCCCGTGATTGGGGCAGTCAATTGACCAGGCTTCCCGTATGAGGATTTTGCTTCCGTGTCGAGACGCAACTTGGAACAGATCTTCCAAGGTTGGTTCCCAAGTCTCCTTGTGGAAACTCGTCGAATGTAGAAGAATGAGGGTTTGTGCTGATGTGTTAGAGGCATTTTCTCCAAACTCTGGTAGCCAATACCGCTTAGCGGCTATGGATAGTGGATACTCTGGCGACGGTGGAAGAATATGCGATTCTGAGAGCATTTTGAAGATTTTATCGGGAAAGATAGGGGACAACCTGCGAAGAGCGTACTCCGGAGAGTCTCCGGAGCAATACGAGCCGTTCCAAACCTAGACCTCGACCAGAAATTCTCGCAAAGTTCATGGTCGAGCCACATCTTGGCATCTTCATTCTTCCTTAGATGGCTACATGCGCACCATCACTTCTCCACCTTTCTACAGAGTCCAGTATAGTTTAAAATCGCATAAACAAGGGTATCATTGAAACGAAGTCTTCGGGAGCCGGAGTACGATCTAACAAAGGCAGCAACGGCCGTGGAGTTGTCCTCAGTGCTGCACGAATGTACCCACCCTAATGTCGTTCACGTGCATTTCGGCTGAAAATAATTTTAATGTAAATGAATTCAGATACAATATTCTTACCAATTCCTATATGTACTTAAAGGGTGTCTATCCACATAAATCAGAACATCCTAGACTCATGACAGCTAACAGAGCTAATGCGGGGTCAACGAAAGAGCGAGCAATGGCCAAGAGCATATATATTCAGTGGACACACCTTTTAAACCGAGCTTCCCTTTACTTCTATATTCTTTCAATCTGTGACAATATTGTTTATTGCTTGAACTCGTCTCGATTTGTCGAAAGTAAATGAGGGAGCTGCTAAGTTCGACAGGTAACGGCTTGTTACAAGCCTGGGTCGTGTCTCGTCTTCCAGCGTTCATTACTTTCTACCTCTCCATTCGGACCAGTCCGTACGTCACGCCTCCAGGAACCTGGATCTATTAGGATTCCTGGTACGCGTCCTTTAGTTCTTCCTTTCCTCTTTCTGACTCTCTGCTCTGTCTTCTACCCTGAGCGCCTTTACGTTGATCTTTCGGCTGGTAGTAGCAGTGACGATTGGAAACCGAGTGATAGGGCAGTGTTTGTGGAAATTGGGTAATTAGCTGGAGCAGTGCATAATATTTGAAGACACAAGCAGCACTCTTTTAGATTATGAGCCGGCATTGGTTGAGAAAGGGAAAAACGCGCTTGTGACTCCGACGCGACGCGCGGCTCACGTATAAACCTGCCCTCAGTATTACACGTGACTTAGCACTGCCACCGTCACACTCCTTCCCTTCTTTTTGCAGACTTTCGCATTTAAAAATCATTAAATAATCGGTCTCTCCAATTTCTTCTGTACTTTACTTCGTTGAAAACCTTCCCGTCAAACCTTTCAACTAATGCTATGCCTATAAAAAACGCTTTCGAACCGCCTAAAAAGCGTCCCCGCATTGAAACAACCAAATTCTCCAATGCATCCCAAATACGCTCTGCATTGTTCAGCGATAGCAACGAAAAATTGAAAGAAGGTTAGTTGCCATTTTACTGAGAATAAGGTCCTTCCAATGTAATTTATAGCTCTCACCTATTTGCGAAATCAGCTGGCCGTCAAGGTCCAGGAATCTTCCGTATCTCCTCAAGATGAGAGATTGAATTTGGTCAAACAATGGCTGGAAAGCTCTCCCGGCGCTTATGATTTGATTGAACTATGGGATAGCACTGTCTTGGTGCGACTTATATTCATTATGGCTTGATTACGATCTAATAACTCAATAGCGTAATTCCTCGATCATTGCGCTCGTATTATCTCTGTTATCATCGATTCTGTCTCTTTTAACGGCACACTACAACGATCATGTTTTGGGCCAACCCATTATGAAGACACTCCTCACACCCAGTCGACTACGCATTCTCAATTCTTACATTGGCGGTTCAAATAATGAGCTTGTGATCGTCGTGTTGAAGTTATACAACGTCATGTCAAACTTTGCCGGTGGTCGTGACAAAAAGGCTGTTTTGGAAGGATTTGGTTGGGAAATTAAGGTGTGCATCGAAGTCAATTCAAAAAATAGGTCCTTCACGAATTGTGTATCTTTCTTAGTCACTGCCGAAACTTCTCAATATGAGACGCAAGACACACGGAGAGAGAGACACTACCGACCCATTGCTGAGACCTGGTATGTTATCTCACTGTCGTATCTTTTACTCTGTTTCAAATTGCTTCTAATAGATATTCGGACCCTTTATATCCTCTTTTTACTCTCTTTTGTCGACACTGACAGTCTCAGTCAGACAAAGACTCTATTTCTAGAACAGCACAGAGAAGCTTTTCTCGCTATCTTCAAGGGTCTAATCTATGATCATTATTCGTTAGCGCGAAAGATTCTCGAAGTGTGCTGGGGTGGGATCTGGTCAGACTCGAAAGTTAAGCGAACACTTAAAGTTGGTCTATTCAACGAAGCGACGCTCGGACATGTATGTCTGCTCAATATTTGCGCACAATTCCCCAATGGCTAATTCAAACGGAAGATTATCAAACTATATGAGCGTACCTCTATAGAAGACGATGACGAAGATCACATTCCTGCAAACCTGGTTCATCATTTTCTTTTAGCCATATGTACCCGTCCTGGAACAGGGATATGCTTTAGAGATAGAGGCTGGTACCCTAGAGAATTGGATTCAGAAGATTCAGCGAAAGCGGGCGACGACGGAAGGAAGAAATCTTCCAAAATCTACAACAAAATTCTGGCGAATATATTGAAGACGCTCAAGGTCAACGAAGATGCGAGGCAACAGGAGCTGGCTATTAAAACCCTCGCTGCATGCCCCGAATTGGTTGCTGGGTACGAATGCTATTTTTGTGTACTTGCTTGATTCTTATCAAGTTATAGATATTGGTCGGCTGTAGCGTTGACCCTAGAACCTCGTCTATCCTCAAAATGGATTACAAACATCGCAATTTTTGGCAGTATTATATCCTTACCTATCCCATCTTCAACACTTTTCCTGCCAAATGACCAACTATACGAACCAACTCCTCCACCATTATCTGCCGTGATAGAAAACATCTTACCGTCCGTCAATACTAAACATAACTTTTCTAAAGGACTCCAATCCACCTCTGGTTTGGTTCAACATTGCACGGCTCTTGCCCTATCTCGCTGTCTTGTTAAATATCAAGCAGTCCGTGAGCAATTTCGTAAGGTTGCTCTTGCCTTGGAGGAAGATGAAGAAGATGGGCAATGGAATAAAAGATGCAATGAATTGGAACGGGATGTTCGTCGGCGCGTTCCAGAATTCCAGGTGCTTATTGCATTTTCACAACAAAAGAACGACCCAAAGATTCCCAGCAATCCGACCAAGTCTGCTCTGCTCGCAGAATCAGCACAAAGACTACTTTGGTTATACCAGCATTGTCTACCTTCCGTAGTTGCAGAAGCGCGTTTCGACGTCAGCAAACTTCTTCATACCTTCTCTCCGGAAGACACTACAGAAGGGGATGCAGATGAACACCAATCATCATTCAGACTGCATCGAGTGCAAAAGCTCCATATTTTGGGTTTGCTCAAGGAAAGTGACCAATTTACTTGGACAGGAAAAATACGTATGTTCAGCGCTTTTCGCTGTATCGCCCTCTACTAACTATCGATCGTATAGCGTCATTATCGTATTCGCCCTTCTATATTCTATTGTCGGCATTATCGTCCGCGAACCTCCCTGCTCTTCGAAAGGCATTAGCATCTGTCTTAACGACGGTGTTGTCCCAGAGTATTCTTTTCGAGGAAGATAAGAGCGAACCTGACTTGTGGTTGAGTATCCTTCCGCGCAAGTCTGTTCATCTTCAAAATACTTGTTCTATCTTCCACGGCGAGGCTGAAGGTGTCATTGCTTTTGTTGACGAATGCGTTCAACGCTGCATAAAAACGCCCTACCGTTATGTTGAAGCCTTGAATATGCTTGATGGGTCCTCCGCCACAGCCGCTCAGTTGAGCATGTATCCCAGCCCTCTCCTTATGACGATTATTGAACAACTGGATGCCAAAATCAGTAACAAGTCACTCCTTCCGTCGCATATTCTCGGCATCGTCTCATATATCCGCAAGCTCATTTTCAATCTGACGACAAAGACTACTGACCTTGGATTTCTACGAAAATATTCAAATAAACTGTACGCAATAGTTCGTGAAGAACGACTTCCTGCAACGACAGAAGAATTGCACGCTGCCGTCAACCGGGAAAAGGACATTCTCCGTGTAACTCTAACGTTTAATACGCATACGTCATTGGACCAGCGTCACATTGATGATACGGTCGAAAGGTATCTTGATAACCTAGAAAATAGCTCGCTGCGTATGTACCTGTAGTCGTATTCTCTTTCTTTGTGTGCTGACAAGTTTAAACAGCAGAATCTGAGGCCCACCGAAGTAATGAAGCTAATTCTGTGGTACATTGGATGCGCACATTGGCACAACCAATAGGCACATCTGGACTGAGACGTTTGGCCGCTATCATCTACGCTCGTGACACTTCTCTCGTACCCTCACTAATCGAAAACTTGATTCCGGGTCAAGCCGACTCTTGGAAGGCATTCGACCTGATGTCTCCTTTCTCGGATTTCCTCCGCTAGTAAATTATTGTATTTATCACTGAATATGGGCAGCGCTGATATACAGTTTATTAGTTTCTCATTCCAGCAACTTTACATAAATACAGGAACAGAACAAATCATGGAAGACAACTACCGGACAATTCTCACTGATATCCTATTTGCTAGAAATCCTACCTTTACCGCCGTTTCGAGAAACATTCATTTCATTATGCATCATGTCAATGCTGTTCGTCAGAAGGACAAAATTCTGAGCGGCCACATTGCCCTCTTAGCGCGTGTTCTGAAGGCGGCCATAACCAACCTCTCGACCAAGGAGGCGAATGACTTGAAAAAAGAAGTGTTCGTTAATTTTAATACCCTCAAGTCAATAACAACATCGTCTCCCTCCGTCGAGGTCTTGACAGGTAGGACTAAGCCCTCATGCACATATATAAACACTCAACGTCACTCAGAATTGCAACATCTCCTGGAGTGTATAGACCCAGGATCTAGCGATGATTGTATCCTCATTTCCAATAGTAGCAATTACTGGTTCGATGTGCTCAAGGGTGGTTTGACTACTATCAGCCCGGCCATGGTAAGTCACAACTGAGTGCCTTTTATACACAAATTATTCATTTTGGTAACAGATCTCGACCGCTTCTCTGTGGATAAAATACTTGCAAGCAGATCGCTTGTTCGAACTTCTCGATTCTTTGGTTACCGCTGGCCAAGCTGCTTTATTGGCTTCGCTGCAGATTGCCGACGCCGTTCTGGAGGCATTAAAGCTGATAGGATCTTTGGAATCATCTGCAGAATCAGCGTTGGTTGAAAGATTGCCCCAATTGCTTTCTTTACGGACTATAATGTCAAATTCCACGCTGCTTGAGGATGTCATCGCGATGGCCGTACAGGCCACATTACCTGTAGGTGTTGATGGTTGTCCCTCGTCCGTGTCATCCTTTTCGGCGAACATCGAGGACGTTATCCAAAGGTCGGAAACACGTTGGTCAAGGCGTCTTAGGTCAACGAAGATCGACCTGGATCTACATACATTTCTTACGCAGAAAACAATCTCCCATTCTACTGTAAAGATTATATCGGGTCTCATCTATCAACGGTCTTACTCCTCTACTGTCCTATCAGACTGGTTGAGGTCTTCTCAATGCCAAGCGCTCGACGCCGAGTACCTTTTGCCAATCCTACATGCCCTTCTAGATTCTTCTGATACCACGGTGCTTGCCTTGCCTATAGATATATGGTTGCCTTTTGTTGCAGCTTGCGTAAAAGTGCTTGCATCTGCCAGTAGTAAGGGGCCGGAGGTCCGCAACCATGCCTGTTTCTGTCTCGCCGGTATCTTGTCACTGCATGCCCATGGTAATGAAGAACTCCTTGTGTCTTTCAGCCAGGAGGTTCAGTCAGTGCCAGAGAAGAAAGTGACTTTGGATTTGATTTCCTGTGGGATCGTCATTTCCAGCAAATTGGGGTCAAAATCGAATAACGCAATTTCGCATCTACTTGATAAAGGAATCCAACGGTGTATCGATAACTCTACTTTGGACCAGGAAACCTCTGATACAACAACTTTGGCGGATACATTGCGTCAGTATATATATTTACTCCATTTCGATCATAGGCTAATGGTTGCATCAGATATTTTGCTACAACGAGCACCAGTTGCGAAGGCTCACCTTGTTGAGACCTTGTTGACGGTCACGATTCAACATCGCCTTTGGAGCATATCTGCCTTGCGCCTTGCCATTACCTGCCTTGCATCTTGCCAACTAAAGGTCCGTCTCGCTTCATTGTAATATGGTGCACGTCTCATGAACCATTTCTAGCCTGTTACTGTCAACCGAAATTTGCAATCCATCATCCAACATCCTCACTTCTTCAGAGTATGTTCCAGTTCGTCTTCGGATTCCTCGAATCTTCGAGAAACTCTGATAGAGCTGCTTTATCGATTGTTCAACCTCCATCCTACCAATACTTGTCAGGTCACGCACATTGAACCATTGATCAAGGTATACCGAGGTACTTTGGCCAACTCGGACCTTCGCATCCTTGCAATTTTCCAGTTATTTGAAGGGCAAAAGAAACTTTCTGTAGCTCCTCTCTTGGGACGATGGTCCGGTACCTCGAATATTACGTCTCACACTGCCCTGGAGGCGTTACAATCACTGGATTCCGTCATTGTCCTTCGAACATGTTTGAATTTCCCTAGATGGCGTCGCTTATCAGATCAATCTGAAACCATAGTAGACGCTGAAGGATACGTTCTATACGACCCTATCTTCCTGATGCTGATGTTTAGTCAAATTATATCCGACCAGCCCCCGTCCTCAGCATTTGGTTGGATCGAACTGTTTAGGACAAATGTGGTTTCTCTGTTCATACGCGCACTCTCATCTAGAGACGGTCATATTCGAGACCTTGCATTGTGTCAAATTGTAGCGCTATGGAAACACATGGAGGTCAGTTCTTCGTCATTTTGGGCTTATGACAACTTTCTTACTTGATTCATATCGGCTCAGACAGCAGATCTTCAAGAACGCCCTCATGTATTGTACATCCTGAACCTTCTCAAAGACTTACTCCCTCCACCTATTCCAACTAATGCTGCGGCAAATATCGACTTCCCCCCACGTTTACCCACTTACACGACTTTATTACTAATGCACTCACTTCGTGCTGTTTTTAATCCCTCCAACTTTATCTACCCTATTACGGCCCGGTTCCTGCTCCAGCGTCCATCTCTTGATATCTCGGACGTGCCTATGCTATATGGGCTACTGTATAGTAGTGCCGACGACAGCTGGAAGAAGGAGCGTACCTGGATTATTAAGTTCCTCGCTGATGGAATGGTCAGTTCCGAAGATTGGAGAATACTGAAACGTAGGCACACGTGGGACCTACTTGCGAGTCTTTTTCAAAGCTCAACAAAGCCCGAAGATGCGCCTCTCAGAGCAGCAATTCTAGAGGTTTGGCGTCTTCTTCCTGGTCCAGTTCGGTCAATTTTGCTCACACAATCATTCAAGGTTCTTTCAAATCTTACCTGCAATGCACAAGCCACTACATCGTTAATACTAAAATCAGCTCTTTTGCCATGGATTGAGATGCAAATCCTTAATCCAGGGACAAGAGCTTTGGGGCGTGAATGGATCAGTATTCTTGAGAATATCCTTGTTATTGTTAATGCCCCAAAGATTGAAACATCGACTAACGGGGAATGGAGGGTAATAATTTGCAGATGCCTTAAATATTTATTGGACGACAAATACTGTAAGTGTTTACTTTTTTCTAAGGGAGGTGACACTAAAACCATTGATAAATCCTTTCTAGCCACGAATGCGGACGCAATCTTCCCATGTGCAGTACCCGCTATCCTTCGCCTCTCACTACTGCAAGGTCCAGTGCTCTATGATCTGCCTACCCTTCTCGATCTTGCGACCACTCATCTGGGGGTTTTGGAAGCCAAAATTCACTTGGATGGGGCATCCTCTATGCTTTGGCGACCAAAGACCGTTATACGTAATCCTCCATACCATTCCCTCACCATCCATCAACCAATGCCCATGGATGACTTAAACTCACTGCAACAATTCCAGCACCTTCTAGAACTACTCTGGAGAGCAACCATGGCAGCATCCAGAAAATGTGATGCGTGGGACAAGTTGACTGTACGGCTTTTAGTGCTAGGAGGTTACTTCATGAAGGGGTTGGATGACGATGTTGCTGAATGGGCGAGGGTGGAAGTTATCCGAAATTTGGCGTAGACTTTTTCATACAGTCTGAGTTGTACATAAAAAGTATAGAAAACCCCTTGTCATAATCATGCACGACGAGATATGAAAAATGGTGATTGCCCATCGTCGATATTGAGATGTCTGCGTTTGAAAGTCGACTTAAGGCACAGTGCGAGCCACAGTCTTACTTCAAAACCATTCTGCGTGTTCTCACTGTATTGTATTTCCTCTGGATCCAGCAAATGTAAAATGACCCGTTTAGACGATTTTTAGTAACCGACATTCATCCTCCTGAGGATTTCGTTGGATTCGTGCTTGGAAACTCGATGTACGGGTAGGTTCATGCCACAAGGGAGTACAAAAATGGGTATGCTGCTTGCATAAAATTTGAAGCTTCAGTTTTGGCGCAATCCATCCATGGCATGTCGCTTAATTCAAGACAACGTCCATTTCATCCGACGTAAAAGTTTCCGCTCCAGACGCCAGCGAGTCAATCAACAGAGCTAGCTTGGAAGTTCCGAGGCTGGGTTCCTAAAGCACCATGTCAATAAGGGTGAAGACCCATAGCAACTATTGTAAGAAATTTACCTTGCGAATCTCTTCGAGATCATCTCTGAAACCATCAGCGACAGAGGACATCCAAAACTGTCGGAATTTATCCTTCATTTCTTGTTCTTTTTGCCCCGGTGTTTCTTCGCTCTGTTTTGAAGGCAAGAAAGACGGTATAGCTAACGGTGGTGGAGACGGCGATGGGGAATACTGTCGAGGAGCCTGAACTCCAGTTTTTTCTTGTTGTCTCCCTCTTGGAGCGTCCTTCTTTGCTACTTCTTCGTCTGAGCTCGAGTCTGAAGACGAGTCAGAGGATTCCGAAGAAGATGCGCTATCTTCTGAAGGTGCTTTTGGAGTGGGTGCGACTTTCAAGACCGGGGTGGCCTCGCCGTCGCTACTTGAGTCTGACGACGACGAATCGGAGGAGCTGGAAGATGCTGCTCTTCTCTTCCTTTTCCTATTGCGTTTACGTTGCGCGAGAGGTTTTACTGCTGCAGGTGACATTTATAGGATGTGTTTGGAAGAAAGGACTAGTAACTACTTCATTGGATCTCAGGACCAAGAACTTTAGAGAAGGGGATCCATAAAAATGTTTCACGTGACGCAATTAACGCGACGCGTCGTATTAAATATTAATATATTTGAGATTACTAATAGTATAAGCTCGTATTTTTATAGACACTGTACTATAATGTACAACGGGTGATAGTGAAGAAATATATAGTCATTTAAATCTAAATTTCCAAAAGTACCATCTAACAGAGATGCTTAAGTTCTCTTTTTAACAAAAGCATGCATGTGATGCCCGCGGTAAAGAGGGATGAAGTATTCCCTGTATTTTCGGTCCTCCAAACTGTTACACAGAGAAGTTCAGTGCTGAGATGGGGGGGAGGGAAGACGAGGAATGACTCACGAGGATTTGCCGTCGTCCGTCAAATATAACTTGCGGAACATATTCCCCATAATGAGATACATCTCGCACCATGCAAGGCTTAAAACATAATTATTAGCCTATCTGCAGTCTATATCATAGGTAAATTAGAACTTACTTGATTCCCAGGCATGCTCTTGGACCTCTGGAGAAGGCGACCAGATACTTCTCCATGTCTGGCTGGAGCCATCTATCTGGAGAGAAGGTCATAGGATCCGGGAAAATTTGTGGGTTCGTGTTTACGATCGTGTTTCCCATGGCCACAATTGTCTAGCAATAGACGCAGAAAAAATGAGTAAGCTATTGAAGGATGTATAGTATATAAAACTCACACCAGAAGGAAGGGCAATCCCGTCGACGATACCTCCACCGTTGCCAACAACTCGAGGCAAAGGGGTAGCTGTTCCCCATGACAATCGTAGTGCTTCTTTAATAACGGCAGTCTAAAAAGGTATCAGGAAATCGACCAACTAACTCCGCAATAAAATTTCGGATACTGACTAAGTACGGCAATTTTTCAAGTTCTTCGTATCCCAGATATTGATCAACGTCCGGCCAAGCAGCAACCAGCTCGTCAACCAAACGCTTCTTCGCGGCTGGGTTCCTCAAGAGGTAAAACGTCGCAGCTGTGCACGCACCCCCGACGGTCTCACTTCCGGCAAAGCGCAAATTAAGTCCTTCGTGCAATAGCCACAATCTGGTCTCCGCTCTTTCCCTGGGCGTCATTGTCTGCAGCTCTTTCCCTCCAGCGCTTGGCAGACCCTTCTTGTCGGTCAGGTTCTCGAGGAAGTAATGATACATGGTGTCATGCTCTGACTGTCGCAGGATGGCTGGGTCATCAAGGATGGCGTCGATTTGTTCACCCAAGTGATCGGATTGGTCGTAGAACCCTCTCGTAGCTGGCCAAACGGCACGGACAATCCATTCTGGCACGTTGTCCGCTATCGTGCGGAGAATGGGTATATGCTTGAACCACCAACACAGATAAATAGTTGCTTCCAACGAGGTCGAGACAGGGTGTTGAAAGCCAGGATATTCAGTCGCGCTGAAGCACGAGCCGAAGCAGTAAGAGGTGATGATATCGAGTGTAAGAGCACGAATAGCGTAATGCAGGTCTGCAGCAACCTTCTTTCCCTCGTAGGTTGCAAGATGGCCAATCAACAAGTCAACGTGTTTTTGAAGAACCGGTTTCTCCAACTTCAAAATTGCTCGACGAGAGAATAGAGGTCCGAGTGCGAGGCGTCGTTTCTGTGACGTGTGAGGATCGAGCTGGCCGAAGACAGAGCCTGTTGTACCGAAGGATCTGTACAATGCTCTTTCCTTGGTAAAGTTGTTCGTTAAACCATATATGTCGTTGTAAGCATCAGGGTTGCTGAAGTGCAGCTGTAATTACGTTTACAATGGTATAAATCTCCGTAAAGTGATGCTCCATACCTCGTTTGGCCCGACCCGCACCACAGGACCTAAGCGGGAGGTCGATTTAATTAATTAAGCGCCGTTTACGAGAGATGTATAAATGTTTGGCACGCACCATAGATTGCATGAAGATGATGAAGGTGTGCAGACCATTCACCGTCAAGAATAATGTCATAAAAGGCTCTGTAAAATTTGGTGCAAGCAGCGAGTTTTGGACCAGGAACGTGGGAGAGCGGATGCCATAGCACTCTATAGAAGGTCCTCAATAGAAGGTACAGGAAGACCACTATCACAATGGTGGATGGGAGATGGGAAGGCATTGACATTTCGCGGATGAATGAAAGAGCAAAGTTCCTCCTTAAAGCTTTTCTGCTACAACGAACACCAATCGGTATTCTAACATATTAAGCCTATTGCTAGCGAAGGTCGACAAGGGATCAGTCTAGGGTACAAAAGTCAACCGACTTTCTTGCATATTGAAATTCAACTCCTGAACTAACAGACCGTTGAGACGACACCCGAAATCAGCGGTTGATGCGGCAACACACGTTATAACCACTTGTGATTTTTTTCTCTGCGGCGTTCGTCTGCATATGAAGCTTGATGAGAATTTCTGAAGAATTCAGACTTGACTGAATGCATGATCATGTACATTTGTCCGAAGTGCAGCCTGGAAGACGATGGAGCTCCAGACCACCCTGATTTCCCAATTTGGTACTCTCTATGAAAATTCGGTTGGAGTGACTAGACCTGCAGCCACCTATAAGCACCTATAGTATGAAGTAGTATGTAATGCCATGAGCAGTGATGAGCAGTAGTAGCAGCAAAAGGGCCCGTGCTAGCCTGTGCTCAGCTTATTGCTTCGGGTATATCCAGATAAACGCCAATCTCGAGATTTGCAAAAGGCTGAGAAATTCTTCATGTTGCAGCATGACGCCAACACCAATGTACAAGGAGTAACCGAATATCCACGCGACGCCCACGCGACATCCTAAATTTGTGCGTGCAGACCGCCGGTTCCAGTGTTGTAGCTTGTCTACGATCTTCTACGGTGCCAAATGCGATCCTCCAGATTTTCTAAATGCCTTGGCTGTTTTCGGCTAAAAGTGGGGGAATTGTAAGCCTTTGTAAGCTCTTCCTTGATGCTTTCAAACGCCAGACGGGGTGTTGAACATATTTTTGAGCTCAACTCATGTCTGTGGGTGTTTGTCCAAATCCTGTTTTGAAGGTGATAGACCCATGGCGTTGTGTGGGGAGAAAACCCGAAACTATTCCTATGTGGATACCTGTTTGGCCGCGGAGTTTAAACTATCGCAGATTAGTTTCAGAATTTATTGATACCGAGCCAGTCAAATGTAGAGTCGTAGACACCAACATCACCTTTGCGAAATGAGTCATGGACTGGTAATGTGAAAAGAACGACTACGAAGTAACTGTTCACACAGCAACGAAAAACTGGACAGTACAGGCAAAAATTCAATCTCTCACGAAGAAAGGCCGAAAGGTTGGTTAGATAGTACTCAGATACTCAGGAACTGGATTTAGCGAGATTTTGAGCAGGTAAGCAGAATGAACTCTCCGAGTTGCGCAGATCTTTCTTCTCGATATTTTGACAGTACCTGTTCTGTACTGCTCTATAGGCTTTATGTAAGGAGCATTAGACTTTTTAGCCGCGGTTGTGATTGGCGTGAACATCAACTTGTGTTTGATGGACAATTCTTAAGCGCTTGGTCCAGATTCTACAGACTAGGCACGTCAAGTACCCAAGTGCCCTCAGTCTGTCCCTCAGAAAAGGTGAGTAGGATTTTCTTGTAATATAAGTTTCAGCTCAGGTTTCCGTAGTCTTTTGGTCGTTCTCGCAGTCAAGTCCTCACAGGACAACAAAACATATCACCTGGGCCAATTTGGTGAATTACACAGATAGGTGGCAATATATGTAGGCCTAATATCGCGGCCTTATTAGATTTGGAGAGGTTTGGAACCGGGTAGTAATGACCAGTTGGGAAATCAGCGTTAATAACGTTGACCCACGGGCTATTTTGAAATTGCTCCCGGGATCTGGTTTTCACATCCCACTGTTTCCCAGTCACGGCACTGGTGAGATCAAGACCAAAGGAAAGCATGCCGATCAACAACACTCGTCAAGACATTCGATTGCCCGTCAAATTGGTAGACTACATGGAATATTATATGTACTGAGTCCGTTACACATGTATTGGAGAACTTACGCCCACACCCAATAACTCGATGGCTTCTGTGACTTCGCTTGACTTGATTCTCACTTTCCTTGCAATAGGGCTGGTGTACTTATTGTATCGCACTGTGCACAACCAGAGGTCGAGGAATGTTGCTCACAAGCTCCCCGGACCTCGACCTTGGCCCGTTGTCGGTAACCTATTCGACATGCCGAGACAGACAGAATGGGAGACTTTTTCGAACTGGGCGAAGACTTATGGTACGCCAGTACTAGTAACGTTCCTCCCTGAAATGCTGACGGACCACACAGGCGACGTTGTCTACGTCAATATTGTCGGTCGCCCAATGATTATTCTGAACACAATGGAAGCGGCGAACGATTTGCTCGTAGGGAGGTCATCTATATATTCCGATCGACCTTATTTCCCGCTTGTAGACTGGTAAGATACTTGGATATTTGTAACTCGAAGCTCTAGCTAATGTTCATTCTAGGATTGGTCACCCACAGTTCAACTTTGGTTTTATGCCCTATGGCAAAGCTTGGAAAGAACATCGAAAAATTTTCGTCAACGGTTATAAGCCAGGGCAACTGAGCAATTATTATGACGCACATTATTTTGCTACCATGACCGCCCTTCGAAACTTCCGTGATGAACCAGGGCATTACGCAAAGCACACCAAGTTGTGAGTGCATATTCGTACCGTATAATCTTTGGGGGTGTCTGACCTATTCAAAGACACGCTGGTCAAGCCATCATTGCTGCGACATACGGGACCGAAGTAGATACCTTCAGTGATCCTTTAATCCAAACGGCAGAAAGAGTTATGTCCGAGATAGGCGTTGCATTATTACCCGCGATGTGGATTTTCAACCCCGTGCCCATACGTGGGTACCCTTAACGTCTTCTTTTCTGTTTTGCTAACAATGTCTGTCCTACAGTCAAACATCTTCCTAACTGGCTTGGTGGCTCATACATTGCAAAAATCACGACCCAATGTAGGCAAAACATTGCCGACCTTCAACATGTTCCCTTCAACCAAACTAAAGCCACTCTCGTGAGTCAATTATATTTTTAAGGCCATGACCCTCGAGGCTGGATCAGCTAACGTGGGTTTTTAGGCTTCGGGCATCTATAAATACTCTTTTACTTCTTATTTCCTCCAGCAAGCCGAATCCACAACAGAGCCAGGGGCTCAAAGAGAAGAAGCTGAAAATACAATCCGGAGTCTGGCAGCTGTCGCATATGGAGGTAGCTCTGCTTTCCTTTTTTCCTTTACTTTCTTCCGTAGCTGACAGATTCGTTCCTCCAGCCGCATCTGATACAGTGAGTGGCTCTCAAAATATAATTGCTGGCTTTTCTTTTCTTATACGAAACACAGACCGTAGCCGCCGAAGAAACGTTTATCCTTGCAATGCTATTACACCCAAACATTCAAGAGCGCGCCCAAAAAGAAATAGATAACGCGATTGAGAACGACCGACTTCCGAAGTTTGAGGATAGGGACCGACTTCCATTCATCTCCGCTATTGTAAAGGAAACGCTGCGATGGCATAGCCCAGTGCCGGCAGGTATGGTGATTAGCCCAATATAGAGCGACGCATTATGCTTACCCCTTTTGCACTCGTTGTTCAGGAATTCCACATATGCTGTCACAGGATGATTACTACAAGGGTCACTTCCTTCCCGCCGGTTCGACAGTCGTTGGAAACATCTGGTACGAGATCTCGAAGCCTATGCTCCGTACAAAGCATTCTTAACTATACTTGCGCTCTCCCAGGAATATTCTCCACGACCCGGAAATCTTTGAGAATCCCATGGAGTTCAAGCCCGAACGCTTCATGCCTTCAGAACAGGATACGGGTAGTGAAATGCTTTCCAAGATGGAGCAGGCAAGATTAGCTGCATTTGGGTTCGGACGAAGGTACGCCAACGGTACTACTGACATTGACATCAAGCTGACGTGCGACCATTGTTGAACAGAGTGTGTCCAGGAAAATATTTTGCAGAAGATGGACTGTGGCTTCTGTTTGCCCAGTTCCTGGCCGTGTTCAATGTGTCAGCGGACCCTAAAGCACCGGCTCCCAAGGTTGAATTTACTTCAGGCTCATTGTCGTATGTTCGATTTTTTTTTGTTGCGAGTAATGCAGACACTTATGCGTATGAACAGCCATCCGTTGCCATTCAAACCCATAATACAAGTACGGTCCGAAGCTAGAGTAGCATTACTAGAGTAGATGTACATAATGTATATATTCATAACGTTATTAGGTAATAGAAAGGAGTACGCGTATCACTATACCGAGTTGCTCGCCATATCTTCAAGTTCAATTGAGGACGGCGGCCGTCTTTCGTGGCCCTTAACATTAACATAAGTGCCTGTCCGACATGGCCTGATAAGCTTCCTATGTTCTCATGAATACTTTGATAGGGTGTACGATTACTGCCTTTTCGGGATTGCCGATTTGAAGAGAAGATGCACCACCCGTGGTACAGTACATAGAGCTGCGCATTTTGATAAGAAAAAGTGTTGATTGATCTTCTTCGAAGACTGAAACTCGCTCCATGTATTGTATTTGCTATGTGTGAGGTAGATAGAGCTATAGAAAAAAGTATTCATTTTAAAGACTGGTCATACACGCGGTACTAGAGCTACAGATTCGAGGGAGATGAGATAGTCTATGAGTAGTCTCTATTACTGCAGTATTTTAAGTAGCGCAGGAAGTATCTATCCTATTATTCTATCAATAAAATCTTTAGAGGCCTGAGTAGGGTAAATAAAAATATGGCTTGTTGGGTGATCATTTTTTCCATCACAATGTCTTCACGAAGAGATGGTAATATCCAGGCAGCGCGTGCGCTGCGGATAGCCATACCTAGAGTCAGAAAAAATGAGTCAGTATGGCTATAACCCAGAGAAAGAAGTATAACTATAGACGCTCACATTATACCAATAAAAGGTAACTTGATCGGCAGGGACCGACCGCAACGCCACAAAGCGCCCACCGACCCATAAAGCCAAACAAACAAACACAATACTTGTCAAGATATCCAGTCCCCAGACTACTGACAAGCCGACCGACCATGCGAGCATGGGCACGATGACTGTATATCTGCCAATGGAGGGAAACATGATAGGAATGGTTTTTCGGCCAATGGTGCGATCGCCCTCTTCGTCTTTGAAATCTTGTGCTTGGATCGTGGTGGCGAAGATACCAGCGCTAAAACATATGGCGAGGATTCCGATATTGTGGAGGCGGTGTGGGTTTCGGCCTGGGTTTGATGGGGAGGAGGGTAAGTGAGTAAGTATATATAAAAAGAATAGATATGACGTACCGGCTAGAAGCGTGGCACCGGCCTCGAAGGCAGCAAACCCAAAAGCGTTAACAGCATTCCGAATGATCCAATGTGAAGAATGGGCTCCAAACTCGTCGTAAAGGAAGGTAAGGAATACGAGAGCAACGCTCGCATATAGCGCTTCCACGCTATACGCTAATGAAAGCAGGAAGCATGCGGGAACGAGCAGATATCGCAGATGAATTGCTTGTTCCAGAGTCAAGCGCTTCGATGGTAGCGGCCTGTCCCTCTTGTTTAATTCGTCTTCTTCCGGACTCATAGTCTGATTGGAAACATCGAATTGGAGAAGATGGAGCCATATCCAGAACATGACATGAGGTAGCCGTGCAATGTCGGTTATGGGTGCCGCAGCTGCAGCGAAAAAGGTCTTTGAAAAAAAAGTTGAATCAGAAAATTTAGAGCGTCTCATGATGTCACAACGACTTACAATTGGAATTAAGGTTGTTTTAATGTCTGACTTGGTGAATAAGAAGGCGGTATGAAGATGATAAACAAGTTTATTGACGAGGTGGTGTGGCGCGAACGTCGAGGACGTCTTGCATGATTGTGAGTCCATCATCATCGCTGCCAATAGAAAGGAAAAAATGATTTGTATTCTGGTAGTGAAATTTCGAGCGAATATGCATTTTATACACAAGACGAGCGGGGAACATCGGTGCCTATTCTCATAGATTCAACGCAATCTTGATGATACCAGTGAACAAAGTACGATCAGCAGAGTCGGGAAACAACTGTACGGACGCGGATATCGGGAACACTAAGGCAACAGTTAGAACTCGTTGCGCACGTTCGGCGCAAGCGAAGGCGGCCCTTTCAAACATTGCATACTACAACGGAAAGAACAATGTAAATGTTTCGCAACACCGCATCTTTCGTATAGATCTGACCCTCAGAGTGTTGAGATAATGTCACACGGATAGTCAAAGAGACTATTGAGATAATCATATCACAGAAAACACGCTTCTTGGAAGCGCTTGTTGCTGCTGCTTCATGACAAGTTTTTCCGATCTAGCTTAAACATTGCGCACAATCTCTGGCACATATCATCATGACAGTCGGTATCAGTATCTGCGCATGTACGGTAGTAGCGTGCGTATATGGCCCTCGGAAGTGGATCGGGCTTATGTTGTTAACGTAAAAGGGCGAAAAGGCCATGTTTTCGTCTCCTAGCTTGGCCTCCGTAGATATTATTACATGGCACGCACCGATCATGGCCGCACCGATCATGGCCCTTCCGTGTCGCGGAGCGCCATAATGCATAACATTGCAATGGTGATTACTGTTACTTTCAGCATCGAAACTGTGGCTTCCCCATTTATCTATTTGTCTTTGCACAAAGCAAAGGGGAAAAAAAAATTAGTATCATGCGCTACGGCACGTCTGATTGAAATTGCTATAAGCTGATAGACCTGTATGTATTGCCCAAGATTTAGGTATGCCACGCTGGACATTTCTCGGGAGTCGGACCTTCCATGTGGGAACGATATGAGAGTTCAGAGGGGGGGTTCTGGAGTCCCAAAGGCCAAGCGACGGGCTTGCTATTGTCGATTCCAGAGGCTTTCCAAGGAGTGCCAGATTCACTCCTAGAACGGTGATCCAAAAGTAGACAAAAATGGATAGGAAATTATTGAAACCGTATCTTTCTTCGATATATTATACTGAGTTGCCATCTCCCAGACTCAGGCGGTACCGACGCCATTTGACTTAAACTCGCTTGTTCTAGGTGCTTATGATAAGATACACCGTTTAAGAGTTAAGCGTGTGTTGGCAATGAGAGAAAGCCGGAACCAGGTCAAGAGAGGTATACCGTCGTGAGTGCAACCCCCGAGTACTGTGAGAATTACTCACGTGTCGTATGTGGCGACCCTAGGTAGTAAAGCCTCCGTTCATTTCTTATGTAAGTCAAACATGGAAGAATTGTACTCGACTCAAGTAGTAGAAGGACAAAGCAGGGTCGGCTTATTCCATACATCTGTCAAACCAGATGCGGCGTTCTCACCACTGGCTGGTTGCGTAAGGGACTGCCAACGTTGTTGTTTACCCATTCTTTTTCTCCTCTCCCACTCCCCGCCCCCGACTACATCTTCCGCGGCCTAGTCTTCATTTCTGCTTGTGGCTACCGGGTAAGTGTAGGTGGGGAGGATAGGTCATATTGCTACCGAACCGTTATGGAATCTTTTGCCGATTCCCCACCCGTTATTCTTCTTCCAGACGCAAATACAGCGTATGTTTGCCATCAACTCTTACAACCGAATGTGACGATTGATTTCAGCATAACAGTGTTGGGCCTTTGGTAATACTAAACCTACGCATTTCGCTCCAGCCTTTGGTCGCTAATAAACTCTCGAACATCCTAGATTATAGGATCATGGATTAACTGGCTGTTAATGGGAACACTCATTGTCCAGCTATGTACGTGAACATTATTTTTGGCGCTGTCAACTTCTCAATGTTATATATAACGATTGTATAGATTTCTTCCAGACCCACTTTTCCAATGATAAAGTTGCCGTTAAGCTTTTAGGTTGGTTCATGTTGAACTTCGACAGTTGGGAATGATTTTGACACGGTTATTTTAGTATACTTCACGGTGGCCTTGGATATCCTGCAGACAGTCGTCTCCACACATTTGACATGGTTCTATGCCATAGCCAACTGGGACCGACCTGTCGTCTTCTTGGAGGATACCCCATGGAGTGGCCCTATGACCCCGTTGTTGGCTGGACTGGGTAAGTTTCCTTTCTCAGGTTCTCAAGTCGTTTTCTAACGCGCAGTCATAGTTTCAGGAACTGTCCAACTTTTCTATGCATGGTATGTTTTTTTTTTCTAGCCAGCATGCCTCCAATCTGGGCTTGTACGCCTGCAGTATCTGACCATTGCTATTTAAGGCGTATCTGGGTTCTTTCCCATACGCTTGGTATGCGCTGCGTATCGCTTATTATTTCTTTGGTGAGTTCCCTGGACATCTCCTAGGCGGCTCCAAGAATTAATCGATTGGTTACAATCCATAAGCTTGCCATGGCCCAGGCAGGTACGGCTATCGTTAGCTCGATTGTCGTAAGCAACTCTGGGTGTAAATTTTCCCGATAAGTCGTTCAAAGTTATATGCACACGCAGATCCAATTCGATCGCACGCAAGAGAGGCTACTGCAGCTGCATCCTGCGTTTGAGGTGCGCAGTAATCCTTTATGATCGGCAGTCTGGTCTAAATTTAGGGGTTCTAGTTCTGGCTTGCTGGAAGTTTCACCGTCGACATTCTTATAACAGCGTCTATGATTCACATTGTACGTGAATTAACTGATGGAACACGGAATGGCTTTGCTGAACATGCTAAAAGCTTTATAATGCCAAAGAGCGAAACCCATTAAGCCGAACAGAGAGCCTGTTGAACAAGTTGATCATCAACTCTATTCGCACTGGATTAATTACAGTGATAGCTGCTGGAGTTGACTTGGCACTTTTCGTTGCATATACGTCTTATAACTATCATTATGTCCCGTGAGTATCAACCTTAGATATTCCAGTCTGCAAGCCACTGACATCACGTCTAAATTGCAGTGCGTATATCCTCGGAAAGCTGTGGGTATCTCACAACTCGTCGACGACGAAAGGCTAACATGTAGACTTGGTAGATATACAATAAGTCTTCTCGCGACTTTGAACGGCCGTAAGAGCGTTGGAATAAGAACATCTACATCATCAGGCCCACTTGAATCTGTCGGAATGCGGCTCGAAGTCTCCCGGTTTACTCAGCGGACTACAACTTCGGAAGTTGTACCGTCAGCAAGTGGTGAATGGTCCGAAGGCGAAGGAAAGGAACCATCCGAAGTAGCCATTTTGTCTCTCGAATCTTTCTGTTATCAGTCTACTAACGATGTCCTTTTCTACTATGTACAGGAAGGCTCTGTGACTGATGTCAAGCCTGGCGTGAAGTTCGCGAATCGCCAAGGCTAGGCGCTGAGAGGGCTTGAGTACGCAAGCTGCATGATGCTAATTCCTGTGCCTCAAGAATAAAAAATTTCTAGGACAGGGGCCCGTACACCTCCACTGACGCTGTTTTTTTGCGTGACGAATCATTATGATATATACCCTTGTGATACCTTTGTATAATCGGACAACAGAGTGCAATTTATGTGGCTTAGTCTAGGCTCTCGAGTAAGCACGTAGTATCTTGAATGTTTCGCTCAACAAAAGAATTTAGGTTTTACATCCTACAAAGGAATGTCTGAAGGCATCCAGCTTCTTGTCAGCCGGGTTTGAGGCGGACATTGTACCTTATCAATTTTGCCTGAAGCCGAGCCTTGTAGTATATGCTCGATCGAGTCAAGAGTCTTACCTTTCTTTCTTTCTTTCTACTTCTACCCACGATTTTCAGGTGTTTCCGAGGTTCCTTTGGGCCCACTTCGCCAAGCAGCCGAGTCGCAAAGACGACTGAAAATCTGTGAAAAATTGTGTGTGGCGAACGTCGCACGTATAGATTCCATATGACATGTATATCGGGATATATATGTATTTACTTAAACTTTCTGACCTCACATATTGTGAAGATGTTTATTTCGGCATTGCAAATGCATTTGCCTGATTGCAACTATGGTATCTTATAGATCACCTTCTTTACGTGATTGCCGTTCGTACAATCACTGGCAAAGCCTGATTTGGCGCTTATGCCGTGCTTTTTTCCAACCATTTTCAACTGGATTTGCATCGAAGGCTTGACTTTACGCTTTAGTGAGCTGGCAGTATTTCTTCAGATGCATGAAATTGACCTCTGATTCCTCTTAATATGATTTGAGCAGTAAGAGTCCAAGAACGTTGACGCCAGCAGAACACCAAAAAACCACTGTCGCGGCGTTTCCGACAGCCGATAGATATCGAACCCCATCAGATGGACGAGTTGGTGCCTATACGACCCCTCATCGCAAGAGGTCCAGGATCATCTGAGTACCTGCAAATCCAATTGGAGTTATTTCAACCGTCGTTATAAAGTACTGTATGCCGCGTTGAGCTGGAGGCCCCCATAACAATTCTTTCGCCCGCCCGTGAACCGTGATGCAGTCCCCGTTTCTGTGTCTTTTACTGTGTGTCCTGGCCGGACCAGCCAGTGCGAAGTTCCTGAGCAGCCCAACCCAATTGAAGTCTCAGTATGACTTTATCGTCGTCGGAGGTGAGCATATTTTCCGTTACTTTTTTCCTTCCCCGAATGCGGCGTTGCTCAAAATGTCTACAGGTGGAACCGCTGGTAATGTGGTCGCCGCAAGACTCTCTGAGGTATCCAAATACACTGTCTTACTGATTGAAGCGGGCGGAAAGTGAGTGTTACTTATTCCTGACTTATTTCTTTGGGTTTTGAAAACAGCGTGGCTTTGCAGCGATCAGGGTAACGTGGCCCTAGAAATTCCCTACGCAGCTCCCAACGCCATGAGCAATACGTCGTTGATTTGGGACTATCAAACTGTGCCGCAAGCTGGTCTGTCTCAACGCACTATTGCGTACCCAAGAGGACGGGTGCTCGGCGGTTCTAGCGCTATCAGTGAGTAAACGGACATTCGGAGCGGCTTTCACAACATCGCTAACGTTTGAATTTGAACATCAGATTTTCTGGCGTATACGCGCGGATCCCGTGATGACTTTGACCGCATGGCATACTACACTGGCGATGATGGTTGGTCATGGAATCAGATTTTGCCATATTTTAAGAAGGTGATTAGTCCGGTTAGCGGGAGTGTAAGCGCTCGATGTATTAACGCTCATGCTTTATTCTAGTCGGAAGGCTTTACAAGACCAGTCGACGGTCATAACACTGATGGACAGATTATTGCGAGTGCTCATGGGCAAAGCGGACCTCTGAAGACCACTGTTTACGCCTGCCCGACTCCCATTGATCAGATGTTAGTCAACACAACGAGAGTCAGTCCTTCTCAATTCCCTTTCAACCCCGACTATAACTCTGGTAATACTATTGGAATGGGTGAGCTGTGTTTGTCCTTCACAAAATGATAAGAATCTGAAGAGCTGTTCTTAGGCTACATCCAATCCACAGCTGGAAACGGAATTCGCAGCAGCTCGGCAACAGCGTTCATCCATCCCAATATTAACCGTCCAAACCTCGACGTCATTCTTGATTCTCAAGTTACCAAGCTTATCAACGTCGCTGGCATCTTTAGGACTCCTGATTTGCGTTCCGTCGAATTTGCTCAGAGTCGAAATGGTCCCCGTTACACTGTACGCGCAACAAAGGAAGTAATCCTGTCCGCAGGCGCTATCAATACCCCTCAGATCCTACATCTCAGTGGTGTCGGAAATCCTCTTGCCCTCAAGAAGCTCAAGATCAATCCTGTCATTACCTCTCCCTTCGTCGGACTTGACCTCCAAGACCATGTATTGCTCGGAAGCCAGTGGTTTGCCAACTCGACAGACACTTTGGATATCCTCTCCACAAACGAGACCGCAGCAAACAACATTCTCATGCAATGGGTCACATCAAAATCCGGTCGATTCGCGAATGTGTCTGGAAACCTATTCGCATGGTTGCGCGCCTCATCCTCGCTATTCTCGTTCTTTAACCCCGATCCTTCTGCAGGACCGACTTCCGCTCATTTTGAACTATACCCCGTGGTGAGTTACCCTCTACTGCCCCTCAGCCCGATGTAGTAGGACTTATATGTTTGCAGAACCAATTTGCTTCTTACGCCGTTCCTGCTCCTGCTTCTGGTAACTACGTCAGCGTTGTCAAAGGTGTTATGTCCCCTGCATCCCGTAAGCGACCATTTCTTTTATCGTTCATGTATTCCATTTTTTACCGTCTGTTAGGAGGAAGTGTGACTTTGAAATCGTCGGATCCATTCGATGCCCCTATCATCGACACCGGATTCTTGACTGACCCCATCGATGTTCAGATGATGGTCCAAGCTATTAAGACGGCAAAGACGATGTTCTCTTTAACACCTTGGAAAGGTTACACTTTGCAGCCATATGGCGTACTTGGTGCTGCTAAGACTGACAACGACCTTATTGCCTATATTCGAAGCCAGGCAACAACGTTCTACCACTCTTCATCAACAGTCAAGGCCGGCAGATCTTATGATATTACATCACCCTTGGACTCAAAGCTAAAGTTGAAAGGAGCAGTTGGCGTCCGTGTCGTAGATGCTTCCATCTTCGTAAGTCATAAACGATCAAGTCATCCGGTTTAACTAATGTGTACTACTACTATTCTAACAGCCATACATCCCCGCCGCCCATATCCAAGCTGCCGTCTTCGCTATTGCTGAGCGTGGTGCTGATCTCATTAAGCAATCCTGGTAGACTACTGCAAATGGATGTAATATATTTCGTGGTAGGATTTCCAGTGTAGTATACGATGGACGCATTATGTGCTGCATTTCTTCTTCGTTTTTGGTGCCTTTTTAAACACTTTTCTTTCAGCTCAATCAGAGTAACACACGCTCCTTTACTTTTGGCACCTTCTAACTTATATCAGTCTTTTTTTTTTTGGTTCTCCCCGGAACTTTATACCACTTATGTACGGTGTAATCTATTTTCATGGTAGACGAATTTGAGTAATGTAATAGGTGTAAGAATTACATATATTTCACCAATCCTGCTGTCGCTTCGGCTCACTGAGGAAAGCTCGTAGAAATAGAAACAAAAACATTTATGCTACGGTAATGGGTAAGTAATACAACATGCAAGAATGTACCGCAAGCATGAGCATAAAGAATAAAAAATTTCTATACGATGCTCTGCATGCACGTGTCATCTCTTATACAGGTCAACAAATTTTTTATTTGAAGGTTATAACCATGGGTTAAGAAAAGATGTGCATCTATTCGAGAATCGGCGACCATGTTGTAGGATGATGATGGTCAGAGTCGCTTAGCGCCTAGCGACTTTCTAATTAGGCGGCTGCGCTCGGCGCAGGATCGGACCTTCAAATTCCGGTCGCCCGGAAGCTGTTCAGGATCATATCATTTCTTCCACGAACCATATCTTCAACAACTTCAAAAATTCGTTGCTGCTTCACGTTAATGATGAATAATCTCTGGACTCCACGAGGAATTGAAGGCCTCGTAAATCCCGGGCCTAGACAACCGAGACTTCGCCTGGAAGATTGACTACGGACGGCTTCTTTTGCTCTCTTTACCAATTGGGATCACGCTTCCACAAGACGGAAGTAAACGGGTCCTGTTTTGCTTAAACTCATGGGAAATGTTGCTTTGGGGAGTGATGAAAATATCAAGGCTCGCCAATTGCAGAGAATCAAAGAACCCTTGTGTGTTTTTTGTCTGTCGGGTTTCGAATTGGGGCCACGTGTCTTCAGGTTAAATACTTGTCATCGAACTTGTCTTTATTTCGTTCTTCTGCTTCCACGATTTGAAGGAGGAAGAATTTCTAGCCATTATAAATATTTTCTCTCTAGTTGTTTTACCCCGGAAAAAGCCCGCGTTGCGCCTTTCTGAGGCCTTCTGAAACCA
>Ga0247779_1000352_pt1 | contig 31195 bp, 38 predicted proteins | sample UWRJL221509R5_FD_179925 | JGI IMG/M metagenome (GOLD analysis project Ga0247779, IMG submission 179925) | Plant litter microbial communities from Arlington Agricultural Research Station in Wisconsin, United States - UWRJ-L221-509R-5 | ecosystem: Environmental > Terrestrial > Plant litter >...
GCCAGTGCACTCGAGTGATAGATACGATGTAGAAGAAGACGCAGCCTTTGAAATGGGCGAAGCGGCGTGAATATATTTGTCTTTCTTAGAGTCGTATGAAAGAGGAGATGTCAAGAGGAGGTGAGAGGAAATCAATGCTTCATCCGGCTGGCTTCGTCTGAAAGACCTGGGCAGAGTGGGCGTTGTACTATAGCTCGACCAGTCGTACACCGATGGATCAAGTGTCCGCTCTGGGTTCTGGAAGAAGCGGGGAACGCGCTTCGATGAAGGAGCCTTGGGTAGAGGATGCTCATGCGGTGCAAAGAAGTCGTCCTGCACACAAGATTGGGATTGCGATCGCGACATAACTGAATTCTATTCGGTATGTCCTCTGTTTACTGGCATTAGCACCACATCAGGGTTCTGCACAGCTACAAAACATACGTTATATGTGCTACTCAACAGCACAGGTAGGTCGATGGTAATCACAAGAGAAGACGTCGAGGGATGCCTGCAGGTCTCTTTTATCTTTGCAGGAGAGGGGAAGTGGGTGAGTCGATGCGAGAGTCATCTCTGCGACTGGGCTACTTTAAAAGCAATCCAAGGTTGTTCAATGCGTCGATGAAAGCGAGTCATATTCCTTTTAGCATGAGCAAAGCGATTTATGAATTTCCTGAATTGGACTTGAAAGGGAGGAAGGATAAGTTAGGAAACGTGCAATGGCGGAGACACAAAGGGATTATCCCACGTTCTCGCTAAAGTACACGGATTTAGGCCTACATGGCACGCGGTCTTTAACTCTTAGCCTGATAATCAGTGCACACTGCACACAATGCGTCCACTAGAGGAAGTGTGAGAGTAGCGCTGGTTGTCGATGCATCCTCAGCATGTAATTTAGTTCTGGGTGTAGGGATTGCACTGAAGCCCCAATGCGATCCCAGGTTGTGGAATTAAGTACTACAATATCGAAGGTAGCCAGTTAAATACTTGCCACGGGATCTCATGAAAGACAAAGACAGACGATTAAATCATTGAAAGGAAATATTATGAAATCATGTGCTTATACGCGTGTGCGTACGCGGTAGCTTTTTTCATAAATGCGTGGTCTCCTCGCAATTGGGAAAAACGGCGATGTTCTTTACGTATTTGCTCGTCCTACAACACAACCAAGAATCAAGCAAATTTTCAGATCAAAATGGAAAGGACGGTGTTCACCCAATTATGGGTTTTCTGGTCTGGATGGTCCAAGTAAATACCGCCCGGGATGTATGTGGGCTCCAAACTACTATGTAAAGGATTCAACAACTATGTAGCCCTTTATTAGGCGCGCACAGTCAGATTTGAAAAGAAGCGCGCGTCGAATTTCCTGTCAAGTGGGACACATACCACAATGATCACTGTCATCGGAATTGATATCAAATATAAATATTAAATATCAATAAACACTTGTTTGCGGGACCACGGATTGAATTATGATTAGTACTACTTTAACAATTACACACTCCAGGAAAAAAATTACTGTACATTATTTAAATGCCACTGGTATGGCGAATGAGGTAATAGCGTAGTAGAGTTGACAGAGATACTCGTGGTTGGCCGTAACGTGACTTGCGATGTTGGATGGAAGATATTAAAACATTAGGAGTAGAGGCGGAGAAAAGGAAGCGACAAGTGACGTCGTACAACGGTAGCGCTAGGATTTGAGAGTGGGCTTGTGAGTAACTTATTGGGGATATCGCAGTTGCAAGTGTCAATGAAGCTGCCAAGCCGACCAGCTTCAATTTTGACTTCGATTGGTGGCGACTCATAACTGAGACGCACACTAGACGCAGCTGAATCGTAATAGGAATAGGTAGAAGAATAACTTTGGATTGAAGAGGAAATGGAAAACGACCTGGACCTGGAATTGAAACGATTGGCGTATGCTTCATTGGGGCTAAATAAGTCCTCTTGCCAGTCCTCCATCGTCGAATCAACGGAAGATATCTCTACAATGGATTGTGTTCCATGCAGCATCTTGGTAAGTTCTTCAGAGATTTGCACACCGCCGCCTGATACCATCTTCCATGAATCTTCAGTATCCTCAGTCCCACAGTCATCCGCCAGCACTTCGCTCTGTTTATGCTTCCCTTCCTCCTTGGCCACGGAAGAAGTCACCCGAATCGAAGGATAATACCGGGCCAGATACGCAGCAAATAGGGTCCTGTTGGTCGCAGCGCCTTCCTCCCCAGTGGCCACACCACACACAATCTTCTTCCGTCGCTGCATCCTCAGACGTGAGTTCCTCGGCCTCCGATTGTACCGCTGAGGATTGCGATAGTACCAGGCGTAATCGTCCTCGTCAATCTCTCTCTGTGCAGCGGCATCGGCCTCAGCACAAGTCCGTACATATTGTGCGTCGGGCTTAGTCCCGCCCTCGAGCCTCTTTGAGCGGTCTGTATTCGCATGTCTGCTATTCTGCAGTGTCGCGACGACGTCTATCGGCGACCTCGGTGCCTTCGATGTACAGCATGGCGAAACAGGTATGGCGTCGAGGAAACGTTGGAAAGCCTGGACTTTGTAAGTTGAGAGGATCTTACTCGACGTAAGTAATGCTGACGCTGAGGGAGTAGGGATGGAAAGCTGGAAAGGTGCATCATTGAGATTTACAGCAGCGAGTTTGCGAGTGGTATTCATGGTTAGGGAGGGGAAGGACCTGGAACAGGGACGTCAAGATGGCGAAGAAAGAGAGGGCTATAAAAAAATTCCGTTAAAGAGGTAGATGCCTCGAGGCAAGTGGGTTCAGATAGGGCGTAGATTGAGGGTATGTAGCGTAATTTATGTATCTGTTTTTGTACAGAGTCGAATAGCAATGGCGTGTAAGGTCCGTCGGCGATCGTTCTTAATGTGATTGTGGAGAGCGTGATTATGAAGTAGGCTTATGTGCGGGTGTTGAATGGTCTTATGGAGCACAGTGGCAAAACAATGCGCAGAAAAGGTTGCGTGAGCACCAATGCAGGATTGTTAAAGGATTGATTGCTATTAGAGGTATGCTGACGGAAGATAATGGGAACAAGCGTTCATGAAGAGCTGAAGAATCAAAGGAGGGAGAGGTTTGGCTGTGACATATAACCGACTTAACGAGGGATGGTTAAAGTTGACGGGTGAACCAATCCTTCTACCTTAACCTAGAGGCTAGAGGGGGGTTCAATGAAGGAGAGATGACGGACACACGCGGTCCTATTTATACGTGGAGCGGTTTGGATGATCCTGCGGCTGCGGTGAAATTGTGAGTATACGGTGAAACGAGGCACCCGTACGATCCGGCCAGGTTTAGCGCAGCGAGGGATAGCCTATCAACAAACATGAATTAGCGTGCCACTCATGAAAGACAATGTAGGGGTTCAAATTATTCAATAATTTATCATTAAGGGCCGAAAGAATGTGATAGAGTGATAAATCGTTACAATGCGTACCAAATAATCAAATGTCGTTGATGTTACTCCACCGGGTCCCGAAAAGTCAATGATGCCTATAAAAGACTTGAGTTTGTGAAGTCAGACGACTACTAGGGACTCCTAAGGGATGCTAGTCGGCATGTGTAGACGTCTCGAATGATACTTTATAAGTAAGAGAGTGGCGGCACGGCACTTATGACGTCCATTGCATCCTTCGGGGACGGAGGAGGCTGTGAGTCAACTGTCAATTGCTTGCAAGATTGACTCGTAAACAGGAGATTACATTACATACCTTTATCGTGAGAAATGGAGCTACTTTGGGCGTTTCAACTATGCATTTCAACTCCCATGCTAAACAAAACCACCGGGCAGTAGCAGACAAGAACATACAATTAGGTTCCAGCCGTCAGAAGCTCATCTCGCGACTGTCAACTCGATGACTCAAGATGAGATACGTGTCTTGACTCCCGTGTACACTAGTTTTGGCCGAGTTTGCTTCACTAGCTTATCCCAGCAGTCATTTGAAGCGGTGTCATTCCCTGAAATGCAAAAAATAGACTACGAAATGTCGGCCATCGGCTATGTAGTCGCAAGACTGGGCGCTACAGCATCATCCATTCTCGACGCCGCCACTTCACCTTTTCTTTGTCTTTGAATCCACACACTTCACATAATGGTACTTCTGCTTCAACGTCCTGTCGATAACAAGCGGCCTCAGCCACACCGCTCTCTGCGCCAGCCTTCTCCAAGTATCTATTCATCTCCTTGATTAGACGGCCGAAGCGTATTGGGAAATTGACCTTGAGATCAACGCCTGCATATTTTTTCGAATGGTAGAAACAAGGTCCAGGATTCTGGCAGAGGTCAACAAGAGGGCCATACTTTCCAGAACGAGGTAGCAAATATAAGATGAATGCTAAGATGCGATGCGTCTCGATGTCGCTTCTTGTAGTACCCCTTGAGTCACTCCGTGTTGTAGGGTCTCTGTCGTCTTCGTCATCACCATCGTCTTCGACAACATTAATGCTGGATAAATCTTCCCATTCAGTCAAATCATCTAAATCGTCCGCTGTGGTTGATGAAAGAGTCTTCAAAGGTTCATTAACATCGTAGAAAGCCAGTGCTGTTAAGCAATCATACGCCGCGAGGGTGAACAATCGCGTACTAAATGCGTACTCTCCAGAACACTCATGATCTTGCAGAAGATCGATAAGGTATTCGTCGAATGATACATCATCTACGAAGATATTCCGATTGTGCATGTTGAAACCTCTTATGGCGAGAGGATCAAAGTGTCCCGAGTCTTGTCCCGAGAGGAGGGGTGTTGGTTTGAACAGCTTAAACGTTTTGTGAAAGCAAAGCCACACGATGTCCAAAAATCGGTTTGTAAAGGAATAATAATGCGGAAGGCGAGAAAGAATGACCCGGTCAAGCTGGTCCAGATAGACCTCCATTACATCTTCATCGTCCTGTTTCTGCTGAAATATTTGATTAGCGACTGCTCACAAGACAGATTTCGGGACAGAAGTTTCTTACCAAGCGGGGTAGGAATTGAAAGAAGGCGGGAATAAATTGTTGAAAAAGGCTGAAAGATTTATCCGTCGTATTAGAGTCATCAGCGAGCTTCTGCAACGAAAATCGCTCGATCTCCAACTGAAGTTCAGGAGTTAGCGGGCAGCCGACGGAAAGTTGGTTCGCGCTGAAGTCATAGGGCGTGAGCCTCTGTGGGCCGTTCGGACCTAGGGTAGATGTTGAAGCATATAAAAAATGGGAAGATAATCAGTTGAACTCACGAGCAAAAATTCGAAATGCGTTGATGAGATGTTTTGATTTATGCTCCTCAAGGTCAACATAGAAATGTTTAGAGCGGGCTGGGTCAAGCAAGAAATCCTGAAAGGATGCATGCAGGAATTTTGCCTGTCCAGCCGAAATAGACATAATTGCGTGAATATCACAAAGTGAAACTTCAAGTTCGCCTTTCTCAAGGGTTAGAATACACTCAATGTCTTCCATTCTCCGGGAGCCACCATCCAATATCATATAACTGAACGCTTGAAGAGCAGGCTCTGCGTCCAGCATAGAAGACAATATGTGCATATATAGAGAGTCGAGTTCTGAGAATGGGAGGTTTTTATCGGACGGACGAAGTTTCAAAAGAATGTCCAAGGAGTGGTCAGGTCGACGACGAAGAAACTTGACAAACTTGACGACAGTAGCAGCATAGATAAACTGTCCAGACGATTTTGCGACAATTTCCCGCATGCGGTTTTCCTCTGGCCACGTTGATGAGAGAAGGCGTCTAAATGGATGGTCTTTCTTGATCTGTACGAAGCTATTCCGTAGATACAAGTCTATATCCTTAAATGACTGATAGTCATTATCCAGCGTGAGACGTGTAAAGAGGCCGGTCATCGAGTCGAAAGATGACCTAATGTCGAGTTCTGGCCGACTCGCAATAAGAAAAGCGAATGGCAATTCGAATTGACGTATGCCTGTCGCGAGTGTTTGTAAAATATGGCACTGGGCTTCACGATCCAAACATTCATCTAATCCATCAATGGCCACCAAAAACCGAGGTGCTGAAGACAGGCCTTTAACAGGACCAGCGATGATCGAGCTGAATTGATGAGGCAGAGACCGGCTGAAAAGAAAGTGATCGTTATCCATCACAGAAAGAATATGATGACGGATGTTAGGGAAGGATTGGTATATCTGAAAAGCTAATGTCGCGATAAAAGCTTTTACATCATTCCGGGTGGGATCCGACCTCCAGAAGAAGAAAGAGGCGATACCAAATCCTTCCGAAGTCAATTGTTCTAAGACTGTATGCATGATAGCTGTCTTTCCTGCGCCAACAGCACCGTTGAGCCACATAATGGGATATTTGCTGGTTTTCTCATCACAACCATGGACCCAATCTACGATTTTCTTCAAAATAGCGACACGAGTGTTGGCATGACATTTGGGAGGATCGAACTCTGCACCAGAATTGTGAAAGGCATTCGGGGCCACAGATTCCTTGAGAATATCGAGAGAACCTAAGGCCTTCATAAGTGACACAGGATATGCAAGGAACAATTTGAAATGCACCTTTCTGGATAGTCTGGCTTATGTGTTGAATGAAATTTCCGCCGTGAAAAATTGCATTTCTATTGAACGACATCATTGGAAAGCCATTCTCAGGGATACTTTGAGAAGCTGAGAAGCTGATGTGTTGGGTAACATTTGGTCTGTTCATCATAATTGGTTGAGTAAAGCTCAACGCAGTATTATTCTCTTGGTCCGATTGTTCTGGGCGTCCTGCGTGACCGAGTTGGGGTAGGATTGGATGTGTGGAAGACATGGTGTAAATCTACCAAAGATATACGTCTTGCAAATCTTTGTTATAGTGATTCCTGGTTAAACGGATTCATTCTGGTAAGCGAAGTAAAAGCGAGGCGACTCTAGTAAACTGTAAAATACTGTGCAAATAAAGTACCGAGACGCTATTGGCCCCTCAAAAAAATAACAACAATCATGGTCAATGTCACGTGTTTCTCAAAACCCCCAGATGTCATTACTGAAGGCCACCAAGAAGCCACCGCAAAAATGTCCTTTCAATGCCTGAGACGGACATTAGTGAACACCCCGAAGTCATCAAGGATATATCTAAGGACCTACTCTACGCACGTCCCGACTGCTTTGACCCCAAAAAAAGCAGGTAGGTATAGTTAGTTCCGTACTGTTAAGAGTTTGCTGTACTGACGAGGTCTCTCTTCGCGTTTTCTTAGCCGGAAACGCGCCTCAAACTGCAGCTATACCCTTATCCTCATGTGCAGCTGATACTGTGTTGAAAGGTGTCAACTACCTGAAAGGGCAACCACCAGTCGTTGCACTCGCAGACGAAGCATACCCTGAATGGTTATGGACCGTCCTAAAACCGAAGGTGTACGAAGACGATGGACCTGGAGGAAAGAAAGAAAGAGTTGAAAGGCGGAAAGCGAACAGGCAGGCAATTAAAGATCGCAATTTCATGCAAACACAGTGATTTTGTGTCAACCTTATTCTATGGTATTCGGTGCGTTCTTCCATTATGCATCTCGGAAAGGTGTCTGACTTGGCCCACAGATATAATTTAAAAAGATGAATATAATCATGCATTTGCAGGATCTCTTGCCTGCTATATTGTAATTCATCACTAGCGATGTTCTCAACCCGGACGTTGCGTGTTGAAACGCACAATTGAAGTTACTTTCACAATACTAACATTCCAATTTGTCTTCTAGAACCTGTCAACTTCGTTGATTTCTCTTCAGAATGCCAGAATAATTTGCACCCCTCATGTGTCAGAAAGACATTTGGGACAGGGACATTGAATCCGATATGAAAGCTTCATTTTATCGACATTACTTCACCCTCCATCACGCATGCAGAAGGATGAAAGAGGATCACTCTCGTAAACAAGTTCTCAGAACCTATTCGCTACCAAGATGCTGTTCTGAGTCCTCTCCAAACTCTAAGGCGAGTTCGTTCAAGTTTGCCAGGGATATATAGTTTCCTGCTTCCCGCTATGCATAGCGTCCACTCTTCAAATGCACTGCCTTACTAACTCGTGGAGTAATTTGATGGAGGGTGCTCAACAATCTTTCCAGTATGAAGCAGGTCTCAATGCAGTCGCTGCGGCTTCACTTTTGGTTTATGTTCTTCCTCGACACTTCATTGTTTCTGAAGCTTATCGTACTCGAAGGGAATACTATGTGATTCCTGAATCATAAAAAGAAGTTCGAGGTAGCTCGAGGTCGAGACATTGCCGCATGAGACCAATATTGATGTGTTAAAATGAAATAATTAAGGGGTCAAATTCAGATTGCCCATTTTGATAAGCCTTGGTACTTTCACACCCCAACCACTACCTTCAAAACTACAAGTATACCCTTCTACATTTCGATACCATACAATCTGGAACATTAAACATGCCAGCCTTACAAGGATCTAGGAAATCTTCGATAGAGGTACCTCAACACGCCTTTCGCGTTCTGGTGACAGGCTTTGGGGTGAGTGTATGTTCTGCCATTTTCTTAGGAGTCGTACATCAATCAACGAGTGCTCATAATCTCAGCCTTTTGCTCATTACGAAGGCAACCCGTCCTGGCTCGCCGTAGAGCCTCTTCAGAATCATATATTACACACCGACGTCCCCGCGAATCTTGTCTCCTCAAATCCCAAACCGACCGCGCAAGATCCAGCGATTGATACCCATCCCAGACCAATCCATATAAGCACATTGCAAATCCCAGTCGCCTATGAGTCTGTGTTGTCTATTGTCCCAGGTCTGCACGCTAGACCGCCGATCTTGCCTGAAGATGCGCCCGAGGACTGTGCTGATCCCCCAGAGAAGAATTATGATTTCATATTCCACATCGGAGTTGCTGGACGCGGACCACTGCGAATGGAACGTGTCGGACACAAACTAGGGTATCACATGAAGGATGCCAAGGGTCAACTTGCTCCCGTTGTGAGAGTTGCTACCAAGGACTTTAGTCGCCGAGAGAACGGCGGTGCCCCTGGCAGTGCTGTTACTGCAGGCACTGCAACAGTGTCTGCGGCTGAGAACATGGAGCGAGAAAGGTTAGGAATGGATCCTGTGGAAAGCGGCAGCGAGAATGTGGTCAGGCCTTCGAGAGGTTTTGGCGTAGGATACGAAACCTTCCCAGATGAGATCAATACCGACATCGATGTAACGAGACTCGTACAGGATCTCAAACGTTCAGGCGTAGAGGTACGAGTCTTCCCCTCTTAGAGTGTTCATGTTTTCTGATGGTCCTATTTCCATCGCCAAACACCAACAGCAAATATACACTTCCATGGACGCAGGTCATTATCTCTGCGACTTCATCTACTATTGCTCCTTGGCAGAAGTTAAGAGATCCTCAAAACCTTACGAAAAGAGGCGCAATACACAGGTCTTATTCCTCCATTGTCCACCTGTTAACCAGCCTCTATCCACCGAGGAAGTAACAGATGCAATTAAACGCATTGTCGTTTGGGTTTGCAGCGAGCAACAAGTCCACGACTCAAAGGACGAGGCTGCAACCACCGCAGGAGTTGCAAAATGAACGTGAACATAGTCACAAACGAACATTTCCCTATTCTCCATTGTCATTGGCTGGTATCACAGACTCCACAGTTATATAATTCCGACCCTTTCCACTCACTTCACATTCAGTTCTAGGCAGCTGGCTCAGCTTCTGCGTAGACACAGATGTGTCCAGGATCAGCGCACATTCCGTCCTGGTATACACTTTGGTCCTACCCTGCATGGCGCCATCTGGGCAAGGTTCTACATTAATTCTTCTCACCTTCCCTTGATCTCACGGCTGCTTGTTATATGAATCCCAAATAATGTTTTTGTCGGTCTTTAGGTATTCCGTAACTGTATATTTGCTTAACATACTGGGCTGTACTTGCGAATATGAAATTACATTCAAATGGGATCTCAATGTCAATCATGACCGCCATGTCAAAAATGCACATCCGACATATAAGATTCCTTCTCATGTCACAGATATTATGAATATAAAGTTGACGTTGCATTGTGTAAAAGCAAGGTACGGTATACATGTCCGTATGAGGAGAGCACGTTGATTAGCAGTAGAGTAAGTGAGAGAGCAAGCAGAAAACAGGAAAGCGAGGAAAGCAAAAACAAAAAAAGCTGATTCGACAAGGTATCTGAATTTTTGAGGATGTCAGTGCACAATGTAGTGCTATGCAAGCGAACAGTTCTATGATTTCCCTCCTTCATCAGAAGAGCGCCTTAAGATCATATCCTGTCAATTCCTTCGGCCTTGGTCCAGGGTGATCAAGTGGATGTCTTCTGTTGGCGATTCGACATTAACACTGATTCTGGGTTGGAGACGATCCGCATATTCGATGGCCGACATATCAAGTGAGTCCAGAGGATTACATTCTTCCGTGAAGGGAAGATAATATGCTTCGCGCAGATTAAGAATCAGACGCGAACCAAGAATACACGGTGCAAAGGCGGCCACAGCGAAGGCAATTTGTATAATAATATACTAAGCCTATGAATGAGCAACACTTCAGGCTCGTTAGAATCAAGAAAAATTACACACCGGTTGTGTTATCCAAACAACAAAATTAGCGATGCATAGGCTCACACAGCTAAATTGAGAGGGGAAACTTTGAGCAAATGACACGGAAGTAAGAGAGGGAATGATACACACATAAACGGGAAAGTGATGCTATCCCGTAGTAAGATATAAGCAAGAGACTCTGGCTTGAACTCGAAAAAGGCATCTACTTCTGGTGTCGGGTGTTTTCCTTGGAGTTCTGCCAAAGCTTCCATTGTTCTGTGGTATACCAAAGCAAGAGAAAGAGAAAGACCGAGCACGAGGCACTCGAATAATGCGACGGGTATCCATATAGTGAACATCCAGCTCGACCAGGCATCTTGAGTGCAAAAGTGTACATTCGGTGCTGGCGTTGGAACGGCTGAGGATGTAAAGAATTGTGAGATGATAAACGTTGGAATACTTCGTACGCACGCATTTTTCGGCTTGCAGAAGCTGATTGAATAGCTACGACAATAATCATTTCCAGAATGATTGCACCGACAAGAAGCACGATTACTTGGCGTTTGTGGTTATACATGCTCGAAACACGATAAATCATGATGGCTAGAGGAGTGTGAAGGTCACGTCGATAATTGAAGATGTCGAATATCGCAGTACCTTGCATAGAACATAGAACCCCACTGACCATGTACCCTAGCATTAGATTAATGAGGTTGCCTGGTAGTGTGGTAAGTTATTATGAATTAGTAGAAGGCGAGATATATGTTTCCAGCATGACGTACAACTATCATCCATGATAGACGAATAAGTCACCAAGTTGCCATGAGAAGTGAAAGAAAACTTACTCCTAAATTTTGGATTATTACAACGGAAAAAAGAGGCACCGAAGACTTGAGTACAGCGAAATAAATCATTGTTATAAGCTTACGTTCTGAGTTCCTTTCTGAACATGCTGAATAAAAACTGATGCGGGGTTTGTTCAAAACATTCGCTGCTGCAGTTTCAACTAGAATCGAACGTACCGAATGCAGCATATCTTGATATAAGTAGAGTATGAGTTTGGCATTGGATTAGAAAAAGGAAGAACAACATACACCTGCGTAGCATCGCCAAGATATCTATTCTTTGATAAGGTATAAGCCAAAAAAATCCAGACGCACAACATTAGCGGTTTACGTACGAAAAAGAAAAGGTATTGTACAGTGGACCATTTCCGCCGTTGCTGCAGAATATCAATACCAAACCAGAATACCAACCCTATTCAAGGAAGAATACATACCCAGACCAGTTCAACCTGTTTTCGACAGACGTTGTGGTAAATCTTGTCATAACGGCCGAAGAAAAAAGGACGCACCTCGTCACCTAAAGTCGTCACTGCAATGGCAAGTCAGAATTCCATAATTCCATAGGCCAGAAATACGAACGATGATCGTAAACCACGCAGGTCGATGTTGCGACTAAATAGGGGGAATTAATAAATCCCAGGCTGTTTATTCTCTTGACCGACAACTTACGATAAAGTATAGCTAGCGCTCGATCTATCGTTAGCCATTTTATGGTTTCGCCATCCATTGTACCATCCATATTTCTTCTATAACCTTTGGTGGCAGCCTGCTTCTTACGTCAACAAAGATAACGCAGGCATATAATGATATAAAATACCAACGTACTCCGAACACCAAGGATGTGGCCTTGAAGTGGCTCCAACTTGCCTTGCTCAGCTCTTTAATAAGGAAATGGATCTTGTTCGTAGGGCGTAAGGAGCATAACAGTGAGAAGAAGAAAGAAAGAATAGTGTACGCCCCCAAGAAATTTTATGCAAACCCTAGCCTCGGTGGCGATGCCGGAGGACCCTGCTGCGAAAAAAAGAAGAATCTGATACTTCCATCCGCATAAGTATATGTTTATCATAAAATCTGTCATCACTTCCACGTGTAGTAGTAGTGCTTGTTTCTCGAAACTAAGACGATATTGCCACCGTGAGCCATAAAAACGGGTTGATATATCCTTTATAGGACAATGCCATCGTCTGCGGTTCCATATTATTCGTTGAACCGTCTTGTTTGTTGAAGAAATAGCCAGAACGTAGAACACGTAGCTTCCAGGTCAAGCTAGGACTGGTAATCAAGTTCTCGACATTGTACCTTTTCTGATTCATCGACAAGAAAAGAGAATTTTGTCTTCCTGCATTGTTGACTTGATGTTCACATGGTCAGTAGTGAGCAATTTCCCCGTATTTCCTCCACTTTGTGATGTGAGTAGCCCCCGTCTCGATCCAGCGCAGATATTTAATATAACTTGAAGGACCAAAGTTGACATCCTCAGCAACAGCTAGTTCAATGCCGGCCGAGATATCAGCAACATGGGACATGTAAGAACGAGGAGTAAGCATTAAGCTGCAGGATGTAGTAAGATCCAATGTTGAACTTGAGGCTTGAAGTTCAATGTTCACAGTACTGACGACAGATGTCGTCGATGATCAGCGATGAATGTGATCTTGAACTCCGCTTACGACTCCGATTTAAATGTAAATGTCCGGGCCGTATAATTTTGTGAGACAAAAAGGAAGGGCAGATATAAATTGTTCTTATAGAAGTATACTACCAAATTACATCTAGAAGGGACCAAAACTGCGCAAATTGCAGCCGCTACTAGTACAAAATGATGGCCTGCAATTGAGCTGCACATTAGCCCGTGTTATCCCGAAAGATGTAAAAACCTTGCATTAAAGCGCAGAAAGTCGCTTTTTTTTGTGATATACATAACTTATGATGGTTCTACGATGTATTTACAAGTTTGAAGCTATGTTAATGGTAAAAACTACTGGGAAATTGCGTACAGGATTTGGCCGGGATCGTCCGTAAATTAAGCTACTTGGTATATACAACTGTACCTCGCCTAAATTAATAAACACATCGAATAAACATAAACTCGGGTTCGCATTTGCTTGAATTAGACCTAAGACAATCATGAATACTACATGTGCCCGCAAACGTCTTCAGAATGATATCCTTCCACCTAACGTGTTCAAGCCTCAGGCTTGGTATATAGGCGGCGGGTTCTAAAAAAGTCATTGGTACGAAGCAGATTTATAGAGATTTTTATTCGACCTACGATAAATGAATCAGGCGATAAGGCATTTGCTTGCAATTGGCTTTTACTGGGGTATGATCCTGTGGAAGGCGCTATTGCCGCAGTTGTATACACATTCCCCGGATTGTTGTATATTTGGCCTGAAGACCCACTATAAAGGTCAGATGTGGAAGAAACAGTTGCAGTATGACCATGTTGTGGCGACCAATGTCGCTCTGCAAGATGTATTCCTGAGCCGGCTGTGGCATACGACATGTTTGTTACATTGGTCGCACTCATAGACGGTTCATCAGTGAATGGAACCACATGATATTGTCCATTGGACGATGGTGCTGATTGAAACCAAAACAATCAGGGACCAACTTCATTTTACAAAATTTGGGGTGAATAGCTCCGACCTACCTAGGCCATTATAACCATTACCTGGTTTCCCGGGAGGTGGAGTTGCGACAACATTATCTCGTCTTTGGCGCCTTTTTAGGAACCATATTAAGAAAAGGACAAAAATCATCAACGCCAAAGTTCCTATGACTGCGCCTATAATGATTCCTGTGGAAGATTTACTAGATGTTGATTTGACTGCTGCATTCGAATCATTCGGGGAACTGGTTGAATTTGTAATGAATGGCGAAGAAGAATCTGAAGTAAGTGTTGGGGATGTATTTTGAGCATTAGAGTTTGAACTTGACTGAGAAGCCAAGGTCATTTGAGGTCTAGAATTCGAGGTCAGGGACGTGAGTGGGGAGCCCGGAGAAGAGGGGGTCGAGGTCGAAGACAATGTAGTGGAAGAAGAAGAAGACGAAGACGACGAAGAAGAACTTGTAGTTCGGGGGGTAATACTGGTAGAGCTCTGAGTTGAGGAAATCTGTGGTGGCAATGAAACAACTTCCGCATAATCGAACCAAAAGTACGCCGAACTCGAGGTGCAGGTGATTATCAAGGTATGTGACGAAGGTGATAGTTCTGAAGATCTAAAAAACAGCTGACGGAATTGAACAGCCTGAAGCTGGGCACCATTAAATGACTGAGGAGCCGACCCATCCACGCTGTACGTAGAAGACGGAACACCTCCCGTTCCATTGGGGGAAATGGTACCAAAAATACTGATTTGAGTACCTTGAATCGAGAGGAAACAGTTGCATAAATATAAAAATCTGAAAAGGTGGAGTTCATACCTGTGAACGGAATTGTAATAGTTGAACCTGCCTTCGTGGTATACGATGTGGTGCCAGCATTTTCTTCCTTCACGCCCATTTGTCCCCAATTCCCAGAAGGCGCATAAGAGATAGATCCATCACGGTCGTCCAATGTAACAATCGACATTTTAAGAAGATTTAGAAAGAGGAAGAAAACCTTGGTGAAACGGGTGTTCTGGAACACGACAAAAATCTATAGAGGGATACCCTTCATGGCCGAAAGGCTGTGCGAACTTAATAAAGGTTAACTTGAAACGATATCAAGATGACATCCACCCAAATTCCGTCATAGTTATAATTATTCTTGGCGTACTGATCTGCAATGGGGCTTAGGTACACCATGGCATAGTATTAGCATATATTACCTGCCTGGTATGCACTCATTATTCGTAGGCTCATTACTCTAGATGTGTGTGTCGATCCAAGCTGGCATAAACCAAACGGACCTACTCAATTAAACATAAGCGCCAACACGATATAAAGAGAAATGGTCTATAAATACAAAGATGAGCGTCAATCACCATGTCATTCCCCATGCCCTAGATACTTACTTGAATACCTGAGACGGAAAAGGTAATATCCAACTAATATTAGTATTCGTAGGAGACAGCCAGATCAACGAGTATGGAGACTCAGTATACTTATAATGTTATATATTCTGTGTAGACTGAGAACGTTCTTATATCTGTTGTTATTACGATGTTATTCAGGAACACTTGAGATCTTGTATAGGCTTGGTGGTGAATCCTGAGTATTGGTGATTGTCAGATTCAAACGTAGAATGCCCTTATTATGCAGCAAAAAGAAATCCGGCTTACTGTCCTCAGTCCAAGTTCGTATACTTCAATTTCAGAGGCTTGGAATAAGGTAACAATCGTCGAGCTAGCTGGAGACGTTTCCTACAGTGTCATACAGCTAAGATGAGAAACCATATGTATCAAAGGCGAGGACACTGTACTGGTATGACTTACGGTATGTTGTAGACAATGGCTCTCCGAGGCTGGTGTGGCATTCATCAATGTATATGAACTGGGTGAGGTGCTTGTTTGATAATTTCAAGAGATGAGTCCTTGGTTGATCGATGACGTCGACAGAGACCACTTGTTGGAGTACGCGGGTATGTTGTGGCTCGATAAAATTGATACCTGCACTACCACCAGCCATCTGATGTCTTGATGCTAATTTGAGTCTCCGAACGGGCATAGGGTTATCATCAGTTATCATCCCAAAGACGAATATGTACGAGAACAGACCTATGAAGGGGATTTTAATTGTAAAACCCGCTTCCTTTATAAACCTTATCGTGGGACTTGTGCCATTATTCTCCTCCTGTACACCAGCTTGGCACTGGCAGTTACCAGATAGACAATATTTGTAGAGCGGTCACGATCGTCCGATGTCTGCATAGACAGTCCAGTGAGAAAACTGCTCAAAAGAGAGAGGATGAGACGAGAAAAGGAACCCGACTTTAGTACATGTACGTGCAGATTCCTGAAACGGAGTGGTAAAGCTCGAAGAATGCGCCCATGTACGCAGGGACGCCAGCAACTGAACCAACTTGTCCAAGTTGCGGATTGTTGTTCTGCGTAGCCCGAGTCTGAATGAGAAGGGCGCATCTAGAAAACGCAAAAGCAAGGATATTTCAGAAATAAGACCGCCAGCAAGTTAACGGCAAGTTGTCGGTAGACCAGTCGATATTGAGTAACATTAGAATTATTCCTAAGACAGAGCTTAGTTGGTGATACAATGTGATTATAAAATTGTAGGCTATATAGATTAGTCGATGGGTAAAGCGTCCGATATATTGACAATTGTTCCATCGTCACAGATTACGCGGAACCGGACTGTAGTGTTCGCAAATCGCAAATCATCAATATGATAGAACATAGTACGACAGGTCTCGAATACTCACGAATGGTAAAAGGCACACCCTTTTCTTTTCTGATGCTTGTGAAATATAATGTTCCGGAGCCTGTGAATTCATCGTAACGTGTTAATCCATTAATCACTCGAGAAGTTACAGGACACATAAGCCGAGCTGACCTTTTGACCCGCGTATTCTGAAGCTCACGTCAATATTTCCTTGCAGTTGACTTATCTGTTGACATAAAAGCAGTTTATGAATATCCAGTCAGACTAGGAATCAAAGAGCTTACCCGGCCTTTAATATGTGGATCACCATTAAGATACCATTCAGGTTGGGGTCTGATGGCTTCTCCCAACACTTCTCGCAGCTGAGCATCCGCCTTCAGAGCACGTACAATGCTGCGATATACGGAACTTGATAACTTCTCCTGATTCGTGGCGAATGTCATAAATAGAGCCCACCCGGACACTCCGATAGCCACTGCAGTGAGAGCGATAGGCCACTGTGACTGTGGAAGGGTGTCAAACGCCCTAATTTTCTGAGTTACATCTGTGCAATACCTTTGCTCTTGGAAGTTCTCTGAACGGCGGGTGCTTCGCATAGTACGGCCGGGGTTTTGAAGGCTCAGAAAAGGTTTCAATGACTGGTTGGCGGGTTGGCGGAGGTGGTCGAGGAAATTCTGTGACATAGTTCCTGACAGTCAAACGCGTAGATACGCGTCGTATAGTGGCCTGCGTTACCTGGAAAGAAGTGGAGGTCATTGCAGGAAAAGGAGAGTGCTGTATTACTGTTGTGACTCGTCCCAAAAATGAAGAACATTATGGGCGTGCCGGCACTGCCGGTATGTAGACGAGATTTCGTTGCCGGTCACTCTCAACTTCACGGCACGTGATATGCGCGAGCCACAAACGCGCCATTTTCAATACAGTAGCGGATCTCGTTCTACGAGTTTATGCGTCCAGGAATGCTATGATAAAATTCAAGCCTATTAAAGGAGCTGTGGAACTATGTTGATTTTTCTTCGAACGAACAGTACTTTCATTTGAGCCTCTACATATTACTTACTTAACATTTGGCGATTCGCAGACGACAATGTGGCGTACCCGCAGCTGCAGGCGGCCACAAAGGCTACAGCACCAACTTGCAAGACAAATTTTCATGGTAAATAAATGGTAAAAGGTGCAAAAATCAACCATTATGCGCTTGGTCACTCAAAGAGAGTTAAAAAAACGACCTCCAGAATTGCGCTGATATGTTCTCAGACATCCAGAAAATATTTTTCGCGCCAGGAACTAGACTTCAGTAGTCCAATATTAAGGCCATATACTGTGACCTTACTCAGCTATACCACAAACTCCTATAAAAACTTCCTTTGTAACAGCTAAAAAGATACTACTTCTTTGAGGGCCGACGACTTGCAAACATTAGAATCGAGAATCTGGGTGAGTCTAGCCTCCGCCCATAGTTCTTATGTTTAAGTATCTCATACTTACTATCTTAGTAACTCATCTAACTTATCTAAGCCTCGTGTAACATACTTTATATTCTGAAATGTTCCCGCTGTCAAATTTCGTATCATCCCATGGACCACCTGTCGGAATATACCATCGTTTCCGCGCAAACATCAATCCGGGCTCTGGGTTGCAGAGAAACAATCTAGTGGGTAAAATGGAAAAAAGCCTGGATCATTCACACTTGATTATGCCAGATACCAGGTAAACATCCTGATATTTCACAGGACACAACGTCCTTGGTTCTCGCATCAACGGCCAATTTCCTAGACTTATACATCAACAACACAACACAATGGACACCCAACACATTTCCGGGTGCGCTCTGTCAAGTGTGTACTTATCTTTTGATTAGCAGGAATCCTGGAGGCGGATGGTCAATGCCCCTGTGTAAGCATGGCCGCCTCCTAAAACATATTCATCTTGAGTTCTATAATAAACTTACCGCTCAGCCTCAACATTTTCGGTGTTTCGCCTTTTGACACACCGAGACTCAAATGTCGATCCTGAGCGTGAATGCTGAACAATACATTGGTGTCGAATGAACTTTATCCTTCTCGTTATTGTCACCGGAACAGTACCTAGCTCGTATGTGCCTTGTCGCATGTGTCCAATGAACACTTAACGGAGCCCGGATGGCTGATATCATTATCCTTTCGCTTCAAGACGTTTTTTTATGAGTGGTATGGGACAAACGTTGAAAGGAAGGCACGATTGCATGCTTCGTTCATCACCTTTTACAGACCATAATCATCTTCTCACATTCTCATTCTATATACGTAGATCGTCTGTGTAACGAAGTCCGTGATGGCAGGTTCTGCAAGCTGGAACTGAGATATCAATAAATTCGCATATGGAAGAAGGATGGGAAAAGATATGCCTGATGACACAGAAAGTCGTGTGTCCATCAATACGAAAGCCTGGCCGATCTCCGATGCCAGTATTCCCCGAAGCTTCAAGGTACATTCCTTGTCACCGCTTCAAGTCTGTTCGTCTTCATTCTCATCGGAAGAAAATAGACATTCGGCTTCCCACGAGATGCTTAATGATCACAATTTTGATGAGTTTTTGCGATTGATTGGATGTAACATTTGTGGAAACTAAATAATAATGATCATTAAGAAAATCTACGAGTAAGCAGAAAATAATATACACTACAGCGTCCAAAAACAACAAATCTCTCCTGACAGTAATACGCCGCACCCAGAATAATAGAAAGTTAGACAATACAGGGCAAGATTGATGAATGAATGAAACGAGCGACGGTTAAGTAGCAACACAGATTCGGGCATATTTGAGCGTATGTGAAGAGAAGCATTAAGGTTTGACGAGTCCGACGCTTTAGGGAGATTTGAAGCGCAGAACGAATAAACGGTCAGGGACAGGGAACGATGGCTTAACAGTGTTTCCACATCTTGACGTAGTCACTGTCGACGGTGACGAGAACGTTGATAGAACATAATTATTTTTGGAATTTGAATCAAGGGGGAGAAAAAGTAGTAGGAAAGGAACGTAAGTAAGGTGTGATTTATGGAGGATAGAGTAGATACGTACACGATCATTGCGCGATCCTCGACGTTTGATGGCCACGTAGGATACCATTGGTTCAGAGCTTTGGCAAAGTCGTGAGGAGGGTCTATTTTCAGAAAGCATTAGGAAGAGGGGTATCAAACAAGAAAGGGGTTACAAACTTTGAGAGCGGTCCAACCAAGGCTTATTTCCTTGTGCCTCTGGGAACCAGCCATTCGTAGAGCCAGCACCGACATTCAAGATGAGGTAAAACTCTGAGAAATTAGACGTTGAGACGAAAAAGAAGTTGACAAAAAGTAATTATATTAAATTTGTTACCTTGGTCGAAAGGAGTAGCATTTGTACCATTTATCCATGGGTTTTCTAATGCAACAAGACTGGACCCATTGAACCAAACTTCAGGGAACTGACCGCGTTTAAAGAAAGGCTCATTGAAGCGCATGTCGAGAAGGGTATGTAATCTTGTATCCACAGAAATCCGCCTGTCATATCAAAGTACACAGTTAGTTCCAGAGTAACCAGGATATACATCACCGCGGTTAGAATATAACTACTCACAGGAAGTCTTGCGTCCATTCCAGAACGTATGTATGGAAGTCTGAGGCAAACGACTTTCGCTTATCTGTCCACCAACTGTGCGACTTGGTAACGCCGTTCAAATCAGGTGCGGGTCCCCAGTTGAGTGAGCCTTCGACGAAGTTAGAGCCGCTTAGAAGTTCGAAAAGAATTAGTATCGCCCGCTGTGGCGGTGGAGCACGCGCAGATGTCGACTTACTGAGCGGTGTATCTCAAGCCGTTCCCGCGAGATTCAACGATGTCGATTTCACCTATGCAAAGCATTGCCATCAAAATCCACATATTCCCAAAGGAAAGATAATTGTGATAAATTACCACTGAGAGGCCAAGGTCCGTAGGCGTTGTCTTTGGGCAACATCCAGATAGCGGGCCATAACTATAAGCGAAAATGCCCCATGTCAGTATCGTGTTCACGATAAGGAAATCGAGAGTAATGCTTACCCAATCGCTGGAAGGAAAGGTCGGGTTAATTAAAGACAACATTATTCGTCTAAGAATAAATTTTATCTTACCCATTTGGCATCTTAGCCCTGACTTCGACTCTACCGTAACGTATACTTGCACTATGCTGAGTTGTGAGTCGTGCGCTTTGGACAGGGTTGATGACCGTTCCTGCTGTTGCATTGCTCACAGCACTGCAGGATCGGTAATAGCTATCCCAGTCAAATTGCCGTACACCATCGGAAGTGATGAACCCATTGTCAGGACGTGTGATGTTGAAAGTGCAGTCTGTGATGTTGTAGACGGTGCCATCAAAGACCGCGTCCAATCCGATGTTGTCCGACGTCAAGGTAGGTACGATGTAAAGCTTTCCATCGCGAACAAAGGAATTGTTTCGTGAGGAGGTAGTCATTTCAAATTCTCCATTTCTAAAAATAATATCATAATGAGTACCAAAGATTGAAAGGTGACTGCCAGCCGAGCAGATGGACAGCACACATCAGATTGACTGATAGCCAAAGACAACTTACCCGAAACCGTCCATGTTGACCTCTCTGAAGAATGACCCACCAGGACCGAAAACAGATGCCTCGTTGTCGAAGTTCTCATCGAGAACAATGCAGAGTGGTGCCTTGTCGAGTGGAACATGGATGTATGTGAAATAGGACTGTACAGCTCCTCCAGCAAGCCCGAGGGCAATGATAAAGTAGACAATCCAATACGAAAATATTTCTCTGGAAGTTTTCTTGCCTTTCCAAGGTTTGTCGACCACTGCGCCTTCTGGAAGCATATGAGACTTCATGCGGGGTATTTTGCTTTTTGCTACAGTTGAAGTGGCTGGAGCAGGGTTGGCAAGGTGCGCTGCAGATAGGCGAGAGGCGTTGGATACTGCTGATGAAAAGGCGGGGGTTCCAAAGCCAGACTGACTCAGTATGGATCTGCGAGGCATACTCATGCTCGAGTCAGGGAAAGAGACTTTGGAAGAGCTGGGGCTCGGTGGATGGTGGCGGATGGAAGGTGCTCGGCTAGATACTGGGGATGCGAAGGGGTCTGTCAACCCTGCAGAGCCTGCAGTGTTGGGACGAGTATCAGTGGTGGAGCCATGACCTGTGTTAGGACGAGAGTCCTTTTCCTTGATACTCTTGCTGGTGTCGGACATGATCAAAAGAGCGTGAATAGCAAGCGAATCGAAAGGGGAGTCCTGAGCTTGGAACGGATAAGAGTTTTATAGAAAACAACAAAGATTTCGGATGGGGAAGGAGACTAGGAGGACATATGTCAACAAAATTGTACAAGTAGCTTTTGGACGACCGGTTTGACAAGCGGTGCGCGCGTAAGTGTTGTTCCGCGTTTTAAATTCAGGATGGTCGATTGAGCGTTTTCTTGTCCAGGGGGAACTAAAATTGATAGCACCAGGCAGCTGGTGAGAGTTTGAGATACAAACGTGGAACATCACTTTGACTCCAAGACGCCTGGACCTTGAATCGGCATCAGGCGTGTTACGTGCAAAACGCTGCCTGCGAGTCAACGTTCAACGTCGCTTCTTTTTGATCAGAGAGCCAGAGGGAAATACAGTGGCCGATGCATACATAGCCCTCCATATGCGGACTCGGGCATCCAAGCTTCTGCGGAGCAAAAGGCGATTCATTTTTGTGGGAAATTTTTTCGAATATCGGATGTACACGCTGTCATAGGTTATATTCCGAGCGAGGAACTGAAAATGTGATCGCGTCAGAAATATCATGCCTGTCTAGACACTGTCCCCGATGCCACAGTCGCTTGCGATCATATCAGTGCCATATGTTCTGCGAAAGCGACAGATGGAATCCCAGGCAGAGCTCTCCTCATATGCCGGATAATTTGGTGAAGGGTGATACAGAGGCTGGTACGCTTGTTATCGAACTAGGGAAGCATCACAAAGTTCGTTAATAAGGCATATAATACCTTTAAGAGTAAATGCGGCATTTGTTAACCTTATGTCCTCACAGAGCAACAGGACGCACATAAAGTTATTCATAGTCGGTATATCGTCGGAGACGAGTGGCAAAGGACAAATTAGACAGCAAGTATTCTCGAGGCACTGATAGATATGCCAGCTTGTCAGTAGCTGGACCTCCGTGAGGAAGATCTTGAAGCAAGTTTAGACGAACCAATCATTCCCGATGAGAAGCAGTCTCATCAGTACAACCACGCTGTGAACAAGAAACTGTCATTTCGGAATAAGAGCAGATATCGGTTATAGCGCGGAAATCTCATGAAAAAATAGACATTCCAAGGAACAGGAACGCAAGGCTAGCATTCAGAACAATCGCAAGCTAGAAAAACAGGAGCAGGAACAACCACGAACGGAACGGCGGCTATGCTGGTCAAGACAGAGTTTACTAAACGTTTCTCAGTGACAGCAATAAAAATCACTGTCACGGGAGTCACTGATCATTTTTGTACTGCCGGTGTCACGTCAACCTCGCCTCCATAGATCTTTACATTGGCAGAAGCATGTATAAAGTGCTTATCTTCCGAAATGCATTACTTTGGCCCCGTTCTTGTTCCCCTGCGAGGCTGCTGCTCCTCTTAATAATTCTATCCAGTACCTAATTATACGGTCTACTCGTACGCCGTACACCGTAAACTTATCCATCCTTAATCCCTGCCTTGATCTCGTCTACGGCCTAAAATGTCATCTGGCCCAGTAACGATTTACAACAGCGACTACGACTTGTGGGATGCGTGGCTGCATAAAATCTGTAATTCCTTTTTTATCGATTTTTTCATTACTTTTTCTAAATCACATCCTAGATGAGAGCACCCAGCAGGAGAATTGGTTCATGCCTCTCGAGGAAACCGTCGCTACTGGTGTTGCCATGCGCGTCGAGAACGGTTTCTTCCGTGTATTTCCTTACGAAAATCCAGCCCTCATTCCCTTCGAGGCTGCTGTCCGTAAGCTGAACCCAGTAGTCGCGGTCAAAATCCGCAACACCTCCGTCCAGGCTGCGATCCGTAAAATGTACGTATTATATTCACAGGAGTGTTGCGCATGTGTTGATTCTTTTCTTTATTAGCGGGCCCAACGATGACTGTCTTTACATCGACGTAAATACGCGTATTCAGATTCTGGATACAATAGACCAACTACCGTCCGCCGAAAAAGACCAATGCGGTGCATTCATTGTAAGGGGTCACTCCTAACATGGATCTCTCGTTATACTGACGCATGAACTTAGCGTGACGAGCGTGCTGTCGTACTTTGGAGTTATAATTTGGAGACGATACTTCCGCTTTGCAAAGAATTCGAGGAGAAACTCATCAAGCATATCTGGAACACACGTGCCATTTCGCATAGACCGACACCATCTGTATCGACAGCTTCTCCAACCGCTGCAGTATCTCCTGAGGGATCGCAGACTGCCCTCAATGAGAAAGTAGCCGCGGAGGTCGTCGTAGAAGAAGTCAAGCCCGAGAAAGAAGAAGTGCAGACACCTCAACCTACAGCAGCACCAAAGTCTCGTTCTTGGTGGAGTTGGAAGCTACAGCCGCGCCCTCAAACCACGTCCCCATCTTCTGATTCAGAGAAGGGTGGCAAGCGCAAAGAACGTAAACTGGTTCTTATTGGTCCTGTGTATGCCGGGTTGGGTGCTGGCCTTGCTGCGTGTTCGTACCGCTTCCTCTTCATTTTGCCTTACCTTGATGCTTATTATCGCCTACCACAGACTTCATTTCATCAAGTTTCTCTATATTACTTGAAGAATATGCACTGGACCATGATCTCACTCGTTTCGCTCTTATCGTCACCATGCCTGTTATTTACTGCGTTTCTATTGTAATTTTCCTTCCTCTATTCTTGTTTCATGAGAAACTTATTGTTCCCTTTGCACAGTTCTTCTGTCTGCAACTAGTTGGTAACCTGTGCTTGATGTACGTCTTATTTGGTGATATATCTGCTCATATATTTAATAACGCACTCCCAGCTTTGGTCCAGTCGCCCAGTATCATGAAAATTCCATGTACTACTCTGCGGTCAAGCCGGAGCCAAATCCAGAAGTTGATAGAAACCTTCCTCACATCACAATCCAACTGCCCGTTTACAAGGAGAGTTTGGAACTGACAATGTGAGTAAGCTTCTATTATTTCTTCATGAACAAAAATCTAAATTATTTCTCAAGTGCTCCTTCGGTGTACTCAGTTAAAAAGGCCATGCAAACGTACGCTCGTCAAGGTAGGTTCTCTTATCATGGAGTTCAGAGCAGTTTCTTATTATCCCTTTTCTCTACCTATACAGGGGGCACATCTGCCATTTTCATTTGCGACGACGGATTGCAACTCATTTCCGAAGCTGATCGCAACGAACGTATCGCCTTTTATGCCAATCACAACATCGGTTGGACTGCTCGTCCTGGACACTCTTCTGCCCCGGGTGGATTCAAGCGCGCTGGAAAGTTTAAGAAAGCTAGCAAGTAGGTTTAACTATCATTTGTGCCATGTTCCAAAAAATTAATGGTCATGCCTAGCATGAACTACGGCCTGGCACTTTCTCTCAAACTCGAAAAATTCCTGGCTCAACTCGAAGCTGAAGGCGTCGACGATGACCAGGACGAGTGTTTGGAAGATAAGGCTATGAAGATGGCACAGGAAGAACTCTACGCGGAATCTGATCACAAGTTCAGGCCTTGGTGTGCCAATGGCAAATCTTTGAGGATGGGCGAGATCGTGCTCATTATCGACGCCGACACCATTGTACCGGAAGACTGCTTCAGGGACGCCGCCCGAGAAATGTACGAGTCCCCGGATGTCGCCATCATCCAGCATGAATCAGGTATGTTGATATGTTTAGTTATGTTCAATCGTTGACTCATTCTCATTCGTATTAGATGTCATGCAGGTGGCCCACCACTACTTCGAAAATGGGATCACTCACTTCACCCAAAGAATCAACAAGTGCATTTCGCTTGGATGCGCTAACGGAGAAGTGGCACCTTTCGTAGGACACAATGCATTTTTACGCTGGTCTGCTGTACAGGATGCTGCTTTCATTGACCCGGCTGATGGCAAGAAGAAACAGTGGTCAGAGGCCAACGTTTCCGAAGACTTTGATCTTGCCCTCAGGCTGCTGTTGAAGGGTTACAATCTTCGATGGGCGACATACTCTAACGGTGGCTTTAAGGAAGGCGTCTCTCTCACTATCGTGGATGAATTAGCGAGATGGCAAAAATACGCCTATGGTATGTAGCGCTCTGCCTTTCGACTTGTGAGGTATTGGAAGAACGCTAATTTTTATATAGGGTGCAACGAAATTATATTCAATCCTCTCATTCATTGGTGGAATCGTGGGCCAATCAGCCCTCAGCTCCGGGGATTCGTTTGGTCGGCTGCACCGCTGCACTACAAAGTTGGAATGATGTCCTGTGTGTACTTTTCCCCTCTTTATCGGGTTATTGAGGAAGCGATTTGCTCATGTTACCCTATCTGTCTTATCTAGACATGTTCTCGTACTGTAAGTAAAATTATCTTGACCCGCACAAGTCGTGACATATGTCCTTTGCACATCTACCGTCTGTCCAACGGCATATCACTCCTTATCCAAAAAATCATACCATTTTAAGTATGCGACAGAGCTAACTTCAGCCTTTTATAGATGGGATCGCAGCCGCTACGGTCGGGTCAATTTTAAATTACTTCCTTCTTGGGTTGGCCCCCCAGCTCGATCGCTTTTACCTGCACAGTTTCGAAATTTTGCTTGCGTGTACGGTTGTGTTTCCTGGTATAGGAAATGTTGGCTACACGCTCCTGGAATATCGATTGGGCCAGACCAACTTCTTCGGTGCTATGTTTGAAAACCTCCGATGGGTTCCTTTCTTGTACGTATTTCTTTCATCTATCACAGCCCGTGTACCTGTGCTGTCGGTTACCTGATGTGATATGTGTATGACTGTGACTGACTGGTGGTCTCTTGGTTGCAGCCTTTTCTTCTTTGGAGGCATGAGTATCCATCTGTCTACAGCGCTCTTGGCACATCTGTTCTCCTACGACATGTGAGTATCGTAAACTATAACAATTACAGTACTTTTTCTGATTATCTATTCTTTTATAGGACATGGGGATCAACTGGTAAAGAAGTCGAACTTTCCTCGTTCTGGATTGAAGGTAAATGCTCTGTCTTGGTCTAAAAATAGGATGATGACTAATTGTCACAAAAACATAGTTCCACGTATCTGGAGAAACTTCCGGCTGTCGTTCATCATATGTTTCGCTTGCATTGCAGCCATGATTATATTCTCCTCGACCGACATTGTACCGTTCGAATGGCAGATAGGACCCAACTATGCATTGATTATTCCTTTAGCATTAGTTGTTGGCTGCCACATCTTGGTGCCAGTGCGTTCTTCTCTTTCTGTTTTCGTTATCTATTGTGGAATAAAATACTTACGCTTTTACAACAGATCGTTCTCAATCCCTGGTTGATGATCTTCTCCTACTGAACGAAGAGAAACAGATTTCACGCAGTCTACGATGCTCTCCTTCATCATGCATTCTTACTTTCCTTCATCAATTTCTTTTTACATCACGTATCCGAACTTTGACATCCCGACTCGTATATGCCCGAACCATGCAACCGGACTTTCATAATGATTTGTTCGCTTGTCTCTAGACGCCCACACTGCGTCACTTCCGGTCATTTTCTCTCTCATAATATTCGATGCTGAGTTAGTTTCTCACTATGGACCTTCCTGTCTTTTCCCGAACCCTATCTGTACAGTCGCCTTTCTTTGCTTTGGGATCATGGTTGTTTATGGACTCCTGGGCATTTTTTGTTTATTATCTTAGATTCGATTCCATCCGGTCTGACTGGGTTGGGTATCGTTGTATATAATGTATTTCCATACGCAAATCCTCGCGGATATTTAAATTAATTTCATTGTATTGTTCTGTGCGGTTTGAATGCGAAGTTTGTTTCTTCTGACATACGTTATTACTCGCCAATCACGTAAGCTACTTATTTGAATTCAAAGCTTCGCTTGCAATTCACTGCTGGGATGTTGGCGTAACTTAATAACAACTTTCCCAAATTTACTTCCTCCTTTAACAAGATCAAAACCTTCGTCTGCTAATTCAAGGCCGTCGACAACATGTGAGACGATAGGTACAATGTGATGTTGAGCGATGAAGGCTGTGGCTTCTTGAAGGTCTTTGCGAGAACCCATCGTAGACCCTGTGATGAAGTGGTTTTCGGCGTCAGTTGGGTGTTAATCGCGGATTATGCGCATCAACGGTGCAATTCAATCAAAGAAATAAATGGAGAGGAAAGAAAACTCGGCGTTCACAGGTTCGGGAAAGCAGAATAACATTGCCCATCAATGGACATCAGGGTTATGGGACGAAAAAGATGAGATGGGTTAGAAACGAGGAGAAGGTATTGGTTGCTCATGATCGGAGGTGAGAAAAGGATGGATGTGAGAAAGAAGGAAATAGGTTGACAGCGGATAAAAGTTGGAGAGACAGGGTGTTTCGCTTGACTTACCTAGGAGCTGTTGGTTTGCTAGGACTTGTCGCATCGTTAGTGTTATTTTTGGGCTTGCGGTCCTGATAGATCGTGGTGTGTTAGTGAGATGAGATCAATTAATGGTGGAAACAAAAAAAGGAAGAGGGGAAATGAGAAATGTCATATAATGTATCAGAATGCAGCATCGAATAGTAGATAGATGCGCAAGTATTAAATGAGTCGTTACGAAGGATATTTGAGTAGGTTTAGACCAGACGTACATTCCATAGCAGACCACACGGCCTCCTTGCTTCAAATATTTCCCAGCTTGACCCATGATGTCTCCTCCAGCGGAATCAATAATGGCGTCGATCATCGATCCTTTCCCAGCATTCTTTGCAAGTAAGTCATTTATCTGAGCGGGCCAGCTCTCTGCAACACATGGTTAGTTTGAGATTTGTATGAAACGAAAAACGGGATCGCAATTGAATACGTACTTTCTTTATAGTTCACACCGCCTTTCGCCCCCAGAGATATGGCCTTTTGAATCTTGCTCTCTTCTCCGCTGGTGACATAAACGTTCGCTCCTTTCGCGATACATATCTGCAGAGCCAGAAGAGCTACGCCACCTCCGATACCGGTGATGAGGACGTTCTGACCATTTTGGACTTGAGCGTTCACATGGACCGCCCTAGATAGAGATACTTCATAGTTATAACCGAGGAAAGAATGCCATAACGTATATTGCAAACCTCCATGCTGTTACGCCGCCAAGTGGCCATGCTGCTGCATGAATATCGTGGAGGTAATCGGGCGTTAAGATCACCTCATCTCGCTCAACAACAACATGTTCAGCGAACGTGCCTATAGGAGGGAAGGCGCTGCCTCCTAGAATACCAAACCTATTGTATTCCATCAGTTAGCAAGTAATATGATTGAAAGGATTTGCGATACCAACTTACCTTGATTCTGGTGCGTGAGGATCTTCTTTCCATCCTCTCGTTGGATTCAAGAAGACGCGTTTGTTTAGCAGTGGATCATTTGGGGTACCAGATGCAATTACAACCCCTAATTGTAATATGGCTTGATCAGCTTACTTGATACAATATCCTCCTACTTGGAACTTACCAGCACCATCTCCTCCATAAACTGCACCAATCTCGATGCCAGGATATAGGCCCATTCTGACCCAAACCTAAGCATTAATTATCAATGATTTGCGGTGGTCACATACTAAGATGAGAAACTACTGACGTCCTTGTGGTTGAATCCTGTTGCAGTAATTTTCACCACAACTTCTCCGGGTTTTGGAGTAGCAAGTGGACGTTCGACTAGGATTGCATCATGATAAAGTGGTTTCTTTGCTACCCTAGCCTCCTGGATCGTTAGTGCTTTCGTGTGCGTTGGTACTCTGGACATTTCCTGCGTGCAAATGACACGACGGTGTTTGAAATTCGTCCTCGTTTATTTGTGGACATAAGTACGGTGTGGGGAAGTTTCGGCAGTCGGGGCACTAAGAAGCCGGTCTACATATTACGCCCTCACGCGCACGGCTTGCCACAGTAGATTTCAATATTCTGGGTAATCGTATGAGAATGCAGGAAAGAATGAGGAAGCAAACTAACTCACCAAGTCCAGCCTTCAGCGACAAACACCAAGATAATTTATATATTCAGGACTTATTTACAGTAACAGAGAACAAAGGAACGGTTATAAATGATGTTAAGTTGCGTCCCAAAGGCATTAATTATAAAAGGGTGGTGAAGAAGAAAAATAAATGACCAACGTCTTGCCGACAGCGGCGATATTAGCGGAAGTTGAAAATTGAAATGAGTGGTCTACTTTCCCGGCGCTAATCTCAATGACATTCGCGTCCATACATAATCTCCCACTCGCAACAACAACGGCTCCCCACAGAAATACGAGAAATGAAGGAAAAGTCCGAATTTTCCTACCTCCGGCTAAATTTTGTTACGACGCACCCTAAGCACCGACACTACGTGAAGAAACTGGCCCTTTGCGCGATATCCGAGGACGAATTTACATCCAGGAGAGACTTCCACTTCCACGCGCCATACAATTTATTGGAGTCCTCCTTTCCGTCTGCCTTCTTATTCTTTGAAAACCTTCCCCTGGCGAGCCTACTGAAAGTTATGGTCGACGATACTATCGTGAAATCGTTGTCCGAACTTCCGTCCTTGAAGCACGCTTCCTTTTCATGCCTGAATTTTGCGTGGGACAAAATTTCCCCCGTCATTGACCTGGAATCTCTATCTATTACATATAGTATGGATCCAGAAGAATACGCCCTTGCGAAAATGTTCTCAAACCGAAGATTAAAGAAACTCACGTTGTGTGGATATCCCGCCTTTCATCTACATCATTCGGCAAAATTTCAATAACGCTTTAACCAGTCTGTCATTGTTTCTCGAGATATCCAACCTTTCACTCGTAGCCTCTCTCCTTGACTTGTGCCCACTACTGGAACAACTTACTTTACACACGAAAATACTGAAGGCGACGATGTTCTATTGCCACAAGTTAAATACTGCGACCGTCTAATATCGTTGTATCCATTGTCCCAAATAGCAACGTCTCCTCCATAGATTCGACAGATTATATTGGGGAGTACGTCATGACACAAGAAAAGGCGCGTCAGTTCTTGCGTATTTTATCCCAAAGCACTGCCTCGGTTCACCGTCTCCGGGTCTCTCACTTGCTAGTGAACCGAGAAACTTTCAACGACGTTTCTACCCTTTTCCCGCACCTTCGATTCCTTGCCCTAATTTTTACTGGTCCTGTGGATCGAGCCCATGAATCAGATCCAAGCTATGACCGCCGTGTATACCTTGCGGCAAGAGATAAAGGTCGTCGTTACACAAATCGTCTTCAAAGATCAGAATAAACAGCCAACATAAATATTTATAATAATATTTTTCTACAGAAGTGGCTTCATTCATCGGATTCTTCATCTGAACCTTCAGAATCAACTTCCATAGCGTTAACATCTTCCATACG
>Ga0247779_1000353_pt1 | contig 31125 bp, 36 predicted proteins | sample UWRJL221509R5_FD_179925 | JGI IMG/M metagenome (GOLD analysis project Ga0247779, IMG submission 179925) | Plant litter microbial communities from Arlington Agricultural Research Station in Wisconsin, United States - UWRJ-L221-509R-5 | ecosystem: Environmental > Terrestrial > Plant litter >...
TCAGCGTCAGCGGGTCGCCGGCCAGCGTGTCGAGCTCGACGACGCTGTCGGCGCCGAGCGCCATCAGGTCGGCCAGCGAGACGCGGGCCTCGCCGACCTCCAGGGTCAAGGTCACGGGGATCTTGCGCATCAGCTTGGGCAGGTCCCGCGACGGCTTGGCCGGCGTCGCGTCGACGATGGCGGGCTGGGCATCTTCCACCGGCAGGTCGGCCAGCAGGGCATCGAGCGAGGTCGTGTCGTTGGTCATGGTGTTGGTGTGTAGATAACGGGTTACTTAATCGGCCTGCTTAGTCGGCGTCAGCGAACGAGGTCAGGCACAGCTTGCCCTGGTGCTCGGCCACGCTGGCGGTGAACAGGCGCTCGCCGTCCACCAGGACTTCGGTCGCCTTCAGGCTCACGGGGATGACGGCGCCGGGCTTGAGGTCCATCAGCTCGCCCAGCGGCATCTCGGTCTGCAGCAGGCGGGCGGCCAGCTTCAGCGGCAGGCGGGCCGCCAGCTCGCGCGGCTGGGGCAGGGCGGTGGTGGCGGGCGTCGCCGCGCGATGCGGCTCGCGCTCGCGCAGCAGCTGGTTCATCCACGCGCCGTCGATGGCCAACAGCAAGGTGCTGTCCAGGCCCTGCGATTCGTCGCGCACCGGCACGCGGATCAGCCAGGCGTCGGGCGCCGGCGCGAGCCGCAGCGCGGGGGCGAAGGAGACGGCGGCAGCGGCTGGCCCGGCGTCGATCAGCCGCGTCGCCAGGCCCTGGAGGATCTGCTGGCCCAGCAGGCCGGTGAGGCGCTCCTCGGTACTCGTCTCGGCGGGCGTCACGTCGGCCGCACCGAGCAGCGGCGCCTGCGCGCCGTAGCGGTAGTGCATGACGCTCAGCACCAGGCTGCGCTCCAGCAGGCAGGAGAGGCGGCCCGGCCGGTGCTCGGCGCTGAGCCAGGCGCCCGGCGGCAGCGGCGCGCCGGCCGGCTCGATGCCGATCTCGCCCAGCGCGTAGCCCGCGCGGTAGCGGCGGTTCAGTGCCTGGCGGAACAGGTCTTCGATCAAGGTGCGCAGCTCGCTGGCGAAGTCCTTCAGCAGATGGACCGGACGGCCGAGGCTGCGCGGGTCCAGCACCGTGTGCCGGCGCGGCGCGAAGGAGGTCGGAACTTTGAGTTTGGCGGTCATGGGTCGGAATCTTCGCCACAAGGGCAGGCGGGCGAATTCTAGGAGTATTGAAGTCAATTCAATTGCCTCCGAATTAATCAGATCCGTAGCGCCGGAAATAACTCACACAAATACCAGTCGACGCACTTTAGAGGTGCGTATTTCCGGTCGCCCTGGAAACATAGTCAAAGCTATGCTCGAAACCCGTCACGGCCTCGACATAAATGTGCGAATAGCGACTGATCGGGGCTGGCTGTCGGCGCCCGGCCGTGCCTGTGCGTGCACAAAGTCACGCAGTGTTTCGAATATTCCTGAATATGTTGCTGCAAGCTTGCGGCACTGCAGCACGCCCGATACAGTTCGCTACATCAGGGCACACCCGAGCGAAAGCCGGGGTCGCAAAGCCTCCGGTCTAACGCCGGTCGAAGCCTCTCTTTGAGGTGCTTCAACCGGTCACGATAGCGGGGTTGCCAGACCTGAAGTCTGTTGGGCTCGTGTGCCGCGCGAGTCCTATGCAGGCCTCATCGTCTGCCGGATCGTTCCCGCGATCCGTTGTGGCCCCCCTGGCCAAGCAAGAGCTGTGCTTCTGGAACAAGAACCCGAACAACGAGGGAATCCGGAAGATGAACCAGCACCGCGCCATCACCTCCCATCCGCACTGGCTGTTGCCTCGGCAGCCGCATCGGCCGCGCCTGCGGCGCTGAATCAGCCCGGTTCCCACTCTCAAGGCGTCTGCCTTGAACCAAAACTTAAATACTGTCGCGCAAATTGCGCAGGCGGAGCAAACCCAGGGGAAGTCATGGTAGTTATAAATACGCCTCCATGAGGTTTGTCGCAGGATTGTTCGGATGCACGTCATGAATCCGAAATATTGAAATCAAACAATCCTGCGACATATCCAGAAAATGCGGCAGACTAAATACTGCCGACATCCAGGAATCGCAATTCAAAGGCCTTTGAATGAAGGCCCGTGGCCCTGCTTTGCCTGTGATTTTCCCAGCAACTGGTATTTATCGACCCAGGACGACGATGAACATTCCAGCCAATCCTTCCGCAAACGCTTTCGAAATGGCGATCCAGCAATCGCTGGGCCGTATCGACGGCGACGCCGCGCAACTCGGTGGTGCGGTCGCGCCGATCGCGCCGGTAGCGGCGAACGGCGGTGCCGCCTCGGCCGGCGGCTTCGCGCAGTCGATGCAGGAGGCGCTGCAGCGCGTCGACGGCAAGGAGCACGCCGCCGCCGACCGCATGGCCGCCGTCGACAGCGGCCAGAGCGACGACCTGGTGGGCGCCATGCTCTCCAGCCAGGACGCCAGCCTGTCCTTCTCGATGCTGATGCAGGTGCGGAACAAGGTGATGGGTGCGATGGACGAACTGATCAAGCTCCAGCTCTGAGCTTGTCCGTTGACAAGACCTGACCCCCGATCACTCTTCCCAAGTCCACATGCTCAAGACCCTCACCACCCGCTTCGCGCCCAAGCTCCCCGCCATGCCGGCCGGCCTGGCGCGCAGCCTGGTGCCGCTGCTGGCGCTGGCCGTCGGCGGCACGGCGCTGGCGCTGATGCTGATGTGGCGCGACCAGTCGGCCTACCGGCCGGTGTTCGGCCAGCGCGAGAAGGTTGCGGCCGGCGAGATGATGCAGGTGCTGGATGCCGAGCACATCGCCTACCGCCTGCACCCCGAGAGCGGCCAGGTGCTGGTGCCGGAGGGACAACTCGGCCGCGTCCGCATGCTGCTGGCCGCCAAGGGCGTCGTGGCCAAGCTGCCCGGCGGCCTGGAAATGATGGACCGCAACGACCCGCTGGGCGTGAGCCAGTTCGTGCAGGACGTGCGCTTCCGCCGCGGCCTGGAGGGCGAGCTGGCGCAGAGCATGATGGCGCTGGACGCCGTCGAGGGCGCGCGGGTGCACCTGTCGATCGCCAAGTCCTCGTCCTTCGTCGTCAATGACGGCGAGAAGAGCAGCGCCTCGGTGGTGCTCACCTTGAAGCCCGGCCAGCACCTGTCGAACGAACAGATCGCCGCGGCGATCAACCTGGTGGCCGGCAGCGTCGCGAGCCTGGACCCGCAGCGCGTCAGCCTCGTCGACCAGGCCGGCAACCTGCTGTCCGCGCGGGTGGACCTCAGCGAGGGTGCCGAAGGCGTGGCCGCACAGGGCAGCGACGCCGCCAAGCGCTTCGAGGACGAGGTGCGCCGCAATGTGCGCGACATCCTGGCGCCGACCTTGGGCGAGGACAACTACAAGCTCAGCGTCACCGCCGAGGTGGACAACGACCGCGTCCAGGAAACGCGCGAGCAGTACGGCGACGCACCCAAGGTCACCAACGAGGCGATGCGCGAGGAGACCGACCGCGAGCGCATCGCCATGGGCGTGCCCGGCTCGCTGAGCAACCGGCCGGTGAACGCACCGTCCAACGCGGCCTCCGGCCCCGACGACGGCAATGCCGCCAGTGCCCGCAAGAACGCGACGACCAAGCAGTACGCCTACGACCGCAGCATCACCCAGATCAAGCGCAGCCGCGGCCGCCTGGCGCGGCTCAACGTGGCTGTGGTGCTGAACGACGCCGCCGCACCGGCCGGCGCCAAGCAATGGGCGCCCGCCGAGCTGAAGAAGATCGAGACCATGCTGGCCGCGGGCCTGGGCGTCAACGCCGAGCGCGGCGACCGCCTGAGCGTCACGCCGCTGCCGTTCCCGAGCCGCCCGGCCGTGGAGCCCTGGTACGAGCAGAAGGACACCTTGATCGACCTGGGCGGCTACGTCGGCTACGGCGTGGCGCTGCTGCTGGGCTACCTGCTGATCGCCCGCCCGGCCTTGCGCCTGGCCCGGCAGGCGCTGGTGCCGACCGCCGCTGCACCGGTCATTGCGCCGGCCCCGGCAATCACGCCGCTGGAGCCGCTGATCGAGTCGCAGCCCGCCCCGGCAATGCCGGCGCTCGGCAGCGACGCCCGCTCGGCGATGCCGGTGGTCCCGCTGCTCGAGAACTTCGAGCTGCCGCCGCCGGGCTCGCCGGTGGATGTGCTGGTCGACCACCTGAAGGTGCTGGCGGCCAAGGAGCCGGAGCGCGTCGCTGAAGTGGTCAAGCAATGGGTCCAGAAGAAGGTGACAACCGCATGAGCGCCGAACCAAGCAAGCTGAGCCACATCGAGCAGGCGGCCATCGTGCTGCTGAGCATGGGCGAGGAGCCGGCCGCGGCCGTGCTGCGCTGCCTGTCGCGCGAGGAACTGCTGGAGGTCACGCAGGTGATGTCGCGCCTCTCGGGCATCAAGGTCGATTCCGTCAAGGTCTCGCTGCAGAGCTTCTTCGACGACTACCGCCAGCAGAGCGGCGTGCACGGCGCCTCGCGCTCCTACCTGCAGCGCTCGCTGGGCCTGGCGCTGGGCGGCGACATCGCGGGCAGCGTGCTCAAGAGCATCTATGGCGACGCGATCCGGCCCAAGATGGCGCGGCTGCAATGGGCCTCGCCCAAGTGGCTGGCCGATCACATCGCCGATGAGCACGTGCGCATGCAGGCCGTGTTCCTGGCCTTCCTGCCGCCGGCGCTGGCCAGCGAGGTCATCAACGCCTTGCCGGCCGCCGGCCGCGACCTGGTGCTGCTGAACGTGGCCCGCCTGTCCGAGGTGGACGGCGAGTTGCTGGCCGAACTGGAAGAGCTGGTCGAGCGCTGCCTTGCCGGTCTCGGTGCCCAAGGCGCCACGGTGGAAGGCATCAAGCAGGCCGCCGAGATCATCAACCGCCTGCCCAGGGACCGGGCGCAGATGGTCGAGCTGCTGCGCGCGCACGACGCCGAGGTGGTCGGCGAGATCGAGGTCAGCATGTACGACTTCTTCCTGCTGTCGCGCCAGCCCGAGACGGCGCTGACCCGCATCATCGAAGAGGTGCCGCTGGAGCTGTGGGCCGTGGCGCTGAAGGGCGCCGAGCCCGCGGTGCGCGACGCCATCCTCGCCGCCATGCCGCGCCGCCAGGCGCAGAGCTTCGAGGACCTGATCCGCCGCTCCGGCCCGGTGCCGATGAGCCGCGTCGAGCAGGCTCGCGAAGAGGTGATGGCCCGCGTCAAGGCGCTGGCCGACGCCGAAGAGATCCAGATCCAGCTGTTCGCCGAGGCGACGGTCGAGTGATGAACAAGACGATGCGTCCGCACCGTTTTCCGCCCCTGGCACAGGTCCATGTGTCGAGCTCGGAAAGCGGCATGGCCGATGTCCAGGCCGCCGTCGCCGACGGCTTCCAGCAGGGCCTGGCCAAGGGCTACGACGAGGGCCATGCCCAGGGCCTGGCGGCCGGCAATGAATCCGCTCGAGTAACGGGTTATGCCGACGGCATGGCCGCCGGCCGCAAGGACGAGCAGCAGCGCTTCGAGCACGTCGCCAGGCCTGTCGACGCGCTGTTCGCCGAACTGCAGCAGCTGAAGACCGACTACCAGGCCGCGCAGCGCAAGGAAGTGGTGGACCTGGTCGCCCGCGTCGCCCGCCAGGTGATCCGCTGCGAGCTGACCTTGCAGCCGACCCAGCTGCTGGCCCTGGTCGACGAGACGCTGGCCGCGATGCCGCCGGCGCGCGACGGTGCGATCGAGGTGCACCTGAATCCCGAGGACCTGCAGCGCATCACCGAGCTGGCGCCCGAGCGCGCCGCCCAGTGGACCCTGCTGGCCGATGCGCGCCTGGAAAGCGGCGAATGCCGCGTCAAGGCCGGCGACCGCGAGGCCGACGCCGGCTGCCGCCAGCGCCTGGCCGCCTGCATGGAGCAGGTCTCCAACCAGCTGATGGACGCGGGAGGCCAGCCGTGATCGCCGAAGCGCTGCGCCGCCTGGAGCTCGACGATGTGCCGGTCGCCACGCCGACCGGCCGCCTCGTCGGCGTCACCGGCCTGCTACTGGAGAGCGTCGGCTGCGCGCTGCGCACCGGCCAGCGCTGCATGATCGAGATGGGCGCGGGCCAGCCGTGGATGGCGGCGCAGGTCGTCGGCTTCCGGAACGAGGTGTCCTACCTGATGCCGTTCAAGAAGCCCGAGGGGCTGATGACCGGCGCGCGCGTGCTGCCCGCGCCGGAGCGCTCGCCGCAGATGATCGGCACCAGCTGGCTGGGCCGCATCGTCAACGGCCTGGGCGAGCCTATGGACGGGCTCGGCCGGCTCGGCGGCGAGACGCCGCTGCCCAGCCAGCCGCCGAAAGTAAATCCGCTGCGCAAGACGCCGGTGCACGAGCCGCTGGACGTGGGCGTGCGCTCGATCAACGGCCTGCTGACCCTGGGCCGCGGCCAGCGCGTGGGCCTGATGGCCGGCTCCGGCGTCGGCAAGAGCGTGCTGCTGGGTCTGATCACGCGGCAGACGGTGGCCGATGTGGTCGTCGTCGGCCTGATCGGCGAGCGCGGCCGCGAGGTGCGCGAGTTCATCGACATGAGCCTGGGCCCGGCCGGCCTGTCGCGCTCGGTCGTGGTGCTGGCGCCGGCGGACGAATCGCCGCTGATGCGCCTGATGGCCACCGAGCTGTGCCACACGATCGCCGCCTACTACCGCGACCAGGGCCTGCACGTGCTGCTGCTGGTCGATTCGCTGACCCGCTATGCGATGGCCCGCCGCGAGGTGGCGCTGGCGCTGGGCGAGCCGCCGGCCACGCGCGGCTACCCGCCCAGCGTGTTCTCGATGCTGCCCGAACTGGTGGAGAGCGCCGGCAACGGCGAGCACCCGGACGGCAGCATGAGCGCGATCTACACCGTGCTCGCGGAAGGCGACGACCAGCAGGATCCGGTCGTCGACACCGCGCGCGCCATCCTCGACGGCCACATCGTGCTGAGCCGCTCGCTGGCCGAGCGCGGCCACTATCCGGCCGTGGACATCGGCCAGTCGATCAGCCGCTGCGCGGCGCTGGTCGCCGGCAAGCCGCAGCTGGCCGCTGCCGCGCAATTGAAGCAACTGATGGCCCGCTACGAGCAGGTGCGCGAGCTGCTGCCGCTGGGCGCCTACGTGCCCGGCGCCGACCCGCAGACCGACCGCGCCGTGCAACTGATGCCGCGCATCGAGGCTTTCCTGCAGCAGGGCACCCGCGAAGCGGCGCCGATGCAGCAGGTGCTGGCCCAGCTGGAGGCGTTGCTGGCATGAGCACTGCGCAGGGCCGCCCCAAGCAAGCTCGCTCCCGCTTGGCGGGACAGGCCGCAGGCCGAAGGGTGCACCAATGAAGCACCTGAGCATCCTGATCGAGCTGCGGGGCCGCGAGCTGGAGCTGCGCCAGGCCGAGCTGGCCGCGTGCCAGGCGGTGTGCAGCCGCGTGGAAACGAACATCGAGCGGCTGCACGCGCTGGCGCACGGCGTCGGCGGCGGCAGCAATGCCGGCCTGGCGCTGAACGCCATCGCCTACAAGCAGTCGCTGCTGCAGCTGGCCGAGCAGCAGCGCCAGGAGCTGACGCTGCGCCGCAGCGAGGCCGGCCAGGCGCAGCAGGCCGTCAGCGCCGCCGCGCGCGAGCAGGAGGTGTTGGACCAGCTGCTGCGCCAGAACCGCGCCAAGGCGCTGCGGGCCGAAGGTCGCCGCGCGCAGAAGCAGCAGGACGACCTGGCCACCCAGGTGTGGCTGCGGAGGGCCGCGCCATGAGCGGATTTAAGCCCGTGGCCGTAACGGTCGCCCTTTCCTCGGGAACCAGCAACCCGGAAAGGATCCCGTCATGACCAGCAGCATCAGCGCCAGCACGCTCGACCCGGCGACCACCGCACAGCAGCTCGCCACCGCCTACACCCAGCAGACGCAAAGCCTGCTGGACACGCAGACCCAGGCCGCGCAGGCCACGACGACCGGCCTGACCCAGCTGAAGTCCGCGCTGGACACCTTCAGCAGCGCGCTGGCCGGCCTGTCGACCAAGAAGTCCTTGAGCCAGCTGGGCGCGAGCTTCAGCAACAGCGCCATCGGCACCGCCACGGCCAGCGCCGGCGCACTGCCCGGCAGCTACTCGATGTACGTGCAGCAGCTGGCGACGAAGAACCAGGTGGCCTTTCAGGACCTGCCGGCCATTCCCGTCTCGGCCGGCGGTTCGCTGGGCGTGTCGCTCGCCAACGGCACCAATTTCAACGTCGACCTGAGCAGCGCCGACACGGATGGCGACGGCACCCTGTCGCAGACCGAGATCGCCCGCGCGATCAACCAGGCCTCCGGCAACGGCGGCTCGCTGACGGCCATGGTCGTCAGCAGCGGCGGCACCACGCAGCTGATGCTGTCCTCCGGCGTCAGCGGTGCCGGCGGCGCGATCTCGCTGGACACCAGCAGCCTGCCGGCCAGCGGCCTGAAGACCGCGCTGTCGGCTGCGCCGAACCAGCTGGTGGCCGCGCAGGACGCCATCGTCTGGATGGGCGCCAAGGACACCGGCGTCAAGATCCAGCAGGGCAGCAACACGCTGAACGTGATCGACGGCGTGTCGATCAACCTGACGCAGGCCCAGGGCCCCAGCGACGCGCCGGTGACCTTCACGGTCGCCAAGGACGATTCCGGCACCCAGGCCAATGTGCAGAAGTTCGTCGACGCCTTCAACGCGCTGCAGAAGACGCTGAACACGCTGACGGCCAACGCCGACCCGAAGAACAACACCGCCGCGGCGGCCTTCGCCAGCGATTCCGGCGTGCAGTCGCTGAAGGACCGCCTGGCCAGCATGGTGCGCAACAGCTACGGCGGCCAGAGCCTGCGCACGCTGGGCATCAGCATCGACCGTGACGGCGTGATGTCGCTGGACGCGACCAAGCTCACCGCCACGCTGGCCGCCAAGCCGACGGCGCTGGACGACTTCTTCGGGAGCACCGGCAGCAGTGTCACCGCTGGCACCGGCAAAGCGCTGTTCGGCGACCTGAGCAAGCTGGCCGACCAGTGGACCAACAGCGCCAGCGGCCAGATCAAGCAGCGCCAGGACTCGGTGCAGACGATGCAGAAGTCCATCTCCGACCGCCAGACCCGCCTCGACGATCAATACAACGCCGCCTACGCCCGCTATCTCACCCAGTTCACCGCACTGCAGCAGCTGCAGTCGCAACTGGACCAGACGACCAGCATGCTCGCCAACCTGAGCACGACCTAGACGAAAGCCCAATGAGCTACGACGCCTACCAGACCGTTAACTTGAACGCCCAGACTGCCACGGCCTCGCCGGTGCAGCTGGTCATCGTGCTGATGGACGGCCTGCTCGACGAGCTGGCCCGCGCCCGCGGGCACGTCGTGGCGCAGCGCTACGAGCTCAAGGCGCGCAGCCTGGACAAGTGCGTGGCCATCATCCAGGGCCTCTCCAGCGCGCTGGAGACTGACACCGGCGGCGAGGTCGTGGACAACCTCGCCCGCCTGTACGAATACTGCGCCGAGCGCCTCTACCGCGCCGGTGTGGACCTGAACGAGGCGCTGATCGACGAGGTCAGCAAGCTGATCCACACGCTGCGCAACGGCTGGGTGGCCGTGCAGGGGCAGGAAGCCCGTGGATAAGGCCTCGCGCATCAACGCACTGGTGCAGCGCCTGCAGCAGGCCGGCGCCCGCCGCGACTGGCAGGGCATCAAGCGCGTGGACGCCGAAATCGCCGCGCTGGCCGCGCAACTGGCCGCAGCCGGGAGCGTCAGCGAGGCCGAGCGCCAGGCGCTCGAACGCCTGCGTGGCGTGCACCGCACGGTGGCCGCGCAGTGCGGCACCGAGGTGCAGACGCTGGGCCAGACCCTGGCCCGCATCAACAACCAGCAAGGCCGCTGGCAGGCCTACTCGCAGAGCAACCAGTGGGGCGACAGCGGGCTGTGATGGACATCCGGATGAAAACCCTGACCGTGACCCCGACCGAGCCGACGAGTGCCGCCGCGCTGCCTGCCACCGCCGCTGCGCCCACCGCAGCGGCTGCCGGCAACGCGCCGGCCGATCCGCTCGCCGCGCTGCTCAGCTTTGCCGAGCAGATGCTGGCGCGCCAGCAGCCGGCGCCGGCCGCGCAGCCGGCGACACCCGCCGCTGATGCCGAGGCCGAAGCCGCCACGGCGCCCGTAACGGCGGACCAGGCCGCCGACCTGGCCGGCACCTTGCCGCAAGCGCTGGCCGTCGCGCTGCAGATGCAGCCGCATGCCGCCGCGCCGCACAAGGCCGCCAGCGCTGACGAGCCCGAGGATGCCTCCTTGCCGGCAGTCCTGCCGACGACCGCCTCCGCGCCGCTGCCGGCCGCGATGCCGACCCCGACCCCGACCCCAACGCCGAGCGCCCCGCCGGTTGCGCAAGACCCGGCCCCCGCCGCGAAGGCCGCCCCGGCGTCGACTGCGGCTCCGGCGATCGAGGCCAAGACCTTCGCCCCCGATGCCGACATCGATGCCAAGGCGACCGCCAAGGACGACGACGGCGCCGCCGCGCCGGCCCTGCCGGTCCTCGCCGGCAGCAGCGCCGCCGCCGGCACGGACACGAAGTTCAGCCTGCCGCAGGCCGCCCCGGTGCTGCGCCTGCCACACGGCGACGCGCAGCAGTGGCAGTCGCCGCTGATGCAGGCGCTGGGCGACCGCATCCAGCTGCAGCTCGCCACCAAGAGCGATGCCGCCACGATCCGCCTGGAGCCGCCGCAGATGGGCCGCGTCGACATCGCGATCCGCCAGGACGCGGCCGGCTCGCTGCAGGTCAACCTGAGCGCCACGCACGGCGAGGTCGTGCACCAGCTGCAGCAGATCAGCGAGGGCATGCGCTGGAACCTGGCGCAGCAGCGCCAGGGCGGCGAAGTCGTCGTGCAGGTCAGCGCCGCCGCGCCGGATGCCGGTACAGCCAGTGCCGGCCGCGACGGCAGCGCGCCGCGCCAGCCCTGGCAGCAGCGCGACGAGGACGCGCAGCGCCCCGGCCGCGCGCTCGCGGCGAGCGACGAATCCACCCCTTCCTTCGCCCTGAGCTGAGCCCATGAGCAAGATCAAGATCGCGATCATCGCCACCGTCGTGGGCCTGCTGATGGCCGGCACCGCCGGCGGCGCCGTCTGGTGGGCGATGAAGCCCGCCAAGCCGGCCGGCGAGGCCGAGGCCGAAAAGCACGAGGCCCCCAAGCCCGGACCCGACTACCGCTACGTGACCCTGGACAAGGTGCTGATCATGCTGCGCAACCAGCACGGCGAGGCGGTCACGCACTACATGGCGATCGACCTGGTCTTCAAGACGCTGCCCGAGAACGAGAAGCGCACCAAGGACCACCTGCCGCTGCTGCGCACGGTGGCGGTGAAGGCGCTGTCCAGCTACACGGTCGAGACCGCCACGTCGATGACGGTCGAGCAGTTCGCCGCCGAGCTGAACAAGGCCTACGGCGACGCCTACGCGGCCGAGCACCGCGAGGCGCCGTTCGCCGAAGCGCTCATCGGCAAGCTGATCATCGAATGAACATGGAGCCCCTCGTCCAGTCTCGCCCCGCTGAACGCGGGCGCGCCCGGCCGGTCCCCCGAGGGGAGGCCCTCGATCGCGGGTTCGACCCGCAATCAAGGGCAGTGGGCCAGCTTGGGGCGGCCCGGCGCTCGGCCCGAAATGCGGGTGCTCGGCCATGCTGATGCAGACCGCCTACGCCACCGCTACGCCCGCCGCCGCCGTCGTCGACGAGCAGCAGGCGCTGGCCGCCTACGCGCCGCTGGTCAAGCGCGTCGTGCGCCAGCTCAAGAGTCAGGTCAGCGCGATCATGGATCGCGAGGACATGGAGCAGGTCGGCCTGATGGGCCTGTTGGAGGCGCTGCGCCGCTACGGCCAGCCGGACGAGGGCTTCGGCGCCTTCGCCGCGCTGCGCGTGCGCGGCGCCATCCTCGACGAGCTGCGGCGCCAGGACTGGCGCCCGCGCTCGGTGCGCCAAGAGAGCCACAAGCTGCGCGACGGCGTGCGCGAACTGCGCCGCAAGCTGGGCCGCGAGCCGGCCGAGGCCGAGATCCTAAAGGTGCTGGGCATCACGGCGGCCGAGTACCTGGCCTTCCAGCAGGACGAAGGCGCCGAGGAACTGGCGAGCTTCGACGAGCTGGTGCAGGAGCTCAGCAACGTGGCCAGCGACGTGCAGTCGCCCGAGCAGCAGCTGATGCTGCGCCGCAGCCTGGAGCAGGCGCTGCGCTGCCTGGACGAGCGCGAGCAGAAAGTCGTGCAGCTGTACTACGAGTACGAGCTGAACCTGAAGGAAATCGCCGCGGTGCTGGACCTCACCGAGGCCCGGGTTTCGCAGATCAACAAGGGCGCGCTGAGAAAGATGAAAGTCTTCCTCCAGCCCGTCTGATTCGGAAGTTAGCAAGCATGCAACCGTTCATCGGCATCCTCATCGTCCTGGGCTGCGTCTTCGGCGGCTTCTTCTTCCACGGCGGCAGCTTCGCGGTGATCTGGCAGCCGGTCGAGCTGGTCATCATCGTCGGCGCGGGACTCGGATCGATCGTGCTGGGCAACCCCAAGCACGTGCTGTCAGAAATGCTGCTGCAGCTGAAGAAGGTGCTGACGCCGCGCAAGAAGGGCGACGAGTTCCAGCGCCAGCTGCTGCTGCTGATGTACGAGCTGCTGCAGACGGCGGCCGGCGGACTGAAGGCGCTGGATGCCCACGTCGAGGCACCGCAGGAATCGGCGCTGTTCAAGCGCTACCCGCTGATCCTGGCCGAGCCCAAGCTGCTGCACTTCATCGTCGACAACTTCCGCCTGATGGCGATGGGCAAGATCAACGCCCACGAGCTCGAAGGCGTGCTGGAGCAGGAGCTGGAAGCCATCCACGACGAGATGGCCCAGCCGGCCAAGAGCCTGCACAAGATCGCCGAGGCGATGCCGGGCTTCGGCATCCTGGCCGCGGTGCTGGGCATCGTGATGGCGATGAGCTCGGTGGCCGAGGGCGCGGGCTCCGGCGAGATCGCGATGATGGTGGCGGCGGCGATGGTCGGCACCTTCATCGGCATCTTCTTCTGCTACGCGGTGCTGGACCCACTGTCCAACATGATGAAGCAGCTGGTCAACGAGGAGCTGGCGGCGCTGGAGTCGGTCAAGGTCGTGCTGGTGACGCACGTTGCCGGCAAGCCGCCGCTGCTGGCCATCGACGCGGGCCGCCGCCTGGTGCAGCTGAACATCAAGCCGAGCTTCGCCGTGCTGGAGGGCTGGATCGAGAAGATGCAGAACCCCGGCGATTCCGAGGCCACGCCGCGCCGCCGCGCGACGGACCGCGACCCAGGAGATCGCCGTGCAGCCTGACCTGAAGCTCGCAAAAGCCGGTCATGACGGCCACGCCACCATCGTCAAGCGCGGCGGCCGCCGCCACGAGGAGGAGGCCCACGGTGGCGCCTGGAAGGTCGCGTTCGCGGACTTCTGCCTGGCGCTGCTGTGCCTGTTCCTGGTGCTGTGGCTGCTGGCCTCGCGCAACTCCGAGCGCCTGACCGAAGTGCTGCGCTCGGCCGGCGCCAATCTGGTGGAAGAGGGCAACGGCCTGACGAACTCGCTGGCCGCCGGCTCGCGCGGCAGCATGATCGAGCGCAACCCGGTGCCGGCCCACGGCGAGCGCCAGGTGCAGGGCAAATCCCAGCAGAGCAGCGATACGGACAATCCCGACGCCGACCCGCGGCTGAGCAAGTCGCGCTACGACACGCCGGCCGACATGAAGGAGCTGTCGCGCCTGATCGAGCGCATGGCCGCGCGCGAGGGCCTCGGCCAGAACGTGCAGGGCGTGATCACGCCGCAGGGCCTGCGCCTGATGCTGCACGACACCGATCAGAACGGCATGTTCGAGCGCGGCAGCGCGATGCCCAACCCGCGCTTCAAGCACCTGCTGCGCCAGCTGGGCCCGGTGTTCGCGCAGATCGACAACCAGCTGATGATCATCGGGCACACCGATGCCACGCCCTACATCGACGCCGGCAGCACCGGTTTCTCGAATTCCGCGCTGTCCAGCCACCGTGCGATGGCCGCGCGCCTGCACCTGCTGGAAGGCGGCATGCGCGAAGGCAGCGTGCTGCAGGTGGCCGGCATGGCCGAGCGCGCGCCGCTGGACGCGGTGCATCCGGATGCGGCGGTGAACCGGCGCATCGAGCTGCTGGTGCTGACCACCGGCCAGTCGCGCGCCTTCGCGCAGATGTTCGGCACGCCGGCCCAGTCCTACCCGGTGACCGAAGGCCTGGACGCCACCGGCCCCGGCAGCGAGGCGCTGCTGAAGGGAGCGGCGCGGCCATGAAGACAACGAGAGGTGATCGCATGAAGATCAACGGCAGCAACGCCATCAACCCCGCGGCACCGGTGGCTGTCGCCGCACCGGCCGCGCCGGTGACGGCGCCGGCGGAGATCGACCGCGCCAGTGCCGCCGAATCGGCGCTGCTGAAGCCGGCCCGCGATGCGCTGGCCGCGCTGCCGGACGACATCGACGCCGCCAAGGTCGCCGAGTTGCGCGACGCGCTGGCCCGCGGCGAGATCAGGTTCGACGCCGGCCGGCTGGCCGCGCTGATCCAGCGCTATCACGGAGGCAAGGCGTGAACCTCGCCGACATCCTGCGACTGCTGCTGACCGACATGCAGGCCGACCTGCGCAGCTACGCGCGGCTGCACGGCCTGCTCGACGATCAGCTCGCCGCGATCACCCAGCAGCGGGGCGAGGAGCTGCAGCGGATTGCCGAGCACGTCACTGCGCTGGTCGACGAACTCGACAGCCGCCGCAACCAGCGCCGCACGCTGGTCGCGACGATGCTGGGCCGCAAGCACGACCTGTCGATGAACGAGGCGCTGGAGCGCCTACCGGCCAAGGCCGCTGGCGTGCTGCGCGAGGCCTGGCAGGCGCTGGAACAGGCGGTACAGCTGGCCAAGCAACTGAACGCGCGCAACTGCGAGCTGATCGTCGAGCAGCACGCGCTGATGCAGCGCCTGCTGGGTGACGACCAGGACACCTATGCTGAACTCTGACTTCGCATTCCTGCCGCTGAACGGCAATGCCGGCGCCGTGGCGGCGCCGACCGCCAATGGCGCGACCAGCGGCCTCTACCGCGAGCTGCATGCCGAGGTGACGAGCTTCATCGAGAACGGCTCGGGCACGGGCTTCTCTGCACCGGCGCCGCACGCGGCACCGACGGCCGATGCCGGCACGCCCGACGCCGAGCAGCAGGCCTTCCTCGACCGCATCGCGCCGCTGGCCCGCGAGGCTGGCGCCCGGCTGGGCGTTTCGCCCGACCTGATCTCCGCGCAGGCGGCGCTGGAAACCGGCTGGGGCAAGTCCGCCGCGGGCGGCAATCTGTTCGGCATCAAGGCCACCGGCGGTTGGCGCGGCGAGGTCGCGCAGGCCGCCACGACCGAATACGAGCAGGGCGAGGCGGTGCAGCGCAGCGAGGCCTTCCGCGCCTACCCCGATGCCGCCTCGTCATTCCGCGATTTCACCGCGCTGATGATGAGCAACCCGCGCTACCAGGGCGTGCTGCACAGCGGCGACAACGCCGCGGCCTATGCGCAGGGCCTGCAGCGCGGCGGCTATGCCACCGACCCCGCCTATGCGGACAAGCTGGTCCGCGTGGCGGCCAGGATCCAGGGCGGCAAGTGATGATGAAGAGGCAGCTACTGGCCGAGGCTTGCCGGGGCGACTTCGCCTGGTCCGGTGACACGCGCGCTGATGATGCGGCCGGTGTTGACGTTGCGCACGCGGATCGTCGCGGCGCGGGCGCCGGCGTCCAGCGCCTCGCCGGCGGCCTGCACCTCGATCTCGCCGTTGCGCGCGACGATGCGCACCGCCTCGCCGCGCTTGACCACGATGGCCTCCACCAGTTGCCGTCGGCTCAGCGCCTGGCCGGCGCGCAGCGGGCTGCGCAGCGCCTGGCCGGTGGCGGCATCGGCATCCGACACGGAGTCGGAACCGGACGTGATGTCGCGCCGTTCGCGCAGCAGGTCGGCTTCGGCCAGCACGCGGCCGGAGGGCAGGGCGGTCGCGGCGACGAGCACCTCGGCGCTCAGCTCGCCCTTCAAGACGAAATCGATGGCGGGAGCGGCGCTGGACGCGCAGCTCGCGCTGACACGCAAGCGGGCCGGCGAGCGCAGATCCTGCGCCTGCAGGCTCCAGGGCTTGCTGCACTGCGCCGCGGCACGGCGCTGGGCGGCGGCCGATCCCAGGGCCGGCAGTACGCGCACCTGCGCCTGCGGCTCGACGAGGCCTTCGCGCTGCGCCTGCTCGACGAGAGCCTGGCGCGCGAAGTCGGCCACCTGTTCCTCAAGGCTTGCGGCACGAGCGTTGAAGCACAGCACACAGGCAAGCAGTAGTGACACGCGAGAAGGAACAAGAAGCATGAGTATTGATTTCACCAAAGCGGTCGGCATCCATCCGGAGGCGCTGAAGCTGCGCGCCGAACGGACCAAGATCCTGGCGTCCAACATCGCCAACGAGAGCACGCCCGGCTTCCAGGCGCGCGACATGGATTTTGCCTCCGCGCTGAGCGAGCGCGTGAACAGCGATGGCGGCGGCGACGGCCTGTCGCTGGACACCGGCGACGACGCGCTCAAGTACCGCGTGCCCTTCCACCCGGCGCAGGACGGCTCCACCGTCGAGCTGGGGGTCGAGCAGGCGCAGTTCTCGCAGAACGCCTCGGACTTCGCCACCAGCCTGCAGTTCCTGAACATGCAGCTGAAGGGCCTGGCGAAGGCCATCAACGGACAGTGAGTATGAGAAACGACATGCCATCAAAGTCTTTCCGGGCCGAGCGCCGGGCCGCCCCCAAGCCGGCCCACCTGGCCATGTGCCTGCCGGTCGATCCGGCAGGCATCGCCGTCCCCTCGGGGGACCGACCAGCGTACTCGCTGGGCGAGGGGCAGACATGAGTTTCAAAGCCATCAGCGAGATCGCCGGCTCGGCCATGTCGGCCCAGACCACGCGGCTGAACACCATCGCCAGCAACCTCGCCAACGCCACCTCCGCCGCCGGCACCGAGGCCGACGCCTACCACGCGAAGAAGCCCGTCTTCGCCGCGATCGGCAGCGGCGACGGCAGCGGTTCCCGCGTCCAGGTACTGGACGTGATCGACAGCAACGAGCCGCTGCGCCAGGTCTACGAGCCGGGCCATCCGCTCGCCAACGAGCAGGGCATGGTGTTCTACCCGAACGTCAACTCGGTGGCCGAGATGACCGACATGCTGTCCGCCTCGCGCGCGTTCGAGAGCAACGTCGAGGTGCTCGGCCGCGTCAAGTCCATGCAAACGGCGCTTCTGCGCCTGGGAGACAACTGATCATGACCACCGCCGTCAACAACGACAGCTCGGGCAGCGGCAGCAGCTCGAACAATGCCGTGGCCAGCAATGGCAACGACATCCAGAACATGTTCACCACGCTGCTCGTGGCGCAGATCAAGAACCAGGATCCGCTATCGCCCAGCGACCCGAGCGCCTTCGTCAACCAGCTGACGCAGCTGAGCCAGATGGAAGCGCTGCAGAAGCTGGCCGACCAGGGCGGTGCCGGCAACAGCATGATGCAGAGCCTGCAGATGCTGGCTCTGGGCGGCCAGGTCGGCAGCAATGTGCAGGCCCAGGTCGATTCGCTGAAGCTCGGCACCACGCCGGTCTCCACGCACTTCACGCTGGCCACCGCGGCCGATGCCGGCGCGCTGGTGTTGACCGGCGTCGACGGCGTCGAGCAGCGCGTGCCGCTGAGCAAGCTGGTCTCCGGCCAGAACGACTACACGCTGGACCCGGCCAAGCTGGGCATCGCGCCCGGCTACTACACCGTGCGCGTGGAGACCGGCGCGAAGGAGACCGCCGGCATCGAGGTGTCGGCCACGCTGACCAACGTCAAGCTCGGCGCGAACGGCGCCGTGCTGTCGCTTGGCGCCGGCCTCGCCGAAGTCGACCCGTCAGCACTTACCCAATTCAACGGCAAGCCCAACTGAGCAAGGAACCATCATGAGCTTCGAAATCGCCATGTCCGGCATCAACGCCGTCAGCGCCAGCCTGGAAACCATCTCCAACAACATCGCCAACTCGGCCACGGTGGGCTTCAAGTCCAGCCGCACGAACTTCTCGGCCGTCTATGCCGGTACCGCGGCCAACGGCGCCGAGGCGTCCTCGCAGACCCAGTCGATCGGCAAGGGCGGCGGCCTGATGAACACCGGCAGCGGCATGGATGCCGTGATCCAGGGCCGCGGCTTCTTCGCCGTCAAGGACAACTCGGGTCAGCAGGTCTACACCCGCGTCGGCAGCTTCAACGTCGACAAGGACGGCTTCGTGACTGACACGCTGGGCCGCAAGCTGCAGGGCTATGCGGCGATCCTGGACGCCTCGGGCCAGCCGGTCACCGGTGGCGGCCTCGGCGCCCTGGGCGACCTGAAGGTGCCCAACGGCCAGATCGCCGCGCAGGCCAGCGACAAGCTGAAGTTCACCGGCAACCTGTCCTCCGACTGGAGCGTGCCGGCCACCGCCACCTTCGACCAGAACGACCCGACCTCGTTCAGCGGCTCGATCACCTCGACCCTCTACGACTCGCTGGGCGCCAAGCACAGCGTCACGCAGTACTTCGTCAAGAGCGGCGCCAACCAGGTCGACGTGCACTACAGCTTCGACGGCGCGCCCGCCACTGCCGGCCCGACGCTCACCTTCGACAGCCAGGGTCAGCTGAGCAGCGCAACGACCGGCACGCTGGCCGTTCCCGCCGGCAGCATGGGCGGCGCCAACGCGCTGAACGTGGCCATCGACTACACCGGCACGACCCAGTTCGCCGGCGACACCACGACGCTGGCCAACGACGCCAACGGCTACCCGTCCGGCACGCTGACCGGCACCAGCCTGGGCGAGGACGGCAGCGTCATCGCCACCTACAGCAACGGCAAGACGCAGACGGTGGGCACCGTCGCGCTGGCCACCTTCGCCAACGAAGGCGCGCTGCAGGCAGTGAACAACACCAGCTGGATCGCCAACGGTGCCACCGGCGCCCCGCTGATGGCCGCGCCGGGCGCGGGCGGATCGTCCAAGCTGGCAGCCGGATCGCTGGAGCAGTCCAACGTGGACATGACCGGCGAGCTGGTGGACCTGATGTCCGCCCAGCGCAGCTACCAGGCCAACACCAAGGTGCTGTCGGCCGAGAGCGAGATGATGCAGACGCTGATGCAGGCCATTAATTGAGCCCCTCGTCCAGTCTCGCCTCGCTGGACGCGGGCGAACCTGGCCGGTCCCCTGAGGGGACGGCGATGCCGGCGGCGTCGAGCCGCCGGCACATCGCCAGCGCGGGCCGGCTTGGGAGCGGCCCGGCGCTCGGCCCGAAAAGCCAAATGGAGAACTGATATGGACGCACTGATCTACACCGTCATGTCCGGTGCCGAGCGCGCGATGCGCGCACAGCAGGTGCATGCGAACAACCTCGCCAATCTCGAGACCGGCGGCTTCCGCGCCAACCTCGAGATGGCGGGCACGCAGCCCGTCAAGGGCTACGGCTACAGCGCGCGCCACATGAGCGAGCTGCAGGCCGATGCGGTCAGCGCCAAGCCCGGCGTGCAGACGGCCACCGGCCGCGACCTGGACGTGGCGATCGAGGGCGACGGCCTGTTCGCCGTGCAGGACCCGAACGGCGACGGCGGCGAGGCCTACACCCGCAGCGGCAACTTCACGACCGATGCCGACGGCCGGCTGCTGCTGGGTGGCCGCGCGGTGATGGGCGAGGGCGGTGCGGTGACCCTGCCGCCCGAGCACACGGCCATCGTCGTCGGCCCCGATGGGTCGATCTCCGTGCAGGTACCGGGTCAGGCCGAGATGCAGGTCGTCGACAAGCTCAAGCTCGTCAAGCCTTCGATGAGCGAGATGACCAAGAACGCGGAAGGCCTGCTCGTCTCGCGCGATGGCGGCACGCTGCCGGCCGACGCCAGCGTGCAGGTGCATGGCGGCCATCTGGAAGGCAGCAACGTCTCGGCCGTCGAGGAGATGGTGGCGACGATGAGTCTGAACCGCGACTTCGAAGTGCAGATGAAGCTGCTCAACAAGGCCGACTCGATGGCCGATGCGGGCAACCGCCTCATCCGCGAGTGATCGGCTCTTCGTCGATGTGAGAAGTATCCGGTCACAGAGAGCACGGAGAAACACAGAGAACACAGAGATGGAATTTCTCTGTGAACTCTGTGCTCCCTCTGTGATCTCTGTGTCCAAAAACCGGCGCCATTCGCCGACATGGAAAGGGAAAGACGTATGAACCCCGCAATGTGGATCAGCAAGACCGGCGTGCAGGCGCAGGACGCCAAGCTGCAGGCGATCGCCAACAACCTGGCCAACGTCAACACGGTCGGCTTCAAGCGCGACCGCGTGATGTTCGAAGACCTGTTCTACCAGGTCGAGCGCCAGCCCGGCGCCCAGGCCGAGGACGGCAGCGCCTCGCCCACCGGCGTGCAGCTGGGCAACGGCACGCGCCTCGTCGGCACACAGAAGGTCTTCACGACCGGCAGCCTGCAGCAGACCGGCCAGGACCTGGACGTCGCCATCGTCGGCCAGGGCTTCCTGCAGGTCGAGGGCCCGGACGGCCAGCCGGCCTACACCCGCGCCGGCCAGCTGCAGATCAACGCCGACGGCAAGCTCGTCAACGCCAAAGGCCAGAAGCTGCAGCCGGAGATCACGATCCCGGCCAACGCCACCGGGATCACGATCAGCGAGGACGGCACCGTTTCGGCGAAGCTGGCCGGCAGCGCGACGCCGTCGCAGCTCGGCCAGCTGAAGCTCGCCAACTTCGCCAACCCGACCGGCCTGCTCGCGCTGGGCGACAACCTCTACCAGGAGACCGCCGCCAGCGGCGCGGTCAACGAGGGCACGGCCGGCGTCGACGGCTTCGGCACGATCAAGCAGGGCGCGCTGGAAGGCTCGAACGTCCAGGTCGTCGAGGAGATGGTCGACATGATCGCCGCACAGCGCACCTACGAGATGAACACCAAGGTGCTATCGGCGGCGGACAACATGCTGCAGTACCTCTCGCAAGCGGTGCGCTGAATGAAGCGCGTCCTTGCCACCTTGGTGATCGTGGCGCTCGCCGGCTGCTCCACGATCCAGCCGCCGCCCACGCCCAAGGCCGAGCTGAAGCCGCTCGACGCGCAGCCGGTGCCGCAGATGACCCGCGGCGTCTCCGGGGGCGTGTTCGCCGCCCAGCGCGGCTGGACGCTGACCTCCGACTCACGCGCGTTCCGCCCCGGCGACGTGCTGACCGTGACGCTGGAAGAGACCACGCAGGCCAGCAAGAAGGCCGACACCACCTTCGGCAAGGGCAGCAACGTCGGCCTCACCGCTTCGCTGAAGAGCAAGAGCCTGCTGGACCTGGGCATCGGCGGCAACCGCGACTTCAACGGCAGCTCGGCCAGCTCGCAGCAGAATGCGCTCACCGGCGCGATCACCGTCGTCGTGCTGGAGGTGCTGCCCAACGGCCTGTTGCGCGTCAACGGCGACAAGAGCCTGACCCTGAACCAGGGCGAGGAAATGATCCGCCTGTCGGGCTATGTGCGCGGCGCGGACGTGGACTCGGAAAACCGCGTGTCCTCGCAGCGCATCGCCAATGCCCGCATCGTCTATGCAGGGCAGGGCACCTTGGCCGAGGCCAACTCGCCGGGCTGGCTGACGCGCTTCTTCGCGTCGGCCTGGATGCCGTTCTGATCGGACCCTCATGAAAAAACTGCTTTGCCTCCTTGGCCTGGCCCTGTGTCTGAATAACGCGAACGCCGCCCAACAGCTCCGCCAGCTCGTCAGCGTCGAAGGCGTGCGGGAGAACCAGCTGCTCGGCTACGGCCTCGTCGTCGGCCTGAACGGCAGCGGCGACAGCACGCAGGTCAAGTTCGCCGGCCAGTCGGTGTCGAACATGCTCAAGCAGTTCGGGCTGAAGCTGCCGGAGAAGGTCGACGCGAAGTCCAAGAACGTGGCGACGGTGATGGTCAGCGCGATGTTCCCGCCGGGCTACCGGCGCGGCCAGGCGATCGACATCACCGTGTCCTCGATGGGCGACGCCAAGAGCCTGCGCGGCGGCGTGCTGCTGCTGACCGAGCTGCGCGCGGCCGATGGCGAGATCTATGCGCTGGCGCAGGGCAACCTGGTGGTCGGCGGCCTCAGCGCGCAGGGTCAATCGGGATCCAGCGTGACCGTCAACACGCCGACGGCCGGCCGCATACCGAACGGCGCGACGATCGAGCGCGAGATCGCCACCGATTTCGACACCACGCCGAATGTGCGCCTGAGCCTGCGGCACCCGAACTTCCAGACGGCGACGAACATCGTCAACACGATCAACTCGCGCTACGGTGAGTCGATCGCCAGCACGCGCGACGCCACCAGCGTCGAGGTGCAGGCGCCGGCGAACCCGACCGAGCGGGTGGCCTTCGTCGCGCAGCTGGAAGGCATCGCGGTGGACGTGGGTGCCGACAACCCGCGCGTGATCTTCAACTCGCGCACCGGCACCGTGGTCATCTCCGACGGCGTGCGCGTGCGGCCCGCGGCCGTCTCGCACGGCAGCCTGAAGGTGGTCATCAGCGAGAGCTCTCAGGTCAGCCAGCCGCAGCCCTTCAGCCAGGGCAAGACCCAGGTCACGCCGCAATCGCGGGTACAGGTCGAGCAGGCCGGCGGGCGCATGTTCAAGTGGCAGGCCGGCACCAGCCTGCAGGCCATCATCGACACGGTCAACAGCATCGGCGCGACGCCGGACGACATCATGTCGATCCTGCAGGCGCTGGACCAGGCGGGCGCGATCGAAGGCGAGCTGCAGGTGATCTGATGATGAAGATCGACAGCTCCACCACGACCCAGCCCGCCGGCGACGACGCCAAGGTCCGCGCGCAGGCGACCCAGGCCGCCGAGAAGTTCGAATCCTTCTTCATCGGCCAGATGCTGCACAGGATGCGCGCCTCGACCCGCGAGCTGGCCGGCGACGACAGCCCGTTCAAGGACAAGGTCAACGAGGACATGCAGGACTTCGCCGACAACCAGATGGCCGACTCCATCGCCGGCCAGCACGCCTTCGGCATCGCGGACGTGATCCTGAAGCAGTTGCTGCCGAAATCGTGAGCCCCTCGCCTGGTCTTGCGGCGCTGAACGCGCGCGAGCCCAGTCGGTCCCCCGAGGGGACGGCGGCACTCGCGGCATCGAGCCGCGAGTGCCGCCAGTGGGCCGGCTTGGGGCGGCCCGGCGCTCGGCCCCGATTCGAATACAGAGCGTTCTCCTCGGTTCATGTTTAAGTTCCGGCGCCCGCCGGTCGCCTTGGGCTCTTGAAGCCCCCTTACGAGACCGTCTTCCCATGAGCCTTCTCTTCAACGCCCTGTCGGGTGCCCAGGCCGCGCAAGCGGCACTCGGCACGGCCAGCCAGAACATCGCCAACGTGATGACGCCCGGCTACTCGCGCCAGGGTGTCGTGCTGACCAGCGTGGGCGGCAACGCGAGCAGCGCGTCGGCCGCCGGTGGCGGCGTGACGGTGTCCTCGCTGAAGCGCTTCTCGGACGGCTTCAAGAACCTGCAGATGTGGCAGGCGGCGTCCAACCTGGGCAAGTCCGACGTGGCCCAGCCCTACCTGGACCAGCTGGAGCAGGTGATGTCGGACGACACCTCCAACGTCAATGCCGGCATGGACCAGTTCTTCGCGGCACTGAACGCCGCCAGCGTCGAGCCCGATTCGACGCCGCTGCGCGCCCAGGTGCTGACGGCCGCCGACGGTCTGGCCAAGCGCTTCTCCAGCCTGCAGCAGCTGCTGCAGAACCAGCAGTCGTCGGTGGCGGCGCAGCGCGACGCGGTGGTCACGCAGATCAACACACTGTCCGCCAGCATCGCCGAGCTGAACAAGCAGATCGGCGCCAACAAGGCGGTGGGCATCGATCCGTCTGGCCTGCAGGACACGCGCGACCAGAACATCGACGCGCTCGCCGCCTTGGTGGGCTTGCAGGTGGTCAACCAGGCGGACGGCACGACCAATGTGTCGCTGAAGAGCGGCCAGCCGCTGGTCGTCGGCGGCGATGCGGCGAGCCTCGCCGTCAACAACCTGAGCAACGGCACGCACTCGCTGAGCCTCAAGTTCGCCAACACCTCGTTCACCGTGCTGGGCACGGACTTCGGCGGCCAGCTCGGCGGCCTGGAGAACTTCGAGAGCCAGACCTTGGTGCCGCTGCAGACGACCGTGCGCGAGATGGCCACCGGCATCGCCAACGCGTTCAACGCACAGCTCGCACAAGGTGCGGACCCGACGCAGACGCCCGTGACCCTGGGCACCGGCAAGCCGCTGTTCGTCGACCCGGCCACCAACGGCGGGCAGCTGCAGCTGGCCGGCATCAGCCCGGCGGAGCTGGCCTTCTCGCTGGACCCGAACGCCGCCGGCGACAGCCAGAACCTGACCAAGCTGATCGCGCTGCAAGGCAAGCCGATCACGCTGACCACCTTCGACAGCAATGGCAAACCGCTGCCCACGAGCAGCCAGGTGGTGCTGGGCGACGCCTACACGCAGCTGATCGGCAAGCTCGGCGTGGCCAGCCAGCAGAACATCGCCTCGCAGAAGACCGCGCAGACGGTGCGCGACCAGGCCGAGGAGAGCTGGAAATCCACCAGCGGTGTCAACCAGGACGAGGAAGCCGTCAACCTGGTTCAGTTCCAGCAGATGTACCAGGCCAATATGAAGGTGATCGCCGTGGCGAATCAGCTCTTCGACAGCACCCTTCAAATCATGTAAGTCCCGGAACGGAAAGCACACACACCATGCGTATCGCCAGCACCCAGTTCCACGCCACCATGAACAGCGCCTTGCAGACGGCCAACTCGGGCCTCGCGCTGGTGATGCAGCAGATGGCTTCGGGCCAGCGCGTGCAGAAGCCCTCGGACGACACGATCGCCAGCATGCGGCTGTCGCGCCTGTCGCGCGAGGAGGCCTCGATGACCCAGTACCAGAGCAATATCGATGCGCTGAAGTCGCGGCTGACGAACAACGAGACGCTGCTGGACAGCATGAAGCAGGACATGATGCAGGCCCGCGACCTGCTGGTCTGGGCCGCCGATGGCAGCAACACGCAGGCCGACCTGCAGGCGATGGCCGGCTCGCTGGACTCGCTGCGCGACAGCCTGCTGCACACCGCCAACAGCCAGGACAGCGAAGGCCGCTCGGTCTTCTCCGGCACGGCGACCGACCAGCCGACGATCGACGCCAGCTTCACCTACCAGGGCAACGCGGCGACGCAGCAGGTCGCCGTCGGCGCCGGCGTGACGGTGCCGGCCAACGTCTCGCTGCCCGAGATGGCGGCGCTGGTGAAGCAGCTCGACCAGCTCTCCACCTTGCTGAAATCCGGCGTGACGGCCGATGCCGCGCACCCGACCGTGGCGGCTTCGCTGACGCTGCTCGACAGCACCATGAACTCCGTCACGGGCAAGATCGGCAGCCTCGGCGGTTTGCAGAACGTGCTGTCCACGCTGCAGGACAATCAGGACGCCATCAGCCTCTCGAACAAGCAGGCCGCGCTGACCTTGGGCCAGCTCGACTACGGCGAGGCCGCCACCCGGCTGAACAGCTATACGCTGGCCGTGCAGGCCACGCAGAAGGCCTACGGTCGCGTCAGCGGCCTGAGCCTGTTCAATGCGCTTTGACTGACCCTCTTCAGGACACCTGACCCCGCCCCGTGGCATCGCTCTCGACAACACCGACAACGGTTCCGACCAGTACCAGCACCGGCGGCGTGGTGGCCGCCGTCGCGCCGCTGTCGGCGCTGCGTGGCGCGGCCTCGCGGCAGGGGCCGGTGCCATCGCCGAGCCCGGTGCGCGTCGTGGCGGCGGGGACGGGCAGTCCCTTTCTCGATCCCGAGCTGCAGCAGGACGTGTCCGCCGGCCAGCAGGCGCAGGCCTGGCTCGGCGAACTCGGCCAGCAGCTGCAAGGCCTGAAGCAGTCGCTGGCCGGCCTGCTGGGCGGCGGCAGCGCCAATCCGACCGCTGCCGCCACCGCGGCGGCCGCTCTTCAGCAGGTGAGCGCCACATGGCGCCAGCGCAGCGGGCAGGCCGGCGGCATGGTCGACGCGCAGCTGCAGGTGCGCGAACCCGGCCAGGCCCGCCAGGTCTTCACCTTGCGCGGCCTGGACCTCGCGAACCTGACGCAGGAAGGTCCGGAGACGCTGAGCTTCGCCGTGCCCGGCAGCGGCTCGCCGGTGGCGGTGACTATCGACCCCGACCAGAGCGCCGACACCACCGTCCAGCGGCTGGACCAGGCGCTCGCCCCGGCGGGGCTGCGCGTGGCGATCGTCGCTGGCCGGCTGCAATGGAGCAGCGCCGAGTCGCAATGGCCCGCGCTGCGCGACGGCCTGAGCGTCAAGGGCGACGGCCGCCGTTTCCCGAGCGGCCAGCGCGTGCGCGTCCGGCTCGATACCCCGCCCGATGCGATCCAGCCCGCCGCCTGGAGCCTGGACGGCGCGCAGGCGCAGCGGCAGACGCTCGGCCGCGTGGTCGCTGCGCAGGCGCTGCTGCGCGATGCCGGTGATGCGCTGGACCGCCGGCGCTCCGCGGCGAAGCTGTCCGAGCCGGCAGGTGCTGCCGGCCAGGGTCAGGTCTTGCTCGGCCTGGCCAAGGATTTCGAAGCAAAGGCCGCCGAGCCGGCTTACGAGAACTACGCCCAGCTGGCGCCGGCGCTGCGCGGCCTGCGCCGCGACCAGGTGCGTGCGCTGTTGAGCCGCCCCTGAACTGCTGACTCGCCTGCTAACTCGCGTTCATCCGCCCGACGCGCTATTGCGCCAGTCCACCGCGCCGAAGCCCTGGTGGCTCAGCAGCGTGTAGTAGACGCTCCAGGTGCCGAGTGCCTGGCGGCGGTCCCCGGCCGGGGGCGCGTAGCGGGCGTGCCGCCAGTCGCGCACGTAGCCGACGCTGATCGCCTGCTGGCCCGCCAGCCGCCAGGTGAAGGCCGTCTCGATCCGCGCGATGTCGTCGCTGCCGGCCCGGCGGTTGGCGATGCGACCCAGCGCCACCTCGCGCGCCGCGAGATCCAGCGAAGCGCGGTCGTCGAAGATCGCCCGCAGCGACAGCGCCGCCCGCGGCGCCATGCCGTAGTGGTAGTCGGTATCGTTGGTGAGTTGGCGGCCGTTCGCGGTGCTGGCGGCCGCGTAGCCGATGCCGGCCAGGCCGAAGCCCTGCAGCGCCACATGGCGGCCCACCCACCATTGGTCGACGGTGCCGACGGACACCGCCGTGGTCGACACATGGAAGATCTGCGGCGCCAGGTAGTCGTAGCTGCCGAACAGGCCCCACAGGCCGCGGTAGTTCTCGCCGGCCGCGAAGTCCATGCCCGCCAGCAGGCCGTGCGTGCTGAGGTTCTCGATGCCGCCGACGCTGGCCAGGCTGGCCTGGAAGTTGAAATAGTCGAACGGGCGCGTGTAGGTGTAGCCGGCCTGGCCGGGCAGGCCGTAGTCGATGGCCAGGTCCAGCTCCGCCATGCGGGTCTTGAACGCGCCCAGCGTGTCGGACGGATGTGTTGCGATGCTGCCGAAGCCCATGTGCAGGCGGCCGTAGTAGGCGGGGTCGTGGTCGTCGAACAGGCCGTCGTAGCGATCGCCGAACAGGCCGTGGTTCAGCGCGACCGGCGGGTCGATCGCGCCGGCCACCCACTCGCGCCATCCGGCGGGCACGCTGCCGCCGGGTTTGAGCACCAGGCGGGCGATGCGGAACAGCGGCTCGCCGAGCAGGCTGCCGGCGATGCCGCTGGCCACCTGGTCGTTCCGGGACGGTGGCGTCGCCTCGCCGGCGATCTCCCAGCCGGCGCTGGCAGCGAAGGTGAGGGCGGCAGAAGTCCAATAGCCGTGCCCGGTGGCGCGCCCGGCGCCGTGGTACATCGCACCCTGGTAGGGGTGGCCCAGCTGGTTCATGCGGAACGGGTCGTTGTCGACGACCCAGGCGCTGCGCAGGTTGCGGCGGATGGTGGAGAGCGAGACGTCGTAGTCGTGCGTGCCGCTGAAGCGGTGGTTGTAGCGGTTCAGCGCCACGTCGAAGCCCAGGATCTCGGCGGCGGGCAGCCAGAGGCTGCTGGCCTCGGCCGGCGGCGGAGCGTCCTGGCCCAGGGCGGTGGCAACCCAGCACAGCAGCAGGGCGGAGAGGAGCAGGTGTCGGGGCGTCATTTTTGTTCTGGATCGGGGCGACACGAGGCCCTGGCAAGCGGCCTGCCCGCAGCGGCTACAGTCGCCTGATGAATACGGACAAGGACATCCTTCCCACCCGCTACCCCCTCTCGCCGCGCGCGGCGGAGGCCGGCGTGGCCCTCGCCTTCCTGCTGGCGCTGGCGGTGCTGGCCCACACGCACTCGCTGATCGCGCTGCTGGCCGGGCTGCTGGCCTATTCGCTGACGCACTTCGTGCTGCGCGGGCTGCGTCGCGTGATCCTGCGCCGGCGCGACGAGGGCCACCAACTGCTGGCCGGCCTCGTGATGGCGCTGATCTCGCTGATCGTCGTCGGCGGCGTGATCGAGGGTGCGCGCCGCGCGATGGGCAGCGAGTCGATCTCGGGGTTGATGGATTCGCTGGACGTCGCACTGAAGCAGCTGCGCGAACGCCTGCCCGGCGCGCTGGCCGAGCACCTGCCCGATTCGGTCGAGCTGCTGAAGGCCTCGATCTCCGGCACGATGCGCAAGCATGCGCAGGTGCTGGCCGGCGCCGGTACCCATGCGCTGCACCTGCTGCTGATGACCCTGATCGGCTGGCTGATCGGCGTGCTGGCCGCGATGCGCAGCGCCACCGCGCTGCCCGAGGGCGGCGCGCCGCTGGCCGCCAACTGGTTCGGCCTGTGGCGCCGCCTGGGCAATGCCTTCGAGCGCGTCGCCGCCGCGCAGGCCAAGATCGCGGGCGTCAACGCGGTGCTCAGCGCCGTGTTCCTGCTGGTGGTGGCGCCGCTGGCCGGCTGGCACATCCCGTACTCGAAGACCCTGGTGCTGGCCACCTTCGTCTGCGGCCTGCTGCCGGTGATCGGCAACCTGGTGACCAACACGATGGTGTGCCTGCTGGCCCTGACCGTGTCGCCGAACGCCGCCATCGCCGCGCTGGCCTTCCTCGTGATCGTCCACAAGCTGGAGTACCTGCTGAACGCCCGCATCCAGGGCCAGCAGATCGGCGCGCAGGCCTGGGAGCTGCTGATCGTGCTGTTCGCCTTCGAGGCGCTGTTCGGCGTGACCGGGATGGTGCTGGCGCCGGTGCTCTACGCTTTCTTTAAGGGCGAGCTGCGACGGGTGGGCTGGCTGGATTGAGCGGCGCTGTGTTCAAGATCACCAGCTGATATGTGTAGCGTTTGGGCTACACTCGAGCAATGCAGGCGCTGAAGACAGATGAGTACCGAGATTGGCTCGATGGCCTGAAAGACCGCATGGGCAGAGCACGGATCCTGGTGCGCGTTGACCGCCTGATTGACTGAAACCCGCGGCAGCACCGCGATCTGACGGACGGTTTCTCGGAGCTGAAGATCGATGTAGGCCTGGGCTACCGCATCTACTACACACAGCGCGGAACACGGCTGCTGCTACTGCTGATCGGTGGCGACAAGGCTTCGCAGCAAAAAGACATCGCGCTGGCAATTCATCTGGCAAAGAACTTCAAGGAGTAGCCATCATGCCCAGGACCGCCACAACGAAGCCAGCAAAGCCAACGAAGACGTCCTCCTACGATGTGGCGGAGCACCTGCGCACTCCGGAGGAAATGGCTGCCTATCTGGATGCCTGGCTTGAGGAGGCGCCTGACGATGCCGTCGGCATTGCCAAAGCGCTCGGGAACATCGCGCGCGCAAAGGGCATGACCCAGGTGGCGAAGGATGCCGGCTTGAGTCGCGAGAGCCTCTATCGCGCTCTAGGTGCGGACGGCAACCCGAGCTTCGCGACCGTGCTGAAAGTTGCCAGAGCCTTGGGCGTCAAGCTTCACGCTTCAGCCATATAGCGTCGAGAGGAGCCTGAGCAGGGCCTTCTTCAGTGCTGCGTGACGACGATCGGCGCACCCTTGGTGATGATCATCGTGTGCTCGTACTGCGCCGACAGATTGCCGCGCACGCCGGCCAGCGTCCAGCCGTCGGACGCCTCGGTGACGATGCGGCTCTTGGTCGACAGGAAGGGCTCGATCGTGATGACCATGCCTTCCCGCAGCACGCGCCGGTCCGACGGGTCGAAGTAGCCGGCGATGTATTCCGGCTCCTCGTGCAGCGAGCGGCCGACGCCGTGGCTGCCCAGGTTTTCGATGACCTTGAAGCCATAGGCCTTGGCCGTGCGCTCGATGGCGGCGCCGATGCCGTTGATCGGCTGCCCGGCCCGGGCGGCCTTCATCGCCTCCGCCAACGCGGTGCGCGTCGCGTGGCACAGCCGGGTCTTCACCGCCGTGGTCGGCGGCACCACCGTCGTGCCGCCGGTGTCGGCGAAGTAGCCGTCGAGTTCGGCCGACACGTCGACGTTCAGCACATCGCCGGCACGGATGACCCGGTCGCCGGGGATGCCGTGGGCCGCCTCTTCATTGATGCTGATGCAGGTCGCGCCCGGGAAGTTGTAGGCCAGTTGCGGCGCCGAGCGCGCGCCGTGCTGCTCCAGCAGCCGCGCGCCGATGCTGTCCAGCTCGCGCGTGCTCATGCCGGGCTCGGCGGCATCGAGCATGCGTTGCAGCACGAGGGAAACGATGCGGCCGATGCGTTGGAGGGCGACGACGTCGTCTTGGGTTTCGATGGTCATGGTGGGGCTTTCTGGACGATGGGGAAGAAATCAGGGACGACCGAATGGAGGCAGGTGCTGAAACCTCGGAGACTGGCCGTCACGACACCACCCACAGCAGGCCGGACAGCACGAAGCAGGCTGCGCCACTCATCGACATTATCCGGACCCATGGCGATCGACGGAGCGGCCGCTTGGCTTCCGGAAGGGACACCGTTCGAAACAGGATCTCCGGTTCCAGGGCAAGTGAGATCGACGTCAGTCCGGCACCGAGTTTGTAGAACAGTTCGTACGCGGTTGATGAGCCGAACGAAGTGACGACGCCGACAAGCCAGAGAACGCCGATAACGCCAAGGGTGATGTCCCGGGAGGTGGTGTAAGAAACTGAGGCGGGCCACCGATGGAGGTGGCCATCGTGAATGACCTGGATATGGTTGAGGTGCGACCCAAGCAACTTGACCCTAGGAGAAAACACGATGACC
>Ga0247779_1000354_pt1 | contig 31077 bp, 24 predicted proteins | sample UWRJL221509R5_FD_179925 | JGI IMG/M metagenome (GOLD analysis project Ga0247779, IMG submission 179925) | Plant litter microbial communities from Arlington Agricultural Research Station in Wisconsin, United States - UWRJ-L221-509R-5 | ecosystem: Environmental > Terrestrial > Plant litter >...
CAGTTTGAACCCATACTAGTACATCAAGATGAAGGATTCGAAGCAGATAGGCTCACCATGAGAAAGTGTTGATACCAGCCAATTGATACCAGCCTCTTCTTGGCCCAGCTAGATAATCACGTTCTTGTCGTTGAAGGTGTAGGACTCCAAAACAGGTGTTCTGTCTCCTCTAGATAGATACCCTGGGTTGGCTTGCATCTGATGAATACAACGCTTATTGTGAGGGAGAAATGACACACATAACTTACGCTTCTTTTCATATGCATTATCCTGAGGAGTAAACCTTTGCGATGGAAATGGTTCGCTGAAAGCAGAAAGGAAGCATCAGAATGTAACTTGTACACGGAAAGACGGACGACCTACACTATCCGACCTGCATTGACCCAAGGCTGAATCCGTTTCGGTCTAAGTAGTAGTTGAAGAGTATATAAATAAGAAGATCAAATCCTCGGCTTAGAGAAAGTATCCCACCGCTCAGAATATTCACTAGAGCATACTGCTGTATTCCTCACCATCTTGAATGAAATCGAACCAGAACTTGAAGCCACAGTATATTGTTGAGCCAAGTAGAGAAAAAATGCCGCAGTTTCGAAATCGGTAAGGTTTTCCCTAGCACGCGCCTAATCCTTCCATTAGGATTCATTAAAAAAAACACATAGAGGGCAACAAATTTTGTCGAATCCCACCATGAGAGTCAATCCAATACCACGATTTGCAATGAGCTCCTACAGCCTCTATATCGAGGTGGATTACGTCCGTGAGGCGGGCCAATAGGTAGTAAAGCAAGAGGGGATCAATCTCAACCTTATTACTTGAGTTCAACATTTCGAAAAATTTTCAAGCCGTCGTTGGAGCTTGTTAAGGCGAGCTGTCATCTTGTTCAGGTTTGGTGGATTTGAACACCAAAGGACTGGGAGTTTGACGAAGAACATTGGCCTAAACGAGAGACTAGAACACCAATTGATCAAGCACTTGAAAGGATCTAAGAACGAAAGGTTCCAGTGATTATCGGTTCAACGGTTTCGTAGCCGTACAACAACCTGAGAGTGCATAGCATCCTGAGACTGCGTGCCAGCGCACTCCAAAAGGAGGCCTCCTGTAGTCGTAGAGTTAGCAACATACCATGGACACTTTAGATAGTAGCCACGAGATATCTGATAGACGTCCTACATAAGGCACGGCCTCAAAGGACAATAACATGGATAAATAATAATAATAATAAAAAGCATCCTGAGCGTGCAGTCTGGAACGGAAATAGGGGCATCATTCGGGCATACCAAAGTCTTTGGCATGATCTATGGACTACGGAGAGCTAAGTTGCTCCTTCCAGATAGTCGTCAAACGGAAGGTAAAAAGAAAGAAGCTATAGACGGGGCTGTCCCTGGTGATATTCGTGTCCCGGATTTACATACAAGTATTTTATCTTTAGAAATTGGGTAGAAATAAATAAATAAAAAGAAGAGGAGCTACTTAGGAGTCGCAAAAATAACAAAGCCGATATGTGTACAGCCCCATGGTCATATCTAATTTCGCTGGCTGTGTTTTAGCGCTCTGTGTCGATCATTTTGCGCTGCATGAATCCGGTGCACGATCGAGAGTAGGTAGTGATCTAATTTGAATTTTGGATTATATTGTCCGAGGCAAGCAAAGAAAACAAAGAGAGAAGAACAGCAATAAGCAATTGGTAAATGCAAAATAATTTTGTAGATTCAAGGAAAGTTAGATGAAGCTGAGGTTATGATGATGATAGCAGAAGGACTCTTCGTGGTAAGGCTGAAGGAGAGCGAGATATTTGGGTGTGACCGATCTGCCACAGGGTAGAATGAAAATGAATCAAGGAATGGAATGATTGAGTGAACATGAATAAATGAATGGACAAAACGAGTGAGGTGGGCATGACGATAGAACGTTGCTACGTAGAGATCTCTATAAAGAATTTGAAGTGCACTGCATGTCGCTACTAGATAATTATGAACTTGAAATGAAATCGACACGCAATGGATGAAAATTACAAATTACAACAACAAAGAAAGAAAGAGTAAACAAGTCTGTATGTGACAAAGTACGAGTTCTAGAACTTGAAAAGTAGATCACAGCCAAAAGAGCTTTGCGAGACCTTTTTGGAGGAGAAATGAGAGTAAAGAACAATGAAAGGAGTAAGAGCTGAAAATCAAAAGAAGCGAGAGAGCGTTAGCATGAAAGTAAAGAATCATAATGAACGTCGATGGATAGCTATATAGCAGGAGATCGAAGCGAAACAAAGAGAACAAAAGCCAGCAGTAGCGTCCGAGATCAGGATTGAGATAGATACGTTCTTCAAGTAACTGAGTTTGAGCAAAGTGGAAAAAGAATGTCGACGTTTCAATAACGTCTGACGCATGCCTGATATTTCGACATGCCCCCAGAAAAGGAGCTGAGAGTTGCATTCGTGTAGATATAAAGAAATAGAACGAAAGAGAGAGAGAGAACGAGGAGATTCGAGCGAAAAGAGGTAAAAAGAAAAAGATTTCACATCGAAATCTGTGATTGAACAAAACCTAAAACGTCCATAGCCAAAACGCACGTCGAAAAAAAGAAACGAAGTGTGAAAGAAAAAACTATCGTACATCAACGTCCAAGATTTTTCATCATCAAAACAGAGGGCATAAAGAAGAACTGGAACAGATATTGGGGGCGGCGGCATAAGCAAGAGCTACGACCTGGATATAATGCATGGAGTGCCGAGTATGAGCGAATGGAAAGGAGGGATGTCGAAGAGAATGATATACATCGGCGGATGGAGGATACAATTAAGGATTGACTGGTGGAAAGTCTTTTAGCGTGTCATGAGGTATGTATGCCGAATGTCATTACATGGAAGGCGGAGAGCAGAAAGGAAAACCAGGTATACCAATGAAGGGTAACAGTGAGATCAGCCAGAATGCGATTCGACACCAGACAACGCAAGAAGGAACCATGAAGGTCAAGGACAAAGATCGGATAAGCATTATTCTCATTACCGCCCCGTCTCCTCTTCAGGATCACCCATTGACACAGAGTTTCGTCGACTTTCTGCACGCCTTGAATTCAAGTTGGCTTGCTCTTCCCGCTCTCTCTCTCTTTCCCACTCTCGTTCCCTCTCCCTATTTTCCCTCTCCCTCTCGCGGTCTCGGTCCAGCATGGGCAGGGGCACGCCCGACGCATGCGATGAGCCATGGCGGCTCAATGGAGCAGGCCTCGTAATCCTCGACGAGGTCGACGGTGGAGTTGGAGGCAAAGCCTGATCCCTATCTCGCTCCCTATTATCCCTATCACGCTCGCGATCTCGGTCTCGTTCCCTTTCTCGTTCCCGATAGCTCTGCGGAGGCGACTGCATAGTCGACGTCGATGTAGCGGCTCCTGGCAGTGGCGGCGGCGGTAATTCGTGCTGCCGAATACCAGCGGTCGACGATATCCGTCGGGCGTCAGGGGAGCTCCCGCCCCCACCTCCCGCGTCTCGATCGCGATCAGGGTTTGAACCCGTTCCACGTTGCTGTTGCTGCTGCTGCCATCCTGGGGAAGAGGTCCGTCTTGTTAATTCTGGTCTAAGACGCGAATTCGACGATGTCGAAGAATCTGAAACAGCGGGGAATGTATAGGGTGCTTCCGGAAGAGGGTGACCAGAGGAGCCAATGACTCCATTTTGTTGTTGGTGGTGATGGTGCTGTTGGTGTTGTTGGTTGTAATGCTGTTTTTGGTGTTGGTGGTCAAAGCTCTCTTGCCTTTGCTGCAATTGCTGTGATCGGTGTAATGCTTCTTCTAGGTCCTCGACGCGACGTTTCAATCCCGTCATCTCCGCTTTGATCCCAGACACCTTTTTCTCTACGAGCGCGTCGATCGTTTCAGCCATCTTTTCTTGTTGTAGCGTGAGATTTTGCACAAGTGCCTGAGACTTATGCAGCTGGTCTCCCAGCCACATCTTGAGTTGCTTGGAGTCGTTGAGGGCATCGTAGAATGCATCAAAGGGAGCCAAAAACGCGGCCTTGTCACCCTGATATCCAGGCCGGTGCAATGAGGTAGGAGTGGGTGGAACGAGAGTGGCGGAATGAGATATGGGAACAGAAGGGGCCGGTGGCGATCGGTTGCTGTTATTGTTACTGTTAGCATTGATACTGGAGTTATGAATTTGCTGAACAAAGGGGCCGCGTTGGTCTTGTTGTTGCTGTAAAGCAAGTGAGGTACTGAGCCTCGTGGGTGTAGGTGGAACATTGGAGGCAACGCGGCGTGGGTTGTCGCCTGAGATATTCGGGAGCCGGGGAAGCGCCATCTGGAAGCGACCCGATGTGTAGAAAGAGCTCTGCCCGCCAGCCTGAGGTATAGGCGGGGCGCTCTGGATGGCGGGCTGCAGTTGCTCACGCGTATGTGCTTCTCGAGGACTAATCACAATATCGGCGGGCTTCTTTTTACCCCCAAAGACAGCGGCGCGGCGCCGGGCGAAGCTGATCGGAGGTGGAGGCAAGGAGTGCTGAGATTGAGGTGGTGCTGGTGGTGGTGCAGGCTGTTGTTGTTGTTGTTGCAGATGCAAAGGAGTCTGCTGTGGACTCGGTGGCTGTCGCCTGGGAGTAGGATTGTTGTTACGCGACGGGGGGACCTCTGATACTGGGGACATGATTCCAGCAGCGCTGCCCCTCCTCTGCTCGATAAGAGCCTTTTGTTTTTGCTTGACAGCAATCATGGAGCGAACCTGCTCGATAGCGTTTGGATTGTCGTGTTGGATAGTAAAACCAATAACTACGGGAGAAATGGGAGTCGAGGAGGTTTGATCTGGGGGAGGCCTCACGTCGATGTTGAGAGGATGAGGGGCGCCACCACTGACGGTGACCCGTCTCTTCTTGAGAGGCGAAGGCATGAGAGCTGAGGGGGGAGGAGCCCCCTCGTCGTCGGACTCGTCTTTGACGCGAATGCTAGGAGAAAAAGATGAGGAAAAGAAGAAAAAGAAAAGAAAGAAAAGACGGACTCATCGTCGTTTGAACGCTTACGAGAAGACTGAACGATGGGGAGGAGATTGTTGAACGTCTCGTTGAATGAGGGCAGCGAATTGACGGACATGGCGGCTCAGGGCAAAGGAGAGCGTGCGTTCAATTAAAAATCAAAGAGGCTCTCAGCCATCATTTTATATGCTATGTTGCTACTTTTTTATCTTTCTCCGTACATTAAGCATCCGTACATAGCCTCCCGTATTTTCCGTCTTTTCTACCACCGCATTACGCGTCAAAACACTTCCGTAAATATCTGACACATAACTTTCCAGCGACGCTACTGGTTCTGGGAATGGGTTAGGCGAAATCACTTCTTCTATTTTTCTTTTCCCCCTGGGAGGCGTTCTTGGTGGTTCAATTTGTCTTTCTGGTGTCTTTCTTCCGCTATTGGTCGCTATTCCTTCGCACAATCCTCTGATTGCGGCTTCCACCGTTTCGGTTGCCTTCCGTGCTCGTTCAACAGTCGAAAATTCGACACCCGTGAGAGTCGTCAGCACTCTCTTATTGACCTGCGATGCCACCAGTCCTGTTTCCCCACACTCAGCTCCTCCTCCCCCACGCTTGCAAGTTACAATCACTGTGAAAAATCCTGTCACAGCTCCAGCCACACATTCTTGTCGGAACGACATCCTTTCCCAGAACTCATCAGGGCTCACTTTTCCTAATTCTCCGAGTGGTCCTTCCGCCGTCGGCTGTTCTGTTGCTGCTCTTGTTCTCGATGTGGATCCATCCAATGTTCGCGCTCGCTTCCTTTGGGGTGATTTGATCTCCCCGTCCGTAGTATATGCTATTTCATCAATGAATCTTGATTTTGGGTCGTCGTCGAAAGAGGGGATATAATGGCCTAAATTGTGCCCTTCCGTAGGTGTAGGGCATGGATGTGGGATGTTTTTCTGCGAATATGGATGCCCATATTTCCATGCAACTTTACTTTCCGGCAAAGGCACACCTGCTATTCGTAGCGTATGTTCTGCTTCTTCTTCACCGTAGCCAGGCAATATGTAATACATTTTCGCGTCCATCTCCCTCTCTCTCACTTTCTCTTCATCAGACATCAAGTCGACCACGACTCGCGTTAGCACCCTCCTCCACCAAGCACACAGTTTCGTGTCGCTCAGTGGCTTCTTTCCTTCAAAATCAGCAGAGTCCGGGAATAGATATTGTGATTGTGCTCTTGCGAAGAGTTGCACCCAGAGATGTTCTGCATCAACCGGCCTTGTTGCTGGATCCACGTAATACTTTAGCAGGGCGCGTACCAAAGCAGCTGTAGGTGATGGCGCAGATGCTTGTCCGCTTGAATCGACCTTGGACACGTAAAAAATCGCGCTTGATGTGTGTGGGATGTTGTACAATGTTGCTTCAATAGCTGTTACGATTACACGGGGTGGCACCAACTCCCCTCCTCCACCACCTTCTTCCTTGATCTTGCTGCTGCTACTAGCATCAGCATTCTCGTCCTTCCCTTTATCCGCTTGTTCGATCGTTGGTGTGATCGTACTCTCATCTTTCACTCCCTGTTCTGAGAGTATAACAAGGATATCCTGAGCGTACACGCGAGGCGGGCGCGGTTTCGCAAAGGGGAATATAGTGGTACACTTGCGGGGCGAAGAAATGAGTACATGCAGATGAAATTGGCGCGTGCCTGGGAGCACAACGAGCGCGGCGAGGAGATGGTCTCGTAGATTGCGTCGGTTCGATGACATTGGATTGCAAATCGAGAGGACCCGTGGGAATTTTGGGACAGCCCGTTCCCCTGCACTCTGCCCCGGCTTGCACGCATCGCTTTTGGGAACTAACCCGTTACTATGGCATGTATGTGCATTGCCTCGAGGCGGACGAGGTTATTTTCCGCTCCGCCAATCTCTTCTCTCATCTGCATCTCATGATTATCTGTCTATTTTCTCTGATTGATGACGCTTTACTGCTCCTGGATCATAGCCAGATAATTTTGGAATCTGGACGACTTTGAGTTCACTGTGAGATAGTAAACGGTGGTTCCGCCGCATAATCTTCTCCCTCCAACCTGAAAGAGAATAAAGCTGCGTCTTATCTTTCCGGGATACGTGGTATGTCTCTTTTGATCAATTCAATTATTACAAACACTCATTTGCATACGACATTGCAAAAGATTAAGATTAAGATGATAAATTCCACCCCTTGAAATGATATAATTAAACAACAAACGAAGTCCCTCATCCATGAACAAAACAATCAGCCTGTTTGTGATCCGGTACTGCCCAAACTTTAAACAGAATTAGGAAAACACCGTATGCTAATGTAGGGACCATTTCTTTCGCGTATTGCTTCCCATAAACATAAGTAATTTAGTCCTGGCATATTGCCAAGTGTACTATTCTTGACAGAAAGTATGAAGCCATCATCATCACAACAGTGCCATCCGAAGCAGCATGGCGTACTTGAAGTCAGCTCGACCCCCAGTCCCTTTCCCAAGAGTCAGGGAATGCCGGATCGCATGTCATAACCTCCAACGCCATACAACTCTCACTCGTAACACCCAGGCTCGTCCTCTTTCAGAGTCTCGTATCCGAAGGCCCAGAGTGGGTGAGCTGTCTGAGTCCATGTGCATTCACGTCCTCAAGATCATGATATATTCAATGACAAGTGTGGTGTCCCTCAGTTAGTGTATGAAAAATCATCATTTGATGGAGTTGGCCATCAAGTGTATCGATATTTCGACTCATACACACTCGAACGTTTTCTCTGTCGGCGAAGATTTGATGGACCCACTTCAGTCGACCTTGACACCCGTTGAGGTATTTATCTATTCAGTTTGTATTTCTGAATCCCCGAACACCGAAGACACGTTTGAGTTCTTTCGGGATTGTTGAGTTATTCATAAACGCCTTTCACATTCGTTCAAAATTGTATGCATGCAGGAAAGATTGCATACTTAGTCTCGACCAAGTACATGAATTATTATCAACAGAGAATAAATAAATGGTACATGAAAACGAAAGACATTGCAACAAGCAAATCATCTATGATACAGCTATGAAGAAGTTGAGTACTAAACTACAAAGAACTACGGGTACAAGGCTAATTAATATGGTATGTATGTATGTATATGTAAGTGCAAGTGATGTAATGTCATGAAATAGTCGTGAGTAAAGTCAATAAATAGGATGTCAAAAGTGTCCAGAAACATGTCCGCTATTACTTGTGCCTCGAATAATATTGTACGCCGAGGTTCTCGACCATGTAATGTGAACCTTGCATTCTCGTTCTTCTGTTCAACAGAAAAACCTGTTCAGGTGTCCGAGACTTCTTCACTGTGATTCTGGAAAGAATTGGCAGAGACTGGACCATGGCTTGCAACATCTTGGGATCGTACCATGCATATCCAATATAAACATAACGAAGTGTCCGGGGAATGGGATATACGTAAAAGAATGATTTCAGGCTGCGGAATGCGTATTGAGCTTCGCGTAAATCGACAAGACGGAGGGTGGAGAGTTTAGGGGAGGAGACGAGGGAGATCAGGCTGGCGAGCTCGAAGGGAATGTCGTGTCCGTCGACCTTCAATACCAGTTCCTTCAGTTCCATTAGAGATACACGTCGAGTAACAGGCTCAGTCCGCGCTGGAAGATACGGAACAGGTCCTTGAGGAAAGAGAATGTGTAAAGTAATTAACTGGGTGGTTACACGGAGGATAGAAATGACGTTATGTACTGCTTGATGCCCACTAGTAAAGTTGTGGTGGGTGTAATCGAGGAATGTCAAATTCCCGAATAAGGATGGGATCCACACAAGTGAAATTCCATCGACGGTTAACCTACGCAAACGTGGCGCGTAGGCAGCAAAAAGGAAGTATTCTTGAGGATCGTCATTATTGCGATACACGAGGGACAGTTCTTCCAATAGAGGAGCCGGTGAAGAGCAGTTAGCCAGTGACGCTCGCCATAAGAATGGTTCGTAGTTTGAGAACTCGATATCGAGAGACCGCCATCGTCGGATGTAGGGGGTGGCGACTTGCATGTACCAGTGCACGGAGTATGCATATAGGTACTGCGATCTGCGGAACCCTAATCGGGTTATCCTCCACGGCGATAATTGGATGTCAAGTGAGCATGCTTTGGCGCGGAGGATCCTTTCTCTCCATTGGTCTTCCTGAGGACCGAGGGCAATATGACGCCACAGAGCCGGGGTATGCAAAGCGACGTGGCGCCATGAACTGCAAACATGGGAGACGGTAATAGGGAAATTGGTGTCTTGTTCCGAACCGATTATAAAGATCAGGCTTATGATCTCGACAGGAAGACGTTGAATGAAATGTACATGAGCAAGATGGTTGATGTTCAGTGGTGGTGCTGACCGCAGTTGACGAGGATGACTGATAGATCGAGGTTGGAGGGCTGTCTTTGAACCGTACTGAACTGGCGCTAGGTAAGGAGATGGGCTACGAAAGTTTAATAACCAGACACATCCCAGACGCTCGTTTTTATACGCACTCAAAGCAAGAAAGAACAGATTTAACAAAATTATAGCAGGAACGACCGAGTTTAAGCAAGGGCTGCTGGGATCTGTTGCAGTGAGAGGATGACATATGCTACATGAAAATGAGAATGATAAAGGAAAGAAAGAAGAACACGCAGGGTATTCTTGCGATCCGGGAGGTCTTATATGGCGAGCACATACAACATCGTAATTTCGAAGTATCTTACAAAATGAACCGAAACGTCGGCCCAGTATTATCGGAGAGACTCCTGCCCAGGGTCTACCGGAAACGTACAATGAGAGCTGTGCTACCCAAGTAGCGCTGTATAACAGCAAGACAAAAGAGAGAACCTCCGTAAGTCCTTCAGGAAGAAAGGTTCCATTTCAGAGTTCATGTGGGGATGGGACAAAGACTATAATCTCTGGGAGATTACGAACGCTAGAGTTCTTTGGGACAGTTGCAGGAAGGAGCATAAGGACAATATAGTGGCGGTGCCAACGCGTCCAGGAAAGGAACGCGTGCGATTGGTCAGCCTGTCAGAGGACGCGCCAGTCTGTGTTCACGCGCTTTGGGCATCATCCTCTATCAAATACTGCTTTCAGCTAATCCTCTAGGCGAGCGTTGAAAGCATATCAGCTCACACGCATATACCACAATGGACGAGTCAGAATCTCTGGATGCTTTGGCTAATGTTCTCAATAACGTAGCCGCAAAACCATACGACGTCACTGCACATGTGCAGCATATTCAGCTCGCTCGTTCGCTTGAGGGAATGCAGGCTGAAGTGCTCTCTGCATTGGAGATGATGACTCAAGTGATGGCTGCGGGAGACGATGTTTGGCTACCGCTGATTGAGGCCAAGGAAAATGCTGTGGACACAGAGACCGAAGAAGGTGTCAAGGACTTACTTACTTTCTATGATCGTGCAGAAAGTGATTATTTATGTAAGTCCAGTGGGGTATTCGTATACCTTATGATTGACCTCAAAAATAAAAAAGCCATACCGATTCTGCAGAAACATCTCAACTTCCTCCTTGAGCATCATGCTCTGTATCTTTCTGGAGAACAATTGAAGCCAGACAGTCTTGGAACTGTCTTCAGTACGTCATGGACCAGACAGGCTATTAGTGAGGTTGTGGCGAAGGGTGAAATTCATCTTGCGGAGGTATGTATTGACTGGATATGTGGGTTTATGTACTCTGTTAACGATCTTATTAGAGCCCGAAACTCTGGGATTTACAACGAGACTGGGAATTGGAAGTGCTGGAAGCAACACCTTCCTCTGACAGGTATGGCTCTTAATTCGCTGTTTAGGATATGGCTTGACTAAAGTTATAGGTCAGAGTTAGTAGAATATGTGCAAGCCTTCTTACTGGAACGTCTTCGTCAACCACACCCCAGTTTGTCTTCTTATACATCATTTGATAAACCTTGTTGACGAATCCCATCCAGATATTGAGGAAACTTTCCAGATTTATTCATCTTTTACCACGAATTATCTCCCTGCGCAACAGTATGAATCAATTCTCATCGCTGCTTCCAAGGTCCGCGGGCAGACTATAAGAAACATGGATCGTCGTGAACGATTCGAAACCGCCATTGTGAGGACACCACAAAATTGCTTATATTCCTTTGCTAACTCTTATCGAAAGAAAGAAACACAAGGATCTTTAGATTCATACAACCGGTATATCATGTATGAACGTCGTGCAAAAAATCCAGACCCGTTTGTGACTCGCGGGGCGTACGAACGTGCTATTGCAGAAGCTGCGCGAAGAAGATACTTGGGCGAAATAGGCTCAGAAGAGGCGCTACGTGTATTCTGGTCTGGCTACTGTGACTCTCTGGTTGGTACTGGGTTATCGTCTGTTCAAATTGGTATCTAATGAAATTATCAGCGATTGCTGGATGTTGATGTTGATGTCGAGTTAAATGTATACCAACGGGCTGTGCGGAGTGTTCCCGGTTCGGGAGAAGTTTGGGCAAGATACATACGCTTCTTGGTACTTGACTTCGTATGCTACCTTTTACTTTCCCACTAACCGGTACATAGGAGCGTATTTCAGGGTCAGAAGAACAACCTGACGGCGTGGAAACGGTTGCGAGTCAGTCTAGTTTCTGGCCTCAATATTTCCGGATTACTCAAGTCAAACAGATGTCTATAACAGGGCTATTGACGCGAAAGTTATCACGACCGATATTGAACAACTTGTTCCTGTCGTCCTTGCGAGAGCTGGATATGAGAGACGGGTCTTAGAAGCTGGTGCTGATGGTAAGACCTTGTTTCATTGTATGCATTTCCCTTTTCATGCGATTCCAAAACAAAACAAAAACAGAAGATGCACTTCCAACCTTAATTGGTGTTTTGGAAAGCGGTATTGGCCAGGCCCATCAAGGTGCGACTTACTTTTGCGCTCTAATGCACTCACCCTCACTGGTTTTCAGCGTCCGAAACCATCGATCCCAAACTTCGGCTGGAAAAATTCCTCGCCTCAATAGTATGTTCCATTCGTATCTTAAGGATAAGAGCTACGTAGCTCATTCCACCCTGCGTTCAGTATGAAAGAGTCGGTCTTGGGGATAGCGTAGTAGAAGTCTGGCAAGCAGCTTCGAAGCAGTCCAAGTCAAGCTACCAGGTCTGGCTGTCATATACCGACGCTCTCGCGTAAGTGATCCAACTCCGTTTCTCTATCGCAGTTCTCAGGCTGATACTGTTCTAGCAAACAAAATAAAATCGATGACGCGCGACAGGTATTTGTAGACATTCACACTAAACAATTGGATTGGCCAGAAGCAATCTGGGAGGCCTGGATATCTTTCGAGCATCTTTATGGATCAGTTGAAGACATTGAGACATGCTTGGATAAGATTGAAAGTGCGCAATATCAAACAAACATGCGCCGAGCAAAGGTTCGGCGAAATTGAAATCCGTGATAATGCTGGCTTCTCACTACGTGTACACAGGAGGCTGCTAAGCTCACGCATGAAATGCAAGTAGCTGCTGAAGCCCAAGCAAACGTACCAGTAGCCGAGGCTCCTGTACCAGCTGTGTCCTCCGCTGTAGAAGCTCCAAGTGTACCTATGGAAATTGATCAACCTCAACCAGACAGAGGAACCAAACGGCATGCTGAAGAAGAGCCTGCTGAAGAAGCGCATAAAAAGGCACGGACAGGCATGTTCACCCTTTGGTTTTCTTTCTATAGCAAATTTATGATTTTTTTTATCCGCGGCTAGAAACTAAACCCGCTACATTGAAACGGTTGGACATTTTCTTTCTTTTCATGCCTCTGTTTTAATCGTCTTTTAATCAGGGATCGAGAAAATGCAACAGTCTTTGTCTCTGGACTTCCTGAAGACGCTACTGATGAAGATTTGGCAAATCTCTTTAAAGATGTGAGAACGCAGTTTTTATTAACCTTACCATGAACATGACTCTTGTTTACAGTGTGGATCTGTTCGGGAAGTGAAAATTACACAAGTTTCGACCGTAATTGTTGCAACAGTAGAATTCTATGATAAGGTAATCTATCTGTATCACTCGCAAAGCATATTCCTTACTTATAAACTTTAGGAAAGCGTTCTTGCGGCGTTGACTAAGGACAAAAAACGGATAAATGATCAAGAAGTCTCCGTCAATCTTGCTTGGAAGTCAACACTTTACGTTACCAATTTTCCCGAGTCGGCCGACGACCCGTTCATGCGAAACTTGTTTGGAAAGGCATGTAGAACATCAAGTGCATTTTAATGTGGAATTTTCTCAGATTTGTCTCAACAGTATGGAACAATCTTTGACGTTCGATGGCCCAGTAAAAAATTCAAGAACACCCGTCGTTTCTGCTATGTGCAATTCACTGCTCCGGTAAGCACTTTTGTCGCTGACAAGCTAATGTTCCTCTTACCACCTTTCGTTGAAGGATGCTGCACAAAACTCCTTGGAACTACATGGACGAGAGTTGGAACCTAATTTGCCTTTGAATGTTTATATCTCCAACCCTGAAAGGAAGAAAGAGAGAACTGATCAGAATGCAGACGAAAAAGAAGTCTATGTTGCTGGCCTAAGTCGATTCACTACGAAGGCCGATTTGGAAAAGATATTTGCTACTGTATGGTCTTTTTTCTTTTCTTTCGTACCTAATTCAAAACTTATAATTTTTTGGTTACAGTACGGCGCCATCAAGGAAGTGAGGATAGCCCTTGAAGATGATGGTCATGCAAGAGGATTTGCTTTTGTTGAATTTGAAGAACCTGTACGTAAACTGTTAACCAATCTTTACTCTTGCGTGTTAACTTGACTTACCCCTGTTATGCTCCCACAGAAAGACGCTCTGGCTGCCTTGGCTGCCAACAACCATGAATTTAAAAAGCGCAGAATAGCAGTGACCCTCTCGGACCCACGTGTCCGTTCCCGACATAAGTAAGCATCTTGACTCGCGCGATTCTAGTTCAAAGTTCTGACTTGCTTAGATCGGACATGGGGAAGCGTGTAGCAGATGCACGAAACAGATCAGTAAGGGTGAAAAATCTTCCTCCAGGCACGCAGGAAGGACTCTTGCAACAAGTGTTAGCCAAATTTGCACCCGTCAAGCGCGTCGAAGTGTTCCTCGATAAGCAAGAAGCCGTAGTCGAATTGGAAAATGCGGCAGTATGTCTCCATTTTCTGGAGTTTTTTTGTCTCAACGTACACTAAAATATTTGTGGAAAGGATGCAGGTAGACTGCTTCTCAGAACAGAACCTATCATTTTCGGTGATAATACTCTTGAACTAATCGAAGATGTGCCTGCAATCCGTGCCACAGGATCCTCGCACCAAAGCGGGTCCAACGCTTTGTTTGTACCGCGGCGATTAGGTCCTTCAAAGCCAAAGGCAGGATTGGGATTCAAGAAGGCCGCTTCTCAGGTTGCAACGAGTGCTTCCACCGCAGCACCTTCGACATCTTCTGGTGGTAAAGGCCAAGATGACTTCCGCAAAATGTTGGCAAAAAAGACATGATGTCATTAATAACCCTGTATATTTTCTATTTATAGCCCACAAATGCTATGCATGGCGATATATATAGCACTGTAATCACTGCAATTTTAGATATGATTCGTTTCAAGGAAAGCCGTGGTAACTCTCAAAATGGTTGTATTCTAGCACCTCAGAAATCCTGATCCCAAACCAGTCACTGTGGAATGCTCAAAGATTTACTCGATTCTACGAAGGGTGATATAAGCCGAAGTTTGAAAGTAGAGCTGAAGTAAAGGTTCTTGACAACAAGACACTATTGACATTATATGAGCAGATTTTATTATATATCAATGCGGGGAAAAGCAGAGAGACAAAAGCCGGAGAAGAAAGCACATCTATATTTACCAAAATTCACTCAAAAACTAAATGATACAGTCTACTACTCAGTAAAGAGAGTTTTCCTATTTTTTGGGGGGCTCGGAATCCGGATATGGGTGACTAAATAGACGTGCAGGACGGTAGTCGGAAAACATTATCATAATCCCGAGTTGGAGCTGGTCATGTGATGTACTATAAATACTACAACTCAAACCCGTTATTTAGACCCGAACCTTACTCCAAGCCACATTGAAGCCATACCATTTCACTGTTTCTTGAACTTCTAATACGTGGCAGGACATCTCGTGTTCAATTATGCCCGAGCTTACACACTCTGAGTACTCTGAATCGTCATCTATTACTTTCGAATGGAAGCTTTCTGGCCTCAAAACATTATTCGATTCTACCAAAGGCGATAAGAAGTCGAAAGTGACAAAATCTGTTTATTTTGGAGGCAATCGCTGGCAGGTAACAAAGTCTTGAGACCATGCCAAAAGCATCATTCATTGAAACCGTGTGCTCAGATCTTGTTCTACGCTAATGCCGGACAAACTAAAGATGGAACAGAAAGCGGAAGCTTTGTTAGTCTCTATCTGTCGTGTGAAGTGAGCCTGTCAAATTCATATCAAGGAGCTGAGGGTGCTAAGTACATGGTTTTTTAGCCGACAACTCAGGAGAAGGAACTTGCGTTAGGGGACTCAGGAAGGTATGCAAATCTTTTGTCTCTAGTTCCACTCTTTCACGTTTTCCTCCAAACAGATGGGTTCGAGAAGGCATATATACGTTCTGTTTTGAGCTACGCAAGTACTTATATCTTTCCTATTGTCGATTTCGCCATCTCATATAGGTACCCTTCAGCCTCGATAAATCTGTTCTGTACAATGCAAAAGAAGCCAATAATCATTCATTTACATATAAAGTGGGTAACCTAATAATCGTCACGAAAGTCCGGGTACTGAGGTTATCATTTCATAGACTGCGAACTGGGGATGGTTAGCCCAGTTTTTTCCATACGAGTGTCGTATTTATTGATTTAATGACAGGGCACAATTCGCTAGAAGGGACCATGTTTACTATCAATCTCCAGCCGTGAAGACACAAGATGCTTTCCTCATACTATGCACCATAACCACCTCTCCTTCACCTCCCTCTGATGTTACAATTCCCAGACAACCCGTCCCAAAGTCGCTTATCGACACGGTTGGTGCATTACTGGATGATCCTCTGTACTCCGACGTACAATTCATTATTCCTCGGCGAGGGAAAGGTTTGAGTGAGGGTCGAAAAATATGGGCTTCTAAAAAGTTGCTCCAAAGAGCAGAGTACTTCCAGGCCAGTGCGTACCAATGAGGACTTGTTATCACGCATATATTCATGTTTGTTATCTGCGATAGTGTTCAGCTCAAACTTCGCAGAAGGGTCCGGTATTAGCTATCAAGGCAACGACCAGACTCCGAGAAAGGCACTTCAAGACATTGATGAACAAACGCACATGATCCTAGATGAGTTTGAAGACTCGGATGACGATGACGACGAAGAGCAGTCCGCTCGTGGAAGTCAGCACTCGTTGTCGTCCATAAATCTGGAAAATTTTACACTTCATTTGCCCGATTCCAACACAACGGCTGGGTCGGATCACGATAAGGGAGATTTTGAATCGGTACATTCCACGGAATATCGTGATTATACATCAGAAAATCCAAATATCCAGGCATCTACCCCCAAACAGGTGAAAGAAGAGAAGGATGTCGATCCAAGGATGTCCGTTGTAGTAAGAGATGCTGCATACACAACATACTTTGCCATTTTATATTACGTGAGTTAAAAACAGTTTATTTTGAGAAATATCCTGAGGTGGTTGATAGATTTACACGGATAACATTGTATTTGCGCCATTGTCATCTTCGTTTATCAACGTTTTATCCGAGACTGTGACCACTCCCGACAGCTCCAGCATAGTATCGACTCCGTCAGAGGGCTGCCAGATACCAGGGTCAAGGCGTAGCATCTCTCTTCGCGATCCTTCCTTATCGCGAGAAGAATGGATTAAAGAATGGATGGCTTCTAATCCAGATAGACCTGCGCCATGTTCAGCGAAGTCCGTATATCGAATTGCAGATAGTTAGTACATACTTTGCAGCATACCTTTTGGTATCTGGACTAATTCTATTCTTACTAGGACTGAATCTTCCAGAGTTGAAGGAAAGGGCGGCCCAGGTACGGTCGCTTTGGCATTCATTTATTCATAAAAGATTAAAACTTCTATCTTCTGTGTAGCATATCTTGAAATCTCTGACAGTCGAAAACATTGGATATGAAGTATTTTCTCCGCTTGCGTCTGCATTCGAGGCCATACGCAAGGTGGGTATTATTCAATATTAGGCCATTCATTTAATAATTCGCTCCTCTGCCTTTCAGGCTGAAATTCACTTCTTCCTCGAGCATTGGCATGAAATTCGTGCATCGGAGACGATGAAGAGCGTATGGGTTCAAATCAGGCATGGAAGACATCCTGGATTTGAAGAGGGTTTGTACACAAACTTATATGACTTGTACAATTTGCTGAACTAATTCTGTCTTGTAGTTTGGCCGTTGATCGCACAGAGCCTCGAATTCAAACCATCCAGTCCTGAACCTTCTGGCAAAAAAGGTCCGGAACGTGCGATCTGAATGTTGAATACTTCTGTAGGTAGCGCTATATCCCATCATGTACACATTTTTTTGTATGTATAATTTGTTCCAAGAGTCTTCCAAGTCTTTTCATCTCCTTCGGTCAAGCAACATGTAGATACACTCAGAACAATTCGACAGAGTCATAAACGACGTTGGGACTCAAGAACGTGTCGCCAGAGCTTCCACTGATAACGTTAATCGTAATTGTGTTTGAACCAGCAACCAATGTACCGGAAGGGATGGCAAAGTCGTCTGGTAAAATTATTGTCAGCATTATCATCTATAGGACACATAATCTCGTGGGCATTTACAGAGTTGGTTGAGTCCTCGCCATGTTCCACGAGTTACTCCACGTGAATCGACTTTTGTTGGTGCTTAAATTGACAAATCATTAGTCTCAAACTACGAAGGAGGCAGAACCAAGTTAATGTTAATTACCCGCCGGTGCACTTGAGGTCCAGCCATTTACTTGTATTTGAGGTCTGCCGCCGGCGAATGACTCTGTTGTGCGGATGCGCAGCGTTCGTGCCCCTATAGGAGAAGTGATTAATTTCATGCTACTTTAAAAAAATACTTGATAGAATACCGATTTGGGAAGATGATGCAGTCCATTTAATAGTAGTTGGATTGTTGACCTGCAATATGTTCAAGCTTTTTTTAACGTGGAAGGTTATATAATACATACAGCAATGAATTGAGCCATTGGAAAAGACGAGGGTGAACTAGACCCGATGGTATATGTCACTGGACCCCAGTTGCTCATCCTCGTGTCCGATCTATGAAGATGCTCAAATTAGATGTAGGTAGATTAAGAAAGGAGATGGCTGCATACGGATGCATAGTCTGGATCTTGTCAGCATTCAAGAATCTACCACATTTTATCAGGAACCTTTCGATTCAAAACCGACATGAATAACTTGCTCTGCTGGGGTTCCATCGACAGTTCCTGTCAGCACGAAACGGACATAAGAATGCGACAGATAGATATCGATCTTTGTTGGACGTACCTATTGACCAGATAGTTGAAGGCTTACTCAATATTGAAGTTAAAGTAATTGACGATGTCTGTCCTGCGTTGATGTTTACAGTCCCAGTTCCTGCTTCAAGTTCTCCTTGGAAAAGAGTAACGGTGTATGTCCCAGGTTTCATGCTGTTCCGGGAAAAGCTTCCACTAAAGCAAGATAGGTTGTCACGAGATAAGAATACTATATCTTTTGTTTTATTTACCCTGAACCAGCAACCCAATATTGTGCTGCAGAGTTCTGATATAATGTTAGAGGTTTATTCATTCCATAAAACATAGATGACCAACCTTGAAGCCAATCGTCACAGGTTGTCCCGAGAGAGTTCCAGAATAGGAACCAGTAACTGTTCCACGACCAGAAGCAGGTACATAGCCCTGTAGTCCCAAGTTATCAAAGAACGAAGTATCGAGTGACGCCGAAGGAGCCGAGCCTGTAGTTACAGCCATCGCGTATCTTTAGATAAGAATTGTATAAGTGTTCTAGAAAATCAAATGAAAGGATGATATCAAGACGAACGGTCCAAAGAAACCAGTTCTATACGTTTCCGTTTGCTCATGATTCGAATTCATGTACCAGTATAGTTCTTGTTGGGCCGTTCCTTGGTTATTGATATCTATCCATAAAGTCATTCAGTCATTCAAAGGCACGAGTGGAAGGTGCAGCGTGCTATATACCTCGGAAGAAAGGGCCGCCAGAAGACGTCTCATAACTGACTCCGGGGATGATCATGAAAACTCCTACACCGGAGCCCGTAACACCATGTACTTGATCTTGAATGAATCGAACCTAGAGCCTCGTTCATTAGTGGATATATCTTTTTGATAAATAATTGAATAACATACACTGGAGTAGAATTTAGAGCGAGTTTGACCATTGAGCAGGAAAACATCAGAGCCTTCGATAGCAGTGCCGCCATTAACTTCGCATGCAGTGTTGACACCATTGGGAAGAGCAGATTTAGATAGACGGGCAATGAAGCGCAATTCCCCGACATCAGGCTCCGCTGAAGCAAACGTGCCGATGTAGAGCGTGTTGATACCTGACCTGACTATATAGTAGTGCGTCTAGAAGCCAGATCAATATCTTGATACAACCACGAAGAACATAAAGCCTACAATAGTACTGGTCTGAATAGTGACGATGATGATGTCATTCTGTGTCCTGGAACTGACGGTCGCGGACCCTATTGCACGCCTTGTCAATAATATATCCAGGAGACGCTCAAGGACAACAGAAAATGATACCTAATCCGGAACTTAGTTGAGTAAATTTGGAAGAGTCTTGCAACTGTTTTCCATTGAAAACAAGAGATGTGATATCTCCATTACTCGTGTTAACTGTTAGTAAAAGCGTGAGTAAATAAAAGCATGTAGATGTCTAAATGAAATCATCACTTGTGGTGACGAGTCCTCCTCCTGAGTCAACGATCATATTACTGCCGGAGGTTGTCACGCCAAAGGCGGCGAAAGCTGCAGGGAGCAACTTCGCCAACAAAAGAGAGCCCAAACCAAAGAACCGCATCGTTGAGGTAGGTTGTAGAATCCAGGGATTCTCTCGTATCTGGTTTTATAAGTGTTGGCAAGGATGTAATTGGATCTGCAAGCGCAGCGTCGGCTGATTTGTGTTTACCTTACACATTCCCTACAAGAAGGCACGGATGACTTTATTGTTATGAAAAGAAGCCACAGCGTTGCTATACGAGTATCCGCTGTTATAAAAACCTTGGAGTTTTTGCGAAGTTATTGATGTATCAAAAGCTTCAAGAGATCAAGACGAACATTCTGCCATGCCAGTGAGGGAATCTTCCGATACGCACAGAGTCCGCGAATTCGCCGTGAGCATTTAAAAGGAAACGACTGCCGACAAAACGGACGAGGCATTTCAGGCAATAGAACCTGTTGTCTAGACAAAATAAGTCATACTTCTTTCACCTAGTAAAGTCAGTTTTTCGTAAAAATAGAACAGAACAGAAAAAAACAGATGCGATGGCCACATGAAAAATGGAGTTTATAACTTGACATATATCTGTTAATGCATCGAAAGTCAGCATATACGTGGGGGCTGCTTGTCATATGACGTTAGGCGATTCGATGCTACCAGGAAGGGCTCTGTCCGATTCACGGTCCAGAGGACATATGCAGTGCAAAAACAGACAAACACGATATGCGCATCACAGAAGCCTCCCACAGAAGCAAAAAAAAACTATATCTGTGCTAGAGTAGGCTAAAGTGAGAATGGATCTTCGGCAACTCCAACTTCGATAACATGTTGTGTTCGGGCGAGTTGGGAATGGATGCAGTATATATTTTCGAAAGAATCAAACATACCCGGAATTTTGCAAAGTTCCGGGAAATATGGGCAACACAGGGTGTACACCGAGCAATGGCGGAATCAAGATCATCGTAATGACGAGTGTCCTGAAGATTCGGCGTGATGCTTTGGACTCAGGGGGCTATGAATCCGAGGCGGGTTGGTATGATCTCTCGACAAAGGGCGAGGCATAGATATATCCGGAGAACCAGGGGATTTGAAGTCGTGATTATGAACTCCATGATTATGATCACCATGGTGAAGGCTTGAAGATGACGTAGAGCGGGTAGTTTGGATATGAGATTCTCTGGAAAGAACTTCACGGCTCCAGTGCTCTTGTTCTTCCCGACGCCAGTCAGCGTGATTGTCGTCTACGTCTGCAGGAACAAACAAGTCTTGGCTGCCGTACTCATCTTCCTGCTCTTGTAGTTCAGGGGGTACTGATCCTGGTATTCGGTCTTCGGGCTGAGGAGGTATTCTGTGCAGAAGACCAAATCTTTGGACCGGTGTAAGGAAGAGAAGTGCGCACATATTAGTGAATAATGGAGAGCTTACCCGAAGACGCAACCTAGAAGACCCTCGCCACCCCAGTGACGGTTCGGAATAAGTACGACTTCTCTCAAGGTGCTAATACATCTGTGAGTAAAACGGAGAATTTTGTAGATGAAACATAGTACACACTCAAAATCATACGAGTAAACGTAGACCCTTAGAGGTTTATCAACGTGCTACTATCTGGTCAGCCAAATGTTTGTCGCGAAAAAGCTCGCACAACATACCGCTTCAACGAGGTCGTAGAAATCATTTTCAGCGCTCAAAACTCCGCCAGACCAGCCCAGAATCCAGTCTCCCATCGGGACGAGACCTGCACTTTCCGCAGGACTGCCTTCTATCACGTCGAGCACATGCCACACATTGTCGGAGGCGGCCTCTGGATGACATAAACGCATGCTTAACCCAAGAAGTGAAGGTTGGGAGCTAGACGGTGATGTTTGTGGGTCGCTGGGGGTGAGTTGTTGTTGAGACCATATCCGTGATGGAACAAGAGGTACGACTGCAACGTTAAGCACGGTTAATTCTGGGAGTGTAAAGATGAACGTCAATACCTCTTGTTTGCTGACTCTTGCTGTTCCATACAAGTAGTTTCAATGTTCTATTTTCGTGACTTTCGACAATCTTTTCGAGTGCCGAAACGTCGATTCCATCATCTGATGATATAGTATCACCCTCAAAGCCCACCACAAAGTCGAAGAACGGTTCGATATTTGCATGAAACGCGGGAGATGATGGAGTTACTCTAAGGACGTGGAGACCTTGTAAGGGGGTCTCTGATTGAGAGGTCGATTGACCGGCGCCCATTGGTGTATTGTGCGATAAAGAAATGTAGAAAGTCGTGTTCACTGTAGACTCGGATTCGAGAACGTCACGTTCGCATGCTTGTTGATGGTATTTCCAAATCAGGCAACTTTGCTTCCCTTTTGTGTTTGAAACTTGTTGCTCCCCCCGATGATTTTCTCTACAGCCTCTTGAGGAACCGTCAAAAGCACATTGAAAATCCCATTACTCACGGTGAAACTAATTACTATGACGATATCTATGGTGCTTTTGTTTCCTTGATTTTTAGGACATTGGCTTCTGTAGCCAGAGTAAAGCGGTGCCCCTTCTCATCTACGAAGGCTTTGGCGGCAAGGATTTATGCCTCTGTTTGCACCTTTTGCTACTATGATCAACTCTGGCTCCGAAGAAATTGCGACAACGATCCTTTTTGGGATCCTCTCAGCACCGCATATATGATCTAAATACCCGACAAACGACGCGTATTTGGCTACTCAGCCCTAGCCGCTCTAACCTAATCGTTTTTTGACTAACAAGGTCTGTAAAATTGACTTTTCTCTTGTCAGTATTTACTGGCTCCAAGTCATTGTTTACCTACTCTCTGTTCCTTGAGGAAAGTCGTGTATCTGGAATTGAGAGTAATATTCCTGCTGATTTTCCATTTCATTTCCCTGCGGCGGTTTTTCACTTGACTATCTACTTCTTTAATCGCCGCGCAAGGTCTGTTAGACGAGCCTAATGTGAATGCGAATGTTACAGAGCTTCACATAAGTATGTAAAGGCTTCACTCCACTGCACGGAGTTTGAGACAATGAATATTTCGTTCACGTGGCACAGAGAAAGAGGATCCGCGGGACATATCTGAAGGATCTGGTGAGGTCTCGTAGAGTTCTTCCCGGGACTTGACACTGAGAATAAAAGGACCGTGGATCGAAATCTGTGAGTTTGCGGGGGCAGTGATGAGATCAGAGACGCGCCAGCAGGCTGGGTCCGGGATTTAACCGATCTGAGTGTGTACTCGTGATACGGGTGCATGTTGGGCAACCATGCGCGAAGGATCTGTTCAAGTTTCTTGAAATACTGATATAAATTATTGAAAGAAAGCGCCCGAGCTGTAAACAAGTCGCCACGGGACAACAAACAGACAATCAGCTCAAAACGAGGACCATCGAGAGGAAACCAAGCCTGAACTACCCCACATCCAAAATACGACCCTCCCACACACGATCATGCCTGCCGCCCGTCCTAAGAAAGAGAATATTTCAGCCACGCCCCCTTCCGACGATGGTCATCTCAAGGAATCTCTCTCCGAAAACAGCAAGAGCAAGAGAAAGTATGTCTTGATTCTCCGACTTTTCTCCGCTCCCCTTCAAACCGCGTCCTCTCCCCGCACACCCCCACATCACTTCTCCCCCACACTTCTCTTTATTCCATCATCTTTTGCTCTTGCATTTCATGTTATTTCATCTTTTTCTTATCTTGCGCCCTTGCTGACCACTTTTTCTTTATCTAGGAGGCAGTCTCAGAGTCTGTCTTTCTCCGTGTCTCCTGAGTCTTTTTTTTATTCATTTTTCTTATAGGTTGCGACGCTTGTCGTGCACGCAAGGTTCGTTGTGCAAGGGAAAATCCGGACGATCCCAAGCAATCATGCAAGCATTGTATAACTCTCGGCATCCCATGTACTTACGACTACCAACCAAAAAAGCGGGGTCCTCCGAATCTGTACGTAGCACTTTGTGCGCTCTTTTTTTCCCCTTAAACTTTTTTTTTTCAGCTATCTTCGACGACTTCAAGAGGCGGCAGCAGCAGCAGCGGGACAACAGCAAGCGCGATCCGATGGCTCACCAGAGCTCGATATTGCCACTTCACCCATCACAAATGTCGCCAGTCCGCCCCAGAGCATGGTCTCACCTAGTATCGGGTCCAAGAGTCCACCATCCTTTTTAGAGGCGTCTCATTCACTTCCCTCCATTCCATCCGTTCCTATACCACCTTCACGCTACCCGATTGCCGCAGATACATATCATTATTCTCAATCAAGCAGTGTTCCGTCCTCGTCTTTCAATGGCTCTCGGTCAGTTGAAACTAACGGACATAACGGTCTACATCGAAATCAGCCCAAAGTCGAGGAACAATCGCCGTACCCTAGTTCCCCTTCAGATTCCTTCAGCACATACCCCCTCTATAATTGGTCCTATAAACAGCACCAGCAACTCCCGGCTCCCGTTCCGACAACAGTTCCTCCGCTGTCCTACTATTATAGGCCTAGGCGACTGGAAGAAATCGCACCGAGAGACACAATTTCTTTGATTATTACTCTATTCTTCGACTTCGTATATCCACTCACGCCCAGTATCCATAAACCCTCGTTCATGGCCGATTTACGTTCGCGGAGGGAAGAAAGGGACCCTCTTTTCTTCGCCTTAGTCATGTCAACGGTTGCCTCCACATTAGTGCAACTTCCTCGATCATATCTGCCTATGGAACGTCCTGTAGTACGAAAACTGGCTCAGGTAAGTCTCGTTCCGCTCATGGACCATCTATGTCACTCAAGGTTTTCCAGACGTGCCATGAGGCCAGTAGGCATATCACAATTGCTTCGTACGATCCCCCAACATCGATGCATGTAGTAATTCGTTATTTGTGCGTTTGTTTGTCCAAAACATTCACAATCCGATTACTGATTCTTTACAGCGATTGTATCTATCACTTCTGTGAAGGACATGACGCAACACAACACGCTGCTTTCGGAGAGGCTGCTCATATCGCAGTAACTCTACGAATGCATGAAGAAGCATCGTACGAAGGCTTAGATCCAATTGAATGCGAAGTCCGGAGGCGAATCTTCTGGTTGCTATTCGGAGGTACACTTGTTTCATCCTTCTCGTTCTGAAGTTCTGAAACTCAAAAAACATATCATATTTCCCAGCTGACAAGTCCATGTCAATTCTACTTGGTCGACCGATATGCTTGCGCGACGAGGACTGTACAGTTCACTTCCCAAAGGAGCTGGACGACGAATAGTATGTCATAATCCGATATGTGTCCGCCTTTTGATGTTCACCTGTTTCTTTTAGCATCACACCTACTGCCTATTTGCCCCAACCTCACGGGAAAACCGCTATTGTTTCCGGGCTTAACTACACGTCAAGGATCTTTGCTCTATTGGGCGAAATTCTTGTTCGTATTCGCGTCGATAAGCGATCGCCTCCACAGGGGCAGTTCGCAACCGCTAGGTTAGAGGAGGTTCAATCTTTACAAGTGAGAATTTTGGGTGCCCTTAGCCACGCGCCGGAGGCCTTGCGCTTGAAGCAAACACCTTCGCAACCAAACGTGCTACCGGAGTACGGAGGTGCAGGATTCCGCCAAGCAACGTTTGCTGAAGTGAAGGACTTTTTCGACAATCCCAACGCATCGCGAGAGAACGCGCTGAACCCTTTCCTAGTAATGCAAGCCAATCTCTACGTCACTCAAGTATGATCTTCCCCTTCAAATCCGACACGTGTACTGATTCATCGATTGTAGCAACTTGTGCGATTTGTAATCGAGCAATATCGCGATGAACTCATAATGGCTCTTCGAGGAAGCTTAGACGAACAACAGGTCGCAGAAGACCGAGAAGCCGTTGCTAGCGACCTTTTAAATATCTTGCATAGGTTTGTAAAATTTGAATGAACTCACACTCCAGGGACTGAACTGTTCTTTCAGCATTCCCATTCAGTCTATAGCAACCAATGGCCCCAGTCTGGTCCACAAGGTCAGATTCGTTGCGTCGACACTCTTGGACGCTGTAAGGAAGGCTGAGACCGCTCCCGCTTCCGCGGCGCGTGCGCACGCATACCTTTGTGAGTTTCTAGAAAATATCCACTTTAACGCTGGTGTTGACTGGTTTTTCCTCAGGGGACTTCTTGAGTATTCTATCAGAAATCGAACGAAATTATTTGTGAGTTATATCCATTCAATGAACAAACGTTCTCTAAACTATTTCTTTCTATTCTAGATTGGATGACGACAGAGATGGGACGTCCAGCGGTGATGGGATGATGGTGTAACTGGAGGCCCCTCAATGACTTTCTTTCGGTTCTTTCTTACCCTGACCGCTACTTACTGTGTCCTGGCCATAGGCAGGAGTAATGACTTGCTATCTATTATATAGTATACCCCGCCTTGCATATGTATCGCTTTCGAATATCTCCCTGAGCCTTTGTAGCATCAACAAAACAAACATTCAAGTATTTACAGATTAACGTTTATTGTACAACCGTGAAACACTATATGCACATACCACTTAACATCGCGAGCTCAATAATAACTTTGCACTGTGAAAAGTATAATCAGTTGTGCACAGCCAGAGAAGTCATCATACGAGTCAAAAAGCGAGCCCAGTTCTGTAATTGATCGGCAATAGCCGAATCCTTGATTGAACGCGTTTGGCAATGCAACGGGTTGAAGACGCGTCTTCTCAGAGGCACTCCCCACCGCCATACGATTTATTCTCAAGCTTTCTTCGTGAATTTCTCCGAAGTACTATCCACCGGCCATCGGCTCTGCTGTTGCGCGCTGAGAAAAAACAATCCTACAACTTGTTCTACCCAACGTATTTTCAAAAGAAATGACCGACGTCCAGCCAAACGAATCGGGGACTGTTGCTTCTGGCAATGATAGTATTGCTCTTAATCTCACCGAGGAAGAGGCTACTCGCTATGACAGGCAGATGAGACTGTGGGGCATAGAAGCCCAACAACGGTGAATAATTGTTCTTGTTACATTATCAGGCTTGTAATGACTCTATCTTCGCAGAATGAGGAACGCCACCATTCTGGTAGTACGCCTCAAGGGTGTGGCTACAGAGGCCATCAAGAATGTGGTACTGGCTGGTATTGGAAAACTGATCATTGTAGATGGGGAAAATGTCAGCGAAGAGGATTTAGGAGCAGGATTCTTTTTCAGAGATGGAGACGTTGGTTCGAAAGTAAGGTATTCTGACACTTGTGCGGATATATACTGGTATTTTATCGGTAACAACCCCAGAGACTCGACGCTGCTAAATCAAGAATTGAAGGCCTCAATCCCCTCGTGGTCGTGGAGACAATAACAGACCCGTCGGTTATGAGGGGCGAGTATCTCGAGTCGATTATCAAATCCGTGGATCTCGTGTGCATAACGGATGACAATCGAGACGAACTTGTGAGTTGGTCATACAACCACTTTCCCCAGACTCGTAACCCTGATTTCTGATTGAGTTGGCTTCAGATTACCATAAATGACATTTGCCGTAAACACCAGAAGCCATTCTACGCTGGAGGTACCTACGGGCTTGTTGGTTATATTTTCTGTGACCTTTTAAGCCATGAATACCTTGCTCCGTAAGTCGGGATTATTCACCTTACTCGTACAGATTTGAACAGATTTTTGGTTTATTTTACAATATAGTGATAGGTCGGCGTCTAAAGACCAACCGAGAAGTGTTAAAACAACCGCTGTTTACCCACCCCTCGCTTCTGCACTCCAACATAGATGGAGCGGTCTGACCAAACGACAGACAAAAGAAGTGAATCCTGCTCTCTATTTTGCCATCATTGGTGAGAGAATTTTGTTCGCAATGTCACTCGAAATACCGCCAAACATTTCTTAGCACTTTGGCAATTTCAATCCACACACAAGTCCCTACCAAGTGACATTACCCAAGCAGACGAACTGGAGCTTATAGCTAACTCCTTTCTCTCGGGGGCCGATGTCAATAAGCAGGTTTTGACAAGTGAACCTCGAAACCTCATTGAGTAAGAAAAGAAAAAAAACCCGTCTTTTCTAAAGCCTTGGTTGATTTACAACTCCTTTTAGATCTCTAGCAACTACCGCAAGCTATGAATTCTCGCCAGTTTGTGCAATTGTCGGCGGGATGCTTGCCCAGGATATTTTGAAAGCGCTTGGTGGACGTGAACCACCAATAGCAAATTTCTTTCTCTTTGACGGCAACACAGGGGGTGGTACAGCTTGTCGATTGAACATGCCTTAAGATACTTAGGCTTCTCCATCTTGTCCGTTTCTGAATTATGTATTTTTATCTTTCAATAAGGAACGCAGAGTATTGAAGTTGTGGTCCGCGCTTTCTGTTTTCTTCCACGCGCCACGCTCGGAAGATTGTAGGCAGTGGCGTACGTAGCCGCAGGTACGGTGTGCCTTTACTTTTTAAGCTCTGCGATTATATTGAACTCATTGCTCATAAACAGTTAGGCTTGACTCTGCAGATCATCTTTTGACGGTGTCAATCAAGTCCTACATTTCTCCGAATCTCTTATAACCGTCATTGTGGCCACTTATAAAAGCGTTATACACGGAATCTCACGCGCGGACTTAGCGTCTTGCACTGTCTCTTACTCAAGCATGGAACTTTTCTCAAGCTTGATTGAATGTCTTTTGCCTTTGCAATCACTCTCAGGGTTCTTCGAATACCGACTTCTTCGTGATGGCAAAAATAAAGAAATACTTGCAAATGGTACTCAACATAATCCAAAGTACATCACTTGCCGTTTTCATAAAGAGCGCCGGTCCGATCGAAGAAATTAACCTTCATACTTCAGTTCAATTTCGACCCGTGCAACGACTCCGCGACCCCGCAATGCGTGTCATTCCCCACTTTACGAAATGGGCCCAATGGGTGTCAAAGAAGTCAAAGAGCTTGTATCTCATTCAGTTATTTGCTCCGTGTTTTTTCCGTAGGATATCAAAGGAAGCAAGACTTCTTATTTTCTTGTTCAGGATCACGAGACCGCCCGATATGTTTTGCCGCAACACTCTCGTCCTCCAGGAGTGTGGGTAGTCGGCTGGATCACGGAGATTGAATATATGACTGGCATAGCTTTGAATTCAACCGAAACAGCTATATCTGGCATTTCCACTCATAATTTCCTTGCGTTTATCTTAGCAGGAAAATGTTCAGCCATCGATTCCCTCGGTTTCCCCACATTCTGATGTCAATTGATGGAAGGCATCACAAATGAGGCTTATTCCCCCAAGTCCTTTAGCGAGGCTTTCGTAATAGGTTGGTTACTTTGCCCGCAAATTTTCCGTTCCCCGCATCTTGGTTACCTGCCATGTTAGACGATACGCCCCTGTGAGAATTGTCGTCATCAACTGCGATAGTTATCTTGGGTATACAAGGTTGGAGCATTCAACGACCTTAATCCAGACAGAAGTTTAAGTTCCTTGCAAAGTAGTACCATACATTCGGCATTGTCTTCCCATTCGAGTATTTCCTGGTGAGAGTTCCAGGTCATGTAGAGAACCAGTATTTCCAATGTCCACAAGTTTTTGTATATTGATTCAGGCCATAAGCCCGTCTAATGGCGTTCAATCCATGCGATCCTGCTCTCAAGAGCTAAAAGCTAATCATATTATTGTTATTCAAATTCGTTTAAATCTGCTTTCGTACTACGCATATGATAGTCTCCGTTTTATAGAACTTTCCATCAGAGTTCCCCTCGCTGACTTGGGTGATGATGTCGCAAATTTGCTATATTCAGTTTGTACTAGTTAGTATATGTCATTCCAGGTACGACGACATTGAACTATGTGACCAAAATGCATCCTAATAAATGCTTCTTCCATTTGGCTATACAAGATTCAAAATGTAGATGCTCTTTCCCGCAATGGGAGTTGGCTATACTTTACATCCAACGGTCAGTCTTTATCACCGATACTTCAAAACATTTACACCCAAGAAGCAAACAAAACCATTCAGACAGGATATCGTGATGGTCCAGTCGACTTACTGCATACTAAATTTTGTTGTCCCTTTTTTGGCACTGGCTTTGGATTTTGATTACGGCTATTCTGCTTATTTTTCTAACCAATTTCAATATTCAATTGTTGTGAAACATTTGAAAAGGCCATCGATCCAAGCAAATAATCTTTTGTAAGTACCCTAAAAACTGGTGAATATCCAGAAATAGAATAGGTGGCCGGAGCATAATGACAAATTGTCAGTCAGGCATCTAAGCATTGCGGCCCGGACAACTTCCGTAAGACAAAAATAGAGATCATATCTTGTTGACCGCTTCCGATCAGCGACTCAAACCTGCTTGAATCCGTCCGTTCTCTCAGGCCTTTGGCGAGTCTTCAATCCGTCCAGTTACTCCTGCGTATTCCCTAAAAAAACGTACTGAGAAAGCTTTTTATTTCAAATCCACGAAACTTAGGCAACTCCGAGTTGAAAGCATCGAAGGCTATACAAAAGCCAAGCCAGACGGAGAACCGCCGGGTCACGCAAATCAACATGTTAAAGCCTCAGTCCAATCCAGTTGATAATTCTGATTCCGGCTATGACTGTCTTGTCGTAGGCTCTGGGCATGCAGGAAGCTGCGCAGCACTCGCTGCTATTGACGCCGGATGCAAAAAGGGTGAGTGCCATTTTCATCTTTGTACTAGCGCCGACTTCAGCGATGATTTGATGACGTCGGCTCGTATATCGGTGGACGCAAGTGACGAGAATGTGTGAAAGTCTGAAGTCGACCAAGTCTTCAAGGCAAAAAACACAAAGGTCCGGCCATTGTGTTTGCTGTTTGCTTGGGAGAATGTCAAGCACTCGTATAAACTTGGCAAATATGAAGTGCAGACTGACAGCAACGGATCTGTTTTTCATTTTTCAATGCAATGTGCTCGGAAGTTGGGCCCACTTGTGGACTCTGGTTGATCACGCTTTCCCATTCCCCATATCAGAAACAGACGCCTAAATCTAGATTTATTGATGTGTGATGTCTTTTCTCCGTATTTCTGTTACCTGCTCCGTGTGTTACCCCATATTTTTTCACGACGCTGATGCCCTTCATTTTCGTTTCGTTTCTCCTGGTTCCTCGGTCTTATTCCCTTTTTGCTGCCCCTCTTATTCTACTAAATGTCGGGTATTACCGAATGGTTACATCGGACTTTATGCTGGATACGCCCAAACGCAAAAAA
>Ga0247779_1000355_pt1 | contig 31052 bp, 32 predicted proteins | sample UWRJL221509R5_FD_179925 | JGI IMG/M metagenome (GOLD analysis project Ga0247779, IMG submission 179925) | Plant litter microbial communities from Arlington Agricultural Research Station in Wisconsin, United States - UWRJ-L221-509R-5 | ecosystem: Environmental > Terrestrial > Plant litter >...
AACGCCGCGCCGACATCGCTGCCGCCGAGCGCCGCGTGGCCGCGGCCAACGCCAGCGTCGGCGTCGCGAAGGCGGCCGTGTTTCCCTCGCTGGTGCTGAGCGTGCTCGGCGGCTACCAGAGCAGCGACATCAGCCACTTCATCTCCGCGCCGAACGTGTTCTGGGCCGTCGGCCCGACGCTGGCCGGCACCTTGTTCGACGGCGGCCGCAAGAAGGCCGAGATCGCCCGCACGCAGGCCGTGCTGGACGAGAACGGCGCGCGCTACCGCGGCGTGGTGATCGGTGCCTTCCAGCAGGTCGAGGACCAGCTCGCGCTGCTGCAGCACTACGGCGCCGCCGCCGAGGCCGAAGCGGCCGCCCTGGCGGCCTCGCAGCGCGCACTGACGCTGGCGACCAACCGCTACCGCGAAGGCGCCGCCAGCTACCTCGAGGTGGTCACCTCGCAGACCGCCACGCTGCAGAGCCAGCGCAGCGCGGCCGATCTGGCGACGCGCCAGCGCCGCGCCAGCGTGCAGCTGATCCGCGCGCTGGGCGGTGGCTGGAGTCGAGGGTGAGCCCCTCGTCCAGCACCGCGGCGCTGGACGCTCACGGCGCTGGCCGGTCCCCCAAGGGGACGGCGATGCTTGCGGCATCGAGCCGCAAGCACATCGCCACGTGGGCCGGCTTGGGGCGGCCCGGCGCTCGGCCCCGAGCAGCCCCGCTCTCGCAGCGCTGAAATGGACCGGGCCATCGTCGGCTTCCACACGGACGACGATGGTCACTGGGTGGCCGAGCTGGCCTGCGGCCACAACCAGCACGTGCGGCACGACCCGCCGTGGCAGAACCGGCCCTGGGTGATCACCGAGGCCGGGCGGCGGGCCGCGCTAGGGCAGCGACTCGCTTGCCGCAAATGCGACCAGGGCGCAGCACGCGACTGGCACGCAATCCCACGCTGACGACAGGGCCGGAAGATCTGCCGGGGAAATCCCTGCGTATGAGCTGGCGGACAAGCCTTCGGTTTGCCCGGTTCCCAGACTTCAACGCAGGAGAACCCCATGACCCAAAACTTCCCATCGACGCGTCCGCGCGTCGGGCTGATGGCAGCCGCGCTGCTTTTGGCCGGTTTCGCCCATGCATCCAGTCACCGCGAGGCGCCCTTCATCACGACGGTGCCCAAGGTGGACGCCACCGATTTCTACATGTTCATGAGCTACGAGTCCGGGCGCACCGACTACGTCACGCTCATTGCCAACTACCTGCCGCTGCAGGACCCCTACGGCGGCCCCAACTACTTCTCGCTGGATCCGAACGCGCTGTACGAGATCCATGTGGACAACAACGGCGACGCGAAGGAGGACCTGACCTTCCAGTTCCGCTTCAAGAACACCTTGAAGGGCACGGCGCTGACGATCGGCGACAAGAGCGTGGCGATCCCGCTGATCCAGTCCGGCCCGGTGTCCGACCCCAAGGCCGCGACGCTGAACCTCAACGAGAGCTTCACCCTCGACGTCGTGCGCGGCGACCGGCGCAGCGGCACGCACGGCTCGGTCACCAACGCCAGCGGCGGTGCCGCGAGCTTCGACAAGCCGGTGGACAACATCGGCAAGAAGACGATCGCCGACTACGCCGCCTATGCGGCCAAGCACATCTACACCGTCAACATCCCCGGCTGCAGCCAGCCGGCCAAGGTGTTCGTGGGCCAGCGCAAGGATCCGTTCGCGGTCAACCTGGGCGTGATCTTCGACCTGGTGAACGCGCCGGTGTCGGTGATCACCGATCCGAGCCTGATCAATGCCGTGCCCAACCAGCTGGACGGCAAGAACGTCACCACGCTGGCGCTGGAGGTGCACAAGAGCTGCCTCACCGCGGGCACCGATCCCGTCATCGGCGGCTGGACCACAGCCAGCCTGCGCCAAGCCCGCATCGTCGACCCGGCCCCCAAGGCCGGCCACCAGACGCCCGACAAGGCCGGTGGCGCCTGGGTGCAGGTCTCGCGCCTGGGCATGCCCCTGGTCAACGAGGTCGTCATCGGCCTGCCCGACAAGGACCGCTTCAATTCATCCAAGCCCAAGGACGACGCGCAGTTCGCCACCTACGTGACCAACCCGACCTTGCCGGCGCTGATCTCCACGGTGCTCAATCTGCCGGGCACCGCGCCGACCAACCTGCCGCGCAACGATCTCGTCACGACCTTCCTGACCGGCATCAAGGGTGTCAACCAGCCGGCCAACGTCGTCGCGTCCGAGCAGTTGCGGCTCAACACGGCGATCGCGGCCGTGCCCTTCGCGCAGCAGAACCGCCTGGGCATCGTCGGCAACATCCTTGCGCAGGGCAGCGACAACGCGGGCTTCCCGAACGGCCGCCGGCCCAAGGACGACGTCGTCGACGTGTCGCTGGTGGCGATGATGGGCGGGCTGTGCGTCGCCAACGGCGACACCGACGCGCTGGGCTTCGGCGCCGCCTGCAAGCCCTCGGCCGTGCCGCTGGGTGCGACCTCACTGAAGCTGCATGACGGCGTGGACCAGGCGGTGGTGCCGCTGCTGCCGGGCTTCCCGTACCTCTACACGCCGACCGGCGGCACACAGCAGTAAGGGAGACGCGGCCATGAAAACAGCATCTACCCGAATCCCCGCGCTCACGCCGATCGCCGCGGCCGCCCTGCTCGCCGGCTGCTTCGGGGGCGGCGGCAGCTCCACCGACATGCCCGGCGGCCCCACGGCGGCCGGGGTGCCGGACAGCGCACTCGCCTCGTCCACCGCCTACACGCAGTTCACGCTCACCACGGCGCAGTCGAGCAGCGAGACGGCCGAGCCGCTGACGGCCGACAAGGTCGGCACGCCGCCCAGCAGCGAGACCGACGAGCCGGTACCGGTGCCTTGAGGGCCATTGCAGCAGGCCTGTTGCTGCTGCTGGGCGCCGCCGTTCATGCAACGGCGGCGCCCTACACCCCCGAGCGGGACGACAAAATCGTCGAGCAATTGCCGTTGCGCGCCGGCTCGGCAGCCGAGCGAGCGCGCCAGCGCGCCGTGCAGCGCATGCTGGCGCAGCAGCCGCGCAACCTGGAGTTGGCCCTCCCGGCGGCCCGTGCAGCGCTGGAGCGCAACCGCCGCTACGGCGATCCGCGCGATCTCGGCAGCGCGCAGGCCTGGCTGCAGCCCTGGTGGAACGAGCCGGCCCCGCCGCCGCAGGCCCGCCTGCTGAAGGCGGTGGTGCTGCAGGCCCGGCACGATTTCGACCCCGCCATCACCGAGCTCGATGCGCTGCTGGCCGCACCCGATCTGCCGGCCGCGCTGCACGCGCAGGCCGAGCTCACCCGCGCCGGTGTGCTGCAGGTCCGCGGCCGCTGGGACGAAGCGCGCGCCGGCTGCCAACGCCTGGCCGCGCCGCCGCTGTCGCTGCCGCATGGTGCCGCCTGCCTGACCGAGCTGGACAGCCTCCAGGGCAAGGCCGGCGAGGCCGCGCAGCGGCTCGATGCCATCGAGCACCTACCCAATGCGCCGCGCGCCTGGGTCGCCCTGCTGCGCGCCGAGCTGGCCGAGCGTCAGGCCGCGCCGGACGCAGGCGCTCTGTTCGCGCAGGCGCTGCAGCTGTCCGACGGCGACCTCTACGCCCGCGCCGCCTATGCGGACTGGCTGCTTGCCGCCGGCCGGCCCGATGCGGCGGCCGCGCTGGTCCGCGAAGGGCAGCCCGCCCCGCTTGACGCCCTGCCTGACAACCTGTTGCTACGCCTGGCCATCGCGCTGAAGCGCAGTGGCACGCGCGATGCCACCGACGCCGCAGCCGAAATGCAGCAGCGCTTCGACGCCGCCGCGCTGCGCGGCGACAGCAGCCACGGCCGCGAACGCGCCCGCTTTGCGCTGGACGTGCGCGGCGACGCCCGCGAGGCCCTGGCCCAGGCCCGCCTGAACTGGGATCAGCAGAAGGAGCCCGCCGATGCGCTGCTGCTGCTGCGCGCCGCCAAAGCAGCCGGCCTGCCCGACGCGGCCGCGCCGGTGCGCGCCTTCGTTCGCGCCCAGCGCATGCAGGACCAACGGATGAGCGGCCTGTGATGCGGCATCTTCGCCATCTTCACTATCTTGCCGCCGCGCTGCTGATGCTGAGCAGCCTCGACGCATCCGCCCACAAGGCCAGCGACGCCTACCTACGGCTGCAATCGCACGGACACGAGCTGAGCCTGCGCGCCGACATCGCGTTGCGCGACCTGGACCGCGAGCTGGTGCTCGATGCCGATGACGACGGCCAATTGCGCTGGGGCGAGATCCGCAGCCGCAGCTCCGACATCGAAGCAATGGCGGAGCGCGGCATGCGCCTCACGGTGCACGACGAGCACGGCGGCGCCTGCGTGCCGATCGCCCCCGCGCCGCTGCAGATCGAGCACCACAGCGACGGCCGCTATGCCGTTGTCGTGCGTCGTTGGCAGTGCACGGGCACGCCCACACGGGCGGAGCTGGACTACACGCTGTTCGCCACCACCGACCCGACGCACCGCGGCATCCTGCTGCAGCAGGAGAGCGCAGCGGCTCACCCGCAGGTGATCGCGCCGGGCGGCCCGCCGGTGGCGCTGAGCCTCAGCCCCGCGCCGGGCGAGGCATCGCGGGCCTGGCTGGGCATCTTCGTGGCCGGCGTCCATCACATCTGGGTCGGGCTCGACCACGTGCTGTTCCTGACCGCGCTGCTGCTGCCCGCCGTGCTGCGGCGCGAGGGCAAGGCCTGGCTGCCGGCGCAAGCCTGGCGGCCGGCGCTGATGAATGTGCTGGGCGTGGTCACCGCCTTCACCGTCGCGCACTCGATCACCCTGGGCCTGGCGGCCTTCGACCTCGTCAATCCGCCCTCGCGCTGGATCGAGAGCCTGATCGCGCTGAGCGTGCTGCTGGCGGCGCTGAACAACCTCTGGCCGGTGATGGTGGAGTCACGCTGGCGCCTGACCTTCGCCTTCGGCCTGGTGCACGGCTTCGGCTTCGCCGGCCCGCTGCGCGACCTGGGCCTGAGCCGCGCCGAGCTGGCCATGCCGCTGCTGCTGTTCAACCTCGGCGTCGAGGCCGGGCAGCTGGCGATCGTGGCGGTGCTGGTGCCGGCGGCCTGGGCGGCGCGGCGATGGCGCGGCTATCGCCGCTGGGTGCTCGGTGCCGGTTCGCTGGTGGTGGCGGCGCTGGCGCTGGCCTGGCTGGTGGAGCGGCTGTTCGATGTGCAGCTGCCCGGCGTCGGCGCATGAACATTTGGCGTCGTGATGATCCGCCGGGCGCTTGATTGCGTAAGACACGCCGATGGACACGCACATGGCCGCTTCGGAACCTCCCTTGCCGGGCAAGCGAACGCCCGCATTGGCCATCGTCCCGCCGGTCGGCAACGTCGACGAAGACTGGAGCGCCGCACTGTGCGCGCTGGCACAGCAGCAGGACCTCCAGGCCTTTGCGCGGCTGTTCGCTCACTTCGCGCCGCGGGTCAAGCGCTACCTGATGCTGGCCGAGTGCCCCGAGGCACAGGCGGAGGAACTGGCGCAGGAGGCGCTGGCCACCGTCTGGCGCAAGGCCGGGCTGTTCGACCCGTGCCGGGCGGCGGCCTCGACCTGGATCTTCACGATCGCCCGCCACCTGCGCGTGGATGCACTGCGCCGCCGCCAGGGCCTGGGCCTGGGTTCGGGTGACAGCGAGTCGATCGACGAGGCCTCGCCGGGCTTCGAGCTGGCGGACCTCGCCCAACCCGCCGCCGAGGACCGGCTCGATGCCGAGCAGCAACATGAGCGGCTGCGCCGTGCCTTCGCCCTGCTGTCGCCACAGCTGCGCCAGGTCCTGAGTCTTTCTTACTACGATGAAGCACCGCATACGCGCATCGCGGCCGAGTTGGGCATCCCGCTCGGTACCGTGAAGTCGCGCGTTCGCCTGGCGGTCGCGCAGCTGCGCCGCCTGCTGGAATGATGATGAACACGATCCGCCACCATCCCGACGACGCCATGCTGCTGGCCCATGCCAGCGGTCACATGGAGGCCGGCACGAGCCTGGTGCTCGCCAGCCACCTGGAGCTGTGCGAGAGCTGCCGCGAGCGCCGGCGCGAGCTGGACGCGTTGGGCGGCCTGATGCTCGACACGCTGGAGCCCGCCGCACTGGCCGCCGATGCGCTGGCCCGCACGCTGGCCCACATCGACGCGGGCACACCGTCTCCGCCGGCGCGCCGCATCGACACCCCGCCCCCGCTGCCGCTCGGCGCGGAATGGCCGGCCGCGCTGGCCCACTGCAGCGCCACGCGCTGGCGCTGGATCGCGCCGGGCATGCGCTGGAGCCGCGTCACCGTGCCCGAAAGCCCGCGCGCCAACGTCTTCCTGCTGCGCATCGCGGCAGGCCGCTACCTGCCGCAGCACAGCCACCACGGCCTGGAGCTGACGCAAGTGCTGTACGGCCGCTTCCACGATGGGCGCGCACTGTACGGCCCCGGCGACTTCGACCTCGCCGATGGCGAGATCCGCCACCAGCCGGTCGTGCAAGACGGCAGCGAATGCATCTGCCTGACCGCCGTCGATGGCCGGCTGTGCTTCGAAGGCGTGATGGCCCGGCTGTTCGGAGTCCTTGCCGAGGTCTAGGAATCGGCCGTGTGCGGATGGCGAGCCGCCTCGAACAGCGTGCGCGCCAGTCGCCGGTGCTCCTGCAGCAGCGGCGCCAGTTCCACATCGACCAGCTCGCCGCCCTTCACGCGCACGCGGCCGTTGATGACGGACAGGCTGGCATTGGCCGGCTGGCAGAACACCAGCGCGGCGACCGGGTCGTGCCAGGCGCCGGCGTGGCCGACGCCGCGCAGGTCGAAGGCGACCAGGTCGGCGGCCATGTCGGGCGCGATGGCGCCGATGTCGTCGCGGCCCAGCACCTTGGCGCCGCCCAAGGTGGCGATCTCCAGCGCCTCGCGCGCGGTCATGGCAGCGGGGCCGTAGCCCACGCGGGCCAGCAGCATCGCCTGGCGTGCCTCGCCCAGCATGTGGGCGCCGTCGTTGCTGGCGCTGCCGTCCACGCCCAGGCCCACCGGCACGCCGGCGCGACGCATCGCACCGATCGGGGCGATGCCCGAGGCCAGGCGCATATTGCTGCAGGGGCAGTGCGCCACACCCGTGCCGGTGCGGCCGAACAACGCGATGCCCGCTTCGTCGAGCTTCACGCAGTGGGCGTGCCACACGTCGGGGCCGACCCAGCCGAGCTCCTGCGCATACTCGGCCGGCGTCATGCCGAACTTCTCGCGGGAGTAGGCGATGTCCTTGTCGTTCTCGGCCAGGTGCGTGTGCAGCGACACGCCCTTCTCGCGCGCCAGCACGGCCGAGTCGCGCATCAGCTCGCGCGAGACCGAGAACGGCGAGCACGGCGCCAGCACCACGCGCTGCATCGCGAAGCGGCCCGGCTTGTGCCAGCGATCGATCATGCGTTCGCTGTCGCGCAGGATCGAGGCCTCGTCCTCCACCACCTCGTCGGGCGGCAGGCCGCCGGCGCTGCGGCCCACGCTCATGCTGCCGCGCGCGGCGTGGAAGCGCATGCCCATCGTCGCCGCGGCCTCGATCGCATCGTCGAGCCGGCTGCCGTTGGGGAACAGGTAGAGATGGTCGCTGCTGGTCGTGCAGCCCGAGAGCATCAGCTCGGCCATCGCCGTCTGCGTGGAGACGCGGATCATCTCCGGCGTCAGCCGCGCCCACAGCAGGTAGAGGTTGGTGAGCCAGTCGAACAGCTCCGCATCCTGCGCCGCCGGCACCACGCGGGTGAGGCTCTGGTACATGTGGTGGTGCGTGTTGACGAGGCCCGGCATCAGCACGTGGCCGTACAGGTCGATGACCTCGCTGGCGGCGTCGAGCAGTTCGGGCGGCAGGTCGGCCGTGGCACCGGCCCAGCGGATCGCCGGCCCGTCGATGACGACGGCACCATCGGCGATCTCGCGGCGTGCCGCGTCCATGGTGACGAGCACCTCGGCGTGGCGGAGGATCAGCAGCTTGCTCATGGGCGGGCAATCACTCGGCGGAATGGGCGGTGGCCGCGGCCAGGCGCATCGAGCGCTCGGCGGAAGCCACGCCGTTGTAGAACAGGTTCAGGATCACGGCGGACAAGGTGCCCAGCACGATGCCGCTGTGCGTGATCGGGTGCAGCCACGCGGGCAGGTGCTGGAACAGCGAGGGAGACAAGGTCGGGATCAGGCCGAGCCCGATCGAGATCGCGATGACGAAGAGCCCATGCCGGTTCTGCGCGAAATCGATGCTGCCGAGAATGCGAACCCCGGTGGCCGCCACCATGCCGAACATGACGATGCCGGCGCCGCCCAGCACGAAGCTGGGCACGCTGGCGACGATGTGGGCCAGCTTGGGGAACAGAGCCAGCAGGACCAGGATGACCCCGCCGGCGGCGGCCACGTAGCGCGAGCGCACGCCGGTGACCGTCACCAGGCCCACGTTCTGCGAAAAGCTGGTGTACGGGAAGGTATTGAACACACCGCCGATCACGGTGCCCAGGCCGTCCGCGCGCAGGCCGCGCGTCAGCAGCTCCGGCGTGACCTGGCGGCCGGTGATGGCGCCCAGCGCCAGGAACATGCCGGTGGACTCGACCAGGGTGATCATCATCACGATGCACATCGAGATCACGGCGGACAGCTCGAAGCGCGGCATGCCGAAATGGAAGGGCGTGGTGACGGCGATCCACGGTGTTTCCGCCAGGCCGTCGAAGTGCATGAGCCCCAGTGCCAGCGACACGATCACACCGACGACGATGCCCAGCAGCACCGCGATATTGCCGATCAGCCCACGGCCGTAACGGCTGATCGCGATCACCACCAGCAGCACCAGGCCGGCAATGGCCAGCTTGCCGGGATCGCCGTAGCCGGGGTTGGAGACGGCATGCTGCACGCCGTTCACCATCTCCGTGTGGGAGGGCTGGCCGCCACCGGCCCAATTGATCGCCACCCCCATCAGCGAGACGCCGATCAGTGTGATCACCGTTCCGGTGACCAGCGGCGGGAAGACGCCCAGCACACGCCCCATCAGCGGCGCCATCGCCATGCCGAACAGGCCGGAGACGATGGTGGCGCCGTAGATGGCGGTGAGGCCCAGCGATGGGTCGGTACCGATGGCGATCATCGGGCCGACCGAGGCGAACGTGACGCCCATCATCACCGGCATGCGGATGCCGAAGCCGAACAGGCCCAGAGCCTGGATCAAGGTGGCGAGGCCGGCGGCGAGCAGGTCGGCATTGATCAGGAAGGCGATGTCGGCCTTGGACAGGCCCAGGGCGCCGCCCACGATCAGCGGCACCGCCACCGTGCCGGCGTACATGACGAGCACGTGCTGCAAGCCCAGGGCGGCGCAACGCACCGGCGGGAGCGGTTGGTCGAGCAGGTGGCTGTTGGTGTAGCCGTCGACGGAAGTGGAGCTGGGGGAACTCATTGGCGTGAATCCTTTCAAGGACAGGCGGCCGCAGTCTAGGACGCAGCACCGGGCCAAGGCGAGCAGCGAATTTCGCGCCGGGCGTGCTGAAAAAGTGGACGCTTGCGCGGGTTAGCCCGCAGTCAGCAACTGCTGGAGCCCGCGCACGAGATGCCGCACCAGCAGGTCCGCGGCGAGGTTCGCCGGCCGGCCGGGGCGGCAGATCAGGCGCAGCGTCTGCGGCCGCGGATGCGCGTCGCGCAGCGGCACGAAGATCAACTGCCCCCGGCGGCGTTCCTCGTCCATGTCGAGCCGGTTCAGCAGCGTGATGCCGGCGCCGCGCAGCACCAGCTGGCGGATCAGCGAGGTGGAGGTGGCTTCGACGACGGGCACGACGCGGATGTCGCTGCGGGCGAAGGCGCCGTCCAGCAAGGGGCGCAAGGAGAGCTGTGGTGCCGGCAGGATCAAGGGGTAGCCGATGCAGTCGGACAGCAGCGCGGTGGCCTGGCCCGTCAGCGGATGGCCCGGCGGCACGATGACCCCGATCGGCCATTCGCTGGTGAACAGGACCTGGAAGCCGGCGCTGTCCGGCACGTCGTAGGCCAGCGCCACGTCGCAGTCACCGTCAGCCACGCTCTTGAGCATGTCGCCGATGGGCGAATCCAGCAGTTTCAGCCGGATGCCGGGATGCTCGGCGCGGAAGCTCTGGGCCACGCCGGGCAGGAAGGACGAGGCGAGACCCGAGGTCGTCGCCAAGGTCACCTCGCCCTGGCTCAGCCCCTGCACCGCCGCGATGCGCTCGCGCACGGCCTCGAACTCGCGCAGCGTGCTGCGCGCGTGCTCCAGCACCAGCTCGCCGACAGGCGTCAGCCGCAAGGTTCCGCGCACCCGCTCGAACAGCGGCGCGCCAAGTTCCTCTTCGAGATTGAGGATCTGCCGGCTGACCGCCGTCGGCACGACGTGCAGCTGCTCGGCCGCCTTGCGGATCGAGCCCGTTCGGACGACCTCGGCGAAGTAACGGAGCACCTTGGCATGCATGGTGGCCACATTGTCCGGCCGGATTGCGCTACAACTCCGTATCGAGCGAGCAGGAGAACCCTGAGCATGAGCGATGCAAAAGAACACGGCGACACGGCCTGGAAACACGATGGCGTGCGCGTCGTCACGGGCGACAAGCTGGATGCCAACACCGCGCAGACACCCGGCATGGACCGCAAGGCCGCGATCAATTTCGCCCGCGTCGGCGCGCAGAAGCTGTGGGCCGGCACCGTGCACATCCACGCGAATGCGAAGACCGGCGCCCACCACCACGGGCCGCTGGAGAGCGTGATCTACATCGTCAAGGGCCGCGCGCGGATGCGCTGGGGCGAGCAGCTCGAATTCACCGCCGAGGCGGGCCCCGGCGACTTCATCTACGTGCCGCCCTTCGTGCCGCACCAGGAGATCAACGCGAGCCCGACCGAAACGCTCGAATGCGTGCTGGTGCGCAGCGATGGCGAGGCGGTGGCGGTGAACCTGGACATCGAGCCGGCCGAGCCGCCGGAAGAGGTCAAGTGGGTCGACCCGACCCACCCGGCCTGACGATCCGCAGCGTCAGAAGCTGTGGGCGTCTGAATGCCCGTCAGTTCACGAAGCCGTTGACCGTGATGTCGACATTGGCGGCGCCGCTGAAGGCAACGCAGGACTGGCCAGCGATCCCGCCATAGACCAGAGGCGACGGGTAGGTCAGGTGAATCGTCTGCCCCGCGGGAACCTGCACGTAAAAGCGCGGGGAACTGCCACCGATGACGCTGCTGCTGCCGCAACTCTGGCCATCCGAAAAAATCGGCGCGAACACGAAGACGGTGCGGTTGGCGCTGCCCAGATTCGTGAGCGTCAAAGCAGTCACACCCAGCGTGCCGCTGGCCCCCGGGCCGATGGAAACATAGGCCGCGGAGCCGTTGGCCGAGTTGTTGTATGGGCGGCTCGGCAAGACTGTTTCCGTCAGGGCCGCCTTTGTGGCGGCGTGCGTTGGGCCGGTGGCCAGCAAGGCCAGGGCCGCCAGCGTGAGAGACGAGAGGAATCGCATGATCTTCTCCTGAGGGCGTCGGACGAGCGAGGGCTCTTGTTCAGCTGCGCCAACGCCGACGCACTGACAAAGCTAGCAGGCCCAAGCTCAGCAGGCTCATCGCCGAAGGCTCGGGCACGAGCGTGGCGGAACTGACGTCCACCGCGTAGGCGCTGCTGCAACTCGCGGCGCAGGCGCCGTCGGACCAACTGGCAGCCAGGCCGATGAAGCCGTCCCCCAAGGTGCCACTGCCGAGATTCTCGGCAAAGGAGAAATTGGACGGCAGCGTCAGGGCCAGCGTGTAGCGCCCGGCCGCCAGGTTGGCGAGCCGCAGGGTCGAGTCGGCACAACTGGGCGAGGGAGTGGGCGAAGGGGTACCGGGCGGGCACAGGCCGTCGTCATTGGAGGCGAGGAAGGTCGCGGCCGCACCCCAGCCGGAGAACAGCGAGACATAGGGGTCGAAGCCACCGGCCGCGATCGACGCACCTGCCGCGTTGACGCCACCGCCGAAGCTCCAGGTCTGGATGTCCAGGTCCGCCGTGGCGCTGGTCGAGAACTCGATCAGCGCGACGTCATTGGGGGTGTCGGCGTCCAACAGACCGGTGAATGAGGCCGAGCCGGCCATGACGGCGCTGCTGGCCGCGGCGGCACACAGCGCGATCGACAAACGGGTGAAGGAGCGGCGCAAGTCAGGCATCGACAACTCCTGAGCGAAAGAGACAGGCGAACTCATTCTGCGCGCGGATCCGCGCCACGGTGCTCTCAGGAAGCTTCGCGTTACCTTCTCGAGGGCGTACGGTCATTACATATGGGGAGGCGAGCCCGAATGGATGCTCGTGCGTAGCGACGGTCCGCAGCGTCAGAAGCGCACGTCGTCCAGCGGCACGCCGCACAGCGCGGCCAGCGCCTCGACCACCATCGCGTGGTCGTCCCGCTGCGGCAGGCCCGACACGGTGACGACGCCGACGCGCGAGCCATCCGCCAGCGTGATCGGAAACGCCCCGCCGTGATTGGCGTAATCCCGCGTCGGCAGGCCCATCGAGGCCTCCAGCGAATTGCCATCGCGTGCGTGCTCGCGGCCCACGCCGTACGAGCTGCGGCCCAGCAGCTCCACCGTGTTGCGCTTGCGCCGTGCCCAGTCGGCATTGGACGCGGAGGTGCCGGGCATCGCCTGGAAGAAGACCGTCTCGCGGGCGAGGCGGATCTCGACCGTCACGGCGACGCCGCGTGAGCGCGCGAGTTCACGCAGCGCGGTGCCGAGCTGCCAGGCAGTTTCCTCGTTGAAGGCGGGGAAACGCAGGCGCTGTTCCTGCAGGGCGATGCGGGCGATGTCTTGGGCGAGATCGGTCATGATGCAAGGAATTCTAGGTGCCGTCAGGTCACGCGGAAGCGCCGGACCATCTCGGTCAACTGCCGTGCCTGGTGCTTCAGGCTTTCGGCGGCGGCGGTCGACTGCTCGACCAGCGCGGCGTTCTGCTGGGTCACTTGGTCCAGCTGCGAAACGGCTGCGTTCACCTGTCCGATCCCCTGGCTCTGCTCGGATGCGGCGATGGAGATCTCGGCAACGATGGACGATGTCCGCTTCACGGACGCCACCACCTCGCCGATCGTCTTGCCCGCCTCGCCGACGAGACCCGTTCCTGCCGTCACCTTCTCGACCGAGCTGCCGATCAGCGACTTGATCTCCTTCGCTGCCACGGCGCTTCGCTGCGCCAGCGAGCGGACCTCGGCTGCGACCACGGCGAATCCACGCCCCTGCTCACCCGCACGCGCGGCCTCGACGGCGGCGTTCAGCGCGAGGATGTTCGTCTGGAACGCGATGCCGTCGATCACACCGATGATGTCGGCGATCTTCTGCGAAGAGCTTTGGATATCTTCCATCGTCTCGATCACCTGGGACACCACCTGGCCGCCTCGCTCGGCCACCAAAGCGGCCGAACTGGCGAGCTGGTTGGCCTGCTGAGCGCTCTGGGCAGACTGCTGGACGGTGCCGTGCATCTCCTCGATCGACGCGGCCGTCTGCTGCAGGCTGGACGCCGCTTCCTCCGTACGCGCGGACAGGTCCAGATTGCCGTCGGCGATTTCGGTGGAAGCCGTGTTGATGCCCTCGGTCGTCTGGCGGACCTGGGTCACGAGCGACTGCAGCGCGGCCTGCATGCCGGCCAGCGCGTGCAACAGCTGTCCCGTCTCATCCCGATCGTGCGTCTCGATACGCTCCGTGAGATCGAAGCGCGCGATCCGATTGGACGCTTCCACGGCCCGTTTCAACGGGCTCGTGATGCTGCGGACCAACCAGTTCGACATCAACACGCCCAGGATCAACGCACACGCGCCGAATCCGATCAGCGCGATCTCCGCATGGCGGCTCGACGTCTTCACCAGGTCGCCAAGGGCATCGATCCGATCCCGTTCATACTGCGCCAGCTTCTGAAGCGCATCCTGGAACTTCACGGACGCAGGCAGGTATTTATCGTCGAGCACTCTCCTCGCGCCGTCGGAATCGCCCGCCTTCTTCAATGCCGTCACGGCATCGCGGTGGGCGATGTATCCCTTGCGGATCTCGAACACCTCGGCAAAGAGCGCCTTCTCTTCATCCGTCTGCATGGCCGCCTTGACCTTGTCCTGGATCTCGACCGAGATCTTGGTGGTCTCCGCCGTTTCCTTCTGGAAGAACTCGGCCAGGCTCGGGTCCGAACTGGCAGCAATCGCCGAGGTACGACGCACGGAAATCGCGGCGTAGCGGTACCAGTCGGACACCAGGCGCTCCTTGGCCACCGCCTCGTCAACGAGATGCTTGGTCTCGTCTTCCGCCCTGTCGAGCGCCCAGGCACCGTAGCCGGCGCCGATCATCGACAGCGTCAGGGTGACGCCCAGCACCAGGGCCATGCGCCCACCGAGGGTTCTCGTCAGGAAGGTTCCGTTGTTGCTCATTTTTTTCTTGCTCGCCTTAGGAATGGGTATCGGGGAAATACCCGCACATGGTGAAGGCGAGCGGAGGCATGACCCCGTCTCGCGCCGTGATCGAAGTCACGGGATCAGGAAGTTGCCATCAACGCTGTGCGACATGCGCCAAAACGCTGGCATGGCTCACACGCGAGCGCGGTCCAGAAACAGCAAGGGCCTGCATACGCAGGCCCTTGATTCGCGGAACACGATTTTTGGTAGGCCGTGCAGGACTTGAACCTGCGACCAAAGGATTATGAGTCCTCTGCTCTAACCAACTGAGCTAACGGCCCCCCGGGAAGGAAGGCGGCGATTCTATAGCTGCTATCGCCAGGACGGCCCGGCTACTTCTGCGCCGACAGCGCCTGGCTCACCATCCTCGACGTGATGTCCACGATCTGGATCATCCGGTCGTAGGCCATGCGCGTGGGGCCGATGACACCGAGGGTGCCGACGATCTGGCCATCGACCTCATAGGGGGCGGAGACGATCGACAGTTCCTCGAAGGGCACGACCTGGCTCTCGCCGCCGATGTAGATGCGCACGCCCTCGGCGCGGCTGGAGACGTCGAGCAGGCGCATCAGTTGGGTCTTCTGCTCGAACATGTCGAAGAGGCGGCGCAGGCTGCCCATGTCGTTGCTGAAGTCCTGTACGGTCAGCAGGTTGCGCTCGCCGGAGATGACGACGCGGTCCTGCTCGTCGACCATCGCTTCGGTGCCGACCTGCACGGCGGCGTTCATCAGCGAGGCGATCTCGCTGCGCAGCACATCGACCTCGCTCTTGAGCCGCTCACGCACGGCCTCCAACGTCAGGCCGGCGTAGTTGGCGTTGATCCGGTTGCTGGCTTCGGCCAGCTCGCTCTGGCTGAAATCCTGCGCGGTGAAGATCACGCGGTTCTGCACGTCGCCGTCCGGCGCCACCATGATGACCAGCACGCGCCGGTCGCCCAGGCGCAGGAATTCGATGTGGTGGAACACGCTGGGCTTGCGCGGCGCGGTGACCACGCCGACGAAGCTCGACAGGTTGGACAGCAGGTGCGCGGCGCTCGCGATGACGCGCTGCGGCTGGTCGGGCTGCAGCGTCGACGTTTCCAGCGGCCGCGCATCGGCGCCGACGAGGCCGCCCGGCTTGGCCGTCAGCATCGTGTCGACGAAGAGGCGGTAGCCGCGGGCGGTGGGGATGCGGCCGGCGCTGGTGTGGGGGCTGGCGATCAGGCCGAGCTCTTCCAGGTCGGCCATCACATTGCGGATCGTGGCCGGGCTCAGCTCCAGGCCGGAGGCCTTGGAGAGCGTGCGCGAGCCCACCGGCTGGCCGTCCGCGATATAGCGTTCGACCAGGGTCTTCAGCAGTGATTTGGAGCGCTCGTCCAGCATGGTTTTCATTGTAGTTGGCGGCTCCATGCCGCCCGGGCCCGCCATATCGCTGTGGTGTAATTCTTCGCATGGCCAAGCGCTTTCAACATGTGGCAATCGTCGGCAAGCACCAGGCGCAGGGGATCCGCCCGATTCTGGATGAAATCGCCGACTTCGTGATGGGCCTGGGCCTGGAGGTTTCGCTGGAGCGCGAGACGGCGCTGAACACCGGCATGACCGGCTTCGAGGCCTTGACCACCGACGAACTCGGCAGCCAGTGCGACGTGGCCATCGTCGTCGGCGGCGACGGCACGATGCTCGGCTTCGCGCGTGAGATGGCGCGCTACGGCACGCCGCTGGTGGGCATCAACCAGGCCGCCTGGGCTTCGTCACCGACATCTCGATCGAGCATTTCCGCGACGCGCTGGCGCCGATCCTGGCCGGCAACTACGAGGTGGAGCACCGCGCGATGCTGGAGGGCGCCGTCTGGCGCGACGGCGAGAACATCTTCGAGGGCCTGGCGATGAACGACGTCGTCGTCAGCCGCGGCGCCACGGCCGGCATGGTCGAGCTGCGCGTGGACGTGGCCGGCGAGTTCATGGCGAACCTGCGCGCGGACGGCGTGATCGTCGCCTCGCCGACCGGCTCCACCGCCTACGCGCTCTCGGCCGGCGGCCCGATCCTGCACCCGAGCATCGCCGGCTGGCTGTTGGTGCCGATCGCCTCGCACACGCTGTCGAACCGGCCGATCGTGCTGCCCGACCTCGGCGAGGTGCGCTTGGAAATCGTGGCCGGGCGCGATGCCAGCGTCAATTTCGACATGCAGAGCCTCGCGAGCCTGCTGCATGGCGACCTGATCACCGTGCGCCGCTCGGCGCACCGGGTGTGCTTCCTGCACCCGGAGGGATGGAGTTACTACGCCACGCTGCGCCGCAAGCTGCGCTGGTACGAGGGGGTAAGCTGAAAATGCTGCGGCGACTGAACCTGAAAGATTTCGTGATCGTCCCCGAGCTGGAGCTGGACTTCGGCCCGGGCTTCGCGGTGCTGACCGGCGAGACCGGCGCCGGCAAGTCGATCCTGATCGATGCGCTGCAGCTGGCACTGGGCAGCCGCGGCGACGCCGGCGTGGTCCGAGAAGGCGCGGCGCGCGCCGACATCACGGCCGAGTTCGACACGCCGCCCGCGCTGGTCGAATGGCTCGATGAGGCCGGCTTCGACGGCGGCGAATCCGACACCCTGCTGCTGCGCCGCGCGATCGACGCGCAAGGCAAGAGCCGCGCCTGGATCAACGGCGCGCCGGCCACCGTGGCGCAGCTGCGCGAGACCGCCGACAGCCTGCTCGACATCCACGGCCAGCACGCCTGGCAGGGCCTCACGCGCCCGGCTTCGGTGCGCGAGCTGCTCGACGCCTACGCCGGCCTCAACACGGCCGCGCTGTCGCAGAGCTACACCCGCTGGAAGCAGGCCAGCGAGAAGCTCGCCGCCGCGCAGACGCGCCTGGGCGAGCTGCAGAGCGAACGCGAGCGCCTGGCCTGGCAGATCGGCGAACTGGAGCGCCTGACGCCCGGCGACGACGAATGGGACGAGCTGACCGCCGAGCACCAGCGCCTCTCGCACGGCCAGTCGCTGCTGGAGGCGGCACGCATCGCACTGGACGCGCTGTCCGAGGCCGAGCCCAGCGCGGAATCGCAGGCCGCCGCCGCGCTCGACCAGCTCGAGAAAGTGCTGGATTTCGACGCCGAGCTGCAGCCGGTGGCGGAGACGCTGCGCAGCGTCCAGGCCCAGCTTCACGACGCCACGCACGCGCTGACCGCCTATCTGAACGGCACCGAGCTGGACCCCCAGCGCATGCAGGAGCTGGACGACCGCGTCTCCGCCTGGATGACGCTCGCCCGCCGCTACCGCCGCCCGCCGGCCGAGCTGCCGGCACTGCTGGCGCAGTGGCGGGGCGAGCTGCAGTCGCTCGACGCCGCCACCGACGTGGCCGCTTTGGAGCAAGACCTGGCCCTCGCCGCGCAAGCCTTCCAGAAGGAGGCGAAACGGGTCAGCACGGCCCGCACGCAGGCCGCGCCGAAGCTGGCCGCGGCGGTCACGCAGGCGATGCAGCAATTGGGCATGGCCGGCGGCGCCTTCGCCGTCAGCCTCTTGCCGCAGGAGCAGCCGCAGAGCTTCGGCCTGGAGTCGGCCGAGTTCCTCGTTGCCGGGCACGCGGGCAGCACGCCACGGCCACTGGCCAAGGTCGCCTCTGGCGGCGAACTCTCGCGCATCTCGCTGGCGATCGCGGTGACGACCTGCCAGCTCGAACAGCAGGGCGGCGCGGGCACGCTGATCTTCGACGAGATCGACGCCGGCGTCGGCGGCGCGGTGGCCGAGACGGTCGGTCGCCTGATGAAGCAGCTGGGGCGCGAGCGCCAGGTGCTCGCTGTCACGCACCTGCCGCAGGTCGCCGCCTGTGCCGACCAGCACCTGGTCGTCGCCAAGGCCCTGCGTGGCGGGCAGACGAGCAGCGAGGTGAGGCCGGTCAGCGGCGAGACCCGCGTCGCCGAGATCGCCCGCATGCTCGGCGGCGAGCGGCTCTCGTCCACCAGCCTGGCCCATGCACAGGAGATGCTCGATCTCTCCGCCGTCACCACACCACCAGCGAAGAAGGCGAAATCATGACGACGAGTACCAACGCCCCACTCCGCCCGCCGCAGAGCGAGGTGGTGCTCGTCACCGGCATGGCCGGCGGCGGCAAGTCGCTGGCCATGCACGCGCTGGAGGATGCCGGTTTCTTCTGCGTGGACAACCTGCCCGCTGATCTGCTGATGGACTTCCTGCGGCTGGAGCGAGAGCGGGGCAGCCGTCGCGTGGCGATCGCCGTGGACGTGCGCAGCGCCGGCTCCCTGCCGCTCCTGGCGCCGCTGATCAAGCAGTTGCGCGCCGAGGGCGTCAACGTGCGCTCGATCTTCCTGGACGCCGACGACGAGGCGCTGATGCGGCGCTTCTCCGAGACGCGCCGTCCGCACCCGCTGCGCCAGGATTCACTGGGCAACGGGGAGGAGGCCCACCGCGCGCTGCACGACGCGATCGCGCTGGAACGCCAGATGCTGACCGACGTGCGCGAGGACTCCACCGTGCTCGACACCAGCCAGCTGCGCCCGGCCCAGCTGCGCGCCTGGGTGCGCGACCTGGTGGTCGTGCGCGGCGATTCGCTGACGCTGGTGTTCGAGTCCTTCGCCTACAAGCACGGCGTACCGAGCGACGCGGATTTCGTCTTCGACGTGCGCGTGCTGCCGAACCCCTACTACGACCGCGAGCTGCGCCCGCTGACCGGCCGCGATGCCCCGGTGGCCGCCTACCTGGCCGCACAGCCCGAGGTGGGGCTGATGATGGGCCAGATTGCCGGCTTCCTGCAGCGCTGGCTGCCGAACTTCGCGGCCGACCAGCGCAGCTACCTGACCGTCGCGATCGGCTGCACCGGCGGCCAGCATCGCTCGGTCTATCTGGTGGAGATGCTGGCCGCGCAGTTCAGCCACCACGGCCAGGTGCTGATCCGGCACCGCGAGCTGGACGCCCGCATCGGCCACTGATCGGTGAGATTCAGGCTGTCTGCTGGCCGTCTTCCGAGGCCAGAAGCGCCAGCAGCGCGGCCGTACCCACCGGCCCCATCAGCACGATCGCCAGCATCCACGGGAACAGCCCGCGACCGCTGCGCTTGAGCACCACGCCCATGAAGGTCCAGTGGGCCACGATCGAGCAGCCCAGGCCGATGCCCAGGAACGCCATGCGCGCCGCCGGGGGATCGTCCAGGTTCGCCGCCGAGATCAGGAACCACAGGCAGCAACCGGCCGCCAGCAGGGCGACCAGCGCGGATTCGACGGCACTCTTGACGGCAGGTTTCATCGTGATGACGCTCAAGTAATCAGTTTCTTCAGCGGAGCGGGCAGCGCGTATTCGGCCAGGCGCTCGCGAGCCACCCATTGTCCATCGGGAGTGCCTGCCGGCAAAGCGGCGAGCACTTCCGCGCGGCGCGTGTGCAGCACCCAGTCGAAGTGCGTCAGCGCGTGCTCGATCCGCGGCATCGTCTCCAGCTCGGCGCCGAGCGTGCCGGCCGCATTCATCAGCGCGGACTCGTCTTCGAACATCGGCAGGCTCCACAGCCCCGCCCAGACGCCGGTCGGCGGCCGCTGCTGCAGCAGCACGCGGCCCTCGCGCTCCAGCCACAGCCACCAGTTCTCGCGCCGGCTGCGCTTGAGCTTCTTCGTCTTGACCGGGAACACCGTGGGGTCACCCTGCGCCCTGCCCCGGCACAGGTCGGACACCGGGCACAGCAGGCACTGCGGCGAACGGGCGGTGCAGACCGTCGCGCCCAGGTCCATCAGGCCCTGCGTGTAAGACTCGATGCCCTTCGCGGGCAACAGCGCGGTGGCGAGCGCCCAGAGTTTCTTCTCCTCGGCGCTGCTGGCCATGTCGCCGCCGAAGGCCAGCAGCCGCGTCAGCACGCGCTTCACGTTGCCGTCCAGGATCGCGACACGCTCGCCGAAGCAGAAGGCCGCGATCGCTGCGGCGGTGGAGCGGCCGATGCCGGGCAGTGTCTCCAGTTCGGCCGCGCTGCGGGGGAATTGGCCGTGATGCCGCTCGGCCACGGCGCGTGCGCAGGCATGCAGGTTGCGCGCCCGGCTGTAATAGCCCAGGCCCTGCCACATCGCCAGCACCTCGTCGAGGCTCGCGGCGGCGAGGTCGACGACGGTCGGGAAGCGTTCGAGGAAGCGTGCGTAGTAGCCCAGCACCGTCGTCACCTGCGTCTGCTGCAGCATGATCTCCGACAGCCAGACGCGGTACGGGTCCTGGGTGTTCTGCCAGGGCAGCGCATTGCGGCCATGGCTGCGCTGCCAGGCGACCAGCAGCGGGCCGAAATCGAGAGGCAGCGATGCGTCGGCGCTGTCGGGCCGGAGCCTTACTTCTTTTGGCATGAGGGGCAGAAAAAGGTCGAGCGCTGGCCCTGCACGATGCGGCGGATCTTCGTGCCGCAGGTGAAGCAGGGTTCACCTTCGCGGCCATAGACCTGCGCCTGCATCTGGAAGCTGCCGGCCACGCCGTGTGCGTCGCGGAAGTCGCGCAGCGTGGTGCCGCCGGCCTCCAGCGCCCGCGCCAGCACGCTGCTTACCGCATGCGCGAGCTTCGCGGCACGCGGCCGGCTCAGCTTGGCGGCCTGCAGCCGCGGGTCGATGCCGGCGAGGAACAAGGCCTCGCAGGCGTAGATGTTGCCGGCACCGACGACGATGTCACCCGCCAGCAGCGCGAGCTTGACGGCCACGCGCCGGCCGCTGAGCCCGGCGTGCAGGTGAGCGCCATCGAAGCGTGGATCGAAGGGCTCCAGGCCCAGGCCCGCGAGCAGCTTGGCGGCGGGATCGTCCGCCAGCGAATCGGACCAGACGACGGCGCCGAAGCGGCGCGGATCGTGAAGGCGCAGCAGGCCGCGATCGGTCAGCAGGTCGAAGTGGTCGTGCAGCCCCGGCTCGGGCACGTGGGCCGTGAAGCCCAGCGAGCCGGACATGCCCAGGTGCATCAAGAGCCCGCCGGACGATCCATTCGCTCGCGACACCGGCAGCCACAAATATTTACCTCTTCGAGTGGCCGCGCCGACGCGCGCACCGGTGAGGCTTTCGGGCGCCAGACCGAGCGGCCAGCGCAGCGGTTTCCCCAGGCGGGTCTGCAGCACCGTGGCCCCTTCGATCGCCTCGGCAAAGCTGCGGCGGGTGACTTCGACTTCGGGGAGTTCAGGCATCCCAAGATGATATCGGGGCAGAATGTTTGTCCGTCTTCCAGGAGCATTCATGCCCGCAACGTACCGTCGCAGCAAGCCGTTAGCACAGGCGGCGCTGCTCGTCGCCAGCCTGATCGGCGGCCTACCTGCCTGGGCCGCCACGGCGCCTTCGGCCGTCGCGCCGGCCGCCAGTGCGCCGCAGGACGACGAGCCCACGAACTCCGGGATGGACGCTCCGCTGTTCTATCAATTGCTGGTCGGCGAGATGGAACTGCGCACCGGCCAGGCCGGCGTGGCCTACCAGGTGCTGCTGGATGCAGCGCGGCGCACGCAGGACGAGGAGCTGTTCAAGCGCGTCGTCAACATCGCGCTGCAGGCGCGCGCGGGCGAACAGGCGCTCGGCGCGGCCAAGGCCTGGGCCAGCGCGATTCCGGGCTCGCTCCCCGCGCGCCAGATGGTGGTGCAGCTGCTGGCGCTGCTCAATCGCACGACCGAGGTGGCCGAGCCGCTGCGCGAACTGCTGCAGCTGACGCCGGCCGAACAGCGGCCGATGGTGATCGCCGCGCTGCCGCGCACCTTCCAGCGCACCACCGAGCCGCAGAAGGTCTATCAGACCTTGGAGCCGATCCTGCAGTCCGCCGCCAAGGAGCCGCAGACGCGCGACATGGCGCTGGTCGCGCAGGCCCGGCTCGCGCAGGCAGCGGGCGACACGGCCACCGCACTGAAGATCACCCGCGAGCTGGCCGAGAGCTCTCCGCAACTCGATGACGCCATGCAGCTCGCACTGGACCTGATGCCCAGCCAGCCCGAGGCCGAGGCCCTGGTCGGCGCGCGGCTGAAGGCCCAGCCGGCCAACCACGCCTTGCGCCTGGCCTATGGCCGCGCGCTGGTCCGTGCCCAGCGGCCGGAGGATGCGACGCGGCAATTCGGCGCCGTCGTCGAAGCGGCACCCGACAACGCGCCCGCCTGGTTCGCGCTCGGCGCCATGGAGCTCGACCTGCGCCATGCCGCGGCCGCCGAGACCGCACTGAACGAATATCTGAAGCGCCTTCCCGACGCGCCCGCGACGGCGACCGAGGGCGACGGCCTGCTGGTCTCCGAGGCGCGCCAGCAGGCCTGGCTGATGCTGTCGCAGGCGGCCGAGATGCGCGGCGACGTCAAGGCCGCCGAGGCCTGGCTGCAAAAGATCGACCGGCCCGATCGCAAGATCGAGACGCTCTACCGGCGCGCCTCGCTGCTGGCCAGGCAGGACAGGCTGGACCAGGGCCGCAAGCTGCTGCAGGCGCAGCCCGGCGACAGCGATGCCGACGCTCGCGCCAAGATGCTCGCCGAGGCGCAGCTGCTGCGCGAAGCGAAGCAGTGGCAGGCCGCGCACGACGTGCTCAAGCGCGCGAACGAACGCTTCGCTGACGACGTGGACCTGCTGTACGAGCAGTCGATGATGTCCGAGAAGCTCAGCAGGGTCGACGAGATGGAGACGCTGCTCAAGCGCGTGATCGCGCTGAAGCCTGACTATGCGAACGCCTACAACGCGCTCGGCTACTCGCTCGCCGATCGCGGGGTGCGGCTGGAGGAATCTCGCGGGCTGATCGCCAAGGCGCTCAGCTACGCGCCGAAGGAGCCTTTCTTCATCGACAGCATGGGCTGGGTCGAGTTCAAGCTCGGCAACCGCACCGAGGCGCTGCGCCTGCTGCGCGAGGCCTACCAGGCAAGACCTGACACCGAGATCGCCGCCCACCTCGGCGAAGTGCTGTGGAGCGGCGGCGAACAGGACGAGGCGCGACGCGTCTGGCAGGAAGGCGCCAAGCGCGAGCCCAAGAACGAGGCGCTGCTGGAAACGCTGAACCGCCTGAAGGCCAAGCTGTGAGGCGGGCCGCATCGCTGCTGCTGGCCTGCACGCTGCTGGCCGGGTGCGCCAGCCTGAAGCATCAGCAGCGTGAGACGGGCGAGGGCGACCTTCACTTGAGCGGCCGGCTCAGCGTCCAGGTGGCAGGTGTGGCCGGCGGCAGGGCCAGCGGCGGCAACGGCGCCTTCGAGCTGAGCGGCCAGCCCAAGGCCGGGCAGCTGGAGCTCGCCACGCCGCTGGGCAGCCTGGTCGCGCGCGCCGTCTGGCGCGATGGCGACGTACGGCTGCAGACGCCCGAGGACGAGCGCCGCTTCGACGACCTCGACGCGCTGACGCGCGAGATGCTCGGCGAAGCGATTCCGGTGGCCGCGCTGTTCGACTGGCTGCAGGGCCGGCCCTGGTCGCAGGCGGCGCACACGCCGCAGGGCACGGGCTTCGAGCAGCTCGGCTGGCAGATCGACCTGTCGCACTTCGGCGAGGGCCTGATCGTCGCCACGCGAAAGGCGGAGCCAGCGGTGACGCTGAAGGCCCGCATCGATAAAACGTAAGTACTGCATGCACGCGATCTACGACGTCCCCGCCCCGGCCAAGCTCAACCTGTTCCTTCATGTCGTCGGCAAGCGGGCCGATGGCTACCACCTGCTGCAATCGATCTTCGCGCTGATCGACTGGGCGGACACGCTGCACTTCGAGCGCCGCGCCGACGGGCAACTGGCCCGCCACGACAGCGAAGGCGCGGGCCTGCCGCCGGACGACCTGTGCCTGCGCGCGGCCCGTGCCTTGCAGGCCGCCAGCGGCTGCACCTTGGGCGCGGACATCCACATCGAGAAGCGCCTGCCGGCCGGCGCCGGCATGGGCGGCGGATCGTCGGACGCGGCCTCCACGCTGCTGGCGCTGAACCGCCTCTGGGACTTGGACTGGCCTTTACAAAAATTAAAAGACCTGGGTTTGAGCCTGGGCGCCGACGTGCCCTTCTTCCTGGGCGGAACGCACGCGTTTGTCGAAGGCATCGGAGAAATCCTGCATCCGATCGATTTGCCGGCCCAGCGTTTTGCGGTGCTCAAGCCTGCCGCCAGCATCGCCACCAAGGAAATTTTTTCCTCGCCTCTCTTGGCAAGGTCCGATTCCGTGGCTATAGTAGCGGGCTTTCCTGCACACAACGGCAGCGAGAACAAGACAGACGGGCTAACGCGATTTCTCGACGGCTTCGGCAAGAATGACTTGCAGAAAGCAGCCGAGGCAGCAAGCCCGGAAGTGGTTCAAGCGTTGGCGATACTGGAAGCGAAGTTCGGCAACAGCCGGATGACGGGATCAGGTAGCGCGGTGTTTGCGAACGTTGCGAGCAAGGAAGAAAAAGAAGAAGGCATGGCCGACCAATCTTTGGCGACAATGCTGCAGGGCGAAATTCCTGCAGGATGGATTGGAAGGATGTGCCGCAGTCTGGAGCGCCACCCCTTGAAGGGCTGGGCAAATGACTGAGACAAGTTGATGGGGTGCAGCAGCTCTGCTGTGTCCTGTGTAGGGGAGTCGCCAAGTTGGTCAAGGCATCGGATTTTGATTCCGACATGCGAGGGTTCGAGTCCTTCCTCCCCTGCCAAGATCTCTCTCAGAGCCTGCCGTCCTTTCGAAAGAGAGGCGCAGGCTCTGTTTCGTAAGACCGGGACACGCGGGCAGTGACCTCGGGTCCTCTCTCAAAAGGATGGCCCGTGCTGCTCAATACCGTCCTCTTCACCGGCAACGCAAACCCGGTCCTCTCCCAGGAGATCGCTTCCCACCTCGGCCTCGAGCTGGGCAAGGCCGTCGTCGGTCGTTTCTCCGATGGTGAAGTCACCGTCGAGATCCAGCAGAACGTTCGCGCCCGCGACGTCTTCATCGTCCAGCCCACCTGCGCGCCGACGAATGAGAACCTGATGGAACTGCTGATCATGGTCGATGCGATGAAGCGCGCGAGCGCCCGCCGCATCACCGCCGTGATCCCCTACTTCGGCTATGCCCGCCAGGACCGCCGCCCGCGCTCGACGCGCGTGCCGATCTCGGCCAAGGTCGTTGCCAACCTGCTGGAAACCGTCGGCGTCGAGCGCGTGCTGACGATGGACCTGCACGCCGACCAGATCCAGGGCTTCTTCGACATCCCGGTCGACAACATCTACGCCAGCCCCGTCCTGCTGTCGGACCTGAAGGCCCGCAACTACTCGAACCTGGTCGTCGTCAGTCCCGACGTCGGCGGTGTCGTGCGTGCCCGCGCGCTGGCCAAGCAGCTCGGCTGCGACTTGGCCATCATCGACAAGCGCCGCCCGGCCGCCAACGTCTCCGAAGTGATGCACGTGATCGGCGAGATCGACGGCCGCAACTGCGTGATCATGGACGACATGATCGACACCGCCGGTACCCTCGTGAAGGCCGCCGAGGTGCTGAAGGACCGCGGCGCCAAGAGCGTGTTCGCCTACTGCACCCACCCGATCCTGTCGGGCCCGGCGATCGAACGCATCTCGAAGTCGGCGCTGGACGAGGTCGTCATTAGCAACACGATCCCGTTGAACGACGCGGCCAAGGCCTGCGGCAAGATCCGCCAGCTGTCGGTCGCCTTCCTGTTCGCCGAAACGATCCGCCGCATCTCGGACGGCGAATCGGTCACCTCTTTGTTTAGCGAGCAGAACAACAACTTCTAACGTTGTCCTGATCGCGACAAAACGCAGGAGCCTGGTCGCGGGCCCTGCACACCGGCCCGTCATGGGGATGAGCCGGCAACTTTTGGAGTTAACTATGCAATTCACCGCTTTTGAGCGCAAGCTGCAGGGGACCGGAGCGAGCCGCCGCCTGCGCGTCTCGGGCAAGGTTCCGGGCATCGTCTACGGCGCCGGCGAGCCGACCATGATCGAGCTGGATCACAACGCGCTGTTCCACGCCATGAAGAAGGAAGCCTTCCACAGCACCATCCTCGAGATGGAGCTGAACGGCGCCACCTCGCAGGTGCTGCTGCGCGACTTCCAGATGCACCCGTACAAGCAGCAAGTGCTGCACTGCGACTTCCAGCGCGTGGACAGCACCACGAAGATCACCAAGAAGATCCCGCTGCACTTCATCGGCGAAGCCGAATCGCCGGCCGTCAAGACCGACAAGTGCACGGTCAACCACGTGATCACCGAGCTGCTGATCAGCTGCCTGGCCCAGCAACTGCCCGAGTTCATCGAAGTCGACCTGAGTGGCCTGACCCTGGGTCACTCGCTGCACATCAATGACCTGAAGCTGCCCGCCGGCGTCAAGGCCATCGTGCACGGCAAGCCGAACCCGGCCGTCGCCACCGCCGTTCCGCCGGTCGCCGAAGAAGTCATCGTCGCCGCCGCTCCGGTGGAAGACGCCAAGGGCAAGAAGAAGGGCAAGAAGTAAGACTTCACCCACCCCCGAAGGCGCTTCGCGCCTCCCCCTCAAGGGGGCGACGCCAGTGGCCTGGCAAAAGCCAGATCCACGGCGTCCGCTCGATGGAGCAAAGAGCCCCGCATTGCGGGGCTCTTTGCATTTGCGCCAACTGGAATAATCGCCCGCACCATGATTCGACTCTTTGTCGGCCTCGGCAACCCGGGCCATGAATACGAGCAGACGCGACACAACGCCGGCTTCTGGTGGATCGATGCGCTGGCCCGCGGCCTGAACGTACAGCCCCGGCCCGAGAGCAGCTACTTCGGCCTCGTCGCGCGCGTCAACAACGCGCCCGGCGCCGCCGGCCCGATCTGGCTGCTGCAGCCGATGACCTACATGAACCTCAGCGGCAAGTCGGTTGCCGCGCTGGCGCGCTTCTTCAAGATCGCGCCGGAGGAGATCCTCGCGATCCACGACGAACTCGACATCGAGCCTGGCCAGATGAAGTTCAAGCAAGGCGGCGGCAACGGTGGCCACAACGGGCTGAAGGACATGCAGGCCCAGCTCGGCAGCGCGAACTTCTGGCGCCTGCGCTTAGGGATAGGCCATCCCGGCATCAAGGCCGAGGTGGCCAACTACGTGCTGCGCAAGCCGCCGCTGGCCGAGCGGCAGCTGATCGAGGACTGCATCGGCAAGTCGATGGACGCCGTCCAGCTGATGCTAGGGGGCGACATGGAGCGGGCGATGATGAAAATCCATGCCAAGCCGCCCCGGCCCAAGCCCCCGAAACCCGAGCCCAAGCCCGAGTCCAAGCCGGCTCCGGCCAACCCCGTCAAGGAAATCGAGCCATGAACCTCGCGCCTGCCCTGCTGCTGAGCACCCTCCTCATAACGGCCAGCTTCAGCGCACAGGCGCAGACCGAAACCCGCAGCGCGACCATCTACCGCTGCGGGCCCGACAGTCGAGAGCTGCGCGACCACCCCTGTCCTACGGGAACCCAGGCGAAGGCGGAGCAGGTCAATTTCGCCCAGCCCAGCAGCAGCCAGATCCAGGCAGCGCAGAACCAGACGATCGAGACCGCGATCCAGGCCGATCAGATGGAACAGGATCGCCTGCACCGCGAAGCCCACGAGAAGCGCCACGCGGCCAAGGCAGGTGCCATCGACGGCCTCGCCGGTGCCCCGAAGGCCAAGCCTGCCAAGCCGCCCCAGGTCACGCAACTGAAGCCGCCCAAGACCGAACGCCCGCGCAAGCCGCGCACCCAGCCCAACGCCGGCTAGAATCCCGCGCTGTTGGTGCTCACGCCGGCCCCCAAGGCCGGTGCAGTTAAACGGGAATCAGGAAGGCGCGCTTCGACGAAGCAGACCCAACCTGAGCTGTCCCCGCAACGGTAAGTGGACGGAGCCGCATTTCTTGGCTCCAACTCTTGTACTCGCTCCACTGGTGCCGTCCTCTTCGGACGCAAGGCACTGGGAAGGACTCAAGGGTCGCCTCCACCAGCCCGGATACCGGCCAACAAGGTGATGCGCCGCGCTTAAGCACGCATCGAATGACAGGCGCTCTGCGGGAGAGCTGGCGCCTGGGCTTGTATCCGGTCCTCCGCGACCTTACCCATGACTCATCGCAACACCCGTCTTGCGCTCGCCGCCCTGGCCGCGCTTTCCTCGTCCGTCGCCGCCGTCCACGCGGCCGAGCAGATCGATCCCGTCGTCGTCACCGCCACCCGCGAGCCGCAGAAGCTCAGCGAGGTGATCGCCGACCTGACCGTCATCACCCGCGAGCAGATCGAGAGCCAGGGCTTCGGCGGCCTGGCCGACCTGCTGCGCAACACCGGCGCCGTCGAGATGACGCGCAACGGCACGCCGGCGTCGACCACCTCGCTGTTCATCCGCGGCGCCGAGACGCGCCACACCGTCGTGCTGATCGACGGCGTGCGCATCGATTCACAGGCCACCGGCGGCGCCAGCTGGAACGGCATCCCGCTGAGCCAGATCGACCACATCGAAGTGCTCAAAGGCCCGGCCAGCGCCATCTACGGCTCCGACGCGATCGGCGGCGTCGTCCAGATCTTCACCCGCAAAGGCACGGCCGGCACGACCGCGCTGGACCTCGGCATCGGCGCCGGCAATCTCGGCACCCGCCGCGCGGACGCCAGTATCAGCGGCGGCTCGGGCATGTTCGACTACGCCGTCTCGCTGGCCGGCGAGCGCAGCGACGGCTTCAACGCCACGACCCCGGCCAACAGCTTCGCCTACCTGCCCGACCGCGACGGCTGGCGCAGCCACAGCGGCAGCCTGCGCCTGGGCGCGCAACTGAACGCGCAACACCGCGTCGAGCTCACCGCGCTGAAGAGCCATGTCGACGGCCAGTACGACGACTCCACCTTCACGCCAGATGCCGACGACCACAGCATCCAGGACAGCCGGGCCGCCGGCCTGAGCTGGAAAGCCCAGTGGCTGCCGGCACTGCAGACGCAGCTTAGCGTCGGGGAATCGAAGGAACACTACGAGACCAAGCCCGACGTCTACGTGACCGACACGCGCGTGCGCACCGTCGCGCTGAACGGCTCCTACCTGCTCGGCGCCGGCCAGCAACTCACCTTCGTCGCGGAGCGACGTGAGGACCAGTTGGACAACACGAGCCTGGTCAACGCCGGCGTCGGCAAGCGACACGACAACGCGGTAGGCCTCGGCTACCTGCTGCATGCCGGCGCCTTCAACCTTCAAGCCTTCGGTCGCCATGACGACGACAGTCAGTTCGGCAGCGTCAACACCGGCACGCTGATGGCCGGCTACGAAGTGATGACCGGCTTGCGCGTCGTGGCCTCGGCCGGCAATGCCTTCCGCGCGCCGACGATCTACCAGAACAGCAGCGGTTCCGGACCGCTGAGTCTGCCCGGCGGCCAGTCGCTGAAACCGGAGTCCGGCCACAACGTCGAGATCGGGCTGAAGTACGACAGCGGCTCTTCCTCCGCGTCGATCACGGCCTACCGCAACCGAGTCGACAACCTGATCGACTTCCAGGGCTTCGCCAGCGCCCCGCCCTGCCAGGCCCCGTTCGGTGGCTGCTACATCAACGTCGACCGGGCCCTGCTGCAAGGCGTGAGCCTGACTGGCAGCACCACGCTCGGCCCGGTCAACCTCGGTGCGACGCTGGACCGCCAGGCGCCGAAGGACGCGACAACCGGCCTGCTGCTAGCCCGCCGCGCCAAGACCTACGGCACGCTGCGCGCCGACACGACCTTGGCCGACTGGACCTTCGGCGGCAACGTGCAGTTCTCCGGCCAGCGCTACAACGACGCGGCCAACAAGCAGGCCCTGGGCGGCTACGCGCTGCTGAACCTGGAAGCGGCATACAAGATCCGCCGCGACCTGCGCCTGCAGCTCAACGTCGACAACGCCGCCGACAAGGCCTACACGACCGCTACCGGCTATGCCTCGGCGCCGCGCACCGTGTTCGTCGGGCTGCGCTACACGCCGACGCTGTGAGGATCGGCCATCACCTGATCGTCGGCGGCCAGCGCAGCGGCAAGTCGGGCCAGGCCGAGCGGCTGGCGCTCGCCTCCGGCCAGGAGGTCTGCGTGATCGCCACCGCACAGGCCGGCGACCAGGAGATGGCCGAACGCATCGCGCATCACCGCGCGATGCGGCCCGCCGCCTTCGGCACCGTCGAGGCGCCGCTGGCGCTGGCCGAGGTGCTGCGCGCCGAGGCCCGGCCCGGCCGTTTGCTGCTGGTGGACTGCCTGACGCTGTGGCTGACCAACTGGCTGATGCCGCTGCAAGGCCCGTCCGATTTGCACGCCTGGCAGCGCGAGCGCCAGGCCCTGCTGGAGGTGATGCCGGACCTGCCCTCGCCGCTGATCCTGATCTCCAACGAGGTCGGCTGGGGCGTCTCGCCGATGAGCCGCGAGGCGCGCTTCTTCGTCGACGAACTGGGCCGGCTGAACCAGGCCGTGGCCAGGCGATGCAGGACACTCACGCTGATGGTGGCGGGCCAGCCCTGGAGCCGCACCGTCGTCGAGACATGATGCTGATGAAACTCACAACGCTCATCCTGGGCGCCCTGCTCGCCTCCCCCGCGGCCGGCGCCTATGAACTGAAGGACGACCTCGGCCGCAGCAGCCAATGGTCCGCACCGCCGCGTCGCATCGTCAGCATGGTGCCCTCGCTGACCGAATCGGTCTGCGAGCTGGGCGCCTGCGCGAAGCTGGTCGGCGTCGACCGCTATTCCAACTTCCCGGCCTCGGTGGAAACACTGCCCAAGCTCGGCGGCATGGACGACACCAATGTCGAGATGATCGCCGCGCTGAAGCCCGACGTCGTGCTGGTCTCGCCCTCGTCACGCGTGGCCGAGCGGCTGCAATCGCTGGGGCTGACCGTCGTCGTGATGGACAGCAAGTCCTA
>Ga0247779_1000356_pt1 | contig 31042 bp, 35 predicted proteins | sample UWRJL221509R5_FD_179925 | JGI IMG/M metagenome (GOLD analysis project Ga0247779, IMG submission 179925) | Plant litter microbial communities from Arlington Agricultural Research Station in Wisconsin, United States - UWRJ-L221-509R-5 | ecosystem: Environmental > Terrestrial > Plant litter >...
CATTTCCGGGCCTCAAGATATCGGACGTTGGTGTCAAAAACTAAGAAGGGAATTGACGGGATTTGCAAGGAAATAAGCGCAAACTTATATTTCCGGCGGATCCGGCAAAAGGATATTTTGCCCGAAATGCGTCGCAGTGACTGGAATGGATTTGTGTGTTTCTGTTCTTGGTGGCGCTGAGGTACCAAAAGATCAAGTCTGACCATCATTTCTTCGTCTTCGGTTCTTTACCCTCAAATGCGAGACTTTTAGTATACTATAATCAATTGTTCATTAATTCTATCATTAGGAACGTCATAATCCATTTTTATTGATGGTTCAGAAAGAGCAACGAAGATATGCATATAGTACAAATGTTTAGGCCAGGGTATCCACTGCAGCGCGCTGAAGAAACTACTTTACTAAATAGAATAAAATGAGTGTAGTGAGCCTGAAGATAAGCATCAGTAGAAGGTGCATTCTATTCTGAATCATCGCCATCTTCGAAGAAATCATCCTGTTCTACCTCCGTAGGTTGCGCTTTCGCGGCGACAGCAGAAGATTCGTCTCCTTGTGGCCATTTCTGTGTGCGGGCCTTCTTGGTGACATTTTGGGATGCTAACTCTAGCTCGGGTTCGTTGGGCAAATCTCCGGTTTTCATTTGTTCCTTTATCCATTTACGCACTTCTTCGCGTTCTTCGTTGGTCTTTTGCGCATCTGCCTTTGAAGCAGCAGAAGCTTCTTCGCCGTGTCGGACCTCAGGTGGGAATAATGAGATATACTTTTTGGTTTTGGGATAATGCTATGTTTTAGTATTAGTATCAATACCTCGGTACAGCAAAAAAGGATGAAGCACACCATAATATAATTCAGGTCTACACGTAGTTCTTGCAGTTCTCCTGATAGCTTTTTCTTGTCGGATTCTTTTTCGGCGGATTTCAAGCCTTTCTTGGTCTGCTTCAATTTCCTTGTAACTTTTTGTCGTTCTATCAAGCCCTGGGTTAATCGTAAGACCTTCACCAAAGTACGAGCAGATCCACACCAAAGAATTTGATTTTATGATACCGCACGGCGAATGCGCGTTCTTTCTTCGCAAGTTCTGCTTGCTGCAGCTCCGCCTCTAATGTTTTCAGTCTTCGTTCCGTTTCCACTCGTACATCAGCTCCAAGTTTGTCCTAAATAAACAAAAACAATTGCTGAGTGGAAGAAGTAATGCGTCTCTGTGATATCTACTACCTTTGCAAGTAACCTGCGCGTTTGGCGCAGTGCAGCTTTTATCTTTTGCACTCCGGGAGCAGAATTCGACTCTTGCTCGTGAGCATTTCGCTGATATTGTCGTTTGGCTTTGGATCTGGCTTTTGAAGACGAAGCTTCAGCATTTTGATTGGAGTCTTTTGTCCGCGTAGGTGCCATGGTTGGAGAGATATATAGAGCGCTTTTTTTGGTAGAAGCTGAGCCTGCGCCAAGGCAAAGTGGAAAGAACAGAGTTTGGCAATTGGCTTGATCACAAACAACGCCCGCCAATCTCGATCATCGCGTTTGACCCGAGACTGAATTTATCTGTGACGCACTAAAACTATCTTATTTCGCTTTCTTATTCTTATTCACCAGAAATGAGGAATCTAACCCTCATTTCCTCGTGGTCATCACATTTACAGTCTGCCAATATCACAGCTACTACCTTCGATCTTGACGAAAATGTAATCTATGTCTCATCCGAACGCGATAATTTAGACGGAGAAGTGGAAGTCGAGCTTTGGAAAATAGATCAATCTGAAGGGTTCAATAAAAGACCGGTGGGTGTGGCTTTTGACTCTAATTTTCAGCTGGTGACTTATCCGAGCCTAGTCCGACCCGGAGCTAGTCACTAAATTTCAATCAATAGCCTCTGCGAACGGGTTAAATGCCCCTCAGACAATATCACTTAGATTTTTGGCAGAGACACGTCAAGTTTCTGCTATTATGCGTAGCGGAGACGTTGTGATGATCTCGATCGAAGAGGCAAACGCGACAGTACGTCGTGTTGTTTCCTTCAATCTTTGTCAATCCTTATGCGCTCCAAGTCTGAAGTTGAAGGAACCTTTGAATCGGGGATCTTGGCAGCCTCCTGGAACCCTGACGAATCTGTCGTAGCTATCATTACAGGTACGCTTTTTTGTAGTGATCTTGCCCAAGCAAAATTTATCATTTCGTATGTGCAGGCGAACACAAATTCTTGCTGCTCACTTCAACGTTTGATGTATTATCTGAGGGTCCTATTTCGGCTGAAGAGTTCGGAGAAGGTAGGTTTCACCCACCAACATGTTTTATTGACTTGCCCAAACCTAATTTGTTGAGACTTGAACAGATGCGCCTATCAACGTCGGATGGGGATCTAAACAAACACAGTTTCATGGATCGCTCGGAAAAACTGCTGCTCAATCAACCCCAAAGATAAAGGTCGGGACAAGCCCCGATGATGATAATCTCCCTCGGATTAGTTGGCGAGGAGATGGTGCCTACTTCGTCGTTTCTTCTGTATCTCCAAAGAAGGATCCAGAAACCCCGTCGCATAGGACGATTCGCGTTTACGATCGCCAGGCGGTCCTTCAATCGACGTCAGAAGAAGTGGCTGGGTTAGAACACACTCTCGCTTGGAGACCATCCGGAAATCTTATTAGTAGTAGTCAACGATTTGGCTTTGAGGGAGGAGGTGCGGGCAGAGAAGGACGACACGATGTCATTTTCTTCGAACGCAATGGTCTGCGACATGGAGAATTCACCCTCAACGCCGACAAACTTGATATCAAAGGCAAAGGCCCGGAGTACAGTAAAGAGAGGAAATGGGGCTACAGGGTTCGCGAGTTGGCATGGAACTCCGATTCTAATGTTCTTGCGCTTTGGATTGAAAGCGACGGAGGAGATATTGGTGAGTTAAATATATATGATGAAACTGAATTTCTCACATGTCTGCTTTTAGTTCAGTTCTGGACAACTGGAAACTACCATTGGTAAATTTCTTCTTCATGTTCAAGACATTCCACATAACCTTGATTTCGATGAACAAATAGGTATCTCAAACACGAGATTGCTGCCACCAGCTTATCTCCCAATGAACCTGGACGCTTTACCTCTCTCCTGTGGCATCCTGAATTAGCCTTGCACCTGACTCTTACGACTAGCAGTAAGTTCCCTTTGCAGGTGCACTTTCACTTTTTTCTGACGCTTATGTATCATTGCAGCAAATGTCATCCAAAGGATGTACTCATGGGATACTTTTGTTTCTCAAACACCACCTCCTAACGATTCGGGAACCGTTGCCGTATTGGATGGATGTATGTCCGCCATCGATCTCTGTCCATCACACTCCACTAAGTAAAGCTCCTAGCCGCTATCCTGCTCACACCTTTCAGAAGCCAGAATGTCCCACCTCCCATGTCGTCCTACCAACTCCCAGTTTATCCTGAGCCGTCACTTACTACGTTGACGCCCTCTGCTCCAACACCTACCCATGTTACCTTTTCTCCTGAAAACGATGCCATGGGTGTCTTGTGGGAACACGGATATATCGAGCTATGGGAACTGAACACTAGACTAGTACCTGGTCCCGGAAAGATTATGAATCCATCGAAGGTTTGGTCCTGTGTGGTTGGTGATAAAAAGAGCGTTCGGTGGAGACAACTTTCAATCAAATTCGACGGCACGTACATCATTACAGCGCTTGGAACCGGATTAAGAGATCAGTACGACACTATCTCTACCCTTTCTGTGAAGGATGGGAATGAGAACCTCTTTCAACTACCTTTCCAGAATTGCAGACTCCTCAATGGTGCTGTGGACAACATTTACCAAGGGCCAGACGGTGCTATCTTCCAATGTAAGTCCTTTCTCGTACATTCAAATTGTCAGTTGTTTTATCTCTCACCCCTAGATCAACGGGAGGATGAACTTGTGTTACCTATTGCTCGTTTCTTGGAGTTTTGCGTCAATGTTTACCAGATCACAGTGGATGTTTCTACACAGGAAGTCCTTTATGTTGGCCTTTCTAAGACGGGGAAATTATATGTATCAAAGTCGGATGAAATCCACAGGACAATCTCAACCAACGCGACCTCGTTCACTGTTGTCCCTAGCTTCATTATATTCACAACAAATATGCACGAAGCTCTTTTCGCTCCGATATCTACCCTACCTGCCTTGTTAAACGAAGAAGCTCCAGCAGCGGTTGATGTCCCCCCTGAATGGCCTGTTCGAAAGGTCGAGCGTGGGTCAAGGATAGTAGTTGCTGTCCCTAGCACCATGAGTCTAGTCCTACAGATGCCCAGAGGAAATCTAGAAACAATCAACCCTCGACCCCTTGTTATGGAAGTGGTAAAACAGGATCTTGATGCGTAGGTTATGCGCCATTATTCCTGGGCTGTTATTTATAATCTGATGTGTGCGTGTTATTAGCGGAAATTATCGCAAAGCATTCTTTGCCTGCCGCAAGCACCGCATCGATCTCAACGTCATTGTTGAACACAATCCTGAGGCTCTGCTCGAAAGAATACCTTCGTTTGTTGATCAGATTCCTGAGGTGGAGCATCTAAACTTATTCCTCGCTCTGATTGGGTACAGTTGACAATCTCTCTTTTCTCGTTGTATGTCGTTAATCACGTTGCATAGTCGCGGAAACAACACGCCCGAGTTCATTGCCAAAATCTGTGATTCGTTCATCGCCGAATTGGAGAAGAGGGATTTGACGAAATACGTCAATTCCATACTTACTGCACATGTGGTGAAGACACCTCCGGACCACGAAGCTGGCCTAGCGCTGCTCCTTCGTCTGCGAGGTAATATTTCCTTCCAATACCGGATCAGCGAGGTAGTGACTGAAAAGACGACGCACGTTTTGACAGATTCCGATCCGTCCGTTGTGGAAGAAGCTGTCAAATACATCATCTTCCTCGTGGATGCCAATCAACTCTTCGATACCGCCCTGGGGATGTACGACTTCTCGCTCGTGATCATGATCGCTCAACACGCGCAGAAGGTAACGTTTTACAACCTGTTACAAAATGTTAATACTAAAATAACCATTAACTTCGTTCTGGTTTTACACTCCAGGACCCTCGGGAATATCTTCCATTCCTCCGTGAACTCCGTGCCCTCGATAAATACTATCAACGATTCCGGATTGATGACCACTTGAAGCGATACGAGAAAGCGTTGAAGAATTTGAGTCTTGCGGGTCCGTCAATATCCTATTCAATTACCTCTTCGGTGTGCCGACACTTTCTCAGGTCCAGAACACTTTGAAGAAGCCGTCGCCTATGTTGAACGTCACCGATTATACGAGTCTGCTTTGAGAATATGGAAAGGAACCGAACAATACGAGGTAATTTTCTTCGTATTCCCGATCTGCAAGTCTCCAATGAGTAATTTAGGATATTCTTGACTCATATGGTGACTGGTTGTTCGAAAGACGGGAGTTCAGACAAGCTGCCACAGGTTAATGTCGATTTTTGTATGACTATGTCTTTCTGCTCACTCGTCATCTAGTTTTCGTTCAGGCCAAGAGGGTTCACAAAGCCATGATGGCTTACGAAAAGGCTCTTGATTGGCAAGAATTATTCGACCTCGCTGTTTTAGGTGAAACAGATGAGGAAGACTTGACTTCAATGGGATATCGTGTTGCAGGTTTGTCATTACATAACTTTCAGTGTCCCAGCATGAGTTCATTTTTACTGAATAACTTCAGAGGAGCTTGTATCCAAGAAGCGCTATTTGGAAGCTGGCAGAGTGTTACTTGATTATACTCACGATGTCCGAGAGGCGGTCATTGCCTTCGTTCAAGGTAATGGTTTCTCTGAAGCACGAAGAATTGTAGGTGGTTTGAATTTCTTTATCTAGAAACGCGCTTCTGACGGGTAATATTGTTTTTAGGTTAGCTTGAATGCGGTACCGGAGTTGCTGGAAGACGTCATACACCCCGCTTCGTTAGAGTCTCGCACACAACTTGCCGAAGACATTTCAGAAATGAGAGAGCAAATCAGGAAACAAGTAAGTCGGCTACGTGAACTCCGCATCAAAAAGGTCGAAGAACCAGGTGGGTTACGATCGGTGTTCCCGCAGTGTCAACTTCCGAGTGAATTTATCTCCTTTCTGCTCGCTAGATGCGTTCTACGGCATTGAGGACAATGCTGCCCTGCAAAATGTTGACGTCATGACCGATGTTTCAATGGCTCCGACCACTTTCACTCGCTACACAGTCGCACCCACGGCAACATCTCGCTCGTCAAGGTGGGCGTTTATTTAGTCTATTTATATTTATCCGTCGCTTTAACGAGACTTTTGCCTTTCTACTTCAAATAGGCGAACCTCTCGCTCAAAACGGAAAATGGAAAGGAAAGTCGGGTCCGGTAGAAAGGGCACAGTCGACGAAGAAGAATACCTCCTTCGATCTATTACCAAACTAGCGGATAGATTCGTTACCACACAAGGTATGTTTCAATTTTATGTAATTTACATCATTTGCTAACTACTATTCGGTGCCAAGGCGAAGTTCGAGGCTTGCTGCCACATCTTTTCCAGTTCACAGATGCCCATCGTGAGGAAGGTTTGGAGCTACAGAATGACCTCGCTACATTCGAAGCAGAATTGAAGGCTGCATTGGAAGAAATTTGGGCGCGGCCCGCGGAAAACGAGGGAGAGCCAGATGGATGGGCAACAAGGATGGCAGAGGTTGAGAAGAGTCGAGCAATTAATCCTCTGGATAAAGTTCCCAAGCCGGACGTTTCGCAGGTAAAGGATTGGCGAGTGAATTTATTAGACTTCCTGTAAAATACAGGAACCAACGCAAATGGGCGCCGTTTCATTTAGATGGGAATTTACATGAACGCGTGCCCAAGCAACACAATTCTGTACGGCGGAAAAAAAAGAGCGTTTGCTTCTATTGTCGAGTCAATGCAGACATGCAGACCACATTCCTTTCGATGTATGAGGGGATTTGAGGACACCGACACAGAGACAATGTAGTAGTGATATGATGATGCGAGTACATACTACTTGCATGTCAATGGCATTGGAGGAAGACATTTCATCGCCATCGCGACGAGAGAAAATACCATCACGTGAAAAGAGATGCTGAGGGAGAACGAACACTCCAAGTATTTTCCGGAGAGTTCGGCCAGATTTGTCCCTTGGCTTAGTACCTTTTGGCATTTCCGACAGTGCAAATCAAAACACCCATTCCCGTGCAACTTGTATAAATAAACTTGATTCCGTTCTTACCGATTTTCATTTCGTGAGCACGTCGTTTCATCATCAATCATCTGTCAGGTAGTAGTAACACTTTGCGTTACTTCTTTTCTTTATCTCTGAACCTGCTCTTACTATCACCCTCTCCTGCAGACCGGAATGGCAGCTCGTGCTCCTCAGCACTCAGCTACATCTCTCGCAAGATATGCAACTGCAAAACAGCCAGATGTCGACTTATTCAACGGTAGTACCTCCAGAGACTACTGCAACTCGTTCTGGGGGATTGGAGATGCAGGACCGAACATTATGTTTGCAAGGATGAGGGGGGCATCCAAGACGACAGACGAGCTAAGGAATTTCTGGAACGAGAGGTGCGTCGGTTGTGATAGGGTCACCAGCACGCGATTGAACTCAGGCTTGTAGATGCGTTATCGAGGAAGAATATGCTACTAGGCTGGCAAAGCTGGCGAAAGCGCCCATTGGAGGGGATGAAATTGGGTACATTTTTGCAAACTTGTCTGCTCCATAGCTCCATACTAAGCTTATCGCAACAGAGAGTTACGCAATTCTCTTGACACCCTTAGGATTGAAACTGAGAAGCAAGCGGAAAGTCACCTGGAATTGGCCAATCAAATACGTCTTGATCTTGAAGGGCCGACTGCACAGTTCCACCAAAAACAAATTAACCATCGTCGAACAATCCAAGCACCTTTGGAACGCAAATTCAAGGAAAAACAAGTTCAAGAGTCTTACGTTAAAAAATCTCGGGAGAAGTATGAAGCCGACTGTTTACGCATCAACTCATATACCCAGCAAACGACCTACATGCAAGGTACCGATCTTCAGAAGGTCCAACAAAAATTGCAGCGTACAAAGCAAACTATGCAAGGCAATGAGAGAGATTTTGCCAAATTTACCAAGGAGCTGATGGACACTCTACAAGTATGGGAAAAGGAGTGGAAGGACTTCTGCGACTCTTGCCAAGATCTGGAAGAAGAACGCTTGGACTTCATGAAAGATATTCTATGGGCATATGCGAATGACATTTCAACAATATGCGTGGCTGACGATCAGGTAAGCTCTTAAAGCTGAACTACGATTTTACTGGCTGATCATCCCATGAAACTTAAGTCTTGCGAGAGGATACGCACTGCTCTTGATAACCTTGAACCCGAGAAGGATGTAGAAAACTTTGTCAACGAGTACGGCACCGGAAACTCAATAGCGCTTCCCCCGGATTTCTCGCCCTCTAATGGGCTGGAACCTCAACTCCCCGGTTCGCCAATTATCAGGACAGCTGATCATCAGCGAGTTTCACGACGACCAGCGCCTGTTTATCACTCAGAGGCAGCCACCTTGGGTCAACGCGACCGACAAGAATCCGTAGGCGACAGCAGCATGTATACGCAGTCCACAGATCAAACAAACGGCGAGCTATCGTATGATGACGGTTCATCTTATAATACCAGAAACCAGGCATCTCCTCCACAAACCAGCCCACCTAATCAGCCAATTCCTCCGGTGCCTGAACCAACACACCATGCCCCTGTTTCTATCAGTACTCGGACTACACCTTCTCCTGCTACGAACCCAAGAAATAACAGGGAGTCCCAGCCCCTTCCTGTTCTTCCTCCAGGTGGCTCGTCGTGGGCGCCTGACCGTTCACAAACTCCCCCTCCTCCACTTCCCGTCCAAACTGGCAATCGCATTTTGTTCTACGGTATGATATCACTATTATTTCCTGTTGGCCACAACATTCTCACGCAATTATTTTATTTTATTACTATCCTTAGTCAAAGCATTGTATGATTATACGGCTACAATTCAAGAAGAGTTTGATTTCCAGGCGGGCGACGTTATCGCAGTTACGGCTACTCCGGATGATGGATGGTGGAGCGGCGAACTCCTGGACGAGGCTAGAAGAGAAGAGGGTAGAAACGTTTTCCCAAGCAATTTTGTGTGTTTGTTCTAGGGGAACCATCTGGAATCAAGCCTTGTTTTCTGTGTAGCCACTCTTATTTTCACTCATTTAATTGATGATTTTTAGGACACATGTGTGACATGTGGGGGCTAGTTGGTATATAGTCTGTAGGTATTGCTATCAACAAGTTTACTCTTCGGGATCCATCTTCCCTTTCTTTCCTTCTTTACCATGCTATTTTAACCATTAATATCTTCCTTACCATATTTTCATGTCGGTTCTTGTTTTGTTTCATCAATGTGGATTTTTATCTTTGCTTTAATTATGAGCTGGGGTTTTTCTTGTAACACCTATTATTAAAGACTCGGCGATAATAACAGTTCGAAAGCAATTTGAAGTTCTAGGATAGCAAATATGGAGGAAAGAGAGCACTGTTTGAAGATAGATATAATCATAATCAAATATACAACCGCATTTTTCGAACATACGAGCTGTTATATTTGAGACAGATTGTTTCACTGAGGGTGTAGCTGGTTGATGAGCGTCCCATTCCCAGACCCTGACCGCAGTCTGAAAAATATAGAAATTTATTTCAGTCTGATCCATATTGGCCGCGAGTATCAGCATGCCCATGACGTCCGTTGAGCGTGAATGCGTAACTGTTGGCGGAGAGGGATAGTTTGATTCTTCGTATCCACAGCAATTCTGGATTACATATATGTTGTTCCACTGATGGTACAAGTAACAGGAACATGGAAAACGGCCGCTTGGAGTCGGGAAACTGTGAAAAACAGGATGATATTGGCTAGCCGAGTCTCATAAATAGGCCTAACCGCTGTCGCAGACGCCATTAGTCAACATGCATCAATAATAACAGATCGCTGTATGATGTCAGATGTCCTCTTCGAACCCGGTCCTGGACTTTGATGAAAGCCTCCTTGATTTTCACACTGGCAACCATCCATGCCTAATTACTGATTGTGTATGCTCTGGCCGCTCTACGCCTGGAGGTAATGTGGCCTTTTTTACATCTTACTGATCCTGATCTTTACTGTAGAAGGAAACAGAAAGATGAGGAACAGGAAGGACAGAAGTGATCAATCAAAATCATTCAGGCCTATACGTTTCATGTGCATGCTGTGATTCTTCCTGAGTCATCATCCACGCTCAAAGGACCGTGTAGAGGCAGTGTTCTTTCTCAATATATTGCTTTACCAGATTGAGAAACACTTTAACTTCCACCTTCGCCCTGTCTTCTTTACATCGTTTGCTTCCAACCATCCACAGGGACAACAGCTGTCGTTAGCCTCCGGAACGACTGTATGCATGATATGACAGCATTGAAGTCCTCTCGTCGCAAAGACCCTATCCCTGTCCTTAAGCACCAATGCCTTCGACGCATCTCAGATAGAAGATACGAGCTCATCAACCCTACGAAGCAAGGCACTCTTTCATTCGATGTCGAGCAAGTCAGGGAAATTGTAGAGATGGATTCTCGTTTGAGGGAGGGAGGCTCGTTCACAAGTATACCAGCTGGGTACTCCGAGTTTGCTGCTGCTTTCAATGAAAGTTCTTCCGGACTGGAAAGATTTGCTACCCACATTCATGTCGACGGAAAGCTGTCGGTGTGCACTGACGGGATTCCTGTAGTATGGGAAAATTTGTTGGTGAAGGAGTCCTCTGGTTTGCGGAGTGGTTCGGATGATGTTGCACAGTTTACCCAGGAATCATCTCGTATACCAACTATCGACAATGAACTTACAATAAAAATCGAAGACCTTCCGCTGGATGCCCTTTCCAAGTATATTCACGTATCCTCTGGAACAACGGACGCGCTCATTAAGTTTTGGATAGAGAGGTACATATTTTCTTCTTCTTCTTTCATGCCGCCTTCTTGTTATTAATAAATTCAACAATATCATGCAACCCTAGAGGTGCAATTGAGCATGACTATGCATCACGCCTCGCGAAGTTGGCCGAAAAAACGATAGGAGAAGGCGAACCTTCGTGAGTAACCATTTACATCCATTTTGAAGAGTACTCACCGTTATGAAACAGGGATTTGCGGAATGCGATTGACGGTTGCAGGGTGGAAGCAGCAAGACAAGCCATGGCGCATAACACCCTCGCTAATCAAATTGCCATTGACCTAGAATCCCGCTGCTTGAAACTTCAAACAACACAGAAGGGGTTTTACCAGGATGTGTTTTCGCCGATTATGAAACGGTTGCGCCAAGAGTCACCGGTTGATGCAGAATCGCCTCGCGAAGGGATATCATCTGAATGGAAAAAAGAATATAAAAATATAAGGCGATTCTTGGATACGAAACGGTTTGGTATCGTTTTGAAGGAACACAAGAGTCGTCATAGTATCTCGACCTTGGGCGACCTTAAAAACTCTCTGGAATCTTTACATTCGAATCGCACCAAAGACTGGGAAGAACTATACAACTCATGTGAACGAATGGAAAAGGATCGTTCTCAATTGTTCAAGGACGTTTTATCAATCTATACCAAGTCGCTATTCCAAATACAACAATCGCATGACGAGGTAAGTATCCTCCCATCCTGGGAGGGGACGTTTAATAAATCTGAACATTGGATAGTCGTACAAAATGATGGTTCATACGGATGATCTCTTTGAACCAAAGGATGTTGTCGAAGCATTCTCTCAAGCGTTTAGGAAAGACGCACAAAGACCTCTACCTGCTATCCGTAGATCCTTGGATCAACGCCCATCCGGTCTCAGCGATAGCGAGAAGAGGTTGTCTTTTTCTCGTCCTCCTTCTGTACCTGCGCCTCGTGGAATGAGAAAGAGCTTGGGAGGATTACCACCTGGTAAGAAACTTACTTTTTTACTTGGATTTTATCTTTTGTATCTCGAACAAAATTCTCATTTTTTTCATTTGTAATTCCAGGGTCATCTGCATCACACTCTACTCCAGAAAATACTGTACAGGAAGAAAACAAAGTACCTCAATTCTCATCACCAGATGCAAACACAAACTCCATCCGTCTATATCCTACTCGACCACTGGAAGTCGGAAGGTCAGATACATCACGCGGAAAACGTCCGATTTCCATGTATATTCCGACCAATCCTTTATCATCCCCGACACCATCAGGGAAACTATCGCGAAGTAACTCATCGCGACCTCAAAGCAGCAGATCGGAATCTTTGCCCAAGGCGTCTCAGGTGCAGTCTACGGCTACGGCACAACCAGCAACTGCTAGAACGCAAGTATATGGAGCTACTGATAGGAGACAGTTACCTGTAACTCCAGAGCCATCCTCAAGCCGCTTTCGTCTTGTGAGTGTCATTGGCACTCAATCCTGATAATATTTTCTTATCTGGGTGATCACCCATAGCAGATGACGAAATTGAAGTTTGGGTGAATAACATATTGCATATGTCTCATCGACAATAATGATTTGTAACTCAATGGATATACGACGCCGTCCATGAAAATCACTGACAGACCTTTCCTTTGACTTCAATCTGTATCAACATTAACCACCACTCTTTGCTGTTCGTCCGTCACTCATATTCGCATCTATGTCAAAACCATTACTGTATTTATACCCACATCAACTCATGTTTTTCGTCTCCTGTTTTTAGTTACTCGTTCGACTGTTCGAAAAAGTGAAAGCCATTTATTCAATATCATGTAACACAAATGCCCAGATATTTATTTTTTGCATGTACTTCGGAAACGCCATAGACATTGGTAGATAATCCTTTCATTACAGACATGAATCATGTTGTAGCAAATATCATAGAACAATTAAATGACACGCATTTTGTTTTTATTGTTGTTTTTATTGAAGTGTATGAGATGAAAGATCTAAAGCTCGTTGAAGCGCATATAGACTCCCTAACAAAATATAATCGCGACCACTACCACCACTGCTGCTTATTTGCACGATTTCTTTGACTCCAGCTCATTTCTCCTCATATGTTTTATCTCCCAGACTCTCTTTCAGAACTGAAGTCGAGATCTCTCCTAGTTAACATTCAGCCCACGTCTTCAAGATGATAACTCCACGCCTTTTTGCTAGATATAGTCAGGCTTGAGGCCTGAGGACCGTAAGGATTAGACAAAAGCTCTCAAGTCCGTGCCTGTTGGCTATACCGCCCTTGCTGCGTACATTTCTGTATTCAATCCAGTCATCCCTTCTTTGTAAGGTACGACTTTCGATTTCCCCACTAAACTGTTGGTATCAGAATCAGTCGGCTTTCCACTGTACCGACGTGATGCATGAGAGCTGACTGACCAACGAGCACGCTGTTTCTTACGGTCGTGGAGCTTCTCTTTCACACTCTTCATCTATCCTTACAAATATGTTACTGCGTGTTTGCGGCAAAAATGCACGACGACTCTGGACAGCGACGACGCATCTCGGATAGGTTTTATTGTTCCTCCGACGAGATAATCGCCCATGAAGGGCGGCCTGAAATCCTAGCAATTGAACAAAGCGGCGGACAGTTAGCATCAGTCAACGGCAAGGAACGATATCTCGTCGCCGCATTCTCTCTCTGCGCCCCCTTTTATTGACAGCGGTTGGCAGTCCTAATGTAATTTATACGTTTTGAAAGAACAAAAGTTCTCCCAAATTATTCTGCCTGGGTCAATCAACCAAGGCATCATCCGATGGCCGGTCCACCATCGGTTCAACAACTTACAAGAGCAGCATGTGGGATGTCCTTGAGCATACTTATTATCTGATCGAAAGTCTTTCTCGATGAGCGAGGATCCATCAGATCTGCCCTCTGATGAGAAGAGGGCAAGAGTATTACAAGAGTATTATGAGTGTTGAAATTCATGTTCTTGTTTTTGGTTGGTAACGAAAGTAATTACAATAACGGCATAGTACATAAGTTGACGACATGTTTGTTCTTTGCCGAGACGTGGAATATTTTGGCTTGGAACCAACTTTAGTACATATTGTGGGTAGCGGACATAGCGTACTTCCTTGTTCTCTTCTCTTCTTGGTTATCCATGGCCCGTTGAACCCTCTCATCCGCCTTTCTTTCTCCTCATATTTCCCCTTGATTTACGACTCTCATGGCCCAACTACCTTTTCTCTTCGATAGCAGGCCGGACCTGACGTCCAAAATGTCCTCTCGGCGGCGTTTGCCACACCCGGTGACGGCGACCGAGACACTCTCAGATCTCTTCGGGCCTTCTCAACCTGGAGTATCTTACGCGGAATTCATCGGGGTATTGGAAAAGGAACCAACGCCCGCAGCTAGCTCACCCTTCCAAACTCACGGTTTCCCGGGGGAGAGCTTCCCTTTTATCAATCTATTTGGTGCAGGACCCAGTCACGGAAATGATGCCTCGTATCCTACCTTCCAGAAGCCTGGTGTGAGAGAAGAGAGTGGGTGGATAAAAGACGCGTTTGGCAAGGATTACTACGCGGGACATGGAAAAATTGAAGAGGTGGACGACGAGGCTGTCAATAGAGAAGACGAGGATGATAACGATTTAACGCCACGCGCAAAAGCTGCACGACTCTCGCGGCATTCGAGTGACATTTACAGTCATCCAGACACCATCCCTTTTAATTCAACACCACCGCCAGGCCCACGACCTAGAAAGCTGCCTAGTCTCAAAGCGACTGCCACTCTATCAGAATTCAACTTCAAATCAAATATTATGAGTCCTGTGCCGACAGAACCTGTTCTCACCCCACCTCTTCCCCCTCTTCCGACCCTTCCTGAGGTCACCGTTACACCAACATCAACGACCGCACTGGACGATGCCACTGAAGTGACATATGTCAAGGAAATTGTCAATCTCCTCGAATCCTGTATGGAGGATGTGGAATTCATGGGCATTGTATGTGCCCATGTTGTTTTTCCGTTCGGCATTAACTGAACGCGACTTTTCCAGTATTTCCAAGCCCAAGAAGACGATCTTTCTCAACACATCGAGATGTGCACTCGCATAGAAGAAGTTTTGCGATCTTTGCGTGATACCATGTCCCACAGGACTAAAATGGGTTCTGAGGAATGGGGCGTTCGCTCCCCTTTATGGCATCAAAAGTATTGCAGGAGATTGGTATCTTTACGGACGTGCGTATTTCGACATTATGAGCACAAAACGCGTCTTTATACGTCCCCTAGAACTCTCCACAGATTAACACGAATGCGAAAGCTAATAGGAGACCGCCCACTCCGTCCTCAGCAATCTCGAGCCATGTTGACTAAATTAGAACAACACGAGGCAAAATTAGCTGATATAGCTTCAAAATATACCGTGCGTTTACGAATCATTCCTGCTGTGCTCTTTGTCTAATAAACAAACATTTAGGTTTCCTTTGATAGACTTAGACTTCGTCATCTTCATTTCCTTTTGACCCAGTCTAGCAATGAGTCGAAGCAACAAAAGGAGGCGCGTCTCATATCTCGAGCATCATTTGAACGCAAGTGGCAAGCAGGAAAAGACTTCCGCGCTGGTCTACGGTATGCCTTTAACGAACTACGACAGGAGTTTTACAGCAATAATTCGCGTCCACCTCGACATCCAGCTGCTCCGTGATGACGACGATCTTGCTGGCTAGCCCGAAGATCACGAACTATACCAGGAACGATGACGATAACTTATGACCTTTATGCCTGCTATCCAGCTGTCGAGCTATCTCGTAATCTCAATTCACTCCACACTGCTACCAGCTTTCCTACATTGTTATAACGATATACCAGCTTCAAACAAACATATTTCTACTTTCTTGGTTGCTCGACACCGGACTCTGTGTACTCCAGATGTACAAGTTAATAATTTTAAACCTGTACAAAATCTATTTTCGTGAAAAAAAGGTTCCAAAAAATCAGGTCGTGTAATGCTCAATCACAAGGTGATTTAAGGCATAAATCCGATGCATGATAATGAGTTACTGCTCAAGTTTGAGGTTCGGTCAAGGTTCGGTTTTAGGTGTCAGTATTTTGTTTTAAAGTTGAAGCGATGCGTCACTTTGGGTGTCCTTAACACGTGATGAGAAAAATGTTCCTGTTATGGGATAGCTAATGACTGGCTCTCGACATTGTTCACTTTGGCGACAACCACGACAAACCCATATACATTAACCGAACTTTCCTTCCAGTCTTCCTAAACGATGTCTACAGCTCACAGACCGACATGGGATCCAGCGCAGGCGAAGGATGTTAAGGGGGGATCGCGCCAGTTCTCCGTACGAGACATGGCTGCTCATACCAAATTGAAGTTTCGGTGAGTAAATTATTCAATCAATCACCTATAACCCGTACATTCAACATGGATATCTAGTCAAGTTGGTCAAACCTCAACAGGAGAAGTGAAGAAGCGTGATCTCCGCGCTGAGCTGCTGGCTGCTGAGCAAGAAGCACGAAACAAGAAGAGAAAGGCGGAGGGCAAGCCGCCACTCATTGAAGATACGTCTGAACAAAATGATGAAGAGTCCAATAAGAGGAGGAAGCTCTTGCAAGACGTTTTAGATCTTGACAAAGATGACGACGACGAGGATAATGAAGAGAAAGAGAAAGAGAAAGAAGAGGATAAAAGGTCCGTGTGATAGTATGTTTTATTGTAATGTCCGTTCTAATCCTAAATTACGATAATAGCGAAGAAGAGTCAGAATCAGATGAAGAAGAGGATGATACTGCTGAGCTTTTACGTGAACTAGAGAAAATCAAACGAGAGCGTGCAGAAGAAAAGGCTCGAGCAGAGAGAGAGCAGTCTGCAAGCGACGCGGCGTCCAGGGAGGCAGAAATTGCTACTGCAAATCCCTTACTGAATCTTGCCGCGGCTTTGGGCCAATCAACACCGGGTGTGAATACCACGGTACCAGGTACTTTCCAGGTCAAGAAGCGCTGGGATGATGGTGAGTACCGCTGATCACATTCTGGGGTTCAACCCATTGAATCCCCTTCTAGACCTCATCTTCAAGAATCAAGCCATGACACAGAAGACAGGCCAAGGCAACTTCGTGAATGACTTGCTTAGAACGGAATTCCACAAGTAGGTCTTTTCATTTCCTCGGCCAACTACATTGTGCTAATTGTTTTGAACACAGGAAATTTATGGCGAAGTTCATCAAGGTAAGACCTTCTATCAATACACAATATAGCTTCTCTAACGCCGTTTTCCGCACATTTACTCGAATTAGTGACGTATTGTACTATTATATACCCTTACTGTGCACCATATACAACCCTCCCACAATATATTGCATTTCCGCTTTGCATGCGTCATGACTGATCCCACGTCCAGCCTTTTGCAGCCCAATTAGGCATCTCTGTAGAGAATTCTCCTAGGCTGATGGTGTATTTCAAGGCATGTAAGAAGATGTATAATTTTTCAGGTTTTGGGTCCGGGTGCAGTGGCAAATAACACTCTGGGCAGTAGATCTGCTCGCCGTCAGAGACCGTGTCGATGCCAGTGGCCGGTGCATCAATTACTTTTTGGATAGCTTCTTCAACTGTAAGTTGGGTAACTGGTGGTCCAGTATCGGCTTCACTTCCAATTGAGAGGTTTTCTACTGTTGGTTCGTCCACTGATGACGGAGTAGCAGGCTCGGTTACTTCGGAGGAAAGAGGGTTCGATGGCGAATCTGCATTTTCAATATTGGATACCAACTCTGCCTTTCCTCCTCTTTTTCTTCTATTTTGTGGGGGTGGAGGTTTGATCACCATATGGCTAGGTCGCATGAGACCTTTAGCTCTGAAAACAACGTCCCGCCAGCGACTCCAATCCTCGTCTTCATCCTGCGGCCGAAACGTTGAGCATTGTCGCTGTCTGATTGAATATTAAAAACAAATATACCTTCATATTTCGAAGCTTTGTGATGACAGCCACAGCTTCACTTGACAGAGCCACTGGGGAGCCCATTCCAATGTCTTCGCCAGTTTCACGGGGGAGCAGCTTCTTCGCAGAGGAAGTTTCATGCGTGGCCTCTTCACCCGGCTTTCTTAAATTTTCAGGGCTTCCTTGAGCATCTACTAATTCCTGAAGGTGCGATGGTGGAGCCGGAGGCTCACGATTATCGCTCGGGATGACATCTATGCCCCCTTTGCCTATATTTTCGCCCTATGCCCAGTCATGAAAGCCAGTTTTAGTTTTAGTCACCTCTATAAATGATCATCGGGAAAGGACTGACCCATATTCTCTTCTCAGAGTAGACGGGATCGTTTGCGATTGGGTAGCCTAAAAATTGAAGATGGACTCGAAGCTGATGGGCTATATGTCCATTAGTTAGGTGCTGCGGCGTCTCAAGCACCCAAATATGTGAAGAAACTCACATCTTCCAGTGAATGGACGACCTTATCAGAAGGTTCAGCATTCTGCAAGGAATTGTCAAGAGGGAAAAGGGAGCATACATCTAACAACACTACTATCGGTATTCTCATCGTAGTGAATTAAATTGAACACTGTTTTCGCGGACTAAAGAAGAATATCGCTTTAGATCGAATGTAAAAGAGGAATTTATCGACTCAAACCGACCTTTCCTTCTGGGTGTACGATGTTCAATCCCATTTGGCGGTCTACCGTTAGCAAGGGTTCTTCGCATGTAATTTCCTCGCTATATGAGGTTATAAATTAGCTAGAATGGGGACACAATTAAACGGCCATGACCGACTAACGATGGAAATCTTCCTTTAACTCGGGCAACATATTCCTTGCGAACAGTACCGGCCATGAACTCTAATGTTAATTGTCTAGCACGCTGGGCAGAAAGCGGAATTATCATTAGTCCTGATGTGAGTCGATCCAGGCGATTGACAGCTGTCCAATGCGTAGGTCATCAATGGCGTCAGGAAAATTCACCTAGTAGACCACTCACGATAGCACTTTTCGTATCCGAAATCATTGACAAGGATTTCGATTAGCGAATTGCGATAATAGCGTCCAGATGCGTGAACAGGCTATCAAGATGATGATCAGGAATGGAACAGTGATTAAGTTGATCAAGGACGAACGAACGATGCTTCCCGGTTTGTCTACCACTATAAATTCCCTCTCTACATCATGGAGCAGGACTTTGACGGGCGTGGAAGTAACTGGGGGTTCGTGTCTGTGCACTACATTCCTTGAGGTGATAACTTAATATAAATATTGTCAATGGACATTGCTAGAAGGCTTACTCGACGCGGTCCCCGTTCCTCAGAATAGTATCTGGTTTGGCTATTTTTCCATTAACCGTGGTCACCCCGGATTCTAATGCATATCTCTGAAAGTAGTTTAGCTTCAGATGGCTAAAGAGAAAAAATATCAGTTGACATACATAATATTCCATTGATCGGTCCCGGAATTCTGTAGACACCACTTCTAGTAACTCTCTCCCAATCCAACGTAATTTTGTCATAGTGGTATATGGGTACCAGTAGGGAGGTATCTTTTTGAGTCCTGCGACCTCTTTAGGTTTGAAGGGTGTGGGTTGGTCGGCCATTAATGTGGATCGTAATAGGCTGAAGAGGTTTTGCCGAAATTGTTCGTGAGGAGAGGCTGGTATAACTTTGAGATGAATTCTGGTCTTCCTTGACAAATAGCTGAACCGTGTCGTTCTGGACACGGACATACAGCTATTCGGTTGCTATTCTATGAGGAGACCGTCGGATTTGACGGCAATATCTGATTGTAATCTGTCGTTGATCATGGGGAAGGTGGGAAATGGATATATGTCAGTGAAAAACGTAAGTTGCAAAAAATTGAACGGCATACGGGTGCAGTATATGGTATAAGACCCCCAAGAATTAAAGATCCTTCAACGAAGTCCTTCCGTATCGCGTGAAACTGCAGAAAAACCAAGAGGTTTGTTATGGTTCGGGATCGAGTTAAAAATAAAGATTTGACTCAAATTTCATGGCTTATGTAACCTTGCGCACATAGGGGCCACCAAGCGCTCATGGAACAAAATAGAAACTAAAGGACGAAAGGGAAAAAACTTGAAAAAATGAAAATCTCAACAAAAGAAAACATCTGGAGGGTACTTATTTCTCTGATAGAAAGTCTGTATTCTCACCCATACAAAGCACATAATATGGCCATTCAAGGATTCAGAAAGCGAAATAGAACTTAAAGGCTTAGAGTAGTCAAGTACTTCTCAAGTAACAGCAAATGCTACCAAGGATAAAGCCAGCAGGAACTAAATGAGCATAAATTGCATGCCACGCACAGTATTTTCGAGAAGTCTTTGGGCCAAGTTACGGTAACCAGCACCTTCAGACGGCCTGGCCACAAGACCATACATTGAAGAATAAATCTCCTGCACACTTTAACAAAATGGTCGTCTGTCCAGACAGTGTACAAAATTCTATTTTTTCTGGTATACTTGTATGCACAAGGGTTTGTTGGATATTCGAAGAAATAAAAGCTTAGTTACAGTGCAGTCCAAAGTTAGTCACGGCGCATAATAAGGACAAACATCCGTCAAACGGAACGCGACCAAAAAACACAAGTTATGTTCATTCACCGTTGGTTATTCTGAACTCAACGCTCAATTTCCTCTACCAAAGCCTTATATTGAAATCGTCTTTCTAGAAGCGCCACAAAACAGCTCCACAGTCCTGGTCCTTTCGCCATCTTGTCGGTTCAAAAGTACAACAACATTGAGCCATGTTCATCTTTCTAGATTGCCAGATGGATGATATGAAGGCCCCCATCCTGGTGCTAGAGTAGGCCTGCTCCCACGATCTTGGGACCTGGGGTGCATCAATATAGTTTCCCCTCCTTGTCGCACATGCTTCTTTTTACTGTCCAGCTCTTCTCCGTGGACCTTTTTTTACTAGCCACGCGCACCAACCGCAGATGCCGCCACTCTCGTTTTCTTTTTGGACTAGTGGGCGCACGCCGCGACTTATCTCGGATGTACAACTTGGTTCCATTTGAAGTCAACCGACACAATATCCCATCATTTTTTCAAGTGATCTGCAGCGTATCATCATCACTCAACATGTATTAAAGACATTTGGTAAATGTTAATTGAACATATGTATGATCGGTCATGGGTTGTATCATGCCATCATGCCTGATTATGCGAGTTCGAGGAAGATCTTTCTGTCCTGAATCTATTTGGAGACATACTTTTTGCTCTGTCGTCCTGCTGGTCATGGAATCCGGTTTCTATTCTATCAGTGCTTCAAGTCGATCCTTTACCTCGGGCCTACGAGGATAATAGTTTCTCCAAGCTGTGGGCTCCCCAGTGCACACAAACGACCTTCAAAAAAATAGATATGTTAGCCAGTTGAAGCATACTCAAGACCGTTTCCCGCCGGCGCCGCAGCCCCGAGCTTATAGCATCAGTGGTCTAGCTTCCTTTCCGCGCCAAATGGGTGGCTGCGCATCTGCTTATGGGAGTCTATGACGGACAAATCTGTTCATCTGAACCGAAATACCCCATGTGACTGAATCGTTCATTTCCGGATATGTGATTACGGAAAAAAGTGGTATGAAATCGACACTTACACTGCAATAATTTACGAATGGGTAGTGTTTTATGATGTGTCCACACCATTTATGTCTTCTGGACTTGTACATACTCCGGATGAGGCTGGTGTTACGCTTTGTTTGCCCCTGACAGATCTATCTGTCACTATCCTTTCTCCTCTTTCAGACGTTCCGATTCTCCACAATGCCTCTGACCTAGATGATATAAGTCGTTGGCCAGAAACACAGGTTCTGTCCAGATATAAAAGAGAGCGATATACGTCCGCTTTCGTTTCTCCTGTCCCAACCTCATGGGTGCCTCTCATTCAAACCATTTGTCCTCTTCCCGCGACACCAAAGGGCGTTCGCTACATCACAAACGTTCTGCAATACTATCCAAAATCAACCTAGTTTGCACCTCGGACACCTCCAGCGATGGCAGCGAACACTCGCACGAGACAGCTAAACTAGTTACGAACGAGAAGTATATCCTGGTTGACCATCACTACCAACCACCTTCTCCCCCGCCGTCTGTTGCATACTTACCCAGTGAAACCCATCTGAAGAATGAAGGAGAGGTCGCTTATGCCCAATTTGTTAAAGAGTATCCAGGTATGTCTCTTCTTCTTGATTCTTTGTTTGAAACTTACTCGGTCGATGTCAGAATACCAGTTGACATGGATTCTCGATACTCTCCGGCGAACTGATTTCGCACGGCTGGAACGTGCAGGGGAAACCTACGTCGACTACATGGGCGGGGCGCTATATCCAGAGAGCTTGATTCGAATTCACACGGATTTCCTCAATCGCAGCATTCTCGGAAACACCCATTCCGTCAGTAATAGGTAAATATATGCGTCCGCTGTTTCGACTTTTGCGCGTAGAGCTGACTTATGATATGCAGCTCAAAGTTATCTTTGAAATGTGCGGACGAAGCGCGCGCCGCTGTGTTGTCACACTTCAGGGCGTCATCCGAGTATACAGTGGTATTTACAGCGAATGCAAGCGCAGCCCTGAAATTAGTCGCAGAGGCCTATCCGTTTACCGGAGGTAGTAGTCTCGTAATCGGGGCCGACTCTCATAATAGCGTAAGAGGGATCATCGTATTCGACTAGTACTTGAACTCAAAACATATTACAGGTACATGGAATCAGAGAATTCGCGGCATATAGAAGTGCCAGGACGTGCTATATAGCTTCTACTTCCCATGGTGGATTCGACATTCCGGCGGCAAAGGTGTGACCGTGTTCATTTTGGGAGATTAATAAATTTTATGACGAATCACTTAGAACATTTTATTGCGGCACCGACCCCGATCTCGAGATGTTGCTCCAAGTCTGTTTGTGCTGACCAGTCAATCCAACATCTCCAACAGCAAGATTCCCCTTTCTATGGCTGAATATGCAGCGTCACTGGGATACCATACAGTCGTAGATGGCGCCGCTCTTGCGCCTACATCTATCATTAACATTTCAGATTATCCTATTGATGCCATGGCTATATCCTTCTACAAAATGTTTGGGTATCCGACTGGGGTTGGAGCTCTAATAGTCAAGAAATCCTTTTTGGCTGGGCTGAAACGTCCGTGGTTTGCAGGGGGCACTGTGGACGTCGTACAGGTTCCAGGGAACGTAGTCACCATGGCGCATCAAATACATGAGCAATTCGAGGTACGTTTCCTTTATTCTTCGACCCTGAATTTATGATAGCTAACAGCGCCACAACACATAGGACGGTACCATTAACTATCTGCAGCTTCCTGCTATAACGAACGGTCTTCGATTCCTATCTGCCTACTTACCTTTCCTTCCGCTGCGCCTCTCATCGCTCCTTCTATATATGTCTTCTTCGCTATCTAAACTTCGGCATGACAGTTCCGGGAGACCTGTAGTGCGTATTATGTCCAGGACACCCACTAAAAGGCTACGCTCGGTTGGCGAGCAATCCGATACAGGGTCAATCCTATCGATGGTGTTTCTTGATGTATGTATTGATTGGTCTTTATTTCATTAATTACGTCATTGACACGGTTACTTATGATCTATTTAGCCGTCCGGGGAATTGATACCGAATTCATTCATCGAATATGCAGCATCAACACAAAATATATCTTTGCGAACAGGATGCATGTGTAATCCTGGGGGTGCTGCTGCTATGATGGGGATGGAGAAAGAAATGGAAATTCTGTGTCTTGGCATCACCTTGACCGAATTCGAAGAGAAGATGGGCAGAGAACTAGGCGTCGTCCGTGTCAGTCTTGGACTTGCTAGCGATTTCCAAGATGTGTGGCGTGTTATTCAATTTGCGACTTCGATTAGCCAACAACAAAAACGGGAAGCTATGTGGGACCAGTGGATGGAATCACAGCGCTCGGATATTGGCCAGGCCCTTTGAAGACTATTTTCGGACATTACTTATTGACATTGATCTGTGTTATTTGGATGAAGGACTATGTACTACTAAATAGATCTCACCCGGAAGATTTGTACTGTATTTTCAATGTATTATTTTGTAATGAGTTTGGTTATCACCGGACAGGTCATCTTCATTGAATTGTTTAAACCGTCATCGAGAGACAGGGAAACGTTGTTCACTCCGTCAAACGCGCAATCGGCGTATGAATCCGTAGGCGCATGGTACAGGGAGCATTTGATTTCAATTACGGTCTTGAGCCATGCACGCACGCACGTAAAGTTCTTCATGATCAACAATTGAGCTTGATCCTCAGCAGGGTAAGGCCCTCTCCTCTCGGATTCTAATTCTATTGAAGCGCCAAGTTCTATGTCCTCAAAGCCGGACAGGCCGAGCTATGTTCCTGAACGTACGAAGGGACCCATGACATGTCTGAATTATATACATCCTCTCTAGCTATCGTAATCTGAAACACAAATGGTTTTAAGCAGCATGGCGCATGTACTACTTGGTTCCGTCGTTAAACTGGGGTCTCGGAGGATTTGGAGTAACAGGCGCCCAAAGCGGGATTATATATCTTCCTTCCATGGGCACACGCGGTGGTGAGATGAATAGGCAATGGATCAATTAAATGCGAAACTAAGCAAGCTGATACTCGTGGTTTTATGGATTTGATTCTTGAAAGGTTAAGTCGCAGCTGAGAAGGTAGTAAGCACCGCGAAAGGCGAAGCTCGGAACCCTCTTCGTGATCAGAGAGGTTGAAACGAGATAAACGAGATAGCATGTCCTACTCATACCCCATGGGAGGGACACCGGTTGCACGGTTAACATCATCTGCATTTTTTTTCGTATTATTAGCACAACATGACTTACATAGAGGAAACACTCAAGGAGTCCGCAGTACCGGAGACTGCAACAAACTACCTATCAGGCCACAGCCCCTTGCGAGTTATATGACTAACTGACGCACACCAATAAAACAATGTATACTTATGCTTTTATGAATGCAAGTTACCTATTTGACCGATGAGACAGAATTCGAGTAGACTATCTGATTAATATATCAAATAAGAGAAGAAATCGATCAAACAAGGGTTAAATGCAAAAAGATAAGTTGGGCGTTTAAACTTTAACTTCAGGATGGTCATCATGATGTGCCGAGGGTTGCCGAAGATTCCAATTTCCCAGTCAACTATCACGTGGTCAATATCCAGTGATCGATTTCTCCTCAAGTCCTGGCTCCTTTGTTAGTACGTTGCCCAGATAACTGCAGGTCTACTCTTTGGGTTGTTTGATATCGGGCTGGGTTCGACAAAGGATATTCGATGGAGTTTTTCTCTCAAACATACGTCGCACTTCGTGGTCCGACAGGAGCACCACAAACGCCCGTCGATACCATTGGCAGGCTCAGTGACCGACTCTCTCCTGCTACCCTTCTCGCCGACAGACGTGCAGCTGTGCTTGCCCTCAAGGGACTTTCTCGAGACCACAAGCAAGATGTCGGAGATAGGGCACTGTCTGGTCTTGTAGAGACGTTGTATAACGATGCGGAGGTGGATGCAGATATCGGGAAAGCGATTTTGGAGACCTTGAATATCCTGTGCGATGCTGAGGACGCGACGCCCGAAGTTAGGGAGCTCGGGTTAAAATACACGGATGTGATCATCTCGACGGATAAAACAGCACACTTTCTATTCTCACTACTCGTGGACAACACATTCTATACCCGATTCGCCACTCTACAATTCATCACCACTTTACTGCACAATCGACGACAAGCTATCCAAAGCTATTTCCTGACCGCGCCCGCAGGACCGGGTAGTATTATTGCGGTATTAGAGGATAAGAGGGAGATTATTCGAAATGGTTTGCTTTTCTATTTATCAATCACGAAAAAGAGCTATTTCGAGATGATGTCACGTATTCCTTAGAGGCAATCGTCATGGTACAAGCTCTCATTTCGTCAAGTCCTGATATACAAAAGGTGCTCGCCTTCGAAGGAGCCTTTGAGAAACTTTTCAACACTGTCACGCAAGAAGGGGGTGTGGATGGTGGACTTGTAGCCCAGAGTGCTCTCACTTGTGTGGATGGTCTGTTGCGTTTTAACAATTCAAACCAGGTACGTAGCGACTATCATAATCTTTACTCTTTGATGCTGATACATACTTGTATTTACATTTCTTCTTAGAGTTACTTCAGAGAAACTTCACTTCCACCCGTACTGTGCGCTCTCCTCCAGTTCCCGGTTTCTATTGAAGTTCATACTACGGCCCCTCAAGAATTCGCGCTGCAATTCTGGGATGATCAAAAGCAAGCAAACACCTCACTGATCATCGGAATAATGGGCATGCTCATCGGGGCAAAGGGCCATGGTGTAAGTGTATCAAGGTGTTTTGTTTTGTGTTCGCATTTACTAATCATATAGTGAATTAGACGCAAGAAACTGTGCCATATACGAGGTGCCTTGTCGAAATGGCACTAGCGTCCAACGCACCTACATCGCTGAAGACACAGGTGCGATTGTTGATGATTTGCGGAACATAAGTGGCTGGGTTCTGACTCCCGACTCAGGCCCTTAGGCTACTACCGACGAACATAAACTTCCCGTTATCGGAGATTTCTTTGACGCCATATGTTCCTGTACCCGAGACCAATGGAGAGGAGTGGGATAGACTTGAGTTGGCGTCTGCTTTGGATGCTCTTGTCGAGTTGGCTATACATGGCGAATATAATGGCTTGGATGCTGGCAAACGGACGAAGGAAAGCCTTGAACTACGCAGTGCAGCTGCCGGCGTATTCGAAGTTAGCATATCATTCCAACCTTATACTGTACACTAACCTTCCCTGCAGAATTTCGTTCGCAAAGATGAAATTCGTCATGCGATTGTCCAGGCTATGGTTCCGCAAGAGGATTCAGGTCAATCTATCTATTGTTTATAATTGAATCTATATTGAACTTTGACTCTCCATAGACGACCCACAACATTCACCAAAGACACCTCTCTTACATGCTCTTGCATCAGCACCTAACACAACTTCTGTGCTTGATCCAGCTGATGTTATCTCGACACATCTCGCGACTTTGATGTTCTCACATCTTCTGCGATCGTCCCCCCGTGCAAAAGCCGCTGCGAGGCTCATTGTGCCAGGACCTGTGCAGGCAACTACAGGCGCGAACACTTCGAGCTTTTTCGTCCCGGCTGATGGTGGCCCTCCTTCCGCCGAGGTTGCACCCGAGGAACCAGAAGATGATGACGAGCACCAGACGTTACTGCAAATCCTTACCGAGAACTTGTCGCTGGCTTTGCTGTCTCGCTCACGAGCCAACACTTCGGACAGAGAAGTTAGAGAATGGGACCAGTACGTTGTTGGCTATTTGTGCTTACTGTCGCAATGGTTGTGGGAAGACCCGAAGTCTGTTAGAGATTTCCTCGATGCTGGAGGATTGGGAGTGGTAGGAAACATTGTCATAAGGATAACTGTTTAATGCTAATTATGTTCTTATAGTTGGTCGAGCCAATCAACCAGACCTCTGAAGTCGATTCTCTTGTGCCGGGCTTGTGTGCATTCCTTCTTGGGATTTGTTATGAATATAACCGAGAACCGGGCGAAATAACGAGAACGACGATTCATCCTATCATAGGCCGCTTGAGTGTTGATATGCTGGTTGGACAAATGGCACGGTTCCGTGAGGATGAGAGGTTCAAGGCTGTGGGGCCAGATTCAATCGTATTGCCATATCCTGGTTCTGTGCCTTCAATCAAGTCTTCATTGGCGACGGATGAATGCGAAATTTGGTTTGATTGGGCGTTTGTTGACTTTTGGAAGTCTAATTATTGTAAGTCTCTTTTTATACACCAAACAGGCACTGGCGAATCTGATCCATTGTTGGGCAGATACTGTACAACGCGGATTTTCGACCGATCCCGATCAGCTGGCGTCGTCGTCAGGTATGTCTTTGTCGTGGATACCATTCAGTCTATCATGTGTGGTTTTTAAATTGGCTTTTCTCGTTTTCAGGGCAAAGTGCCGAAGCAGTGATGCTTATTTCTTCTCTTCGAGACGTCATTCGGCAACAGTCCGTCGAGATCGAAAGCCTGCAGAAGCGGTTGAAGGAAGCAGAGAACTCCACTGCACAGGTAAGTAATACATTGCTTGTTGTTGGTGCTTCTTCTTGTGGCGCGAGCTTATGTATGTATATGTCCCCCTGAAGGTCGTCGCGGATCTCCAAAAGCAGGTCGAGTCGTTAAAGGGACAAGTGACTAGCTCAGAAGAGAAGCGCAAGGAGGTGGAAAAGGAGCAAGAAGATCTTTTGGTGTTGCTCGATGAAGTTACTAGTAAAAGACGGAAGGATAAGGCAAGGCTCAGAGAAGCGGGTATGGACGTCTCGGCTGATGAAGCTGATGATGATGATGAGGACGAAGACGAAGAGTAGGGGGATATTATCACCGTGATACCATTTCAATTGTATGTCCCTTCGTTTCGGAAATTTTGGGGAAGTCCAATCTGCTATTCCCATGCATTTTACTACAAGGATATTTGGGTTTTCAGCGCAGTGGTTCGCATTTATCGTTCCACTTTACGATGTTTTGAAATTTCCATTTTGGTCTACTTCTCCCTTGCTCTGACATGACTCCCGACGTTTCTGTGTCTATGCTAATACTTGCCTCTAGTAGTAACTCTATCTCACAAAGATGCGATGATGATTAAGGCTTACTCCATTCCATGGCTTGAGTGCTAGAATGGATGCCATGTATGAGCAGGAAAGAAGCTATCGGCCGTGTGGTCTATTTTCAGCAGTCCAATGGTTACGATTCTATTCAAAGAAATGAGCCCCAGCGCTGCCTCGTGGAGAAATATTTTTAGGACGAGAGCACGGCAATTCGTCTAGTAGAGACCGTGTTTCAGAGACAGCAACTTAGCGCCTGTGGCTCCCGCGATTGTGCTCTACAAGTGACCAGGGATGTTGTTGGGATTGTCGTTGTCGTCGTCAAGGTTGTTGCTAGAGAGTTGAGTTGTTTTGACCTCCTCGACCTCGATGATCGATATTCTCCCATGCCATACTATTGACGTCCACCTGACAATGTACTTGGGTCCATTGGGGTGAATTTCCCAGTATCCCGGGCGGAGCGCCAAGCGGAGCGTACATGCCATCTTTTTTATAGAAACCAAACGAAGGATTCGCGTAGGAAAAAAAGGGTAAACTGGAATGACCACAGTTTATCGCCAATAAGGATATTCAAAGTCGAAGCATCAGAGCAGTAAGAAGGGGTGGTCGTTCCACCGGAAACTCCAGCTGCGAAATTTCTTTCACACGTCGGTCGATAGAACAGAGCAAAGAAGAAGCGCCTGCTGTATGTATGCTCAGCCACACGCCGCCCTTGCGTTGCTAAAAATGAGTTTTTCGTGCGATTCGAGGGGTATAAAAGGGCCAGGAAGTGCACTGTTAGTACCTCAGATCCTTCATTTGGTTCTACTTCGTTCATCCCCTTGGTCAAGGTCTTCCACATAGCCATGCTCTCCAACTTCGTTCTTAAAGCTGTTGCTGTGGCTACTCTTGCCCTTTCTTTTGCTCAAGCTGCTCCTGTCGAGACCATCGAGACTAGAGCTGTGGAAGTATGTGTTTATATTCCATAAGTTCAATGCACTCTCTGATGGGTATTACAGGCTACCTCTGGCCATTTGAAGACATGCACGAACGTCAACTTTGGCGGTACCTGTGCAACCACAACGTTCACAACCACAACGTGCTTCAACTTCGTTGCTCCCTTCGCTGATTCTATCGAGAGTATCCAACCTGACGCCGGATTTTTCTGTCTCGCTTTCATGTATGGTCTTTTTCTACCTTTATATGCGATTTGTGGTTTCTAACTTGTTATCAATAACAGCGATCCCAACTGCCAGGGACAGAACTTCCAAGTCACAAACCCAGGATTCTCCAGCCTTAACCCACCTTTCACCAATGCACTCTCTTCGTTCATATGCTTCGTTAACCAGTAAAAAATTTTGGAAGCGCATAATTTGTGATATATAGCACGTAAACAACAAAAAAACATCAACGACCAATTTATGATTGAATAAAATCCAATTTCATCGCGATGAGGACTGTGCACTTACTTTGGCCTATTGCCACCATACCAACTTACTACACACTAAGAGCCAATAGAACGGAAAGAATGGATGTAATGCGACTCTATCGGACGAAGGCCTTTACATAAAATAAGGATGATCCTCTGCTCTCGAAGAAGCGTACTTATGCCAAGAGAGAGAGAAGGATCAATGCTGATAAGATAAGGATGGATAGATGTTAATTATTTGCTTCCGTATAGCCGACTGATTCGCCTGGGAAAGATGCCAAATTTGCAAATTGATTTTCCTTTTTTGGCTCACCGTTCGTTCATCGAAACCTGATAACATCCGTATAAGACGGTCATGTATTATCCACGTGGCTACGTCCCACAGAGATACATTTGTTGCATATAACTTTTCTTCTCCCGAATGTCAGTTTTCTTGCTTGAACACTTTTCCGATGGTGTCGAAAATAGCAATATCAAATGATGTCAATATTTTATCCTACAATACGGCAAGGTGTGAATGAACAGCAGCATTGGTCGCGAATAATGTGAAACGTAGTTTTTCCGTGTCGTATGATAAATATGAAGATGAAATGTCTGTTCTTTGACCCCTTTTACCAGGTATGGGCATTTCTCTATTGGCTTGATTGTTGTAAAGGAAACATAGATAAACATAACTATGGGACCATTGAGCGCAAACAACATCTATTGGCACCCAATCACACCCCGCTTTGAACAACAGTGACGCAAGACAGGGTTTTCATCAACTCGTTTTCAGTCATTATACTACATCAATGGACAATAGTATGGAAGATGATTTGATCATGGAACTCTCCTACCCCGAGCCTGAAGAACTATGTGTTGAGGCTCCTTCTAGAGCCAGCCAAAGGGGAAAAGGAACGCTGTCAGTTCTCGGGGCCATAACACTCCACCACCAGCAGCATCATTATCAAGCTGCCACTACATACAAGCCCGACCCACACCAGCATCCAATGCATGGATCCATCGAGGTTGAGGCGTTGCTGTCGCTCAAT
>Ga0247779_1000357_pt1 | contig 30940 bp, 41 predicted proteins | sample UWRJL221509R5_FD_179925 | JGI IMG/M metagenome (GOLD analysis project Ga0247779, IMG submission 179925) | Plant litter microbial communities from Arlington Agricultural Research Station in Wisconsin, United States - UWRJ-L221-509R-5 | ecosystem: Environmental > Terrestrial > Plant litter >...
GTGGACTAGCGCTGGAAGGCGTCGTTTGGTTCATTATAGATAAGGGCGCTAGTATGCTAAATATTTGATCTTCAGCCTGAGGAGGACCATAAGAATCGAATGGGTCGGGAATTGATTGTAGCATCGGCTCGATAATAGGATCTGAGCTGTTGTAATTTCATAAACATGAGTATAAACCCTGCACCTCGGTCTGCCTGCAGGCGACATGACATCATAGAAAATTATACATACGATTTAGAGGTGATCCTGTCGAAGACATCCATCTCAGAGCGGACGACGACACAAACCTTAACGCATAAAAGAATTGTAAATGAATGAACAGTAAGTGGAAGCATACGACACACTTTGGCTTGTACAACATTCCAAACCTCCTCCTCATGGTCAACGATTTCTTGATAATGGGCGGCCTTTAACTCGTCAAGATCATCGACTTGTCTTTGAAGAACGGCTAGGGCTTCCCGGAAATTCTGGAGATCTAGCGTCAACGTAAACATGTCAGTCCTTTCTACAACACTGACAAGAGTCGATTAGAGCGTACTTCGTTGTTTCTTATTCATACTTCGCATTTCAGTTTCCCGTATAGTTCGGCTTTTCTCGCGTAGAGCATGTTCGTAGGTTTGTGAGCGCTCCTTCATGACCGGTTAGTCGGGAGACAAGGTCTCTTAGGAGAGATTTGACTGACGTTGACAACACTTCTATAGTTTTCTAGATGCTGTCGTAAAGGTTTCTCGAAGTTCTTGTCCAGAGTATCTGACTACAAGGTCCTTAAACAAGGCCGCCGATATCGCAGAACTCGCTCGTAAAACGCACCAGAACATGCCAAAGGTTTCCCATTAAATGGTGTACTCCTGACGCGGCCTGTAGGCGAGTTCCTGCTTCGTAGTTTGGACCCTTTAATCTACAGACAAAAATATAAAATAAATAAGAAAAGGCTAGTATTCCGACCTGAAAGCGGGCAGCTTACCCACTGCATCGCCCCATAGCATCGGCAAACCCAGCAGTAGCCGTCGATAAAGTGTTAAGGGCTGCGCGATAGGCTGCGCAGCTGTTCATGAGCTATAACGACATAGATGATAATGATTAGTAGTTCTCCCCGCAGTTGGACATCGGGGCCACTCTAGGCTTACATCCTCGTATGCGCTAAGGCTGGCCTTCAAATGAGTTCGTGTGATTATCTTCTCTGGGCCATTTGCGCCAAAGTTCATTGCAGATACGTGAGTTGCATCCGAGAAAGTGGGTGAGGGAGGACCAGAAGTTACAGGGCCTTTCGATGAACCAAAACTAAGTGCTCTCAGAGTGCGAGCCCGACCAGGAGCCATGTTGAACGAAAGAGATATGAGAGTAAGGAAGCTAAGTGTACTGTGCCTGGTTAAGGCTATGTTGCCATTACTACATATGTATCAAAATTCTATTTCCGTAAATGTTTCCCTGCGGCTTGTCATACACAGCTCCGCGACTCTATGCTCCTCACTGGACTCATGCAGATATATGTATTGTGATCAATGAGCAGGGATTAAATCAAATCGAGCCCGAGCCCAGCGGTCAGAATTGGGTCTTGAATAAACTTTTCAAAAATCTGGGGGTGATATGCTGAATAGTATTATGTAGGAAAGCAACGACAGAATGCATAACGTCTGACGCTATGGTTTAGTGTGAATAACATAGTGAAAGTAGCGCACAGCATACCTAATCAGTTTTTGCCTCCTGCCAGCATGCTCATTTTCTCTGGTGAATCCCTCAAGTAGAACAACTTCGCCCTCCTCATTCTGCCGCCCGGTGGTGGCTTCAATAGCTTTATTTCCTTCAGATGCGGCGAGTTGACAAAGAACAGCATCTCCGTTCCAGTTCGTTGCAGGATATTTCTAACCCGGATAGATGTGTCGGGTCCTCGTCGTCGAATGGCAATTAACACGCCATTGAAAGTAGTTGGCGCCTGGTCGGAAATGACGGAAATAATGCTTCCTACGCGGAGTTGGTTGGGAGACTTTTTCGAAAAGAGTTCGCTGATCATTTTGTGCTTTTCCGGTGTATATAAGGTTGTTCGAAGGTGATCCATAAGGCCTTTGCCCTTCTCGAGAGCAGGAGTGGGCGTGCTGAACTGGGGTCGAGGAGGGGTCAAAGCAGTTTTGGAAAAGGGATATGGCGCAGTGGCAGCATTCGCTGTCGAGGTGGCAGTTTTGGTCGACATGGATCGAGCGACCCTCTGTGCGAATCGAGAAAGCATGGTGCTTGTAAAGTTAAGAGCAACGCTGCACGGCAAAAGCAACTTTCTGAGGTGATTACATAACACGCGTCAATGCTCAGCGCGACGAGGTTTTAGTCGTGTCGCGTAGTAAATGAAAACTGTGTGATAGTATAACGGGCCTGAAAAACTAAGACAAGGTTTGGGATTATTGTATTGTATACGAACAGTCATGATTTTTGGTTGGTATATTACAGAACGCAACGAAACGATGAGATACAAGGCAAGCGCCATGGACACTCAAAAAGCAAAGCAACAGCCTAGAAGCTGGAAGAAAATGTTCTTGCTTTGAATAAATATTTTAATTCAGATGTCTAGAATCCACGACCTCTTCCCCTAAGAAGCAATTGAGAAAAATCTAATTTTTTTTGGTGGGCATAACTTACCTGCCACGAGCACCTCTGTAGGGACTATAACCAGCATACCCTCGATAACCACCTCTATAACCGGGTCGACCGCGACCTCTGCCTCGCGTGAATCCTGGAATATTTGTTCGTTTGGCAGTGACCTATCGCGGACATGTCAGCATGTTACTCCCTCGCGGTGCAAGTGTTTTACTGACTTTAATTAATCTTCCTCGGAAAAGTGAATTATCCAATGCAACAGCAGCGTCGATATGCTCGGGCTCAGAAAACTCCACGTATGCATATCTAGACAGTTACAAAGTCAATACTCAAGCACATCAAGTAGGAGAGGCATGAACAATACCCTTTTGGATGACCGGTGAATTTGTCGCATAGAATCGTAACACGATTGATTGTTCCACAGGCTTGGAAGTGGCCTTGAATCTCTTCTGGAGTAGCGCTGTAGTCAACCTAAGCAAGGAGCCGTTATTTCAGTGGTCTAAAGATAAACACAGAAAATGATATACTCACATTTCCTACGTAAACACTCCTGTTGTCCGCGTTCGCCTTGTCCTCGTCGGTCTCCATCGCAGTACCATGCTCATCCGAGGTCGCAGCCTGTTCTGCCGCAGCTGCTTGTAATTCCCGTAGCTTGTTGGCTTCACGCTCCATTTCTTCTACACGTTGTTTCATGAGAAGAATTTCCTGTAAAACAAGACTAGATGAGTGTGTTCTCAATCTTCAAAGCAGAGGAATACAAACGTTTGATTCTTCGTCATCAACATCTTCAACTGTGTTCTCTTGATTCGTCTCGGTGGTGGGTTGGGTGACTTCAGTGTCGGCCATAGCGCTACGTTCAGTTGAGCGAAATAGCGTTTGTTTGGTCGGTTGCGTCTCATTGGCGATTGAACAAATATCGGCACGTGATATATTCTGGCCTGCCTCACACCTACTCCCCGTTGAGCACGATGCTCACTACAAATATGTGACAAGGAGAACATATCAAATCAAAGTCTCTCTCATGTCCGATGCAAAGTCAATTCCGCGCGGGTTTGCTCGACCGCCGGACATGAAAGGTTTGTTTAAACCGGCTCCGTTCAAGGCTCGGAATTTTGATAAAACATTCACTCCCTGAGCTGCGTGAGGCGAAAATCGAAAGGATTGCTTCCAAATGTCTTGGCTGCTTAATATCCCAATGTTAGAGCCAGTACTGATCAGTATAATTTTGCCGTGCCCTCAAAGTTATACCGGTTATGATGGTCTTTGGCAGAGATATCGATGGGAAACGTGTTATCAATTTCGTTGCCGAGCTTTTCATGCGTGGGCGAAGCCACCGCCTCACGATGTCATTCATTGGTTCAAAAAAAAATTTACACGAGGCCGGTTACCCTGTGGACAGATTCTTTTTTGTTTGGTATAAAGAGATCTATATCGATTTTGCCCAATAACCTTCTCCCTTCTAGAGCTCTTCCTCGACCAGGAGTCACGGACCGAGCGCTTGTGCACGTGCAGCATTAGTATAGCAGCCCCTTTGACCTTTTGGGATAACCCTTGTAGTTTGTCTCATTCACTTATAACCACCACCTCCCATGGCTAAAGGCGAGGAATCCTCATCCATGGATTCCCAGTCCAAGAAGAAACAAGCTGAGGGGGAGCCGATCTCTGAAGATATTACTGCAAAGCCTCTCCAACTACAACGGCGCAGAGTATGGCGTGCATGCGAGAGTTGTAGGTGCGTTATCCATTTCCAGCCCTTGCCATCGTCCTCTACATCATCCGAACTGATTACTTACTTCCTCAAATGCTAGGCGCAAGAAGATCAAGTGCGATGGATGCGAACCTACTTGTTCGCAATGCGCAATGTCTGGCTCGCAGTGCACCTGGCTCCAGACAAAAGATAGGGCGGCGCTGAGCAGACAGTGAGTCTTTTATGCACTTGGGTGGCGTGTTCATTCTGAACTGATATTCAAATTCGAGTTACGTTCAAGAATTAGAGGCTCGCCTCCTTCATATGGAATCTCTTTTCTCTCAAATTGCGCCTGCGCTCGAGCAACACATTCCAGCTTCCTCTAATGGCTCAACACAGACAACTCCCCCTGAGACTATAAGTCCAGAAGCATTAGCACCTGCAGCAGCCATACTACGCTCGATTGCTCCAAAGGTCAAGACACGCGAACCCACGCCTGCGCCGCTGGCTGATAACATCTCTGATGACGATGTCAGCGAACTCTTCGGCCAACTTGCTCTTGATGAGTACGGCCATATGAGATGGATTGGCGGCTCCTCAACTATGTCTCTTATCCAGTCTTTCCGGGCATTGACATCGTCCCCTCTACACCGTATATCACCTATGGAAGAGGATCCTCAAGCACCAGGCCCAAGCGTAAACAAATTATATTTCCCAGCAGCTATATTCTTTGGTAAAGTGCGTGCACTTCCCGGACCAGAGGAAGTCGAGTTTCCCGAGCGTGACCTTGCCGACAAACTCGTGAGCGTATTATCTTCAGTATCATAAACCACACTCACATAGTAATTGTCATAGGTCTCGGCATATTTCTCCCGACTTCATTTCCTTATGCCTGTCATGGATAAACCTACTTTTTTGCGCACTTACGCTCACGTTATGGATAACCAACATGATCTCGATGTTCTGCGTAAAGAGACGCCTTTTCTTTCTGTTATGTTTGCAATGTTCGCATGTGCTGCAAACCTGGTTCAAGACCCTCGCTTGACATCAGAGCGTCAGGATGAAGCAGGAATGGGAATGATATACTATGAAAGGTACTTTTTCCAGTTTGATCAAAAATCGGGCTCAATATCTAAATGCATGCCAAACCTCATTGCTGTGCTAGGGCTCTCGTTCTGCAATATATTAGTCACCCCAACATTCAAGTTGCCCATGTACAATGCTTCATTTTGATGTCTTCCTTCTTATGTTCGGTCAATTGCCTCCCTCAAGCGTGGATACTTATCGGCCAAGCAGTCCGGGCCGGGCAAGATTTAGGGCTTCATGTGAGTACAAGAATCTACTCTCGTCTATGATTATGTTGTTACATCATTCATTACATCTCCGCAGCGCTCTCCTCGACGCCTTTCCGTTTCACCAGTCGAAAAGGAAACACGCCGAAAGATATGGTGGGGCGTGTATATTCTTGACCGCATGCTGGCTTTGGCTTTGGGTCGCCCGTTAGGAATCAATGACTCGGATTGTGATGCAGAACTTCCCGTGGAAGTAGACGACGCAAACCTCAGCGAATACTTTTCAGGCGCTCAAATGGCGCAAAGAACACCCTCTTTGATGACGGGAACCGTGGCACTCATCAAACTCTATGAAATTGGCGGGCGCGTACTTCGACAAGTATACGCACTTGATATCTGCAAGGATCACCTGGAGCCCGAGCGTAAGGCCGATCTCCAAAAGACTGTCGAATCTCTGGATACAGAGCTGACGAAGTGGTGTGACGACTTGCCGGCGGTTTTCAAGTCTCAATCAGAGACAGAAGAGCAGGTTTCTATGGGCGCTGTACTTTGCAGCCATTATTATTCTATCCTCACGACCCTTCACAGAAACTTACTGCCAGTGAAACACGACCAGCCAGTAACTGCAAAGTCAACAGTTAAGGCTGTTTCTTCTGCCCGATCGTGCATTCGACTTGCCCCGTCGATGAGACATGTTGTTCCGCCCTCTCACCATCTTGCTTTCTTTATTCAGCATCTGTTTAGTTCAGCTGTTATTGTTCTCCTATATGCCATGCACGCGACGGATCCCCGGGCAGCCAATGCCGCTATGGATGAAGCTAAGAGCACTTTAGCAGCACTGGAATCTTGGGAAGGACAATGGCCTGGTGCGCGGAAGTGCAAGGACTTACTCATCGATCTGATTAATACCGCGACCGAAGCCATTGCTAAAGGACCGCGCGATAAAGCATCTGACGCGACACCAACCCAAACAGTTGTTAATCAATCGGTAGCTCCGACTGTGCCTACAACATCATCACATGAACGTAGACGTTCCGTGACGATTGCCACAGGTACTGCTGGGGGAGGGTCTTCGGGTCGTGTAGTGAAAGGGAGAACTAGGCGCAATCAAAGTCGCGATCCAGGTACTTCCAGCAGCAGACGCTTAGCCGCTGTATCTCCTTATCGCGTGGACAGTGGTAATTAACGCTCCTTTTATGTGCTCAAAAGGATCCCAATTGATGCTCTTTTACTTCTAGGTCAAAGGGCAAGATCTTCTTCCCGTAGACGTGGTCACGACGACCCGGACATCGAACGTGCAGTCCACACTCCTTATTACCAGTCATTTTCGAGTCCGACTGGTCAGCGTGCGGGATCCAGTACTCACAGCTCCCCAGCATCCGTCAATCTTCCGTCACCTCAAATGCATCCACCAGTCCTCACACCCAATGAAGCACAGTCGCAGGATCCTAGTCCCCGGATGTCTGCTAATAATCCAGAACCTGGCTACCAGTTTTCGTCGCCATTGTCTCCTGCCCATCTTCCTTCTCCTCATCGATATGAGTTCAACGAGTATGGGATCCAACCAAGTGTTTTGAGCCAGTCAAATGTGCAGCAATGGAATGGGGCCACAGGCGAGCAAATGTTTGCGTCGACTTCGGCTGACCAAACTATGTACGATAGTTCCTTTGGCCAATATGTCTCAGGAATGGATGGTTTCAACACCTACGATCTCTCGGACATGTCTGGTGGTCTCACTGGTCTCTCGACCACACCACCCTCTTCATCGTTTGCAGCCGTTGGCCTTCCCTTCCGCGGACTTGATTACCTTCGGAATTATAACCCCAGTGGTTATGTTCCCGGCGATCAGGATGCATTATGGCAGAGTTACGATCCAGGTGCATTTGGTTACGATCCAGACTTGCCTTTCACGCCTTTTACACTCAGCGATACTATGAGTACAGGTACCCCTCACGATCAACACAACCCTATTCACCACCAGTCTTGATACTTGTTATCGTTCATCAGTTTACTGCCCTATTATTTCCTTGTCTATCTATCAAGTTTCCTGCGTTTAACTGTAGCTGTAGTCATATATGCCATCTGCGCATCTCATTTTACCTCATAATAATTTACCAATGACCATACTAATGCGTCTCATATGTATATCGTAGTTTAGACTCGGGTGATTAGCACCCGTGCCATGAAATAACAATTTGTACTTTCTTCAAGCTCAAGCAGGCTTGGTCTTGAATGTACTGTCGTGTCGTAAACGGCCCAGGAGAAGTTGGACCGGTTACTAAAGTAGCCGTTCCCCCACATATATTAAACCAGCTCAAATACCCCGGGGCCGCTTTACCACTGCTATTGACCTCTACATCCAACCACCATGGCCCCTCATCCAGTAATTGCATATACTTCAGAATCATCATGGGCAATGGTACGTATTGGTGTGCTACTTTGACTTCTACGGCCGTCTAATGCGTTTCTCTAGATTGAAGACAAGTTCACCCCTTATGGGAAAGAGACGCTGGCCAAGGTTATCAAGTTCTTGGAAGTGCGTAACTTTGTCCCCTTAAATACCTTTTATATCAATGACCATCTACAGGACGAAATTCTTCCTGCTGTTAAGGTTGCCCATCTGCAACTTCCAGACGACCCTGTCAAGAGATGGCAAACTATCATTCCCGTTATTGCTGAATTGAAGGAGAAGGCAAAGAAACAGGGGCTTTGGAACTTGTTCCTGAGCAAGGCTCACTATCCAGAGTTTGGTGTACCTTTGACCAATCTTGAAGTGCGCTGTATTCCACTCCTACGCAATCTGCACTTCATTGACGTTCATTAGTATGCTGTGGTCGCAGAGGTTTTGGCTCATGCCGGACATATTGGTCCTGAGGTCATGAACTGTTCTGCACCTGATACCGGAAACATGGGCAAGCTCTACAGTTTATCTCGGAATGGAGGACATCATCTCACAACGTTGCAGAGGTTTTGGCTCGCTATGGGTCCCCGGAGCAACAGAAAAAGTGGCTGGTCCCGCTCTTGAATGGTGAAATTCGCTCAGCGTTTGCCATGACTGAAAAAAATGGTCAGTTGACACTACTACCCACATCCACTCAATCTCACTTCTCTCATTAGTTGCATCATCCGATGCTAAAAACATTCGAACCTCCATTAGACAAGAGGGTAATGAAATAGTCATCAATGGACATAAATGGTTTGTACTTGACTACTTCAAGGCATAGACATGGTCTAATATCTGTATAGGTGGATCAGTGGTGCTGGCGATCCACGCACCAAGGTCCATCTTGTTATGGGCAAGAGTGACCCTCACAATAAGAATGCCTACAATCAGCAGAGCGTGGTTATTGTCCCTGCTGATGCACCTGGTGTCAAAATCATCCGCCCTATGCAAGTATTTGGATATGATGATGCTCCAGAAGGACATTGTGAAATCATCTACGAGAATGTTCGTGTCCCCTTAAGCAACCTTGTTCTTGGATGGGGACGTGGATTCGAGATCATTCAAGGTCGTCTTGGGTATGCAGTTGCTTTCTCCTCATGAAACGAACATCACATTGACAATTCTCTGAAGACCCGGTCGTATTCATCATTGCATGCGCTCCATCGGGATTGCTCAATCTGCATTGAATCTTATGTTAGAGCGTGTCACCGATCCAGGACGCAAGACATTCGGAAAATATCTTCATGAACATGGTTTGTCGCTCTTCAACAACATATATTTTACTTGGTTTAATGACCGGTGCGATACCAAAAATAGGCACCGTCATCGCTGATATTGCCAAATCACGGGCAGAAATTGAAGCTGCGCGACTTCTGGTTCTGAGTGCCGCTTTGCAAGTGCGTCAATGAATCCAGTCAAATACACATTTGTTCCTGACATTTTTTCTTAGATTGACAAGTACCAGGCCAAGGGTGCCTTGAAGGAAATTGGAATCGCCAAAGTTTGCAAATTTTCTGCTTGATAGAAAAATACTTATTCGGTGTTCTTTTGTCCAGTTTGTTGTACCGTCAATGGCTCTCACAGTTATTGATCGCGCTATTCAATCCTTTGGCGCCGAAGGTGTCTCTCAAGATACTGAGTTGGCACGACGATGGGCTGGTCTTCGCACTTTGCGTATTGCCGATGTGAGAAAACCATTATTGCTTGTGTAGAAACTTTTCAATACCTAATCTGCACTGTATTTTTAGGGACCTGATGCTGTTCACATTCAGCAAGTTGGTCAACGTGAATTGAAGCGTGCTCCTGAGCTTGTAAGGAAGACCCAGGAGTTAAAGAAGAAACAAAATGTGTTGTTGCAGAAGCACGGATTGAAAGCTCATCTTTGAAATTATGTACAACCAGATCTATATAACGTCTATAATTCATTTATACCTGAAAATACAATCGTTTTTATGTTACACATTCTTGTGCTATGTAATTTCTTATCAAAGCCAAGTTGAGCAAAAGAACTGGGCGAAAGATAGCTTTCCCACGTCTTTTGTTCAATGACCGTGGTGCATGGATGATGAAGAACCAACCGTATTTACGCGACAGTCATTGACGTCAGCCTTGGACTCTCCTCTTCAACGTTCATTTCCAATCATTGAGGGAGTAGAATGTCTCTTGAAAAGAAACCAGTGTTCTTCCAGTCGCTTCTGGTGCGCTATGACAAATTCTGTCTTTCGGATGGCATTCAATTTATGACCAGGCAGGCGGTATTGCTGGGACTTCAGTGGACCTGCTATTTTTCCCAATAGACACTATCAAGACGCGTCTTCAGTCATCCCAAGGTTTCAGGGCTGCTGGAGGCTTCTCTGGGGTATACAAAGGCGTTGGAAGTGTCGTAATAGGTAGTGCTCCTGGAGGTCAGTTGAACCGATCAATATAATCTTGAAAATTCTGACGACTTGTGGGTCAATAGCTGCTGTCTTCTTTTCGACCTATGAAACGATGAAGAAGAACCTCCCCTTTCGCGACGGACTCGCACCTGTAAACCACATGCTATCAGCATCTGTGGGGGAAGTTGTACGGGCCTTTCCCTTGCGTCTCTTGGAGACTTTTAACGAATATGCCATTTACGCGAGATTCCTTCTCTTTGTTCTTCTTGACTCATTAAACCCAGGCTGCGTGCTTGATTCGCGTCCCAACCGAAGTTATCAAGACCCGCATGCAAACATCAACATATGGTGCGCAAGGAGAATCGTCATTTGCGGCTGCGAGGATAGTGCTGCAGAATACTGGCCTAAGGGGGTTTTACAGGGGTTTTGGAATCACTGTCATGCGTGAAGTAAGTTTATCTCAAGCGCCTTCCCATCTTTTTGGCCCATTATGCTTTATTAGATACCCTTTACGTCGATTCAATTTCCAATTTACGAGTTATTGAAACTCCAACTATCAACTAAAGTGGGGCGAAAACCTCTATATGCGCACGAGGCAGCAATCTGTGGAAGTATAGCAGGAGGAATAGCGGCGGCAACTACAACACCTCTCGATGTTTTGAAAACTCGTGTTATGCTTGATGTCCGGGTTAGTATTCTATACAGTCTTTATATTCCCGTCACTGACCACCCTACAGGACTCAAAGAAGGAGAAATTACCTTCATTATTGACTAGACTCCGGACAATTTACGTTTCAGAAGGAGCAAAGGCTTTGTTTGCAGGCGTAGTTCCGCGGACGCTTTGGATATCTGCAGGGGGCGCTGTTTTCCTTGGAGTGTATGAGTGGGCAGTACATGGTCTGATGGGTTTTTGAACGTTGTAAACGATGCACTCATTTCTTTATATTTAACTATTTAATACGGGTGGATAGATATAAGTTGAATATAAATTCGAAAGAGGAATATCATAGCAAGTACAAATGAAGATCCATCGAATAGTGTTCTAAACCCCCGATACTAATCGTTCTTCTGTACGCAAAAAATAGTCCGAGATTCAAAAAGTTACTATCTCAGGTGCTACCAGGGTTCGAACCTGGGTTTCGGGAAGACAGAAGTTCAACTTCAAAATCCCGAGTGATAACCACTACACTATAGCACCTTGAATGTTGCGTATTGTGTGATTGCCACAACCCGTGACCATCCGTTTTTTTGAGTTTCTACTAATTGCGCTTGCGTTCAACCCTTCTTTGGAGTAAACCGACGACGTTCTTGAAATTGCAAGGATCAACATGTCTTTACCATACCAGCTTCCGCAACATCCTCCTCAAACGCATGCCGCGCACGTTTCTGTTCCATCGTACGCACCTCCCGCTTATCGTCCTGCCTCACCAGCTTCCTCAGTAGGTACCGCCTACCCACCTGATCAGACTTCCCTCTCCGACACGGAATCTTTCATCGCGCAAAATGCTTTCGAACATAAACAGGAAATGTTGATAGGTCTCGGGAGGCAAAGAGATGATGAGAAAAATAATGAGAAAGAAGTGCTTATTCTCGTACCAGAAACGCCATTGTCCATGGGTATATTTCCCGACGGAGAGTACCCACCGGGCCACAAGATGATTAGAGCCACTGAAAGAAAGTTAGAACCTATGGAAGAGAAATGTGAGTTCTCTGACACATCATAACTTTGTCTCTTCAGCTAAACTCAAATTCAGTCCTTTTTGAACGTGTGATGAGATCCTTACGTGCAGAAGTAGATGCCCTTCAGGATAATGAGATGTTTGAGCGCATCTTGCAGCGTACAAGAGAGGAACCACCCCCACCTGCGACGCAAGACATAGACACCCTAATGCGCAGTATGATGGGTGGCATGACCATTGGAAAAAAGGGGCGAGTCCCAGAGGATTGGAGCATTGGGAACACACCCAACTCAACTGAATATACGAGAACCATTATGGGAGAGTCGCTGCCCAGTATGACTAGTACACCCGCGGCAACAGTGGGCGGGAAACGAAGTAGGAATGGCACAAGGAGAAGAATCTAAAACTGTATGTCACTGTTCAAATACACAACGTCTAATATACTGATACAATCTCAAAAAGTACAACTGTTTTACAGGTCATATATGTTACATTCCGCCGAATCGCCTTCAAGTCGTTAATCATCTTCAAACTCACCCGGCTCCGCGAAATAATCTGGCAACCCTTCCTCCACTTTCGCAATAACATCGCCGATTGCCCTCTTTGCCAGGGCCCTGCAGTCGTGGTGCATGTAGGTCGCGCTTCCCCACCTCTCATAATCTTTCTGCACCATCTTCAGTCGCCCAAGCACATCTGCAAGACCCAAGCCCATAACGCTATCGCTCCTCGTTTTTTCTTTCCAGAACTCCAACCATGACTGTGTACATCCTTGTTGATGCCATGTCGCCCCGCAAGAATGCGAGTGTTCGAAAGCGAGTGGAGTTAGCCGTAATCGATCCCACAGCGAAGTCAGACGATAATACCCAGCAAGAAGGCGAAGCTGCTGCTCGCGGGTAATGATCAAACGGCCAGACGCATCCAGGTTGCCTTCGCTTTCTTCGTTATCATCGTCCCCGGGAGTATGCAGCAAACTGGAAGAGCTACTATTGCGCAAGGACCCGAGTGATCCTGCATCTACACGGTCTCCCCTTATTTTCCGTACGACTACTCCCCTTCTCATTACTTCTAGGTATGCCTGTCCTCTCAAGGCTCTCAGATTCAGTTCGTCAGAGAGCGTCATTGCTAGGTACGCATAATGTACGTTTGAAGACATCAACTGCCTCAACAAAGAGATCATGCTTGACATTAATCGATCATGGGAGCACAGCTGAGCGAGACGAATAAGCTGCGTGAGCAAAAGGGAGGTCTCTGCCTGATTAGGAGTGGCAGGAGGAGTGGCAGTTCCTGGAACGGGAGTAGACGAAGAGGAAAGAGACGATCCTGAAGAAATAAATGGATTGTCAGTAGTGAATGTATTGTGCGGCGGGGGTGTCGCACTGAGAATGGGTGACGGTTTCCGGTTGACGAAGTCGTGTATGGCGTCCAATGCCCACATTTCGAGTGATTTGAAGGCGTATTTGTTCGAAACACGCGCGATACTGATTAGCTGGGGCAAGTTAGCGCGAGTAGAGGTTGCTACCATTAATTCAGGAGGTCTGCATCATGTAAATAATATCATGAAGTCCTTGTCAGTCTAAGCGCCGACATATACACAGCCAAGGACGCACAGTGCATATAGTGCCCATAGAAATTGTCTGAACTCTTCTGGTGAATCTCCAGGTAAGACTATTGGGTTTTCATCTGAGCCGCCTTCGACCAAGTGTCCGCCTTGAGGCAAAGAAAAAAGAGTGCTGAAAGACGAGGTATCTCTGCTCAAAATTGTTCGATGAACCTGTTCCAGATATCAGAAAGGAATAAAGTGCAGATCAGCCCAACACACGTTGAACAGAGTGTCGCCCACAAGGAGAACACAACTCCCATCTTCGAAGTAATATGCATCGTCTCGCTTGTAAATAGTTTTGTTGAACTCCTTGACTACATCAGCATATGTCGTGTTAACAGTAGTTTGGGCGGGTTTCTTCTCGAACTGCCGCATAGATAAAGCCACACTCTCATTTGAAGAAGAGGATGGATAGATAAGGTCGTTGACTGCTATTGGGTCCATCTCTGCGTCTCCGTCTGTATCTGCGTCAAAATCTTGATCATGATCAGACTCGACGCCGTCGGCTTCGGGATCCTGATATCTTCTGGACATCTTCTCTGGAGGCCGATGTCTATTCAAGTCTCGGTGACGACGGCTCGAGCTGGTACCAGCTGGGTTATTGAAGGTGAGATCCAAGTCTTGAGGGTCCGAATCACAGCGGATACGCTTACGGATAGATATTGCGGAAGAAGAAGAGGCGGGAGCTGTATTTCTTTCCGACATTGAATCGGACGCTTCCTGCCAGGATTACTTTAGGGTCAAGTAAAGCAGTGGCTTGGAAAGTGAATCAAGTGGGATAAGATATACTCTAGGGTTAGGGTCACACTGTCTATTTGGTTTTGTCAACAAAATTCTGTAGTCGCTCAGTTCTTCCCGAGTTCATCCTCCCTTCTTTTCAACAAAATGAGTCTTACAACGCAAGCATGTAGACGCGTTATTTCTCTCAAACTTGCTTCTTCTTTAAGGCAGTACTCTGTCGCTAAAGGTGCTCAAGCAGCATCGTCATCCAAGGCTTCCTCTTCGTCAATACCGTCCCACCATACCTTACCTCCAGCGAAAATGCGAGCTCTCATAGCATTGTATCACCAGTCTGAGAACTGGATTACGGAGGACAACCTCCTTGAAAGGATTGACGCCACCTTTGTTCCCGACGTTCCCGACGCGTTCTCTCTCATTGCCAAAGGGCACAGACTACCGAACATCGACGACTTCGAGAAGAAACGGGCTGAAATGAAGATGGCCCCAAAGATGGCACAGTGGGAAGCTTCAACGAACAATACCGTTGGCTCGGCGGAGAATTGGAGTGGCAGTACCTCACCCAGAGAAGCCAAAGTCATTGAAGCCTTGTACGGCGTAAACGTCCTCTCATCCTCAGACGACCGACTACTGCCGGGCTTGGAAGTGCTCCAAGAAGTAGCAGACGTGTTGGACAGGAAACCCGATGAAAACCAGGATTTGAACGCGCCTCCTCGTAAGGCGAAAAGTGCGTCGCGTCCGACATCACACCCGTTATAAAACTAACAGTGTTTCCTTCAGAGAGATCATAATGCGCGGACTTGTATAGATACACATATTATATTCCAATATTCACTCATGGCACCTAATACAGTCTCGGCTACTTAGATGGACCTATCGTCATGCAAGAGCACGAATGAATGGCGAGTCCTGGGGTAAATTACCTAAGAGGCTGCTTTCACGGATATCTTGCCGTTCTCTGGTATAGAAAGACCCAAAGTCTCTACTAATGTTTCTTCACAGGGACCCAAAAACATAAAGTCTGGCTCCTCGTCGGCCTCCGTTACTTCCAAGTTAAAAACTGCCACTTTTCCTCCATGATCCTGAACTTTTGTAGCGTACCCAGCTGCTGGATAAACCTTGGGTCCAGGAATAACATCATATCACCTATCGAGGACAGAAGATGACAAACTCACATTAGATGACGTCCCGATTACGAGGCACAGGTCAGCCTGAGCTACTAATTTATCTATTCGTTGAGTGTGAAGTGGTTGTTCGCCAAACCATACTACTCCCGGTCTTGTGAGAGAACCACATTTAGAGCAACGAGGTAAATCTTTCAGAGGAATTTCTGGATCAAGTATACCACCTTCCACCAACAATTCGGTCCCTGCAAGAGCTTCGCATATTGGGGAATTAGTATTGAGCTCTGTATGTTTACAATATTTGCTTCTGCAAACGACGTCGAAGAACTTTCCGTGCATTTCTATTAGTTGAAATTTATCTTCAGCTGTGTTAGCTTCCTCAGGAAACATCCTAGCCACTTCTTCGTTTGATCTTGGGCTTAGCCCGTCGACGTTCTGCGTAATAAGAGTGAAAGTGGAATCAGGTGCAATTTGTTGCCTGATAGCCGGCAAAGAGAAAGCGGAGAGTGCCCGATGGGCGTTATTAGGTTTCGCTCGAAGAGCTCTAGAACATACGGAAAGTCAATTTCGATGTACCATAAGACAATAGAAAAACAAACCTTTCTCGACGGTAGTGATAAAACTGCCAAACCAAAGAAGGTGATTTCCGGAAGCCTTGAGGAGTTGCGAGAGACATGGCCTCGTATTGTCTCCAAATTCCCCCAGCCCCTCTGAATGTGGGGATACCTTCCAAGGGAATCAATTGGGAATTCACACTGATGTGAAGGAAATATGATACCCGACGCAGCGGACAGACCGGCGCCAGCCAATGCAATGATGTTCTTGGACGACCCGAGTAGTTCTCGGAAGTTATCCATGTCTGCAGACGGATTAGATGGTGCCATTTGGTGGGTGTGGTACGACAGCAACGGGGGGATAATAAAAATATTTAATTGCTTATATAATATGCATCTTATCTGATACACGGAAAAAAGGGTTCCACAAGTGAGCCTTTTGGTACCCGAAACCTGACCCACTGCTTACTTACGACCACCATGTACTCTTCATTCAAGGGTTTGCGCTCCTTCGTGCTCGGTCGCCCAGCAGAGGATCCTCTTTGTCGCACATTGCGTTCTTTGGATGTCCCAGTCACCACTGCTGACTGTAGAGCATGTGCCGACCCTTGTGACCTCGGTATATCTTTCTTCTTCTGCGGCTTATCTGATAACCAGGGCTGACTTTGCTTTCTAGATCATGAAGCCTATCCTCGCCGTTTCGATATCGACATGGACACTCAGATGCTGGGCTCAGTAAAGCCATACCACCGCCAAGTATGCTTCAATTCATTCCTTTCTCACTCCAATACCCAATTACATATTTGCACTGCAACCACCCCACATTTATGTCTCATTACATACCTAATTTGATCGCTGACCGCGCCTTGGGACTTGATATAGATAGTAATTTCGACGGGAAAATCAGATTGGGAGCGGGACATCACCGACGACAAAAACTCCTTGGCCGCTGCTTTACTCGAGGTCACCACGCCTGCATCCCAAAAGCCCGCATCGCCAAAGGCTGTTTCCCCAAAACCCGCATCGCCGCCTCCAACGGGTGGACATAATAATAACAAGGGCGTGAGACCTTCCGCTGCAGTTACGGGTCTCTTTAATACCTCCGACACGAGTCGGACCTCGGTTCTCAATGGTAGCCACAAAACCATCTGCCATGAAGACGCACATGAGACCGTACTTGTATTCCCCGACTTCAAAGTCGTCACCGAGGTCCAACGGTCGGTCCAGGGTGCACACGAACTATGGGAGAGTGCGGTAGATCCTTCAATTGGCCGAGACGGCACGTATCTCGAAAAGAGCGTTTTGAAGACATGGGTATTACCTTACTCATGCGTTATCTTACTGTGTGAGTAATCGACGGCTGTTCATTACCCCTGTGCTCTTCGCGTCCGATCCTAATGGAGACTCTTTTTCCAGGCTCCCATAAAAAGCGAGATAACCGGTGTGGGATAGCTGCGCCAAAGCTGGAACATGGTATGTTTACCGTTTGCATCAAAACATCAAAATAATTGTATCCAGTATCATGTCTTTGACGCCTGTCTGACTGTTTACCTGCAGCATTTATCAGATCGTTGGAGTCACACGGGTGGGACGCTGACACACAGATAGAACATCCGCAATTAACGATGGGTCTACCCCTGGAAGACCTCAACGTGACTCCAGAGGAACGCGAAGAAAATATTGCGGCTCAGCTCAAGCAAAGTGCCGAATCAAAGCGGGCGCTAATCATTAAAGTGTCACATATCGGCGGCCATAAGTATGCCGGTAATGCCATTGTAAGTCTCGACCTTTCTCTCAGAGTCTGTCCTCGAATTTCTGTTTGACCCTTTAACTTTTCGTTTCTTTGGGGTTTTGGGGATCATGAACACGTTGACATATCCCATTGATATTATAGATATACACCCCGTCTGGATCCGGGATCTGGTATGGCCGAGTCACGCCGCACGACGTCGACTCCATCGTTATCAACACTATTATAAACGGTCTGGTCCTTCCTCCGCTGTTGCGCGGTGGGCTCAATCTTTCGCGGCCGAGTCAATGTCAGACGCTTAATGACTGGTGATATTCTCTTACATAGCCCTATCGGGGTTCTCGTTCATTCGGTGAACGTCGTCTATTTTCGTTTCTCACATCTACATTCCTCTCTTTTTCGTTCATTTTTCTGTTGTCATCATGATATTCATGGCACTTATTCATGTCACATGTACTACCACCCCCACATTTTTGCATCATTTTGTTTTGTTTTTTTCATCCTTTTTCTCGTTTCATTTGCAGCATTTACCAATAATTATTCCATAGACAACATCATTCCCTATCCCTTCCTTTCATTTCGCATCGCTACCTCACCCGAACCTTCTTCATTTCGCTTCGACTTTTCCGAGTCACTATATCCCCTTTCCCTCGTTTCCTTCTCCTCGGGTTGTGTCGCGCTCCCTCGCTCTCTGCGCATGAACGACTATAGACCAATCATTCATGCCATCCAATCATCCAGACGAGACCTCTAATCTCATTGGTCCAAGTATCTTTATTATATCTCTCTCGCTGTGTCCTTTTCTGTATATCATTATCAAAACTACTCCTAGTACACACTTAATCGATGGTTTATTACCTGGTCACTCCAGAGTTCTTCCCATTTCTTTTCATGATGAACCAACCTTCGAAAGATCGCTTACACCTGCCATAATAGTAGTACATAGTACTCTTTTCTTCATTCATTTCACTGCGTTACGTCCACTCGTTCCGTATTTCCTTCCTTCCTTTCAACCGACAGGTTTCCATTCTCTTTCTCATTTCGCTTCTTTCCCTCCTCCCTCCCTTTATTTCGGACTCACTAGTACATAATCACGAGGTACATAAACAAATATTAGAAAGTAGATAGCTACTAGCCTAGATACACTTGATCCCCTTGTTTTAAAATGTCAATAGACAACGATCGACACAATAAATTAAAATGAGAAAAAAGATTATTTCAATTAGTAAAGCACACACGCATGGTTGGACATTCGTTTTACATAGATAATTAAGTATGCAGGCAGGCAGGGCAAGAAGATAAGCAAAGAAATTAAATGGGCAAGTAAAAGTAAGTAGGGTAGTTACGTATACGTGTACATACATTCATTGTTGATCCGGTTTGGCTTTTGCGCAATGCGGTTAAGGGTAATTAAAAAAAAAGAAACCGGAATATGGGAAGGAGGAGAAAGAGAATTGACTGAAACCTTTGGTACATAATGCTGTGGGGTAGTAGACAGGCACAGACGCTCGATTAATTAACGTTTTTGAGGTGTAGAAAAATAGGGGCCGGAACAACAACAAAAAAAGCAAAGAGGAAGAAGGGGAGAAAGAAAGGAGTTCGTCCGTATGTTCGTTATGGTAAGCAGTAGTGGTAAGTACGTTATTGAGAAATGGTGCTCTCCTTTAAGAGGACCAAGAAAAGGCAGTACATAGTTGCGTGCGTGCGTGGGGGAGGGAGCCCCACGGGTGACCAGAGACGGTGTGTATCCACAAAGCAAATTCCGATAAAATTCGGTGGTGATAGTGTCGTTGACAATTTAATTCGTTCGTTCATCCATTCGTTCGTTCGTTCGTTCGCAAGTCGTCGTCATCTCGATGATGAAAAAGCAAGCAAGTAAAATCCCATTATGAAGAGCCTAAGACGAGAGAAGAAAGAGATTGAATACAAGAGGTCGTAGTGTTGTCATCGGTGGTGGTAGGATATCCGAGGGTGCATGGAAATATTGATTCCCTGTAGTAAGTGATTGGAGGAGAAAAGGGAAGAGAGGAAGGAAGTCATGACATATCATCATCATCTCCGAAACTCCCATCATTCCGGTTATACCTACTCGTCGCATAGCGTCCCGCACTGGTCGTAACATCCTCCATCTCGTCTTCCGTTGTTCGCCCTGTATCTCTATTCGCCCACATCTCGGAATCGTCCTCGTCATCAAGCATAACAGCCTCCTCGCCTTCTCTTTGCCTTCGTTCCTTCTCGCGCTCAGACAACGCCAACCGCATAGGCGCGACGACGCTCTCCCCCCCATGGTATGTGAACCCCTTAAAGTTCTCCTGCACGCTGTTCGTCAGAGGCGTGCCGTTCACCATCATCATCATGTTCGGATCGTTCTGTGTCTTCTTTTTCTGTATCTGGATCCCCTTCGTCGTTGTCGCTGTGCTCGACCCTGGCCCTGATCCCGAACCTGTACTCGTACTCCCGTTCAAGTTCAAACCGTTAAGCACCCCATTCACCTTCCTACTACTACCCCGATTCGCAGTCGCAGTCGTCGCCGTCGCTTTTCTCGTCCCATTCGCCGTCTTCTTCTTCGAATTCGTCCGATGCGTCCCATTCGTATTTAGAGGTGGTGTGCGCTCGCTACCGAGGGGTCCATTTGGTGTATGCATCGCCTCTCTAAGCGCACCGACACTCTGGCTGACCCAGTCCTCGGACGGGTCGTCCTCGTCCAACCACTCGCCATCTTCCTCTTCGCCATCTTCCTCGCCATCCCCTTCTTCACCCGCATCCTCGTCCTCGTCCCCAGACATGATCCCCAAGAGTCCCGCTACGCCGACATCGCGAATATCCGCCGACGTGAATTCTGGGTCAAAGTTGTTTGTCGACTCGTCCGATTCGACGACGGGTTTAAAAGGCGGCGTCACCTGTTTCAGCGATAACGCAACCCAGTCGATGTTCGAAAAGAACGGGTGTTCTTTCAGTTCGGCAGCATCTCGTTGAGCGCCCAATCGATGCTTTGGGTTTCGATTAAGCAGCTACATACAACATATAAGCACAGTCTTCAGCAAAAGAAAGTGTTACTTACCCCCTTTACAAATTGCTTTCCATCATCGTTGATGACCCCCTTGGGAAACCTAATCTTTCCAAAACATATATTCTTATACATCTGCTGTGTGTCCTCGGCATAGAACGGACTCCAGCCACAGCACATCTCAAAGAGTAACACGCCCAGACTCCAAAAATCGACGATCTTGCTATAGCCATGCTCGTCAAGGAGGATCTCGGGTGCTAGATACTCGGTCGTCCCGCAGAACGTCGTCGTCAGCTCATCTGGCCGTAAATCCGCCTTGGACAATCCAAAATCGCACAATGCAACATGGCCTGTCGCGTCGAGTAGGATGTTCTCCGGCTTTAGGTCGCGATATACGATGTTGTACTTGTGCAGATGTTCGAGCGCTAGTATGAGCTCAGCGATATAGAACTTGGCACGCTCCTCTGAAAACCGCGTCTCCCTTTGCAGATGCCAGAAGAGCTCGCCGCCGCTCTTGAAGTCGGTCACGAGGTACAGATCAGTGTCGGTCTGGAAACTGAATTTGAGCCCGACAAGGAACGGACTCTCGAGCGAACGCTGCAAGATCTTGCGCTCGCCAATGGTATGCGCCACCTCTTTCTTGGCCACAATTTCCTTTTTAGAAAGAACCTTCATGGCGTAGATGCGTTTCGTATCTTTCTTTCGGACTTGGAAGACCTTGCCGAACGTACCCCGTCCGATGAGTTTGAGAAATTCGAAATCGCGCGGGGTAAGGGCACGTTTCGTCTAAGAGGGGAGTGAGAATTTGAGTCAATGTAATTACGCATTGATTTTACCTTGTACTGCTCATATGTTATCTGAACACGCATTTCCCCGCTTACGATTTCGTCTTCGAACGGCCGGAGCCTGTGGGGTTGTGGGTGAGTAAGGCACAGCTGGGCAAAAAGAAAGCGCACGTACTTGTACCATTGATCAACGGTATGGTCGTGGATGAGCACAGGCTTTATCTGCACGGTGCCCAAAAAGCCCTGGTCAGAGACTGCTCTATCGTAGACGTTGCAGATGATAGCTTCCTCCTCTGATGTGACATCGCTGTAATGGATTCAGAGAATATAATTTTTTTCTGGTATGAAGTACTTACAATGATACCTCGTGCTTCCACACCGGATTGTGAGGCGAAAGACGACCAAAGAGACCGTTGGTGATACCACTTGCACCTGATGGTGGTTGCTTGAGAGATAGGGCCTTTGAAGCTGCAGAAGCAAGAAGAGATGACGAAGGAGAAGGATCCTTGCTGGTGCTTCCTTTGCTGTTCTTGCGCTGTGCGGCGATGGCGCCGAGAGCATTGATAGCATTTGAAGAGGTCTGTCGAGAGAGATTTATAGGAGTACCTTTGACCTCCTTGTCTGACTCTGGTATGGGATCGCGGGATACGAACTCGTTCTGCTCAAACTGAACGACGACGTATGGGCGTGCATGTATGCTGCGTACATTGAGGCCGCGTGCCTGGATAAGCTTTACATGAATTTGACCACGAGAAGTAGCGACAGGGGGAGGAGATGAAGCCTTTTTCTTTCCTGGAGGGGGTTGCTGCATGTTGAAAACGGGAGCATGTATCGAAAGATGAGGAGCTACAGGAAAAGCGCCAAAAGCGGTGGGTGTGGCCAAGGGCGTGAGATCGGAGTTGGCGGAAGGAGGTCCGGCAAGGAGAGGATGATGATTTTCATGATATTCTGCTCGGGGAGTGAGCTGAGGACTGGATGGCCAAAGACGAAGCATGAAGAGATGGTGGTAAAAGGAAAAGAAGAGAAAAGTCATTAGTTGGAGAAACAATAATCCACTCCACAAGCGTATCTAATCATCTCTAATATAGTCAAGAACCGTCATTGCTCCTCCCACCAAGCCACCTAATCCCACAGTTCTCCGTGCTACGTGTATCGGTAATCCATCTGCCAAATTATCAGTTTTCATTTCATTTTTTTTCTTTTCTCACTCACAGACTGCAGAAAAGACGAGAGCTGTTCCGACTGCTGCTCCGATGCATTTTGCACTGCCCCATCCCAGTCGGTCCATCCCTTCTTCCATCCCAACATATCCCACTGCCAGCGCAGTCAGCTTGCTCGCTTCTGATCCCGCTCCTTTCAGTGACCCCAGCATAACTCGATAATTTTTCGTCTTTTTGTAGAAATACCATCCTTGCACGGTTGTCGGTGGTCTATGCGCGTTTTCCGCCAAGAATCTCATCGAAGCCGTCCTTCCTCCTTTCATTATCCCTATCGCAGACCCGACTATGAACGCTGTCCCAGGAACCACCATGAACCTCTGTGGTATCTTCAGCCGAATCTCTTCTTTGCTCTCATTCGTGGTGGTCATTTTTGTGCTATGACATACTTGCGACGCCACGCCAAAAACCTCTATCTGTCATGTGATCCAACCGCAATTTTAACGCTACCCTCGGATCCGTATGTGCCCTCAATTTTACGACCCCTGATTGTTAACTTTTGACTTTGTGCGAGTATAGGGTCCAATCTAGACAACTTTAATCACCGGCTTGGCACAACTCGCGCATTCCAGCCAATATCTCGCGTCCTTATCCCCTGCTATCTATCACCTTATCTACGAAAGAGTCGGCGAAGAATGTGTTTTTCGTCGATCAAGGGCATATAATGATGCTTTGTCTTCGCAGGATGCAGAAATTTTTGTGTACGATGGGAAACGTCGTTGCAAAAGCATCGCACGCCTATGCTCACGTAGGGCCTTTGTCACAATGGGTCATTATCACTGTTGGTGATCATTATCTATTGTCTTCACTCTTTTTCTTCTCTAATTATCTCCTTCTTTTGATTGCATACATTCACCTTTTTGTGCATATGTTCTATTATTGTCACTCTTTTTCTGTTTTGATCCATTCCTTCTCTCCTTTTCAATGATAGAAGTTTGTTCTCAAAGAAGTTTATTTGATAGAATTAAAATTCCTCCCGAGATCTCATTTTATGGCAAATTCAAACTGAAAGAGAAAATTAGTATCCGACTTCCCATATTTTCTTCCTGCCCGAAGTAAACATATTATAACGGGCGTCTATTCGGCCCGCTGATTCGCGAGTCGTAACACAGAAATAAACGCCAAGCGCATACCAAGGTCAACCCGACAAACTCACAAAGGATATATACCATACATACACACACAAGCGACCAACGATCTAATCAAATCTCGCCTTCAACCTACCCACCGCCCACGGACTTCCAGCCTCGTAAAAGTCCATTGGGTAAATGCCTACATCCCGATTCGCCACATCCCTCACCCTCTGTCCTTCACTCCTACCCCCAACGGCACTACTCACCCACCCAGCCCCAACCTCGCCAACCGCCACGGCCGCTTCATAAGGGCTCAGCAACGGCCTCTCGAACGCATATCCCCAGTCAATCGACAGGCGCGGGCACGATGTTTGCACGAACGTTGACACATGAGGCGCGAATAGGCTAAGCTTCGCTGGCGACAACTCCGAGAGCAGGATCTGGATGTACGGAATCGGCGTTTTGCTTGCTTGGAGTTGGTGCGATACTGCCTGTAGGAAAGGGTGAATATTAATAATAGACAAATATATAGAATGACAGTATAATACGAACCTGCATCTGCTTCAAATTTCCCTGCCGCCCTAGCGTGCCCAGAATAACACCCCACATAGGTGCCACTTTCTCTTCCTCTTGCTCGTCTGTCTTCACGGCAGAAAAGGCCCCAATACTTTTTCTCGCAGACTGCACCGCATCGTCTCTCACACTCTGCATCTCCTTATGATCGTACCGCTCCCGCGTCAGCTTCTTCGAATACGGATCGTAGCGGAACGCAGGTACGTCCGGGTTTGCGATCATGATTGATTCGAGATGGAATCGTCCGTCGCCGAGATATCTAATAACAAGAGATTTGAAGATGTTAATACCAAGTACACGTTTAAGCAGCGCCCGAGATAAATTCAAAAAACAAACCCACATCAGCGCATCTACATCACTCAACCTAGGTGCTGTACACCCAAGGATCTCACCCGGCGAGAGCGGTTTTGACCTTGGTACGACCGTATCGTACTTTCCCGTCCAGAAACGCTGTTTACTGCTTTCGCCAGTGGAAAGAGAAGAATTATCGCCCAATAACACCCCAACACTGCTACCATTGCTACCTTCTTCCTCAATATCCACAGAAAGATCTTCCTTAAGCCTTTGAAGCGCAGCAACGAACTGGATTGTAGACACCAGCGCTAGTCGCGTACGCGGGGTTGCAGCGGCAGCTCCATGTTCGTTTGTTTCTGTTTCAACCGATATTGCAGCAGAAGGCCCCGCCACTGATGATACTGATCCAGACGACTCTATACGCAGGTTCCTGCTGACACCAATCTGGCTCCCGATGGGTATTTGAGCTCGCACTTCCTCAGAATCTAACAAATTTTTATGGAACGTCTCGCGGTCATCGGGAAAGTTCATCCGGATGGATTGTACGAGATGACGAGAGTCTATTCCAATTTCGACGAACACGTATAGTGTTTTGATCGTCGTTTGGTCCATGGGTACTAGATAGATTGAAATAAAATAACATGGTCAAACTACAATATATATGGATATCAGCAATTAAAAACTCACCTAGACAGCTGTGTCCGTAATGCACTAGCATATCACATCCTAGCGCGACGGCGGTATAGTCGTCGATGCAGCATGCGCCGTAAGTAACGTCGCCCATGATCACCGTCAACGCGCTCGTGAACCTACGCAATAAGCCTAGTTAAAGATAGATGCACACAACATGAATAAATCCAACTCACCTCTCAATAATATCGGCAATCGTGCACGCAAACATCTGTAATCCCTCCGGCATCTGGAGCGCAACCATCGTCGCCTTGTTCTTGCGCACATGGTGGATTGTCTTATGGATCTCAAACGAGTAATTCGCGGGTAGCGTACGAATTGCTGCGTTCAGCTGCTCGTCTTGCAGGATATCTTGCGGGATTTGGTTTAGTAGCAAAGCGGATGATGAGGAAGAGGAGAAGGATTTGGATGGCTTGGAAGATTTGCTCCCGACAAAGCGTTTGCGCGGTTTCGCTGCGGTCCCTGGGGAGGCAGTAGCAGAGGTTGCATGTTGTGTAGATGCCGATATATCATTTGGAGTGGACATTGTGATGAGAGGGTTCGACGTGCAGTACTAAGCAAGGAAGAGGTAAAACCTCTTAATCTAATCGCGAAATTGTAATTCACGTGATGTGATATGTATTATCCCCATCGAACTAGAGTCCCCAAACTTGCCAGGAAGCAATCCGTAAAGCTTTTCACACAGACTGATTGGGCCTTGAGAGATATTTATCGAGAACTTATCGAGTCGAAGCAGAGGTTGTATTGAGCTTTTGGTTGGTGCTCCAGGCACAGAGTCGCACGTGTCCAAATTGGAAATACACACGCGCCGTCGCGCGTCATATCATACTTGACTTGTCCCACTTTCGAGCAAGACGTAACCACTCTTCGTCCCCGGCCTAAGTCTTCCCTACAAACATATGCACAGAGACACATAATTCCTCGTCGAACATATCATATCGTCCCCTCAACCAGTAGAGACCGGACCGCGATGGTCAGAAATAATGGAGTGCACCAGTGTGCTATGCGAGAGTCGTGCGGAACTATAGGGTTCTCTGAGAAGGGACTACCGTGTCCATATGATGGGCCACCTGTACAGGTACGTTTGTTGACAAGGCATGTAGGCGTGACCTGAGCTCTATTTTCTGCATATGTATCGTGTAGCCCGACGAAGCAGACCAAGAGTTACTCCTCAAAGTCTGTGGGCCGGAACTAGCAAACGGCCCAACATGTTGCGACTCGAGCCAACTGACGACTCTCGAGAAAAACTTTAACCAAATTGAACCTCTAGTATCTGCCTGTCCAGCATGCAGGAACAACTTTCGCGAATTCTTCTGCAGGTTCACATGTTCCCCCGACCAAGCCTCGTTTCTAAACATAACATCAACGCAGAAGACAGACTCAGGAAAGACGGCTGTGAAATCCCTCGATTTTTACGTCGCAGAGGAATACGGAAAAGGGTTCTTCGATAGCTGTAAGAGTGTGCAATACGGGAATACAAATGGTTATGTTATGGAGTTCATCGGAGGCGGAGCCAAAGACTACAAAGGATTCTTCAAATTCCTAGGTGACAAGAAGGATTTGGGAAGTCCTTTCCAGATCAACTTCCCTCTTACGCCACCTCCCGAACTTCAAGCACTCAACCACACCGCACGGAACTGCGCCGATGACGATCTCGGCAGTCGCTGTACATGTATCGACTGCCCGACCGTTTGCCCGACCATACCCCCTGTTAACCCACCCAACCAAATATCTGCATGTCACCTCGGCAGCATCTCTTGCCTATCCTTTGTCCTCATACTCACTTACGCGCTTGCGGTGCTCGGTTTTCTCATCGGATTCATCATACACACTACCATCCAGAGACGCAGAGAGAGCACATACGAGCGCGTGGCGCTGTCTGCAGATGCTGCCTCCCCTCGTCTCCACACTCGCGGCTTGGTCGGCGCAGCCTCACTAGCCCAAAATCTGGAGGAAGATTCTCTCGGTGCCCAGTCGGAATCACGTCACCTGGGACGCGGTGCATCCCTGCTAGACCCCATCGAGACTGTGCAGCCGCGCCAATATCCTCTCAACAATTTTCTACGAAGGTCATTCTATAAACTTGGTCTATTCGCAGCGTCTTCGCCATGGTTAACATTCACGATGGTCTCCCTAGCTGTGGGTCTGCTGAATATAGGCTGGAAGAAATTCGAAGTCGAGACTGATCCTGTCAGACTTTGGGTGGCTCCGACTTCGGAGAGTAAGCTGCAGAAAGAGTTTTTTGACAGTAACTTTGGACCATTCTACCGCACGGAGCAGATTTTCGTTACCGCCAGAGAATCTAGTGTTGAGGAAGCGCCTAATTCTACGTTTACTAACCAAGCTATTACAGTTGGCAGCAAACCGCCGGTTCTTACTTGGGACAGTCTTAAATACTGGTTCGATGTTGAGGCTAACATTCGAGAGCTTGTGTCACCTAATGGTTACACCCTGGACGATGTTTGCTTCAAGCCTACCGGTGAGGCCTGCGTTGTTCAGTCAGTAGCTGCGTGGTTCGGTAACGATCTTAGTGAATACACCAACGAAACATGGTCGGAAAGGATCCAAACTTGTGCCGAATCCCCCGTCGATTGCTTACCTGACTTCCAGCAGCCCTTGGCTCCTCATTACGTTCTTGGAGGGGTAGCAGTAAATCAAACGTCTGGCGGCAAATTATACCCGGAAGCTGAGGCTCTTGTCATTACATATGTCGTTTCAGATTCTTTGAACCCGGAGGTACAAACAAGAGCGATGGAGTGGGAGGAGGAGCTGAAGAAATACCTGCAGGACTTGAGTGGAAGGATTGTACACGAATCTCAGCTCGAGATCGCGTTTTCTACCGGAGTGTCATTAGAAGAAGAAATCAACAAAAGCACAAACACGGATGTCAAAATCGTCGTTCTCTCCTACTTGGCCATGTTCTTTTATGTGTCGCTGACACTAGGCAGCGGCTCAGCAAACCGGGAAGAAGACGGCGTCATATCTTCTATCGTAGAATGGGCACGCAATTTTCCTAAACTCTTCAAACAGTCTTCTCTCACATCTTCCAGCTTCTCCGTAGACTCCCGAAATACACCAAGCATCCTCCCTCGACTACCTAGATCTCTATTCGTAGGCTCTAAATTTACTCTAGGGCTATTTGGTATCCTCCTCGTCATCCTCTCTGTATCGACCTCGGTCGGTCTCTTCTCGTTACTCGGTGTCAAAGTAACTCTGATCATCGCAGAAGTCATCCCGTTCTTGGTACTCGCAGTGGGTGTAGACAATGTCTTCATCCTCGTGCATGAACTAGACAGGCAGAACTTCTTGCACGGGCCTAATGCAGGCTCGCAGGGGTACAGCCAAGCGTCCGCATTCTCCGCCCCAATGTCCCCGACGCATTCCCACCGCTCACCTTTTGACTCTACGCAGGATGAAATTGACACGGCTTCGATGCCTCTCTATCTGTCTCCTGAAGAGCGAGTCGCGCGGACACTGGCGAAGATGGGTCCGTCGATTTTGTTGAGTACTATCACAGAAACATTGGCCTTTGCACTAGGTGCGCTTGTGCCCATGCCTGCTGTAAGGAACTTTGCATTGTACGCTGCTGGAAGTGTACTTTTAAATGCTACGCTACAAGTGACGGTTTTCATCAGTGCTTTGTTATTAGACCTGAAGCGATACGAGGTGCGTTTTTGTTTGTTGGATGGAAGTGCTATCACTAACTCTTTATTGCTGCTGTAGGCCAGCCGAATTGACTGTTTCCCTTGTATTCGTCTTCCGTCACGGATTGCGTTGTCGGATGCCCCTAATACAAATAGCGGTCTGAGAAAGCTCGGCCGCTTCATTCGCCGCTACTACGCCCCTTTCTTGCTCAAGCCAATAGTAAAAGGCTTAGTCTTGGCCATCTTTGCTGGTGTATTTGTTGCGTCTGTAATATCAATGCAGCATATCCAACTTGGTCTTGGTGAGTATGCATTGATTCGAACGAGGCTTTATCATAACTAATAGTAAACAAACAGACCAAAGACTCGCCCTACCATCGGATTCGTATCTCGTTAACTATTTCGACAATCTAGACGCTTATTTGGACGTTGGCCCACCAGTATACTTCGTCGCTACGGGTGCTGATATCACAACGCGTAAAGGCCAACAAGCCCTGTGCGGTCGATTCTCAACTTGCAATGACTTCTCAATCGCTAACAGGCTCGAAGCCGAGAGGAAGAGGCCGGAATCGTCTTTCATCGCGGAACCATCGGCATCCTGGATCGACGATTACTTACGCTGGTTGAATCCATCCAACGATAAATGCTGCAGTGTTCGGATAAAAAACCCAGATGTATACTGCACTGGTCAACGGATCAACCCAAAACTTTGTGCCCCGTGTTTGCAAGGTAAGGAGCCAGCGTGGAATATCACTATGGACGGCTTGCCGGAAGGCCATGAGTTTATGCGCTACTTGAACCACTGGCTAGAGTCGCCGACAGATGAAGAATGTCCATTAGCTGGTCAGGCATCATTTAGCACCGCACTTTCTCTCAATGACGCCAAGGACAAAGTCGTCGCGTCCCATTTCCGCACGTTCCACACTCCGCTCAAGAACCAAGAAGACTTCATTAATGCGTTCGCGGCTGCACATAGGATAGCAGAAGAGATCTCAGAAGACATAGGCGCCACTGTGTTCCCTTATTCGCTTTTCTACGTCTTCTTCGACCAGTATGCACATATTGTCGCTATCACGCAAGAAATCTTAGGGCTTGGACTGGCATCTGTTCTCATCGTGACTGCTTTGCTTTTGGGTTCGTGGAGGACAGGTACAATCGTCACGGGTGTTGTTGCGCTCACGGTGGTGACGGTAATGGGTGTCATGTCCATCTGGGGCATCAGCTTGAACGCTATCAGTCTTGTGAATCTGGTTATCTCCCTAGGAATCGCCGTCGAGTTCTGCGCTCATGTTGCCAGAGCTTTCATGAGTGTCGGAACTAGCTACCCACCCAATCATCCATCTGGACAGAAGGAGCGAGATGAGAGAATGTGGGCTGCGCTTGTGGATGTTGGGCCATCTGTGCGTATAGTTCAACTGTTTTATATACTTGGGGTTACTTACTGATTGCTCAACTATGAAGGTCTTATCTGGTATCACTTTCACGAAACTAATAGGCATGTCCGTTCTCGCGTTAACTCGTTCCAAGCTACTTGAGGTCTGTTTTACCTTTTCGTTCCAAAAATTATAACAGTCTCCTGACCCACATTTTAGATATACTACTTCAGAATGTGGCTAACCCTTATAATATCCGGAGCATTGCACGGTCTCGTTCTTCTGCCCGTAGTCCTGAGTCTGGCAGGAGGCTCGGGATTCCCGCAACAGGAAGCCGACGAGGAATGGATGGCAAACGCAATTAGGAGTGAATATGAGTATGCGTAAGTGTTCCTATAACCAAGGTGATTTCGTGACGAATATTGGCTCACATTTCCTATGCAGACCATTCTT
>Ga0247779_1000358_pt1 | contig 30913 bp, 34 predicted proteins | sample UWRJL221509R5_FD_179925 | JGI IMG/M metagenome (GOLD analysis project Ga0247779, IMG submission 179925) | Plant litter microbial communities from Arlington Agricultural Research Station in Wisconsin, United States - UWRJ-L221-509R-5 | ecosystem: Environmental > Terrestrial > Plant litter >...
TCGTCCATATGTAGTCGCCAGAGCCATTCCAGATGCCAGTCAGTCCTCTTCCGGATTCCTTCAACTTGAGTTCATGATAATTTATTTAATTCTTTTTATTAAGCTCATTGTTGTTGGAGAAGTAACATGGTGTAAAGATACAAGAGCAAGGTAGTTTTTTAATTAGGCATAGTTAGCTTTGAGATCCATTTCACCACAAAACCTCGCAAAATTCCAGCAAAACATGCTGGGTGGTATAAGGTGGGGTTTGTCTCTATTTGAAAAGGGTACCTAGAGGTGATCGGATCGCCTGCCAGTGGTGGGTCTATCCATGTACAACACTGACTTCTAGCTTATAAAAGAGAGTAAAAAAATAAGGATCAAAACAAGATGATAAGTAGCAATGGACTAACTTTGGAAGTTTTCTGGTCACTGGTCGGTGAGTCCACATCACTTGTGATCTATCAGGAGGCATTGGCAGTAGTCAGTTTTGCGCCGTAAGATTGGTTACTGCTCATTATGCTGCGTACCGCGAATTGGTCTGAAATGCTCATTCGGTGTCGGCGAGTGTCAAAGAGGTGCATGGGGGCTCCATAATCATTTGATCCTAGCAAGCGTGCCCGTCGGACATTTTGTCGAGTGTTCAGCCTGGTTTGGATAGAGTACAGTAAGGAACTGTTCTGCGAGATAGAAAGGCAAGGCACAGAATCGATGATGCCATTGGTAGACTTACGTTACGAGGAGCGAGTTTGCATATACTGGATAAATAAGGTGGCCTGCGTCAGCGCAAAACATAATTGACAAGAGTAGCAGAAAAGGAGACTAACATTTGCCGATAACAAAATGTAAACCCATAAATATAAGGTTCGTAGGCATAGTCAGCCACTGCAAGGGGTATGAGATCAGACATCCTTTCTTAACCATACATCCAGGAATACTAAATCCCTCACGCAAATCATAGATATGATGGTTCCTGCGCTATGAAGAAAGAAGTGCCGAAACAATCAGATAAAGACAGTGATTCAGTGGGGACAGAACATACCAGGTGAGTGATCCAGTTTCGAATGCATATCGAATCAGTGTGTCAATTATGGCATTCAAGCTGATGCACCAGTCTTTTGGTCGGTTTTGAACTTTTGATGGAGTAATATTAAAAACTTACTCTGCTGCCCCTGTGCGAGTTGACTGAAGAAGGAAAAAGAGTGACACTGCTATAATTACATCGACCACAGAAGACAGCGCTAGGCCAGTAGTGAAAATCCACTACAACAGATTAGAAAACTAAAAATGCCAAGAATACTGGAACTTACTTGAATATGGTCTCTAAAGAGTGTGTATCGTCCAAAATGAATCCTGTTAACCATGTATCAGACATAAGTTTGACGCGCACAGGATGCAAAGTCGTACATTTCGGCCGTCGTAACTGGAGAAAGGAAATAAGTGTATCAGCCACAACTGATCAGTATTTAGGTCTTAAAGCAAAAAATCGAAACTTCCAACTCACCAGAAGCTGAAACTTAAAATATTTTGGCGACAAATGAACATAAGGATTTACAAATGAAGAAACAAGGTAGCTCACCTAGACGCAAGATAGCAAAAGTCACCTGAATAGCAAAAAGCAGTTAAGAAGGATTTAACCTTTCGGGGTCAAGGCAGCAGATGTACAAAAAAACTTACAATAGGTGCCGTTATCCAATAGTTTCTTTGGCTCACTGAAAAAAAGATTGTGGGTGGCATCAGATACGAGAAAATAGAAGATTGACCACAGAACAGAGGCTTACGCATGAATATGCGATGGGCAAAGAAGCTTAGAAATATATATTTAGCTAACCGGTATCAGTAAAACTTTTCCTTGAACGTCGCTTACATATGCACTAAGAATGTCAGAATTGCCTGATTGTGGCGAAGTTAACATACAGATGTTTCAATCGCAAAAAATGGGGAACGCACCGTCATAACGATAGTGAGCTGAAGTCCTAAGATCAGCCGAACCCGAATTGGTCGGTAAACTGTAGAAAAAACGAACCGCAATGTTCCTGGGGGTGAATGAAGCAAGTGATGAGTACCAATTATGATGTGTGAATAATACAGTCACTACCAAGGGCACTCACCAATGGATAATATCGATGGTAAGCTCCGCTCCATAGTTATCGATGATGTAACTCCAAAGAGCTGACCATATGAACGACGTATGGCAAGCATCCAACAACCTGAAGAAGTCAGAAGCGCCATTCGTCAGAGACTGCAGGCATATCCTATATCGTTCATCTCACCAAACCGCGAAGACCTGAACAAAACGGGCAATTATCAGAAAACGCGTCGAAAAGGGACCAAGTGACATACCAAAAATTTCACCCAACCCGAGTCCGTGGGGTACATCTTGACATATACCAAGACTTGCAAAACCACAAAGCCTGATAACCTACATAAGGTTTTGTTCACTGGTTAGTAAATATAGCGGGAAGAGATGATAAAATGAAGAACATGGAAGCGAAAAGGCCGCCGAGCAGGAGCGAGCCATAGGTCTTTGGTATGTCGATTGTGGCCATAGCTCAACTTTTCACAATCAAGAAGGAGTGGTGAGTGTAAGACGGTGAGTGTAAGAGAACAAGCCCGGCGCTCAAAACAGCGACTATATAATATGCATGTCTCCCACAGGCTATCCGACCTTCAAGCTGAGCACACACCTCGTGTATATTTAGCCCCGCGATTGTTGATTCTAGACCTTTGCCAAGATCGTATTATGTCAGGAAAATACTGATCGAAGCACAAGTGAGCGAACGCCGCCACGTCGAGTTTCTACCACGTTTGACACTTCTAATTCCTACGCACTCTACCTCTCACAAAAGGTTTTGCATAGGTTACTTTACAATAATAAATCGTAAAGCATTGATTTGATTCAATTTCTCTACATACACGACTATCTCGACAATCTGTACATCAAGGGGGAAGTCTAACCTATCCCGGAATCACCTTTACGGCCGCCGGCATCGGTGTCTTGAAATCACCCAGTACAATCTGAGCCAACGAATCGGATGTTAGCGCTAACTAACATGTAATACTAATAGGTAAGGCTACCGTAAGTTACATGATATTCACAGCGTTGCTCGATGCTTCGCTTCGCGTACCTGGAACGTTTGATACGACACAAGCGCAGGATAAGGTAAACTAAACCGAGTCTCAATGCGACGCATCATTCTTGGGTCAGATCTCAAAACTGATTCCTTTCAATATACCGTTCACCCCTGGTAAGTCCTCTGTTCTCTTTTGTGACTCCACGTTGTTAATTTCACCTCTATTGCGTGTGTACATCGAGGATTGCGCTGGCGGGCACTATGCCCTCGTCGCTGCTACAAACGTCAGGGTATGTGATGATGGGTTTCTTTGATATACACCTCGACGCTGACTCTGTCATTTACCATACAGATTTTGAGGCTTTTGGATGCTCTTGAATCAGTGTAGGGCGATGTAAGTTTCGCTCTAGATGTATATAAGTTGTATTGCTGACTTACTACCTCGAAACAAAGTTTCGTTATTTCATGCTCAGAATGACTCGCCGCGTTCAATAGACGCTCTACGAGAGGTAGCGTCTGTTACCACAAGGTATGTGTGCATAATCTTCTCGTTTTTGATGTTCTACTCGTAGCAGACTAATTCAACTTATAGGGGTCATGCTCTCTATATGTATGTACATAGACATTTATAATCGTCACTTTTACTAATTATTATTTCACGTTGACCTACAGGCGGGATTAAGAAGACTGCTGGTAAATTGCCCGTCGTCTCGACTCGATCTCTTTCAAGTTTCTTGTGGGTGTATAAGATTATAATGTCTGCGTCGGCGAAGTTGTGATGTATGTTTCTTGTGCGCGTCTTTTGCCTTTCTTTCTATCTTTCTCAAATATATCCGGTGGGTCATTTTATATAATCTCATTGTTCCTAAGGCCTAATCGATAATCAGTCATATTCAATTCTTATCAGAGATGCCTGTCCTTCCTCTTTTATTACTACGAACTATAACATACTACTGGCTCTGTATAGGATTTATGTCTTTAATTGTGGTTAAACGCGCGCTCAAAGGATTGGACAATCTAATCTTATCTCGAGCATCTACAGCACGTGAGGTAGCTGCTATCCGAATAGGGAATTTAAATCTTGGACACTTTCCTTCGTCGTCATTTTCACCAAACCTCTTCCAGCGCTTGCTCTGTGTCTCTTATCAGCCCCAAAAATTCAAATTTGGAGCATACATGCATTAAATGTAAGTCATTTCTCCTCATTTCAACTACAAACGTCTGCTGATTTCGCCTAAGGATCCTCCAGCACGTACATGTTCTCGTACAGGCAACCGTTGACGCAGCCCTTACTGTACGTATCATCGAATCCGCGCTATAGTCCATCTCGACACATCCACATCAACAACCGCCAAAATATCTATTCGCTTCGCCCTTCCTCGCGTCGTTTTCATTTGGCAGGCAGTAAATCCATGAAGGCGAACAGGTTAAACCCCCACGTCTGGTCACGGCGTCAGAGAGTCCTTCCATTCAAGATAGGATATATTAGGACTAACATCGACGCTCCGTAAGCGAAGGAAGGATGTCCCAGACAAGGAAGACAATGGCGCACCTATTTCTCGTTGCGGGTAATTCTGCGCAGCGACGAGATCGTGCGCGTCATTCGATCGAGATTCTTCCGTTCTCTCAGTCGTCAAAACACACCCGAAATCGAAATTTATACAACTGGTCCCCTCTAGCCCTGTGCTCCACCTGTCGCACAATCGTCTGTCTCGTCAGGTTAGTTTCGAGGACGAAGGTTTTTGAATGCAAGCGCAAGCGCAGACTTCACGAGGCGGGATGGATTGTGGTGTCGGTTTATATGGAATCTTCGTGGCGGACGAGGGGTATTTCGTGATGGGATTTGGCAGTGCATGGAATAGGTGCGTCCTTATCTTTATCATTTTGATATGCCCTTCTAAATCAACTCTCTGTAGAGCGTACTCGTCAATTCTAGATGCAGACAGACCGGAAGCACGCTAGTATGTGGTCACATTTCTCTTTCATTCCTATCCTACATTGACAGCCTAACTCAGACATCCTACTCAACCCTCTGACGATGCCTCAAGGCCTCACCGGCACCAATCGTCCTCCCTCCTCTCGTTTCCCGCGCCGTTCTCCTGCAACTATCAATCGCGTTCAGCCTGCCCGAGCCTAATTCCTTCCGCCCTGGATGCATCGGTACCCTGCCCTGTCCACAACTCGAATCCAATCACTTCCGCCAACGTCCCATCTTCCAGAATACCGTCCACTAACGCATGTTTCGTCGAATGTGTGGCGGACCTGGGATCCACGTTCAAAATTTAGCGTTCAAACACAGCGATAATTGTGCGTAGAAGACGCCGTGTGGTGCGTAGGACTTTGCGAGCGCAGTGGTGGTTGTTAGGAACGGAATGAAGTATGTTCTTGCTTCTACATTCCTCTCTTTCGTTACTTGATATGTACCTCGGTAGCCGCCCTTGCCTGTCGTAGTGTCACCACCAAGTCCGATCATCCCACTTTCAGGTGGTTTGACATCGTACCCACCACCGGCTTCCCACCAACACCCATCTCCGCGAAGACATCGAACTCTGAAGCTCGTCGACGGAAATCAACTACCCTCATAACTTGGACCTTTCGCCTATATCTATTTTCCAAAATTTCGCTCATCAATCTCTTCTATAACTGAGGAAAATGCGCACAGCACCCGGTATTATCACGCGCTAAACAGCTGCAGAAAAACAACATGGACAACTCATTTGCCAACGCACACTAAACCTATGGGACGCGATTCGTTCGGAATATGGTCTAACTAAGACTCTGGGAATACCGTCCACATCCTTAACAGGAAGAGGCGAGCCAGGGTGACGGGGACGGGGACGAAATAACGTGCATATTTTTCATCGTGAGTAATTCGGGGTATTACGAAAATCAATTTTTGAACCCATTACAGCCGACGACGCGTTGAACCATCCGGAATGCCATACTCTAGTGCTCTTCACGCCAAATTATACAACTTGAAGTAATTGAGTCTCGCCTCAGAGTCTCCTCCTCTATCTCATTGCTCGCAGGTGTGGAGGATGCAAGACAAGCAGGCTCAGGTGGAGGCGTTGTCAGTTCGAAAGCGGATAATTTACGGATTGGTCTTTGGCCTCAGAGAATGGACTGTCGGCGTTATTGCTGGTCTAGGTTTCGACGGATGGAGATTAGGTTTGTGGTGGAATTGGTGGTTCTTTCGAATAGGTGCGTCTTTTCGTTCATAGAAGTTAATCTTCCTTAGAATCAACTCATAATTTTCAATAGCTGATTTTAGTAGCGGAGCTGAGAATGCGGTTGGTTTTGGATGATGCCACTGGCAGCACATATGCTGGTATGTCCTCTTTAGCCCATCTACTTTGCACCATTTCGTATCCAAATCTTAGTTCGAGGAGTAATATGCTACGTGGCTCGCGAGGGCACATAGATAGAAGCGTGAACATTTCATGATTTCCGGTATCAACAAGGCCATTTGGATCATTTTTTGTACCTTCATTTGCACTGCCTTCATCGTCTCATCTTCCGTCGAGTTTCTCTTCAAGACCAGCGACGATCGCACGGAAGCGGCAGTTGGATTACTGGGAGATGCTCAGTTAGTTATACCTCTTACAGTTTATTCGTGCGTGCTGGTGCTAATACCATCCTTTTCCCATTAGATTCTGGCTGGTCACCCGAGTTGATCTTCTCCATTGCAGGGGTATATATGTCAGCCAGTTTTGTCCTTGTTTTGGCTTCTTTTGCTGGTGTGATTCGAAGCAAAATTGGACGATGAAAAGTCTGTTTGAATATTGACGTAGTTTCTTTCTCAGTGGTAGTCATTACGTAAATATTCAAGATATCCTACAAAGTTTTCCAGGAGGCCGATGTTGTCTTGAAATTTTCATCGAGAAAGTTCCGACAGACTAGCATGGATTTTACTTTGTTTTAGTTGTGTAGTTTTGAGAGGTATCACTGCTTATGGTACTCGTAGAAGATATGCTGTCTGCTACGCTGGAGCTCAGCGACTTATGTGGTTCAGTTTCATTCCAGCAGATACCTAGAACGCCATGTAAATGCGGAGCTAAAGGTTGAATAAAAAGGGACAATATTTTGAATAAATCCGCCGGACATCTTATCATACTGGTGTCCTAAGCTTTTTCCCTCATTTCTACTACTTATATTAACACTCTTATCAAAGTAGTTAATATGTAGACGGTGAAGTAGATTTTTTTTCCAATGAATATTGAATATTGAATATTGAATTGTTTAATCTTTAATCTCGCACTCGAGTCAAGGGTAAATTAGACAATCTAATCTTATCTCAAACAACCAAAGCACGTGAGACATTTGGCCATTAGAACAAGGAATTTGAATGTTGGACGCTCGTTCGTTCAGTACCTCGAATCCCGCATCTTTGTTTTTTTACCGATAACTCCAAAATTGGGGTGTTTCAACACGCACCCATTAGAAGTAAGTATCTACTCTTAGTTTCAACAATGAACAACATCTAATTTCGCCTATTCTCTAGGAACGATATTGTAGGACAATTCATGCCTATGCATTCGTATTACCTGCTATCGGCATTTCAAAACATCAACAGCATACTCGCACCCTCACCACTTGGAAATCCGATAGCCAACTAGCATCCTCATCTCGCTCGTTCGTGTGCTTAAAACCACCCGATGCAAGGATGTCGATTGGAAGCTTAACGTTTTTTTCCTCGTAGCTGGGCAGGGTGTGCAAGGAGAAACATTGACAATGTCGAAGAGAAGAGAAGATGGCCAGGCGAGGAGGATGAACGCATTATAGTCACGAAAATTGACATCCGATCGATGATGTTTTGAGAGTCTGCCGCTCCCCAATCATCCAGAACATGCCCGAATTCCAGACCGCTATTCCTTGTCGCGAGTCGCTAGTCCCCCTTCACCGGCGTCGCCAATCGTCCGCATCAACTGGAAGTTTTGAGATGCCGCCTCCCACCTCCCTTCTCCAGAACTGTTCGTCTCGCCCCAGTCGTGAAGAAAATGCTCAAAATATACCTTCAGATTGTTTTGCGTCCCTGTTCGAGCATCGTGAAAATCTCTGTATCGAGGACGGAAGATTTGAATTCGAGGGCCGACTTCGTCAGGTGGAGGGTATCGAAGTTCGGAACCATGGAGGAGGGATCGTTTGGATTTGGGGGTACATTGAATACGTGCGTCCTTACGTTCGTTACCTTGATCTGAACTTCCTCCCATCCAGTTCTACGTAGATCGTTTTTTCTAGGGCTGGACAAGGCAAGAACAAACTGGTATGTGATTTTGCTCTGCTGTCCTTCAGCCTTACCCAGAAATACCACTCAAGCCTTTGACGATGCAGCACCAATCGCCGTCATTCGTCTCACATCCCGTGCCGTTCTCTAGCACACCCATCGTCGATTATCGACTGCCTCTTGGTGTCCATGATGCCTGACCCCACTTTCTTCTACCCTGGATGCGCCCGTACCTGTCCGTACCCACAACTCGGATCTCATCTCCGTCAACGGCCCACCATCCAGTCTAGCGCCTGTCGCATCTTTTGTCAAATGTGTGGAGGACACAGGATCCGCGTCCGATTTTTGCGCTTAGCGTTGAAGTTGAGCTATTGTCGCGACTCGCTGCATGTGTATATGGACGATGTCATGAAGGCGGTAGGGCAGCGGTGGTCGGAAGGAATAGGACGCTGTGGTGCATGGTACATGGAGGCTCAGGCTAGGAGATCTTGGTCCTTGTCGAACCGATGCCGATTGGCACACTTACAGCTGGTAAGTCGTCTTGTACGTTTATTTTCCTTTTCCTGACAAGTCTTCGTACCCCAGTAGCTGTCCTTGCTCGTCATCCGTTCATTGACAGCCCATTTCTCATCTCTTCTAGTAACTCGTCATTGCAGCCGGCCCGCATACAACATTGATATTAACGGTTTCAATAACCTTTACAAGTCTTCCAATGGTCCTCAATCCTTGGGCGTAACGAACGAAATGACATATATCTTTTTCATTCATCGTGAGTGGTTTTGTATTATGATAAAAATAGAATGTTGAACCGAGAGATTACATTGATAAGCTAAACTTTTGAATTTTCTTGGTGTACTCCCTCATTCGCTTCATGAAACCGTCGTATGAACTTCACTCTCGACGACTTGCAGTTATTGCCCAGAATGTGAGTTTTTCTGACATTTGCTATGCTTAACCGGCGATGGCTTGGGTTGACCGTTGGACGCAAATATATGTACATATCTACGTCACTGTCAAAGTTCTGTTATCGTGCAATTGGATACGAATGGGTTGTCTTCGTGCTATTGTTAATGAGTTTTTTTGCTTATTCCCAGTTTTCTTTCACCATCACCTGTCGTCCATCCCCGGTGGGTCAGGCCAAGGCAAGGGTTTGGGGTCGGTGTTAACGTTTACCCTGTCTTAGTACCCCTACACCCCTTCTTCAACTTGAAAGACGCGGACCCTCGCTCGCTCAGGATGCCCCTCGAATAAATCGAGCCTTCTTACTCTATCATCGGTTATCCAGAAACCGCCCGTGTGGAGATCCAGGACACAAGTTGTTAGCTCCCACGCTAACGTTCATGCCTCAGGTACAGGTTCAATGGACGTCAATTCGAAGGGAAACATTTAATAGATTTTTGTATGATCTCGGATTGTCGTTCTCGAAGGAGGTTTTGATCTGGATGGATGGCGATTTTGGAGGTGCTCAATTTCGAGTTGGACTGCGAAGTTGGTGATATTTCCGAATAGGTACGTCTTCACTTCCCTCACACAAATTATCATTAACTCATAATCAATTGCGCTCGACAGCTGATTTTTCGTGCATCGCGGCGTACGCAGTCTCGCCAGGTTTGGCGGTGAAGATCCCTTCTGTTTAATCCAGTTTCTCGATTTCGAGAAGTTTCGTCACGGCCCACTGAAAAGGTATGTTGGGGTTTATGGAATAATGGATCTCAAACGCTTATGAACGACAAAAAGGTCACCTTCAACCTCCAAAATTCCATGGATAACTTCGACTCTTCCCATCGACGTGGTGTATTACCTTGTTTGCCTCATCAGACCGTCTGTATGAACCTCTGGCCTCAGTATCAATGAGCTTCAGGGGTGCCCAAAATGTGAGTATTCCTTTCTTTCGCTCTCCTTAACGGAGGATTACATTGGCTGGACGCATATATGTGTACGTTACTATGCTAATGCAGAAGTGCTGTCGTCGTGAAATGGAATTCAAAGGGGCTGTTTATGAGTTGTTGCTGACCATATTTTCTCTCTATTTGCAGTTCTCCTTGATTCTCCTTCAAGGTCATTATCAGTTAGTACGGTCGCATTAGGGCCAATGTTTATTGGGCGGTATCTGAGAGTCGAAGGCTTTCTTTCCCACTGCCGCTAGCATTGGACGCGGTTCTGAAATCAAGATCTATCCCATCACAATTCTCCGCCAGCTTTTACCAGAGACAGCTTGCACAAACGATTTTTGACAGAGAGCTTGCCCAACTGCATTGGCTTGTTCTCTGCCTCCGTCATGATCGTCATGATCGTCATGATCGTCATTACCTTCAAGATATTGCATCCATTTCTTTGTCGAGGGCGATGGGTTCTTGGTTCTCTGCAGGATTTACCAGGATTTACCTCTCTTGTTAAAAAAATGGAAAAGCAAAGTTCTGTAGCGCAAGTAGCTTGTAGGAACAGGCATTTTTGAAGAGAGTTCAATGAGCGTATGTGCTATTAATATCACGTACGTATGGACCGGGCTCGCGGGACGAGATCCAAAGTTTGGTGTGTTTATGATCTTCTGCCCACCACCATTAACATCGGCCCATGTTGCGAATTTCAAGGGGCCATCATATTTCCTTGACCTCTTCACCTGGGAAATTTTTAAAACTCGTCTTGGAAGGAGAGAAAGTCAGGAAATTCCATGAACACTATTGAGGGAAAATGCGCGGCAAACATCGGTGATGCTGATCGCCGTTTGCTTGTAGTACCTCGTCTGGGGTGTTTGATGTCTGTTAAATACAACGCAATATAAGTATGCGATTTTTGTAGATAACTACGGGGAGTAATTTCTTCACGAAGAAAACATTCTAAAGAGAGACGAAATTGCTAATATGGTATACGATAAATGCGAACGGATTGGTGAGCACTAGGAAGTATTTCAACAATGAATCTTAAAACTGAGATGAAACATAATATTTCTGACGCAAATTGACACTACTGGAACGCTATACAGGACCCCTAACAGATTGATCAAAGTGAAAGGAATCATAGAAGGACGAGGAGTGGAGTAAGAAAGACGCGTCGGATAAAAACGGACAGTATTTCTTATAAATCCGTCGGACATTTTATCTTATCGGTGTTCTAGACTTTTCCCCTCATTTATACTACTTACATTAGGACTCCTACTACAGCAGCTACTATGTAGAGATGGTGAAGTAGAATCTTTTCCAATAAATATTGAATCTGAAATCTCGCGAGTCATGGATAAATGAGACGATCTAATCTTATCTTACTAACTAAAGCACGTGAGATATACCGTATTTGGCACTCGGAACAAGCAATTTGAATTTTGGATGCTTTCCTTCACGATCGTTAAGTACCCCCACATCGAATATACACTGGAACTCATCCTAGAACTTCTCATCTTCGTCTTCTCACCGATAAATCGAAACTTTGATGTTTTTCAACACGCTCGCGTTGGAAGTTGTTACTATTAGTTTCAACAACGAACATCATCTAATTTCGTCTATTCTCTAGCAACGTTATTGTAGGACATATGAATTCGTACTGACTACCTCTTATGAGCCTTCTCAACATATCAACTCCATACTCACACATCCACCCCTCAACCAGCCTCATCATCTCGCTCGTTCGTGATTGTAAACCCATCCGAGGCAAGGACTTCAGAATCGCTTCGGGGCTTGGAGCTTGGCATTTTTTTTCTCGTACCCAGAGCGGGGCAGGGTATGCTAGGAGGAGCATTGTCAATTTCGACGAGAAGCGAAGACGGCAGGATACCGTGACTAGTCGCTCTTCACCGGTATCGCCAACTGTCAACCTGAAGTTTCGAAATGCCGCCTCCCTCCCTTCTGCTTACGCGCAGACCATCATGACGAATGGAACGTCGTGCCAGGGCATGTATATGCTGTAGGGAGGACCGAAGAGGGTTTATGTCAGTCGAGGTGTTCGAGCTCGTCACCATGGAGCACAAAGTACGCTGGAGATGGTGGTATTCTCCAATAGGTGCGCCCTTAAATTCGTTGCTTCAGTATGACACTCTTCTGATGTATCTTTCGTTTACCAAAAGCCTGCTTCAGAACCTCCCACTCAAACCTGTGCCAATTCGGAAAAACTTGTCCTCGTTCGTTTCAACTTCAACGACGAGGTTTCCTCCCGCCCATTCACCCAGAACACGCGAAATTCTGTATACCTTACCTCGCCGCTTTGCATCCTCATGCGTCTCTAACATGGTCCGCTTCATCAAACTGCAAAGTCCCATTTGGTGGTATGTTCAATAGGTGCGTTCTTACGCCTACGTTCGCCGCTTCAATCTGACCTTTCTGCTGCCAAGGGGGGAAATGACACCCTACCTCTAATGGTCTTCGCGGCGCCGCCGACCAGCTCAGTCTCCGATTACCAGCGTCATTTACCAACCCAGTCAGTCCTAGTCACCATCCACCTTCTGCCACATTCCTTTGCGTTTGGCTTGCCTATGCCTGCCTTCCTATATCCTGTATGGCAGCATTTCCTCCGTACCTGCCTTCCCCACGACTCGCTCAAAATCCAAATACTATACCCTCAGGTTTTTTTGCACCCCTACCTGCTCAAGCATCGTCCGCCTCGTGAAAGTCGCAAGTCGGTATTGAGGACGTGGACCGCCTTTCTCCAATACCGCCCGTCTCGCCAAATTTGCAAGTCCGTGTGGATGAGGAAAGGTTCGTTGGAGGCCTCGTCATGTCGGATGGAACGTTGCGGTGTATTGTATGGGATGCTCGTAATGCGCGGGGGAGTTCAGCTTAGGTTATTGGGCATGTTATATCTATTGCGATGTTCAATTTTGGCAGCGTGGAGAATCTGAATGCTCGAATTTTGTGATATATTGAATAGGTGCGTTCTTTGTATCTGCTCTCGAAGTTTGAGCCTGAACTGATTCAGCCTCGGTAGACGCTAATTCCAGGCGAGGAGATGACAAAACGGCCATCGTCAAAGACCGGTTACACTCAAACTCGTATGTGGTCGCATTTCGTTCTTTCGTCTTATTTACTAACAGCCTACCTCAGAATACGCCACTGAAACCGCTAACGTTGCAGCGTCTCTGAAAACCCCAATATCATGTTCTCTACGTCCTTTATCAGCCCAGTCGCCATCGACGTCCAGCCCACAAACAGTGAACATACCCTTTCAGTCACAGCCTACCCTCTGACGCTCCTCTTAGCGCCACTGACAACCTACCGGTACCTCTAATCTTGCAGCAATCCATGCCCTCACCTTCCCTCCTCGAAGCGCCGCTGACCAGCTCGGTCCACTCATTGCCAGCACTATTCATCATTCGTGTCATCATCGATCCCCCAACGACGATCACACTTCTTATTCATCAGTACCTGCCGTGTGCACGACCGCAAACCCGTCAACAGCGTCTTACCTCCAACTCTCGTCCACCATCGTCAGTTTTGTGGGAGTTGCCAGGTTGGGAGGACGCCTGTGACTCAAGAACAACGTTTTACACTGAAGCGTTGCGATCATTGGTCCACGCTGGTGGGGAGGACGTCCACTTGTTCAAGGCACCCGTTGTCGCAGAGAAAGGCAACGTTGTGTCGTGCGATGAAAAGGAAGGATCGCAGCATATACATACAGCGGTATCTACTCTTTTGTTTGTTGTCGTTTTCGCTTTTTAATACTTGCATTTCAAATGAGTACTTCCTCGGCGTAGCGCCACGGAACTAGCTCTATCCATGGCTGCAGCGAGCTGTTTCGAGGTCAAGCCAAGCACCTCGGAGACGGTATCTACTGTGCGTTTGTTAACCAGCCATGTATCGTTTATCATGGGTGTCCTCACGGAGGATCTTCTCTTTCTCCGATACCTTGTTGGGTCCGTTATTGACCGGATCATGGCTATGGGAAATGCGAGTCGATGGCTTTTTTTCAATCTAGTGCGCCTCTTCATTTCACCCAACACGATTTGCGAAAGGAACTTTTGTGAAATAGCCCATCTACTTTCAAGCATTCCGTATGCGTTGGATTACTGGGAGATGGTCAGTTAGTTATACCTCTTACAGTTTGTTCGTGCGTGATGGTGCTAATACCATCCTTTTCCCGTCAGATTCTGGCTGGTCACCCTGACGAGTCAATGTCCTGGAGCCTGAGTTGGTCTTCTCCTTTGCAGGAGTATATATCAGCCAGTTTTATCCTTGGTTTGGCTTCTTTTGCTGGTGTAATTCGAAGCAAATTTTGACGATGAAAAGTCTGTTTGGATATGGACGTAGCTTCTTTCTCAGTACTGGTCATTATGTAAATATTCAAGATATCCTGCACAGTTTTCCAGGATGCCGATGTTGTGTTCAAATCTCAAGTTCTTACAGACGAGCGTGGATTTTACTTTGTTTTGGTTGTGTAGTCCATGGGAGGTATCACTGCTTATGGTACTCGTAGAAGATATGCTGTCTAACGCTGGAGCTCAGGGAGTCGGAGGACTTGTGTGGTTCAATTTCATTCCAGCAGATATTTGGAACGCCATGTAAACGGAATACAACTCTTGCAAAGCTCGTATTGGATGATAAATTATCAACCCCTTCGTGATATCGATCTCTTCCCGAGGGACAAAATATGAAACATCGAACAAACCGCACGCTTTCGGGAAACCTTCAGGAGCGCGTAGGCATAATAACTCGAGGGCTAAGATACATGATTTTTTTTTTTTCCCTTGGCTGGTGTGTCCAACGAACCAAGAAAGCTCTGCAAGACCACCTTACTACGGAGAGACCACGGTTATTTCCCGAACAAACTGCTAGCGCCAGTCCGAAGAATGGCCGACATCATGGACAGCAGCGAGACAAACGATTTACAGGACGGTCATTCGATTCTTTCAAATCCATTTGCGTCATCTACGGCTTTGGACCATTGGGAGAGTTGTGTCAGTCAAAAATGACGCAGGGAAGAAGATCTAACCACCCGAAATCGAGCTCTCAGAGCCTGCGCAGAGTGTCATATTGAATGGAAGACGTAGCTTGACCGCGAGGACTCCTTAAAAGCGCGGCCTGGAGTACCTCACAAACCGGAGTACAGCGCATGTATCGACAAGGACAAAGTATGTTCAATCATCGTTGTTTAGTGAGATGCACTCAACCGAATTCTCAGAAATTCGTGAAATATGAAGTCAGTAATACCATCCAACGGCCGAACATGAAGAAATGTGGTGTACTAGTCTCATTGGCTATCCTATGCTGCAACTAAATGTACTTTTGCTCATGGTTTAGCTCGGTCCTTGGTATTTTCACTTCTTTTGCTTGTATTCACTGCGTGTGGTGTAAAATTATACCCGAACAATGTATGCCTATTATTTACTCAACCTGACAGCATTACTGCGAAGAACTTGCCGTGTTTGGATTTCTCAATCTCCTGCTCGTCATCGTCGTTGCTTATCATTGCCACCAAAATAATAGCTCACCAAGAGGGGTAGCTGACCTCCCACAACGTAATATTAGGTCGAGTACAGACAACATTTGCGTGGTGGTACTAAACGACATCAGTATTTCTAGATTTTACTTTTTTTCGCTTGTACAAGGAAAAAAAGCGCAAAAAAGCGCCAAAGTTTCAAGTTAAAAAAGCCCACCACTGGTTGATAATAAGTACAATACTCGAAGACTAATTTTAAGTTATGAAAAGTTGAAAAGTTAAAAAGTTGCTAACAAGATGGAAAATGGTTATATTACACGTCATAATGCTCTCGACAAAACACAAGGGTACTCCGTCAACCCTTACATTGACTATTATTGCCACTAATTTCTTTACGAAAGTGAAATATACTGTGTATTGCATCATTTTTATGACCGGTTCTAGACAGCTTTCTGACTTTTTGACTTGCAGCTTGTTGCCGGCAGCTAACAAGTTGAAATGCGCAAAAAAGCGAGAAAGTAAATCTGGAAATTGCTGATGGAAGATGATATCGAAAGAGTCATTACTCGTTTAACTGGGCCTGTGTTCTCTGAAACTAGGCGCTCAGAGTCTTGTTGTTGGATATCATGTCAATCAGACCTTCGATATAGCTCCATAGGATGAATGAAGTTTAAAGATGAAGCGACGACGCTTTAGCAGTCCAGCTTCATCGATTATCTGTGTAGGGGAACGGTCCGCGCACATGGACAGCGCAATTATGTGATGAGTCAGTTGCCTGACTGGCTCGGGTATGTGGAATACAATTTGTGGGAGAGATTCCGGTAATGAAAGTACTCACAAATGACGTAGTGAGCTATAAGTTGTCCGTAAATCGGTCTGCAGTGTTAGAAGACGCCGAGAATGAGTCCAAAAATGCAAATTACCCTTAAACTTACAATAAATGGGGTAGTTATTTTAAGAGCACGTCTGGCGCCTGAGGCCTGATGGGTCGGATGAGATCAATATGATGTTTAAGAAGGAAGGAGGGACAAGGAGGGACACAACTTGGATGCGTGGTTATTATCTTATCGTTCCTGACTCCTTTCTTACTTGAATCATGTTCGAACCTCTTTCTCCTTACCATCAACTAATCTTATAAATATTTTAATTACAATGACTACTATTTACTATGCACAAGCTGTATAGAATTCTCAGTTATATCTATCTAAATAACCCTAGAGACAACAAAGAGATTTGAGGATCTAATCTCATCGCGATCATTTTGAGCACGTGAACCTTTGGCCGATCAGAACAGTGAATTTGATTTTGGACTGTTTCCTTCGTAGTTGTAACCACCACATCGCATCTATACCAATTCTCGTCCTCTTGTTTTTTCAACCTTACATGGAAGATTTTGCACTCACCCACTGGAAGTAAGGTATTCTTCTCACTCTCAGACCAGAGCATCTACTAATTTCAGTTATTCTTTAGCAAAGCACGTATATGCATCTGTACTGCGAAATGATGCTGTCATCCTCCTCAACACATCAACGCCATACTCGTGCCTCCAACACTCAGAAACCCGGTACCCGATTATCTTCCTAATCTCGCTCGTTCGTGTTTCTAAACCCTCCCTAGGCAAGGAAATTAGATTCACCTCAGGGCTCAGCGTAGCGCGAGCGTTTTTGGTCGCTGCACCCAAGATAGGACATGCTACAAGGGAGTGCAGTGGAAGATAGGATGGCCTAGGCGAAGAGGATGAACGGACTACAGCGCTGACAATAGCCAACCCGATTGATATATTGAAAGTCTTAAAGTCTTTCTCTCTCCCAATCGTCAAGACTCTCCATCGCCACTCAGCTACTCAAAATTTGAAGTACCGCCTCCTTCCTCCCTTCTCCAGTACAGTCCGTTTGGGAAGGACACCATAAACCCCGTAATGACGAATGTCATGTCATGTCTGTGGTGCGCGGAAGAGGGTTGCGTGTTGCTCGAGATGTTCGAACTCGACACCACGAAGTATAAAGGGCATTGAAGGATGGTGGTATTTTCCAATAGGTGTGTCCTTATGTTTCTCGATTCAATTTGTCATTCTGCTGATCCAGACATGCGTCTCTGAATAGAGCCTTCCTTCCGAGCAGTAAGATACAAGACAACGCTCGTATGTTATCGCATTTAACTCTCCTCGCGTTCATTTACTCACAGCCTACAAGAATATGTTTGAAGATGCAGCAACGGTCTTTTCAGCAACACCGAAAAGTTCGGTTACCCATTACCTGCAGGCATTCGTCAGCCCAGCCGCCATTTACTTTACACCGATACTCATTTTTGTTTGGCTCGCCTTCCCTCCTTACTTTTTGGATGTATTACCAGCGGCAGCGCTATTCGCCAATGCAGTCACCATCCACGCCCTGCCCACATTCTTTTGTGTTCGGCTTGCGGATGGCGGTGCTTCTTCCATACCCTGCCATGACTCCGATTTTATCTCTTCCGTCAAGGTCTTACCTCTAAATTTCTTCCCTCATGGTCTATTTTATCGAAGCTGCAAGGATGTTTAGAGGAGGTAGGACTCAAGACGTGATTTCGTTTGGAAACCACCTATTCCGTCACGACTGCATCCCGAATGCTCCTGGCAAGTGCACTCGTCATCACATTTTCGAAGGGAAGGATCGCACCGATAAAGGTGAGTACTCTTTTTTTTGTCTATTCTTTCTCCTTGGCTGAAAATATCTCAAGGCTCCAACGGTCCATAATGCATCGGTGCACGGATAGCTGTGCTCGTTCGTGGTAGCGTTGACGTCAAGCTGACTTGTTTTAATTCTCACTTTGATATTTCTCTCACTATCACCCTCCCACAAACTTTCATAACCCCGCCCACAACCACCATGACAAGCTCTTCGATGGTCCTCAACTCCTCGTCACCAATAGAGCAATTCTCTCACCTGTACTCGCCAACTCTTACGGCCGTCGATCTTGCTTATTACTGAGCGAACCAGTCGCGAAATCCCGGATTATTGCACATGCCACAGCTGCAGGAAACCAACATGGTCTATGATACGAGGAGTAGCGTCAACATCTTCAATTGGAAGAAGCGTCCACACGCGAGGATGGCTCGGGCGAGGAAAACGAAATGAGATAAAAGTTTGTTTTACTCGTAAGCGATTTCTCAGTGTGATAAAAATAGATCTTTGAAAGTTGACCCTCCCAGGAGCCAACAATACGTTCAACTTCAAACCCTGCCTTCAAATCGAAGGATTCAGACCCTGGCTCGATTGTAATATCACTTGAATGGCTGCAGGCAGCTCCTACGCTTGCTGGTTGCCCAGCAATCGCACGTGTGGAGGACACAGAACACAAGTTTACGCATACGTTAATGTTCAGGCTTAGGTGCAAGCACTGTCAATTCAAAGGCTAATGATGACGAGGTTATCGTATGATCTCGCAGCTTGGTGCATCGCCGTTTTCGAAGGAAGTTTTGACCTGGTTGTGCGGCGATTGGGTTCGCGGATGTGTTTAAGTTTGATACTGTACAGCTGGTGGTATTTTGGATAGAGGTACGTCTTCAAGCTTCAAACCTCCACATCCGTCCGCAGAAATCTTCATTAACTCAGACGCAACTCCAGTCGACCGCTGATGTTTCGTGCATCGAAGCTGGTTCCACGGTTATGTGAAGTTTTGTCATGGCATTGCAAAACCAAGTTGGCCTATATGGAATATCGAATTCTGAATGCTCATGATCCCAAATATTTTATCGATCCCTGTAACCTTCCTTAGCTGTAACCTCTACTACTACATCCACGCTTATTCGCCTCATAAACTCCGTATGAAATTTGATCACAACCACTTTTGCCTCTTCCCAGAGTGTACGTTTCCTTACTTCGGATTCGAAACGGTTTTTTCTGAGCTGCTGGCATACTCCACTACATTGTCAAATTGTCTCAGACCTTCTCCGTGTCATTTTCAAATTGTCAAATTGTCCTACTATACTGACGCCGCTTGCCACTTGGTTGCACAGCTTTAATTGGCCTTGCCTTTCCGCTGTAAGTCTAGCCCATGAGTTCGATACTTGCTTCTCGTTGAAACCGCCCTCCAGATATGATTCATTCGTCACCCTCTAGTGTGTGATACACCTCTATACTACTCACTGAATTGATCCATATCCATACGAATCTTCAAAGCCTCGCGACTTGTGGTGCAGGTTTTGGAGATGGATTTGTTTATATTACTTACCATAATGTGAGGATCCTACCACTACTTGTGACATCGTGTCTCGAGCATAACCAACCTATTTCAATCCCCAGCAATTGGCGATTGCCCGTGGTAGGCCGAAGGGTACACTGTCTTTATTCACGCGTGAGGATCCTTTTCGCACTTCGCTATTATTTCCCCTCCGACTCACGAAAATGTTGTCTTGGATTCCAGTCTTGACTGGAGCATTCATTCTCGCCTCGACAAACGAACATCAGAGCGATGCTGGGGTGGAACTGTGCCCATAGTGTGATGAGGTTGATATACTGATAATCTGTTGCGTCTATCCACACCTAAGTTACCTTTCCAGGCTCCAATAATAGCGTTGTACGCAGATCCTGACAACATCGGTTCCCATATTTATCGCCTATGGAGGATGTCATTGATGACATTTTGCGACACAAGTCTGGGGTGCAGTGTTCCGTGGGTTTACTAGTTACTAGTAAAGAGGTTCATGAATGGACACCTGTATATTTCAATGAGTATTCTGTGTTTTGTTTAAAACGAAAAAAAAAAAAAATTGGATAGTATTATTGCCGTCGTAACTTCTGATAAGCGAACCCAAAAATGCATCAGCGAAAATATGTGTAAATTATTCATTATAAAAAGCATGGAAATACATTTGTCCCAAATCATCCAGGTAAAAAAATCTATAGCTCTGCATGTGCATGTGCGAATCCAGTCCCAGAAAACCAATTCAAATTCAAACAGGAAAACATTCTGTGTCAGCTGACAAACTCTTTACCTTTCACTGACCCGACCACATCTGTACCCGCATCCAACTTCTCCAACAGCAGCTGCAACATCTTGCCCTGCATCTCCACCGTCCACCGTCTCTCTCAACTCGTCAATCTGCCTACTCAGTTCAGTCTGGTTCTGCGCCAGCTTCATATTGGAAAGGTCGCGTGACTGAGTTCTTGGCGGGTACGGTGTCCTGCCAGGTGTGTCAAACAAGCGCCGGCTGCTCATGGGGTATGATATGGGCGAATAAGGCGAGAAGGCTGCCATTCGCGCTTGGATTTATTGGATCATCTGGATTGGCTGAATACCAATCCGTGGTCATCTTTTCCCAGACGTGGCTGAACTCGCGGCCGAGAACAAAACTGGGGAGAGTGATGAGCAACAGGCCGAAGACGACAATTCACAGTGTTATGAGCCGCCCGAGGAAGGAACGTGGGGTGATTTCTCCATAGCCTACTGTGATTATCGCTTTTTGAAAGATATTGTGAGTAAGCGCGGGCGCCGGAATGCAGTCAAGACGGCATACTTACTGACTAAGACGAACGAGATCGGCCTCCGTGACTTTCTTTCCACTCCACAAATACCCAGCGGCAATCTCAACACGGGAATCAGGAGGGATGAGATGTTCTTTTTAAAAAAATTGAAATTCTCAACTCGACGCGCAAAACAAGAAGGAAGACGAGAAAAGAAAACATACCAGGAATATCTGTGGATCGGAATCCCGCTCTTTACGATAGCATCATACTCCATATCTCACTCATCGACACCCTATATTATCTATCGATCTTCTTGATGCCTAACCAGTGCAAGACGTCGGGCATTAGCGCCTGGAAGCGCATATCCTTGACACCAGCAATCATTTCGGTGGATTTGAAGTATTTATCGGCAGAGTCGCCTCCGTATTTACGCAAGTTGTATACAGGTATTTATAAGTTTTGGTTCGTTAAAAACGAGAAAGAAGTATCTTTGCCAATGGATAAAACGTACCTGGTGACTTCCCTCAGTGCTCTTCCTTCTTTACGGAAATAGACAACTACGCTGACACCACCTAGAATTTTTGTCAATTTCACTTCCAAGTTCGATAATAGTAAGGATATGGAGAACACACCCTTTTGAGCGCCCCTGCTGCATTCTTTGATAGCGTACATCAGGTAAGGCTTGCATGTACAAATATCCGAGCCGAACACGTCGGAACCATTACCTAGGTGTATCGGTTAGATAAGTAAAGAACAGGAACGGCTTACATTCGTCGTGAACACGCAGTAAGCTCTTTGGACTCGTCAGACCAGACATATACGCAGGGTTACCAACTGAAAAAGCATCAGAGAAAAGCCGAATTCAAATGATCGGAAAACATACAGATATAAACAGTCAAGTTTCCAATCGGTGGCAAGAAAACCTTGATATCAGGGCGGGTGATGAGCTCGGGATACATTCCTCCTGTATCCTCGACAAGAGCCTTCCTCAAAAGCGATTCGGAACTAACACAAGAGATTTATTAAACGCAAACAAGAAGGAAAAGACCTGAGGACGTACATCCCAAACCTCTCTGCAACTCCAGGAAGATACCAAACAGGCTCAACCGCAGCCTTGCTGACAGCAACTTCCACTCCAGCATTGCATGACGTTAGATATAGCGCCAGCGACTCTCCACACCTCGCTTTCGCTCTAATGCCGCGACATGAGCAAAGTATAGAGCTAACCTTTGCCTGCATCAAGTACCTATTGAAATAATGGAAACACGAGATAATCAACCACGCGGCTCCTCCATATCAGGCCTAGATGTGCGAGTGACTCACTCACCGAGTTGAAGAATGATTAATGAGGTATCAAAGGTATAATGAGCTCGTGTTTCGTGTTTCGCAAGGATTTCAAGCAAGATATATGATACGGGTACACCAGAATTGGGGGAATCGAGGTAAAAGCTTGCTTATTGACAGAGCATAAGCATTCATGATCCGACCCCTGTGTGCGGGCATACTACGTAATGCCGAATATCTTGCCGGCGCCTCGCCGTGTCAATGGAGATTAGTGCTATCGTTCATGATGTTCTAATTTGCGGATTTTCTTACCAGCGCATGCATATTCGTTACTCGTGCTATTGTGCTATCGGCAAAGCATAAGTATACGTAAGTACTTTGCGGTATGCCAACGAATCTGGTTTTCTTGACCCGAGCATTCCATGCGATGCGAAGCGATATTCGATATTCGTGAAGACTCCCAAACAGGCCTGTACTTCAAGTTGAGTTTCAACTATAGCATGAGCTGTGGATACTGGGAAGATTCTTAAAACCTCGATCAGAACGACGCAACTTATTTTCATTGCTGTATAACATAACCCACAGTAGTTACACTTTTTTGCGCATCTCTCTTTACGCGCATGCACGGGTCTCAACGGCTACTTATGAGTCGTTCCACTTCGCTCGTTTCACCCGGCCTCTACGGGAATATCGATTACGTATCTCTGTTTGGTCAAGTTCCGGTGGTAATAATTTATAAAATTAGAACGGTGATAGAAGATTGGAGAAATTTGCCATCTCACGATGGACTTTGACATTGCCTGGTGTCCCGCCTGCGACAAGCAAATCGCCCCAAAGCGATACACAATCAAAGTTCCAAGAGAGTCTCCCATCCCCCCACCTTCACCTAAACGCTCAAAGGGAAAGACTGGCCGCCTCGTCAATGGCACCACCCGTCGCCTTCGCCACAACAGAACAATCAAGGCTCTTCCTGCTCCCCCAGTCGTCATGAGGGAGCACACTGTTATCGAGCAAGGCCCAACTCCTTTGTATTGCTCAGATGAATGTCAGCTCGCCGACCTCCACGCTCAGCGCCGCGATGCACCAATGGACCATGCTGTCGAGGAACCCCAACATAATTCAACTCCAACTTCTGTTGATAAATTGATCGAATTTTACAACTTCCCGCCTCTCCCAAAGGTTCCCTCTTTCTCCCCAAAACCACTCATGCCGGAGCTGCCCTGGACAAGTGGAATCATGATGGCTGGCAAACTCATCGACTCACTCTGCCCGCCTCCCCAGAAACTATACGTTGGCAAGTACCGCCCCATCGAGGAGCCCCGCAAGCCAACAAAGGGATGGAACGACGGCAGTAACGCATGGCGAGATGCTGTGTACAGCAAAAACTCGCAAAGGATCTTCGAGGACCGACATCCCGGTGCTTTCCCTTCTCCCACACCCGTCGCCTTCACCCACTGCAGCTCAGCCCCTCCCTTCTCCACCTCACCCACCTGCCCAGTCCACGTCCCAGACTCGGAGAAGATGCTCGCTGATTTCGCCGACAAATTTGTGCGCTCCACTTCTTTCTTACCATCGTCAGCCTCGAGCCAAGTCGAGAGCTCCAGCTCCGCGTCATCCGCTCCTGCCTCTTCCACTGCAGCATCTTCATCGTCTGTCCCTTCTCCCCGCCACGAGCGTTCCTTGGTGCACAAGGCCGCAGAGGGCATGCTTGTCGTCCCTAATATCAAACTCAAAGTCAACACCTCTTCTTCACTCACCAGCGGCGGATACGGTTCGAGGCGGAGTGTGAGGAGTCCTCTGTCTGCTACTAGCATGGGCATGAACAGCCCCACTTCCAGCGAGAGCGGCGAGAAGGATGAAGATGAAGAAGACGGCAGGAACGTCAACGAATTTGTCAGCTCACTCTCGAAGCGTGTTGAAGCACGCAGGGCGTTGCCTGAGAGTCAGTTATTTTCGTTTCCTTTCTTTTTCTTTCCCTTTACTTATCATTCCATCCAGCATGTTCCTGGTCATACAACAATATGTTAACATATGATGCAATGCCGGTCGTGGCCCAAATGCGCAAAGTCAGGAAACCTCAATTACAGGTCATTGATGGCGAGGAGAGAATTGTCGAAGTCGTGGTCGAGGAGCTCCACGAACGGAAATGCCTCTTTAAATTTGCGCCAAACCCGATAAAGTCGAGTTCGGTGTGAGCTTTTGTTGCTTGCATGGGATTTTGTTTCTTTTTGCATCCGTCATCCTTGGGTTTCGGTTTTGGTCTTTCTTTCGCATTCTGGCATTCATTCATACCACTCTCGTCATACCATACCATCATTGCATCGCATCGCATTACACTTTCTCTCCTGGGCATTTATCAACTGTATCATTTTGGGCATTTCTTTTCTCTCTCGCTCGGGTTTTCTTCCTCCTCCAGCATCAACAACAACCAATCAACTGTGTTATCATTGCTCGCTCTCGTGTCTGCTTTCGTGTTGTTTTGTGCTTCCTTTTTTGGGTTCTACGTACGAATTTTTTTCTTTGCGTCTTGTTCTATGTACACCTCACCACTATCCATGCTCTCCAAACGCTCCCATCATACCATACACCACATACACCAATCAATATTTTACGCACACTGTTACGGCTTTTTCTTTTTCTTTCTCCATTACCTTATCCTCCTTATCATTACCATTCCATACGTACTTTTTTCATACCATACATAACAATACTCAATTAACAAGGTTCTTGCGTCTGCATGCCATGCCTGGGAGCACGGCAGAGTGTCTCGAAACCGCCGGATTCCGTGTAGTATGTAGAACTTGACAGCGGGTGTTGGGGCTGGCTGTGTGTCCATGAGCGGACGTAGTTCGGTATCGGACTTGAATGCAGACCATGCTGCGAAAGACAGGTAAGTACACTCGCTTTTAGTATAAACTTCGAGAGCTTACCATTACTGTGAACTCCAAGACCAGTGTGTGAACGTACCCGGCCGCCATTTCGTTGTGGCCATCGCGTACTGTCGAACGTTTCCTCAGCTTTGCGTAATAGGCCGATCAGGATGAATCGGTGGGACTCATGCGTGCTTGCTGTGTTCGAAAGAGGGTCAGCAGGAGAATGGATGTCGGTGTGGGTTGTGCTTACAGGAGAGGACATTGTTCGGTGACGGATTTGAATGCAGACCATGCTGTGAACAGACAGGTAATTACACTCAAGTTTGCTTTTAGTAAAAACATCGAGAGCTTACCATTCATTTCATAAGACTCCAATCTTTCAACACAAAGTGAGTATCACTTTTGTTGTCGCGAGCACGAACGCTTACCCTTCTAGATCATCTCCTCGACGAAGTATGGGAATCTGGAATAGTCAGCGAGGTCAGTACGCGTTGTCTATAAAAATATGAATTGCTCATTTCTCTACAGCCATCTCCATGCAATACAAGTCCGTTATGAATCAGATCTAGGTGAGAGTTTCCATCAAAATGTCTGAGCGATACGATTACAAGGTCAGTATTGTCATCTCGCATCGCGAATACAAATTGCTTATTGTTCGCGAAGTGTGCACGATAATACAAAAGGTATGTGAATCGACCACAGCGACCAGACTGGGGTATGTATGATGGTCGATTCACGAGCCCATGTATCAGGTACATACCATAATAAACGAATTTTGATGAGAGCCCAAGTTTGCTGAAATGACGTCAAATTCGAGATCTCGGGAAACGTATTCCTCTTTTGGGGGTCCGGTACTGCACTTGGCGCTGTCGACGTCCTTTATATGATTCCGACTCACAGATTGGTGGTAATGCACATAGAATCAAATTCATCTATGAAATATTGGATATTTAGTGGGCATAACTGCATCTTACCTTGTGAAGATTCTCTACATCCATAGACATAATCTCTCCAGTATCACCCCCTGAACAAGCGACCGAAGGCACAGGTATGCGCAGAATGAATGAGTGAAAAGTACGTGTTCATACAAATTGAAATCATGAGTCAGTTATCATCTTAGCCAAGTACCTCAATGCCATTCGGAGCGGGCTCTATGAAACAGCGGCGTTTCTCGTAACTTATTGAGTGAGGACTCGGGGGAGGAAGAGATCGGTCAGGTCATTGGCTTCTACTTCGACTTGTGAGTTGAGGATTTAATCGATGACTTTGGTATTCTGAAACAGTCTAACCTAGGTGTATCTCATTACATACGAATTAGCACTAATAATACAAGACATCCATGAAATGCAAATCCTAGAAGAGACGGCGCTCAAATGCAAGATTCACTCGAGGACTCTCAATGACCAACTTTTAGCCCAATATAACCAGCTAGTATGGTCATACCACATAGTTGCACCACTATATAACATATAGCGCCCATTCCAGACGCATAAAATCGACGCAATACGCTAAACGACTCATTTCTGCGTCATGCATGCATCTCTTCGAAGCCAAACGGCGTTCATTTCGTTCCAGAATCTCACATCGTGTGGAGAGTTTGAGACAGTTAGAAATTCAGCTTGGAAGAGACGCCGGGCGCATCAAGGTTCAAGGCCTTAGGGCTTGGAATTCTTTTGTTTACGGATAAAGATAACCGCAAACCCTACACCGTCATGGCAAGTTGATTGATATCAGTCTTTTTTTGCACTCCAAGCGCGTCCTCCTTCGTTTCGCAACTTTCGCTAGTGTATAATGCGGTGGCCCATTTTTCCCATAGTAGCACACGACGAAACGTGGATGTTCACATACGAATATATAGCGCTTCGCCCGCTGTCTCCTTGGTATAAATATGGCAGTGTGTAGCAAAATATCTCAAGTTTGAGTAGTATCTGTATCCTCCGCAGTTCCTTTCACCGTCAATAAAATATCTTGTTACAGAAGCAATAAATTCATAAAATAACACAGACCTTATCACAGCGGTCAATAAGATTGAATCTTTTCTGATCTATAAATTATAAAATTGTCTAGTACCCGCGGAATTGAATGAAGTCCTTCTCGATAATGTAGTCCAAATTATCTAACATAAGGATTTGTTGCCGAGTATGTGTCGTCGAACAAGTTCATCATTTTGCTTAGACTGGCGGATATATCATGGTATCCGAGAATTCAATCTAATACTGTACGAGATATCCTGGTACGAGACTTTACATACGTGATTGAATATATACGTATAGTAAATCTAAATAGTACCTTACATCGGAACGCGCATTCTCGATAGAAATCGAAATGAAATCATAAAGTATATAGGTAACATACACAAAACATAGAATAGGTTCGCCCATTTCACATGAGAATGCCTACCCCTGTTCGAGGTGCACCATACGAATACGTCCTTATCGAACTAGAGATATTGGCCGAATAAACAAATATGACATGGTCACTCTATAAATATTACGAAATACCTGTTTTTGTAATTTTGCTAGAGAGTTACAGTTGCCAGAAGTGCTAGGGATCCACCAAGAGAATGTCCTGTCATCAAAATCGCGTATCCTTCATATTGTCTCAGCTGCTTTCCAACAATACTGATGACTTCGACAGCAAAAGAATCCCATCTATTCGAAAAGACATCATATGAGATGAAGCGTATGAAACGGGAATAGGATCGATTACTTACGCTACGAGGAACCCGCTGTGCACCCTAACCGCACCTGTAAAACAGGCATATGAGTAAGAAGCGTAGCAAAGGATAGCCAATGTGTCAGATTTACCTGGTAATTTGACCCCAGGTGATAGAAAAGGAACCGAGATAACTTGTGTGTTAATCGCAAGATTGGAAGTCCTCACCTTCCCCTCAAAGAAAGAATGATCTCCTTACAATGATCGTCTCGAGCGATGAATCCTTGCACGTCCGTCAATGGATTCAGTAACTGGAAACAAAAATATAATAATCCTACATTCTACGTTCTTTCCTTCACACTCCTTCATTGTTTCTCCCTCCCTCTCTTCCTCATGCACGCTATCCCCTCGGCATCGCTTCATGCGATTTGCGCTTCCCTCAACACCCCACCCCCCCCGGTTGCATTGTCATGCCATATACGAGCGGTTCAGCCCATTCTCGACGGTATGTTGCCTCCTTTCACCTCTGCTCGATGCTTATGATCGCACCTGCACAGACCCTGCAATTGCCTTGACCTATCCTTGACCGTGAGCACCCCTGGCGCCATCTTGGAACACCGCTTTCACGGTCACCATCTCTCAATTCCACTCGGTTCTTTTCGGGGGTACACTCTACAACGGTGCGCCAATATCTTTCTATTTAATGCATACATAACTGATTATGATAATTTCGGGGTCACTCTACATTTTCTTACTCGCTCACTCACACGGATATAGTGCGTCGCCGTCCATCTACGCCTGCTACTACCCGTACTGACAGGATGCGGAATCAAGCATCACGGTTACAGTCCCGTACTACCTTCACTGCATAGGCAACTACCGATTCGATGGTTACATTCGCCTTCGATTTCAAGTAATGGATGGTTTTGCTGATATCACCAAGGTGTGTATGGGCTATTCTCGATGTTTCTTGTGTGTTCATTACCTCTACAGATGAGTATCTCCGCTTTCACGAGATCTGAAAAAAATTCTCGCTTTCGGAATCCAGCTCGCATTTATGGTCCTATACTACCCGCAATGAATAGGTAGCCACCGATGCGATGCTCACGTTCTGCCTTCCGTTTCAAATGTATGCAATATTCTTAATCATCTTTCACCTGTGCTCATTACCTCTACAGGTAGCTATGACAGCTTTCCACGAGATCTGAAGAAGATTCTCGCTCTAGACAACGCTAATCAAGGTAACATACGTCTTGGAATATGGTGTAATAAATTCATTTCCCCCGAACGACGCCCTCGGTATAACGAGAAGGCATACATCCACGACTAGTGGTATAGGTCCTACTCGCATCTAACGGGGCCATCTGCTGCTAACGACATGCACGGCATTTATGTGTAGGTATTCGGTTCTTGTGTATCAATAGTAGACCATGAATACATTTGATTTCTTGTGTTCCTGTACCTTATGTTACCATAGTTCGGCTACGCAAAGTTAAACGAATGTGGGTGAAACAAAACACATGATTTACTTCAAGGTAACACACTGACCCCTTTGATGTCATGATATCATATTTCCATTCAATATTCATATGTTCTGCCGTGATACAAGCACAAAACATAGTCGAAGAAACCCCAAGTGTCGTAAAAATAGATAAGATAAGATACCGGTAAAGTAAGAACTTGTGAATTTCTCAAATTCTCGCGGGCGCCTATTCACTAAAACACGACTAGGCACCTCATTTTTGCTTTATCCCTCACAAATAAGTGCTCATTAGAGAGGTGTACCCAGCCTCTACGCATTATTTAGGAATTCCAAGTTGTCAGTACCGAACTCAAGCATTGCCGACGCACTTTTCACCACCATGACCCACCCTATCTTCTCTCCACTTTGCACCTAGCTCACTGCAAGCAAACAGGCTCCATTACAGTAGATGATGCATACATGGACGTCAGTAAGAGCGTGGAGATTGGGCAAGTTTATGTGCGTCAGTTGACGAAAATGGTACTGAAATTCCTCACTACCTGCTGGCGGGTATGTTTGGTAGTGAGAATGTGGATTCTGGGGGTACTGTAAGTCCGGTATTAATTGTAGAATTGTAGGCATCATGGGCAATGCCAAGGTTCAAGTGCCAACCAATCTCTTGGAGGACGAGAGGTGTATTGTATGGATAAAAGGAACGCATGTGTATGTGAAATCTTCAGCATAAAAGGAGGGTACAGATCAGAATCAAGACTGAGAGTGGCCCGTCCCCTACGCACGTACATGTCGAATACGTGGACGGTGGCTCGCCCCAGGCTTGTTTTCATCCCCCATGTCTTCTCAGCGCCCTCTTTTGCGTGTTGGACAGCTATAGCGAAGGGTTCTCCCGAGCGTAATGTGTCAGAGAAGGGAGCTAGCGCATCGATGATTGTCCGATCGCCAATTTAGCTGGGGTGTAGCTTGATAAAGTGCGTCTTGCGTGATCGACTGACTCACACCACGTTTCGTCTGCGTTTGCCACGTCCAATGGGACAGATAGGTTGTGTAGAAATATGTCACTAGAAGGTAAGGTGGCTTGAGGTAACAGAAGGTCGATTGTAAGTTTATGTTCATCGTTGTAATGTAAAGTTAAGTTAAAGGCTGCACGTACATGCTCCTACTGTACAACCCATACTATCTTCAATGATATTCACCAACTTACGAATGATAGACGAATACGAGCGATTTTCAATAAGAAGGGTATTCCTATCAAGTCACAATATTATACCACAATCCCCATCTTTAACTAGTGTATCAAACTCTGTCAATTCTTTCTCCACTTGAAGTGCATGAATACAAGCTTGGCGGATACATTTCTCGATCGTTAGAGAGGGAAATTTGCGCATTGTCGGGACGTTCGACGGACTTTGAACTATTATCCGCGAGTTGATGATGTTTGTTGGAAGCAGAATTGTTTTGGTCATCCCAGGAAGTGCATGCACCAACGCAGCATAAAGCGTCTGTCGGTGCATCTAAAAGGGTTTCCAGTTCAATAATTT